>Ga0183260_10003393_pt1 | contig 12857 bp, 10 predicted proteins | sample AntDrymUQ4972206_2_FD_129768 | JGI IMG/M metagenome (GOLD analysis project Ga0183260, IMG submission 129768) | Polar desert sand microbial communities from Dry Valleys, Antarctica - metaG UQ497 (22.06) (version 2) (version 2) | ecosystem: Environmental > Terrestrial > Soil > Desert | place...
ACCATAATAAGAAACACAAAAAAACTGATGTCGTTGACAACCAATGTTTTAGACATTACAAGGATAGAAACAAATTCTTTGAGCCTTCATAAGGAGACACTTGACCTAAGACTGTTTTTGCTGGAGCAAATGATGGATTACGAAAAACGCCTCATGAGTAACATTGATGTTGGATACAGGCGTCCCTTAGCCAATAATGAAAGATGCACATCCCGGCTGGACTATTCTCAATTAGACAACAGTGGCAGTTATGATACCCTTTTAGCCGAGGCTGATAGATCAAGGGTGTCTCAAGTTATTTCCAACCTGCTTGATAATGCATGCAAGTTCACAAACGAGGATGAGATGATACACATGGAGACAAAAACAGAGATTATCAACTGCCAAAAGTACGCTGTCATAGAGATAAAAGATAATGGACGGGGCATCCACTTTGAAATAATGCCCAAGTTGTTCACCAAATTCGCAACCAAATCAGACAAGGGGACTGGTCTTGGCTTGTTTATCTCCAAAAACATCGTAGAGGCCCACGGTGGTATGATTTGGGCTAAAAACAATGATGATGGAAAGGGTGCAACGTTTTCGTTTAGCCTGCCCTTGGTGGACCAATACCAAAAACATTTAGATAAATGACTGGAATTTACCAAACTGCATTGTGATTAAAAAACCAAATAACGGACATGTTGTCTTGGGGATTATATTGTTACCCGAAACGTATCCAAACACTGTTGCTTATGTTTTGTTCGCTTGACGCAAAAGTGTTCTGTAGTTTTCAGTTCTAACCCTAATATGCAGAATGGGTGTTTCATTGGGGTTTTTGTTTAAGATTCCAAGGTGGATGCGTGCGTTTGAATTTGAGATTGTGCTCGGAACAGTAATTGTAGTTTTGTCTGCAATCATGATTCTAAACCCAATAGTCTGATTTCTGATGTTAGGAATGCGAATGATGTTTCCAATAAAGGGGATCTGCATCAATTCACTTCTCGCAGTTTTCTTATGCCCTCTTGATACTCCTTCGGATCCTTATAAAACAAGCAAAATGCCACAATCACATGATGCTTCCAATTACCTTGATGCACCTCCATACTATTTTTTTACATGGAAAATTCAAAAGAGTCCATTGTTTGCTGATAAAATCGGTTTGTCTGATTCTACAGCATTGTCAATTACCTTAAATCCCTCATATCGTTTTTTACCACTTTGCCCGAAACCCCTGATGAAATCATCTGGATTCCTGTTATCAGAAGTGAAATTCCTATTAATAAACCGGCAAACGCAATACCAAACACGGGGAAAACCAGTATCATGATTGCCAAGATGATGGACAACACCCCTGTGGCCACACTAAATACCCTGTTCCACTTCCTGCCTTGCTTATCGTTTATGCCGTGAATAATCTTTGAGGCGCCACTAAATAGCAAAGCAACCCCCAATAGGGATATCGCAATTATTGAGGTAATCAATGGGAACGCTACGGCAACAACTGCAAGTATGATTACGGCAATACCTAAAGCAATTCCTGCAAAGCGGGACCTGGAGGGTGTAAATACGTGGCTGACTATCATTTCAATACCTATTACAAGTAATAGTATCCCCAAGACCCAAATCAGGGATAGGAATCCGCCTATTGGGTTTAGAATGATGATTGCAGACAAAACTACAATTACTGTTCCGAGCACAATCTCAAACGCATGCATCCACCTGGGAATCTTAAACATTGTCATAACTATTATGCTCCCATTTGGTTAGTGAAGTAGAGGGAAGAAAGGTAACCTCAAGTTTGTCAAATGTTTATTTTTGGGTTTTTGACGCTTAATGGATTTGTTGAACTTTATTTCTAGTGTTACCGATATCATGATTAATAATTATCCATCTTGTATAAAAGACTAAATAAAAATTTCAATTAGTTTGCTGTTTTGTTGTTATTATTGTTTGGTATTATTGTATTATTTTTAACCCTATATATTGCACCCATCAGTATGGACCAAACCAATTGAATTAATTGATTTTATTAGCCTTCGTATATCTAATAAATCTGTAATGATGGAAAGATTCTGCCAGCCAATTGATAGTGTCTATAATCGACCTCTAGCTAGTGGGTTTATCGTTCAAAATGACATAGTCTGTCTTTAGGTAACCATTTCGACATTAGCTGTCCAGGTTTGCCTTCATTAAACTATTTCCGACGGTTTTTCATATTTTGTGAAAAGTTATACTAGTTGACAATCATTAATAATAACCCCTTATAGAGTTGCCATTGACTATAGTATTTCATGAATAAGGAAGAGGTTTCCCAAAAAATAGTTTCCAAAACAATCAGCAATGTAAAGGAAAACCCTTTGGTAGTAAAAGAAAACGGATGTGCCGCCTGCCATGTGCTATTTAGTTTGTCTAAAGAAATGGAAATAAGCGAACAGGAGGCATCAGATTTACTCTCTGAAGTCTTGCTTGCGAACCCGGGATTGGATGATTCTTTCATTGACATGGTGGAAAACATACATATGAAAAGAAGGATGATGGGGACTACATTTGCAATCAAAAGTAGGGAAGCAAAGGACAAGTTCATACACTCCAATTTTAAAAACACTCTATCTGAGTTGCATTCCGACATTGTAAACTATGGACCAGATATTGCTTTGCGGAAACTACTTATGTCCATGATATCGCTAGAAATAGCAAAAAATATAGGAATAGATTACCATGCCTCAACAGAGGAGCTTTATTACTTTATGAGGAAAAATGACCAAGAAACACACACTAACTTGATGGAGTTTATCAATCAATTTTATCAGAGAGTCATTAATAGAGAAAAAAGGAGATGAATTTGAAAACGGCAACAATTGTCTGTTGCCATTTGGCAAGACTTTGACGAAATAACTAACAACTACCACCCCATATTACACTTTTGAAATTCCTGCCACCACGAGCATTGTGATAAATCACTTAAGGCAATTCCAATAATTTTGGCAACCGATAAAAATTTAGGTAGGTGTCACTGTCATATGAGAAACTGTTGCTTTAGTAAATTGCCAAAATCCTCATCTGACATGGCTCTTTTTGCTTGCAATATTTTGGCAGCGTCATCACCCACTGTGTATCGGAGTTGTGGGTTTTCAGACGTTATGGCTTGCAGTATCGTCTTTGCCACCTCTTCTGGTGCGGAAGACGATGTGTTGTTTATCATTGACATAAAGTGGTTCTCCACCTTTTGCATCAGTGAAAAATACGGGGACTTGGGATCTGCAGCTTTTTTTGCCAAAATCCTAGAGTTCATGATGTTGGTTCTGATAAACCCCGGTTCAATGATAACCACCCTGATTCCAAAAGGCTCCAGTTCATACGATAATGATTCACTCAAACCCTCTAACGCAAACTTTGTACTTTGATACGCTGACAAAACAGGCATACCTATACGCCCTCCGACTGAGCTTACATTTACTATTGTGCCGCCAGTGCTCTGCTTCCTCATGATGGGGATAACCTTCTGCGTTACCCGTATTACGCCAAAAAAGTTTGTCTCAAACTGTGATTTTATCTCTTCTATTGATAAGTCTTCAAGTGACCCAAAAAGCCCATAGCCTGCGTTGTTAACCAGCACATCAACTACCTTGTTTTCATCCTCAATTTTGCCTATTGCGTCTTTGACAGATCTTTCGTCGTTGACATCAAGCTGGACAATTTCCAATGGCAGTTTTTCCCTATTGGCTATTTCTGCTATTTTTTTGGATTTTTCAAGGTTGCGCACAGACGCATAGGTGTGAAATCCACTTCTGGCCAACAGGAGGGCTGTTTCGTACCCTATGCCGCTTGAGCTACCTGTTACAACTGCAGCATTTCGTTTTTGCATTTCAATATTGACTACATAGTGTATATAAATTGACTGGCAATTGAGGAATGACAACTTTGCTTGACCGCTGATACCGAATAGAACTAATTCTTTTTTCTATAAGGTTAAAATGCGGAAACCGGATTGCAAAACTGATTGTACTATTTATCCGCCATTGTCAATCCAATTGTCCCCTATCAAATTGATTTGTTTTGGATTCAAAGTTACCATCACCACTAGTAAATGTCGCAAAAAGGTGTTGATAATTGCCTAAAAACCTGTAAAATTCATCATGCGAATGCCCCATCGTAAAACGGATACCATATAGAAACCAATCACCAAAAGACAGAAAAAATAACAATCAGGCAAAATTGTCCCTGTTTATGGTGTTTAGCTGCTATGTCTTTAGCATGTAGCATTGTTAAAATTCCATAGATTAATGCAAAAACACCCTGAAATGGACAGAGGGATATTTATTGTCGTTTCTACATCCGGAAGGGAAAGGCCCTAGGGCAAACAGCAAAGGCGGCCCAAATATAATCGTCCTTGTAAGTTGTTTTACAAAGCGAAAATTTGAATACTGTTTCACTCGTTGCTCTTGATTGATTTATAAGTCATTTTTCCACTAAGAAACCAATGTTTTTTAATGGTCTCGTGCTTTTAGGGGTTGCAATATTTGCAATTTTGTGCAGCATGATTATGGTCGACAACGTATTTGGTGGAATCAATTACATGGTTGTATTTGGTCAAACAGACAGTGCCATAAAATTGGGTAACGAATCAAAACCTGACTTAAATAACGGCGACAAAAAATTGGCAATTATTACATTTGATGATGGAAAGAACGGCCAAATACTGTATGCCAAACAGATACTTGACACCTATGGCTATTCTGCCACATTTTCCATCATAAGCAACAATGTCTCAAAGAGTGACCATTTGAATTGGCATGACATACAGCGGCTGGAAAAAGATGGGTATGACTTGGCCTCTCATTCAATTAATCATACAGAGCTTGAGGACATACCCATGGATGTAGCAATTCATGAAATTAGTGAGTCAAAAAAATGCCTATTGGACAACGGTGTCAGGGGCGTTAAAGTGTTTACGTATCCGAAAAACGGGGGGTCAGATGACCCTTCTATACTAAAAGAGGTCGCCAAACATTATGAGATGGCAAGGACTGGTAACGATCCCTTGGCGTTTCTAAAATGTAGCATAAATAGTTCACCGATGCATGACGATAAGATAGATTGTTCCTCATTGGGAGATGATAATGCATTTGGTAAATATTCTGTGATTGGATGGAGTCATGATTCTGATCGAGAGGGCTATGGATACAATGATGAGCAAATGTTACAGCGATTCATCGATGTGGTTGAAAGTCAAAGCAGATACAACAACGGTGATGATATAGGTGCAATCCCTATAATAATATACCATGATATTGACACAATAAGCGGGTTTTACACTACAAGCTTTGAACTATTCAAATCAGAGATGAAATACCTAAAAGATAATGGCTTTATGGTGATAAGTCTGTTAGATTTAATTTAGGTTTTCGTAAATTTTTCAGCCAACGCGTTGGCGAAACATCAAAAAATGATGAATATGGGAAACTAGAGAGATGCTGTAAATCCCGCCCTATCGCGTTTTTAATTTGTAATCTATCTTTATCAATATAAAAAAAAGGGAAGATAATGTTTCTCCACATTAACAAGATACGACAAAGCAGTATCAACTTGTTCACATTATTATGTTGTTTTTGTCATCTCAGAGCAAAAGGGAATAAGATAGGTGTCAAGCAGCAAAGTATCTACAGATGGCATTACTGTTAATCAGTGATGGAACGCTCGTTCAATAACCGTTTCATCACTACCCTAATCTACCATACCTACGATACGGTTACCAAGAAAAGATGATGTCATCAGATAAAAGAAAAGCATGTCGAGAGCCAATTGAGATAATGGCTGACATTCTGCATGCATGCATAGAACGAAGGAGAAAGACTGCCCTTATGCTTAAAGCAAGACTCAATTATGAACAGGTTAGTTACTATATCCGCCTTTTGTCCGATAAAGGATTGCTAAAACAATGCACACAAAATGAAACTGTCTTCTATGGCGCCACAGAGAAAGGTAGACAGTTGTTGTATCGACAAATGCAAATTACACAGTTAATCTGTGAACCTTTGGAATAGGTCCAAGATAAATCGGGAATATCTTATTACCCTGTTTATTTGGATAGTGCGAATCTATTTTGATGTGGTAAATCAAACATGGTGAAGGGCTGGCCTAAAACCATTTAATTTATTTGGGATGTTTGAAGATTGCAGGACAAAGGGGCTCTAACACAAACTTTAATAAAATACTCATTCTATTCTAACTATCATTTGCATATAGCCAAGGTTATGCTATGGATATCTTTTCTAAGCATCATTTCTATAGCGTATCTGACTACTTATGCACAGGAAGGGTATGTTGTAGAGTCTCTTTTTATTTCGCCTTTCTCTTCAGGCTCTACTGCCATAATTCAGGATATTATCAATATAGAGAAAAATGAGATTAAAGTGAATCTCCTTGGCTCCAACATTACTGATATTAATTTAAATAACAATAGTCAGAACCCTCCAGAGTATGTTTTTGTATTCGTCTCTGCACTGACCTTTATAACCTATGCAGCAATTTCTGGAATAGTCGCAATCGACAGCGATTATTCTCTAGAGATAGCATTTGCTCAAGAAACAGAAGAGGAACAACCAACGGAAACGGTGAAAGAAGATGGGGATCAACCTACAGGTGACTTGACAAATTCAATTGCAACACCTGCAGATGAAATCAAAACTAATCCAGTACAGGAAAACACACAAAATGAGGGTGTATTGCCAGAAACATATACACTTGTGCAATGCAACGAAGGGGAGGTTGTTTTAAACGGCATATGTGTTAGTTCGTCACCAACACCATCGATTGAAGAACCTGTCGGCAGCGGAACAGAGATAATAGAAAATGCAACCGAAGATGAAAGGGGGTCAAGATAACAATACTGGTAATACAGATGAGAATATAACCAACAATGGCAGTACCACTGACAATAATAACTCTACACAACCACTACCTGGCAATAACTCTACACAAACAGATGTTTCTCAAAACAACACCGAGAGCACTAACAGCACTCATACTCCAGTCAACAATCCCCCAGTAGCAATAGCTACCATAAGCAAACAACAAGTCTGTGAAGGTGAGAGTTATCCTGGATGCATCAAACAGTTATGATCCAGATGATGGCGACAGCATAGTGGCTTATTGGTAGTCTGTAGAGGAATGGGATGACGAAGATTCAAGTCCAAGAATAGTCAACCATGATTCTGTTAAAACTGCAGTAGAGACTGGAAACACATTGAATTCAACTGCAGGAGGTGTTGGCATAGAGTTGATAGTGAAAGACGAAAACGGTTCCGAGTCTAATGACTTTATCTCTTTTAGAGTTGAGGAATGCCCCAAAGACAACAACGACGACGACGACGACGACGACGACGATCGACGAGAACTACAATCAAATATAATAAAATTAAACACGGAATGTGGAGTAATATCTGAAACACTAAACTTGCAAGGCCAATTGGCTCCAAAAGGTATCAGAATCATGGGGTTTTTTGACCAATGCCAGTTGGATAAGGGTTCGCTATTGCTTAATATTCCAAATGATGGCGACTTGAAGTTAATAGTAGGATCGTTTGACTTTCAGAATTTGCACAGAACCAACAATAACAATGATGCGGTATCTGTGGATTTGACAAAGATACAGCAGTTACCTACCGCCCAGGGATTATACAAAATATCCCTTCAAGACCCATTAATTGGTAAAGACTTGGTAACCAATCAACCAAAGAACCTATCAAATATCAATACGATAGCACTCTGGAATGAGGATTCAAAAGATGCAATAGACTTTAGCAGCAGCAGTACAATAGGGATGTCTATTAGCTTTGAAAAACAATAGACCTAATTACCATTCTCTTTATTTTTAAAGGTGATTTTGTTTGTTTGTTTTTTGATTCCATTTCAGACTCCACAATACAGTGTCTTTGCTTTGAGATTTCAGAATAAACGTTTGCGTAAAACATGTGGATTTTCTGAATTAAGGATAATTTATCAAACTAAATATTTTTATTACGAACAAAACCAACAGCATTGAAAAATGCTAACAGGTTATTGTTGTATTGTCGGAACATGAAACCATAGCCGAGTATCATTTATATGGTTTCGTGCCCATGATTTTTCCATTGTATTTTTTGCATTTGTACCAAATAAATTAAGTCCACTACTTAGGATAGGTGAATAAGTATTGTTTTTTAAGCCTGCTACATCCTCTTACTATGCTATTCTTCTTATTCTTGCCTTTATTGCCGGTCTTGCGACTATGTCATTGGAGTTTGCCGCCAGCAGATTGCTGACCCCAGTTTTTGGAAGTTCCATTTATACCTGGGGCAGCTTGATTGGTGTAATCTTGGTAGGCCTAAGCGCGGGATACCATATTGGAGGAAGGCTGGCAGACAAAAATCCTGATTTTGAGAAATTCTGCTCAATACTTTTCTCATCTGGATTGTATGTTGTCTTTATCCCATTCGTTTCATCTCATGTTATTGATTTCACTTCCGCGATAATTCCCAGCGTGCCTTCTGATGGTGAAGCCAACAATCTTAATTCGCTGGTTGCAACCTTTATTCTTCTTGCAATTCCAACATTTCTTCTTGGAATGATCTCGCCATATGCAATCAAACTTGCAACGAAAACTCTTGATAGGCTAGGTAATATATCGGGGAATCTTTATTCTGTATCAACAATTGGAAGCATTGCGGGTACTTTTCTTACTGTGTTTATTCTAATACCCATCTTCGAAATTAATTACATCATTTATGGTTTGGGCGTTTTGTTATTGTCTTTTTCACTGTTGGGGTTGGGAATTATACCAAAGATCATTGCTTTCTTGATTATTATTGTTATTTCCTTCTCGCTATTGCTTGACGATAACCAAATAGTATCCCTGGATTTACATAAAGTGCAATTTTACCCCGGTAAACTTATTCATGAAACCGAAACACTATACAGCCATTTGGATGTAGTTGATAATTACAACTCAATAGATAACAGAGCCCTTTTTTTAAATGGGTATCTTCACAGTGAAATGGATAAAGATAACCCGAGCGACTTGGTGGTGGACTATACTAAATTCTTTCCCCTTGGGATGGTATTGAAAGACGAGGCCAAAAAGGTCTTGTTTATTGGAGGCGGGGGATTCTCTGGCCCCAAGTATTTTCTACAGAATTATCAGAACATTTCAGTGGATGTAGTGGAAATTGATCCAATCGTTGTTGAGGTGGCAAAAGAATATTTCTATGTTGATGATACAAATCCAAATCTTAGAATATTCACTCAGGATGCCCGAGAATTTCTGACAAATTACCAAGGAAAATATGATATAATTGTACTGGATGCATTCTCTAAAAGCTATGTTCCTTTTCATCTTATGACTATGGAATTTTACAAACTGCTACACAATAAATTAGCACCGGATGGGGTGACAATATCCAATCACATTGGTTCACCAAATAGCAACCAAGACACATCTGATTTGTATCGGGCAAACTTAAAGACAATGCTTGGTGTATTTCCCAAAGTTTACGTCTTTCCAACAGAGTATTCCCAGGGTATCCAAAACATCATCCTGGCGACCATAAAAAGTGAAAACAATTTACAGGATAGCACGCCCTATGGATTGGAAAAGGAACAACTTTCTCAAATGCAAGAAAACAGCGCATCAGCAACAGATGTTAGATACGCGGATTATCTTTTGGATCCATCTAAAATAGAAACTGATGATGTGCCTCTGTTAACAGACCAATACGCACCCGTAGAAAGTCTGCGCAACCCTCTTTCAGGCAAGCCATATAGCATTGAGGAACAGGATAACATCAATACCCATCCCAATGGGAAAGACACAGGCAGTGATTCTTTTAAGATTGCCTTTTCTATTCCTATGGCTTATATGGCCATTATGCTGATACTTTGGGCTTTTTCATTGAATCGTATCTGGAAAAAAAAGATTGCGCCAAATTAAAGACAATGATAATTGCAAGACACCATAGTGCCATTTCTTATTCCATATGGTATAACCATGATTACCAATTTATCCATACAATACCCAAATAAGGGGAAGGGTAACAAGGCAAAACATGCCGCGCTTTATATTTGTGTTCATTCTGATGGTTGTTCCCTGTTCTGAGGTTACAGATTAAAAAGTGCAGGACCTTATACTTTCCATGCAAGAAAGAAAGAGGAATATTGTATTTTGCGGTAATGGCTACCGATAAAGGACATATATGCTGTTATGCCAAAGATTCCACCAATCAATATCGGATGTTGCACATGAATGTGCCGAAACTGAGCAATAACTGATCACCAAAAAAACTCTTCGTTTATAATACCTTGCTTTTTTCATCTACTACCAAAATCCTAAACTAATGCCAGATTGATTCTGCAAGAAAACTATGAAGGTCATATATGTGTGGGAATTTATTGACTATGAGTTTCCTGACGGAAAACCCAAATAAAATAGATATTAAATTTTAGGCATAATAAAATGTTGACATTGTAAAAAAATTGGTAGAAAACTGAGAATGTTAACAAAACCAATCGACAATAATCAAAAACATACCCAAAGAAGATATAAACCTCTAATATGACCTCTTGCTTTGTTAATCATGGCATAATAAGTTAATTGATAGGTCATCCTATGACAATAACAGGAGTAATTACATGAACTCTAGTAACTATCATATCTGTAGAAACTGTGGGCATTTGAAGATATCCCATAAATTCATTTCCAAAATAGATAAAGACAATCATTGCTATCTATGCCAATGCACTAAATTTTACTATTACACAAATATTTGATTTGTTTATTTAATAATTATAAGTGGCGATGAAGGTTTGTAATAATATTTACAGCTTATTGAATTGCCTCAAAAGTGACTTTTAGGCCACATATAAGAAATAGCCTTAGGAAAATTGGTTGTGTATTGTAACTCGCAAATAAAAGCGCTCATAACATTGTATCCCAATCTCTATTGCTTGCCGATGTGATCTATTCCGAAATATTCGAATTGAAAACCAAGACAAATGGGTTCATCATGCGACTGTCAATACTAAGAAAAAGATGTGCTTATGTTAAATTCTAGTGAAAACACCTCAACCAATATCTTCAAATATTTTATTTACACGATACAGAGTTCCGTACTCCTACAGTATTAAAACCCTTCTGCACTACCTGAATAAACCACGCCAAAAATCCACATCCGTCATCGCCAAAAAAAAAACTTGTAGTGTAAACCTAAAGGTATAGTTTTTAAGAATCCAAAAGCAAATGGGATTTCCGAAAAAAATCGCTTTGTTAAAATTAACCCTGACCAAAGGGATGGTCATACATACACATTGTCCCTTACCATCTTTTCCAATGTCACCAACACTTCCCCAAGTGGTCGCTCCGAGCTAAAGACAATAAGAGTGTGATCTCCAGACTTGTTGTCTGGCCAGTAACCTCCGGGGCAATAGTCACATGCTGAATAAGTAAAATTATGTTCACTCAATATGCTAATCCCATTTTCACTGAACGCCTGCCTATAGTAGGCCAATGAGCCAGGATGAGTATTGCCGTCATTATCCCTGTTGTTTTCCACTTGGTTAGTTGGAGTGTAGAATCCACCTATCACCGGACTGCCAATACTGCTACTGCTATTGTTGTTTCGGTTCTGACTGTTTTCCAACACCGTAACTGTCCCTTCTTTTGCTTGATATTCTGTGTTAATTATGGAATAGCTTCCAACAGGAAGAGTAACTGGTTCGGAACTGTTTGTATAATCCAACGTACCTGTGGAGTACACACCTGCTGGTCCATCACTGGTTTCATTGTTATCCTTGTTGACTATCTCTATATTTTGTGGATGAGGTGTGTCCCATGGTGCATCGGCATTTAGGAATGCCAACTCTGTACCTTCGTGAATGATGAGGTTTGTGGGGATACTGTATGCGTTTTTGTCTGTCACTAGTTTATGTGGCTCCTCTTCCCATCTTTCATGGGCCTCATTTGGAATTAGCATAACAAATGTGCCAATGTTGGGGGGCAGCTCTAGACTCTCGGTTGTGTGAATTGACTCTGCTGATGGAATGGCAGGGGAGACTGTGGTAAATGAAGAATCTTCCTCTTGGGCATATGCAGAAACCAAGATATTCCCGGGGCTGTTTCCAAAACTAAGGGGAAATGATGCTATTGAGATTACCAAAAACACGCAAATAGTTAATTTTTTTGTGCTTGTTACAAACGCAAAAGACATTATACCAACTTTGCATCCATAACTTATAGCCCTTATCTAATGGTTACAACGAAAAAGAAAAAATGGTTTACATCAAGTGATGGATTTTGATATAAAATTCGGAGTGACTTTTTCATCCTGAGGATATAGCAAAATCTGATGCAGCAATACTACTATAAAAACAATTTTAAAAACAATTTTAAAAACAATGTAAGCCCATTCGGCACAATGAATGTCTCTGATCTAAAAAGATATTATTATAAAATCCTGTAATATGATTTCTGAATATTTTGTTGAAACAATTTATTGAAGAATATGTATTAACACTTCATCCTAAATTTTCTTTTCTGTAAAAACTACATCATATAGTGCCATCTGTTGACTTTGCAATATTCGATATATCATTAAAATGAATCTGTGTTTTTGGATTATTCATCATTTTTTCAAATCCTTCCTTGTTTTCCCCTTGTGTATAGTTCACTACCTTTGTACTATCCAAACTTTTGTGAATATTTGCTGATATAAAACCTACTTGCTTACTCATTATCTGTTTAGTAGATACAACAATCATATTGACTAGTTTTTGTTGTTTTGAGAACTCGACATTAAATATACAGATACCTATTAAAGACACAATACCTTTATTTTTTTCAATAG
>Ga0183260_10003394_pt1 | contig 12857 bp, 5 predicted proteins | sample AntDrymUQ4972206_2_FD_129768 | JGI IMG/M metagenome (GOLD analysis project Ga0183260, IMG submission 129768) | Polar desert sand microbial communities from Dry Valleys, Antarctica - metaG UQ497 (22.06) (version 2) (version 2) | ecosystem: Environmental > Terrestrial > Soil > Desert | place...
GAGCCACCCACGGGCCGTCGAGCGAGGGACTCCGAGATCGGTGGCGATGGTCAGGTCCTCGGTGCGTTGGACGAGATTCCGAAGCCGGTGGTCGTAGCGCTGCGGCGGGCGGGCCGTGGTCGGCATGAAAATGATCATCGGCTATTCCCACACGGCGCTCAACTCAGCGAGGACGATTGGGAGCGTCTGCCGGCGAGACGACAACTCGCGCGAGAAAGTGCAGAATGTCCGTGGGGATAGCTCCGCATTGCTCGGCGCTGGGAACTGTTTGTTCCCCCCGACGAAGGATGTGCTGGTGCAGCCGTAGCAATGAACGGGTCGAATGGTAATCGAGGCGCAGCGTGGGATCATCTAGTCCGTTGGGAAACGGCCAGAGAAGGCGGTCGCCGCGGCGTGCGGTCGTGGGGCCCCTGCTGATGGAGTGGCGTCGGTCATCGTGTCCTCCGTCAGGGAAGATACCCAGAGCCGAACAAGCTCCGCTCGTTCCTGACGGTGCTCGGGAACATCGTGGCCGTCAACCCAGGCATTCTCGGCTGGACCTCGTTGCCGCTATCGAACGGCCAGATCCGGGCTGGGGCGCGATGGCACCTGGCCGGTCCAGGCAGGTTGCCGGTGCGCCGGCGATGGGGGGCGGCGATGGGGGGCGCGCCACTGTGGAACTGCCTGCGCGCCGCGGAGGCAAGCTCAACCGGAATTCGGCGATCTGAGCCGGGAGGTCAGGGGACCCCCGCTTGCCTGCAGGAGGGCGGTGGCCACCAGCCGCTCCTCGTGGCGGTGGACTCAACTGCAGCCCTTGCATGGCATGGCAGCCAGAACCTTTTGAGACGCTTTGCCATCGGTTTCTGACGACAAGTCAGGCATTAGGTTTCGAGCTACCCCAGCTTCTGGTGCCATCGTGGGCCGAGCTGAGTCGGCGGCAGGTTGACGATGAATCGGACCTGTCTACTGTCGGCTTGACGAGGGAGTATTCGGGACGGTGAAGTCGCCGTCGGTGAGACACGAGCCAAGACGCGAATGCGGCCCCCCAACTGGACGTGACGCGAACTTCTCCGGATTGAAGGCGGTTCTGAAGGCGGTTTGAGCTGTTGAGCTGTGACACGGATTGTGACGCAACCCACCCAGAAGATGATGTGAGACAGTGATCTATGAATGTCGATCCTTGGCGGTCCGTTCCTCGCAAATCACTCAGCAGTGGGATCTTCGTCGCTTTCGGTCGCACTCGGTATGACTTCCGGTTCACTACTACGAACCAGGAGGTCGCACTTTCGAGTCGTGCTGGGCGCACCACAATCCACGAGGCTGCTACTTGCCCTTCGTGCCGCTCGCGTCCGGTTTAGCTCCGGAAGCTGGCGGGGTGGTCGAACCGGCAGTCTGCGGTACCGCGACAACGCTCGCCAGACGCCACTGACCACCCTGTCGCACGACCGTATTCACGTAACGCCCGTTCCCCGGCGCACTCCCGCCCGTTACCTGATATGTGCCTTCAGTAATCAGCACATCGGGCGTCACTTCCTGAACGCGGCCCGGCTTCAGCGTAAGCTTGGCCCCCTTCGCGGTGGCCCCGAATGCCGTCGTGTAGTACTTCTCGATCGCCGCCTGGCCGTTCACCAACTGACCCTCCGCGCCCAGGCGCACGGCGTCCTTCGTGTAGAGAGCTGAAAGCGCCTTTGCGTCTCCCTTGTTGAAGGCCTGTTCGTAAGTCCGCGTGAGCGCCTCGATGTCAGCGGCCGGTTTCTGGGCGGCTGCCGCGGAACCCAGGCCAATGACGGCGGCGATCAGAAGCGCGATTCGTTTGTGCATTTCAACTCCTTGAATGAGGAGCGGCAATACTGAACCGGGCCACCTCGGCTGTCAAGTCCGCGCACGCACCCGGTACTTTCCTCTGGCGGGGAGTGCGTGCCCAAGACGGCCCTCTGCTCCGGTTCCGAACTGGCAACTGGGAGCCTCTGGTGATTCAGGCGGAGGTGGGGAACGTCTCCCTGCTCGAGGTGAACTGGATCGAGGCGTTCCTGGCTGAAGCTGTGCCCAACCACGCGACATCTCTGATGCCTGGCTGCCACATTCTTATCGTCTTATCTGTGGCTGACGGGCAATCCCGGTCGGCATAAACAAGAGAGGATGCGAAGAGGCTGTACGTGACGAGCGGGGACCAAAGAGCGGCCCCCGTCGAGTGGGTGAGGTATTGTCGGCCAGCAGATTAGCGACCGAGCGTAGCTGTGTGTCTATAAAGCAACGCGTGTGCCATGTGCGGGAATTGTCCGCCGGGTCCTGCTGCCTCAGGAGCCAGGCGAGTCAATACTCGCCGAACAGCGATATGCGCTGCGAAATAGGGGGCAAACGTGAAGCACGAAGGATGGATGCGGCGCACCGAGCTCATCGTGGGGGTGGTTGCTGCCATCATCCTTGGCCTGGCCTGGGTAATCTCACGTCTCTGACGGGCCATGATGGTGAGCCGGCTACCCACCCGAGCCGGCGGGTTCGTTACCGATCTCCTGACTCAACTGTTCGCGCTACCCGCGAGCAGTTCCGAGGTGTAGCCACGGACCATCTGTAGTGCGCCTGGATGCGGGCGTCGCTGCAGACCGTGTCCAGGATTTGCTGTATTGCTCAATAGCATCCTGTGGGCAATTCGCGATCGCTATGGATCGCAGGGCACCTGCTGACCCTGATGTCCGTCGCTTGCAGTTCAGCCCGCTTTCGCGTTCAATGCTCCGGTGTCAATACAGATATCCCGCCGATCCTTCCTTACCCGCTGCACCGCCATTGCAGCCGCTACCGGATTGCCTCTGTGGTTCGTGGAACGGGAGCTCTCCGCGTCCGCACAGGACGCCGCGGTGGTGCGCAGCCCCAACGACCGCCCCGGAATCGCGCTGATCGGGTGCGGCGGGATGGGCCGTGGCGACGCGAAGAACGCGAGCCGGTTCGGCGACATCGTTGCCGTCTGCGACGTCGATCGGGGCAATGCCGCGGCGGCGGCCAAACAGTTCGGCAGCACCGAGAAGGCTCCCGAGCAGTTCACGGACTTCCGCCGGGTGCTCGACCGCAAGGACGTCCACGTGATCGTGAACGCCACGCCCGATCACTGGCACACGCTCATCAACATGGGGGCCGCCGCGGCGCGCAAGGACATCTACGCCGAGAAGCCGCTGACGCTCACCGTGGACGAAGGCACGCGGCTGGTCAAGGCCGTACGGAAGCACGGCGTCGTGCTGCAGACCGGCACACAGCAGCGCAGCAACAGGTTGTTCCGCCTGGCGTGCGAGCTGGTGAGAAACGGGCGGATCGGCGAGCTGGCGCAGGTCTCGGTGTTCCTTCCCGGGGGCATTCAGGGAGGGCCGTTCAGTCCGGTGCCGGTGCCTGAGGGCTTCGACTGGGACTTCTGGCTTGGACCCGCGCCGAAAGTGCCCTATCTCAGGGAACGCCGGAACTTCCGCTGGTGGTTCGACTACGCGGGAGGGCCTGTCACCGACTGGGGGGCGCACCACAACGACATTGCCCGGTGGGCCATCGGGCTGGATGGGCCGTCCACGATTGAAGCACGTGCCATCACCGAGCCGGTGCCGGGCGGATACACCACACCTCCGGAGTTCGAGGCGACGCTCACCTGGGGCAAGGGGGTCAAGCAGGTGGTCAGGACCACACTGGACGACAATCCCTCCGGCGCCGTGGTGAACCCGGAAGGGCAGCGGAACGGCATCAGGTTCGAGGGGAAGGACGGCTGGATCTGGGTGAACCGCACCGCCATCGACGCAACCGCTCCGGAGATGCTCGAGACGCCGCTCACCGATCCCGCAATCCGCCTCGAGGTCAGTGACGATCACATGGGGAACTTCTTCGAGTCGGTCCGGACGCGCAAGGACCCGATCAGCCCTGTCGAGGCGGGACACCTCTCCGCGACGGTCGGACATCTGATCGTCATTGCTCTCCGCACCGGGCGTACGCTGCAGTGGAATTCCGCCGAGGGAAAGTTCGTCGGAGACGGCGCCAGGGAAGGGAACGCGCAGCTCGCCCGCCGCCTGCGCAAGCCGTACGACTACGGCTTTGCCGGCTGATCGCCGGCCTGCTATGCCCGGGAATGCCTCAGCAGGGCAGAGCTCGTCTTCCTGCTCTGTATGTCAGTCCGGGCCCCACCGCGTAGCTTTCAGGAACGCCAGCAGGTCAGCCAGCTCTCCGTTGGTGAGCCCAGCATCCAGGCCGGCCGGCATCAGGGACACGTCGCCAGGCTGCATCTCCCTGATCTCCTGCCGTGCAATGCGGATTTCCTCGCCAGCTGCCGTCCCGATCACGACTTCCGCGGGCTGTTCACTGCGCAGAACGCCGCTGTGCACCTCGCCTGACCTCGTCACCACCATCATCGGCTCGTAGCTTCGCGCGAAGCTCACGCTTGGAAAGACGATCGCTTCCAGCAGGTCGCGCTCGCTGCGGACCTCGCCAATGCGCGTGAGGTCGGGCCCGATCCGGCCGCCGAGGTACCCGATCGCGTGACACGAGGCGCAGGCAGCCTTTTCGCTGTTGAACACTGCCTGACCCCGCCGGATGTCGCCGCCGCCCATTCCGCGCATGAGCGTTTCCAGACGCTCAGCCTGCCCGGCGGAGTCCAGATGAATGTCAGCCAGCAACGCGTTCCCCTCCCTGCGCACGCTCTCCGGATACTTGGCCATGATCGGCCGGAGCAGATCGCCGCGGATTGCCGATCGCCCCCGCGATCGGCCGAGTCCGGCAACCAGCTCGAGACCGAGCCGCTCGTCCGTGCCGTGTGCGAAAGCGCGGACCACGCGCGGAAGCTCCAGCGGCCCGACATCGTCGAGCGACCTGACCAACGCTTCGAGCTGCCCTGTCTGGAGACGGACCCTCTCGACGATGCTCGCGGCAAGTGCCCTCGACGAGACCGTCTCCCCGGAGCCGAGGCCTGCCCGCACGACCGCGAACAGCTCGTCGTCCATGCCGTCGAGTGCGCCCGCAGGCATTGCCGCCATGGCATCGAGCCGCATCTCCACCGGCCGCCGTGAGTCACGCGCGAGACGCATCAACGCGGGCAGTACGTCGGGCGACTCCCCTTTGAGCCCCGGCGCTGCACGTACCGCGGCAATCGCCAGCCCGGAGACCACCGCATCCTCGTCTGCCAGCGCCCGGATGACCGCGGTGGTCCAGCTCGCCGGCTGAACCTTCATCCGGGAAGGGGCGGCCGCCGGTGCCGCAGCCATCCCACGTAACGCGAGGGCACGCGCATCCCGCCCCGAAGATCCTTCCGCCGCGCGCGCGAGCAGCGCCTGAACGGCAGCGCTGTCGCTGAACCGCGCCAGCCTGTCGCGCAACAGGTCGCGATCGGCAGCACTCTCTGGCTGCCGCTGGAGCTCCCGCTCGAAGAACGCCGCGAGCCCATCTCCCCATTCCGGATGCCCTTCGGCAATCCACCAGGCGGTGTCCCTCAGCAGCACGTCGGATGAACCGAGAAGAGGAAGCACGACGTCAGCCTGCGCGGCCCGCGGGTCCATCTGATCGAGCGCGACGAGCGCGGTACGCCGGGCTCGCGAGGAAGAGGACTGCAGGCCGGCGGCCGTGGCGGAGGGGTCGCCAATCTCAATCAATGCGTACGTCAGCGAATGCGCGAGCACAGGATCGTCCGCGGACGCGGCGGCACCAATCAGATCACCTGCCGCGGTGGAGTCGGCCAGCCGGCCGAGAGCTTCGGCTGCCGCCCGTTGCACTGGAGCCGATGTCGTGCGCAAGGCGCGTGTGACAGATGGCTGCGCGAGACGATCCCGCCAGAGGCCGACGGAATGCAGCGCCGCGATCCTCACGCTCTCGTCGGCGTCTTCGAGGGCCGTTCGAACCGCCTCCCGCGCAGAGCTGCCCTCCACCCGTGTCAACCCCCAGACGGCATTGCGTCGCATCTCGAGAGGCATGCCGGCACCGATTGCTTCGCGAAGCGCCGGCGCGGCATCCGCACCAGCCCTGGACAGCTGGTGCAGGGCCCGCGCTCGCACGGCAGGCCGCTCGTCAGCCAGCAGCTTCGTCAGCGCACTTGGCGCCATCGTGCGCCACGCCAGTTGGCGACCGCGTGGATCGGGGGGCGTTCGCGCGCCGACCCGGCGCACGCGATAGATCGCGCCCGGCACGTCGGGTTTCGCGAGCTGCGACGTCGGGCAACACAGCTTGTACCAGGGGCCCGTATCGATGACGAGGAGGCTGCCGTCGGCATCCTCGAGCACGTCGGTCGGGTGGAAGTCGCGACTGCCCGAGACGAGGAAGTCGGAATCGCGCGTCCGGTAGGTTGCGCCGTCCCGCTCGAGCACGTGTCGCGTGACCTTCTGCAGGTTGAACATGGTCGCGAAAAAGCTGTCGCGATACTCCTCGCCGAACACCCGCGACGCATAACGGGTGAGGCCGGACGGAACCGCCGGCCCAAGCTGCGTCATCACGGGCATCAGGTCGCCCGTCCGCTGGTGGCCATCGACGACGCTGTGCTGCTTGCCGTACACGCCGCCGTAGACGGCGTGCACCAGCGCATCCCGGCGTCCGAGCTGCGGATGCTCGAGGAACGTGGCCGTGAGGATCCGTTCGCCCTCCGGCGTGAAGGCGATCTCCACCGGGTTGTCCATGCCGCCGGTCATCACCACTTCCACGCCCGGGTGCCCGGGCCGCCGCCGCAGGACGTGGGCGGCACGCGAGACGAGGGGAGCCCTGCCGGGGCGATCGTAGGTCTGCTCCGCGAACGCCCCTTTGGTCCAGTAGATCCAGCCGTCCGGTCCGAGGTAAGGCCCGTGCAGATCGTTGGCGCACGCGGTCAGCGTCTTTCCTTCGAACCACTCCTCGCGCCGATCGGCGATGCCGTCGCCGTCCGTATCCGTCAGCTTCCAGATGCTCGGCGGGGCCGCCACGTAGAGCGAGCCGTCGAACCACATCGCCCCTTCCGGGAACATCATCCGATCTGCGAAGACGACGCTGGTATCGAACCGGCCGTCGCCGTCCGTATCTTCGAGGCGGACGATGCGATGGGGCCGCTCCTCCAGCTGCTTCTCGACCTTGTCGTTCGATCCGGACGAGTCCGCCACATACAGGCGACCTTCCTCGTCGAAATCAGCCACGATCGGACGGTTGACGAGCGGGGGAGCCGCGACCGTCTCTACGATGAAGCCCGGGGGGACGGTCAGGTCGAGGGCGGGGCCCCGAGATTGTGCGGCCGTGTGCGTGAGGAGGGTGGCGGTCGTGAGCAGGGTCGTGGCGCCGAGCGCGAGCTGAAGTGTGACAGACGGCATGGACCCTCGCGGAGTGGTTGTTGATCCGGGGCATTCTACGCTGCCAGTTGCCAGTTGCCAGCTTCCCGCTTCCCGCTCCCATCTCCCAGCTCCCAGCTGCCCGCCTCCCGCTGAGAGAGACCGGTTGGGGTTTCCGCTTGCCTGCAGGCAGTTCCCGGCTCGCCTGCTTCCCGCATCCAGAGGCCGGTTGCCAGTGGCTGGGTGTTGCAAGCTGGTCGTTGGGAGTTGGGCGTTGGGCGTTGGAAGTTGGGAATTGGGAGTTGGAAGTTGGAAGTTGGAGTTGGGACTTGAGGCACAATGAGAATTGTCCATGCGCAAGCTTCATGTCGGGGCGTGGTGTGCGATCGCGCTGGCCCTCTGTTCCGCGATCTCCTGCCGGCGGCAGCCCGCGGTGTCGGACGAAACATATCGCCAGGCCATCACCGCGTTCCACGTCTCGCTGGCGGCCATGCAGACGAGTCAGGATCTGCTCGCGCGAGGCGAGCTCGAGCGGTTGACGGGCCTTGTACCCCAGGAACCGGCCGGCTGGGCGAATCTCGGGCTGCTGCTTCTGCGGCAGCAGCAGGTCGAGGAAGCCGTGCAGCACCTGGAGCGCGCGGCATCGCTCGCGCCGAAGAGCGCACCAATTGCGCGCCTGCTGGCGCTTGCGGAGAGCCAGCAGGGTGACCTGGAGGGATCCATCCGCCAGTGGCGACGCGCGATGTCGCTCGACTCCGCCGATGTCAAGGCGCCGTTTGCGCTGGCGCAGGAGGTCGAGCGGCGGGCCGGCGCTGAAGATGACGCGGAGGCGCAGCGCATCCTCGAAGCCCTCCTGGCGCGCTCCGGCAACCTGGCGGCACGGCTCGAACACGCGCGGCTTGCCGCGAAGAGGGGTGACCGGGAGGCGCTGAACGCCTCGCTCGCCGTGCTGGGTTCGTCGGCGGCTTCATGGCCGCCCGAAGCACGGGACCACCTCCAGACGGTGCGTGAGGCTGCCGCACGGAACCCGGCGGAGGCTGCCACGCCCGTCATCTTCCTGCGGAACGTGCTGCTGCAGACCCCTGAGTACCGGACCGCGCACGCGGCGGTGAGCACGCCTCGAAGCGAGGTGGGGGAGCCGCTGGTAGAACTGGTCACCCTGCCGAATCCGCCGCCGCATGCCGCGGCACCAGACGAAGGGCTCGCCTGGTCGGTCGATGCCGCCCCGGCAGCAGGGTCGGGTGGCGCCACATGGGCAGGCGTCGTGTGGCTCACAGGCGTAGGGGCTCCGTCGGTCATCGTTGCTGGTGCACGCGAGGTGCGCACGGCGGCAGGTGCCGTCTTCCCGTTTCCTTCAGGTGCGGACGGATCTGCTCCGGGTCCGCACGGGGTGCTCGCTGCAGACCTCAACTACGACTTCAGGACCGATCTGGTCCTTGCAGGCGCTGGAGGTATGAGGATCCTCCGGCAAGGGGACAAGGAGGCATTCACCGACGTCACGGCGAGCACCAGGCTTCCGGCAGAGATCATCCGCGCACCGCTGCACGGGGTCTGGACCGCGGATCTCGACACCGATGGCGATCTCGACCTCATCATCGCGCGCGTGGACGGATCGCCAGCGGTGCTGAGGAACAACGGCGATGGCACCTTTGCCGTGCAGGCTCCGTTCGAAGGTGTGACGCGCCTGCGCGGATTCGCGTGGGCGGATCTGGACGGTGAGGGCGTACCGGATGCGGTGCTCCTGGACGAGGCAGGGCGCCTGCACATATTCCTCAGCCTCCGCGGCGGGCCGTTCGCGCAGCATCCCCTGCCCGCAAACCTTCCGGCCCTTGCGGCCGTTACCGTCGCAGATGTGAATGGCAATGGCATTCTCGATGTCGTCGGCGTTTCGCCGCAAGGCGCGATCCTGCGGGTGTCCCCCGGTGCCGGCGGAGCGACCGATGTCGCGCAGATTGCGAGGGTCGAGCCCCCGCAGGGGCTCGCTCCAGGAACGTCCCGTCTGCTGACGGCAGATCTCGACAACAACGGTGCTGCCGATCTCATCGTTGCGGGAAACTCCGAGTCGCGGGTGCTGCTTGGCGCAGGGCCATCGGAGTTTCGGGCCCTTCCGGGCACCGTGGCGCTCGCGGTCAGCGATGCGGCTGACATCGACGGGAACGGGCGAATCGACCTGGTAGGGCGCGCCGGGGATGGTGTGCACGTGGCCCGCAGCACGGGTCAGAGGCCATATCACTGGCAGGCGATCAGGCCGATAGCGGCAAACGCCACCGGCGACCAGCGAATCAACTCGTTCGGGATCGGCGGCGAGGTCGAGATCCGCACGGGCCTCCACGCGCAGAAGAAGGTGATCGCCTCCCCGGTCGTGCACTTCGGGATCGGTGAGGCCTCGCGCGCGGAGGTCGCGCGGATCACGTGGCCGAACGGCGTCCTGCAATCCGAGTTCGACCTGCAGGCCGACACTGTGATTGCAGCGGGGCAGCGTCTGAAGGGCTCGTGTCCATGGCTGTTCGCCTGGAACGGCAGGGAGATGGCGTTTGTCACCGACTTCCTGTGGCGATCTCCGCTCGGCCTGCGGATCAACGCGCAGGACACCGCCGATGTGCTCATGACCGAGGAGTGGGTGAAGCTCCGCGGCGATCAGCTGGCGCCCAGGGACGGCGCATACGACCTGCGCGTCACCGCGGAGCTGTGGGAGACGCACTTCTTCGACATGGTTTCGCTGCTGGTCCTGGATCATCCCGAAGGAACAGAGGTCTTCATCGACGAGCGGTTTGCGGTTCCCGCTCCCGGGCTGGACGTGATTGTCACCTCCCCCGTTCAGGCGTTTGCGGCCGCCCTGGACGATGGGGGAAGGAACGTGAGCGAGGTGGTCCGCGCCCGCGACGATCGCCACCTGGATTTTGCGGGGCGCGGGGACTATCAGGGAGTCACACGAAAGCACTATGTGGAACTCGAACTGCCGGAGGAGGCGCCGCGGACCGGACCCCTGTGGCTTGTCGCACAGGGCTGGGTGCACCCCACCGACAGCTCGATCAATGTGGCGCTCGCTCAGGGCGCGCACTCTCCTCCCGAGGGGCTCTCCCTGCACGTCGCGGATCGCGCCGGACGCTTCCGCCCCGTCCGGACCGGCCTCGGGTTCCCCGCCGGGAAAGACAAGACGATCCTGCTGGACCTCGATGGGGTGTTCCCACGGCAGGGCCCCCGCCGCTTGCGCCTGCAGACGAACATGGAGGTGTTCTGGGACCGGCTCGGCTGGGCCGCTGGCCGTCCCGACGTCCGGGTCGAGCCTCAACGGATCGAGCTGCAATCTGCGGAGCTGCGGTATCGCGGCTACTCGGTGACCCATCAGAAGGACGCAAGTACGCCCGAACGGCCGCAGTACGTCGTCGAGGGGACGTCTCCGCGGTGGCGGGATCTCGAAGGGTTCCACACCCGCTTTGGGGACGTGCGCGAACTGCTCCTCAACGTAGACGATCGCTACGTCATCATGAACGCCGGGGACGAGATGCTGCTGAGGTTCCCCGAAGCCGCGCCGGTCCGCTCAGGGTTCGTTCGTGATTTCGTGGTTGTCGGCGATGGCTGGGAGAAGGATGGCGACTACAACACGACTGCCTCACGCACCGTGCTGCCGCTGCCGACCCATCGTTCTGCGTCTTACGTGCCGGGAACCGGCCGCCTGGAAGACGACCCTGTCTACCGGCAGCACATGTCCGACTTCCAGCACTACCATACACGCTACGTGAGCCCGGAGGCGTTCAGGGATGCCCTTCGGGTTAGGATGGATCGACACCGTCCATGAACCGCTACGCGCGTCCCGTCCTGGCGCTGATATTCGTGGCCATGCTCGCCACCCCTGCGGCCGTCCGCCGTTTTGGGGCGGGCGTACCGGCGGAGCTGCACGCGGGAGATCCGCAATCACGCTACGGCTTCACGCTGTCGCAGTCGGCGGCTCAGGCTGGCATCGACTTCCTGCACGAGGGTCCGACACTCGATCAGAAGCTCGCGCACATCATGCCGCAGGTCGCCTCCATGGGGGCGGCGGTGTCGATCGTCGACGTGGATGCCGACGGTCATCAGGATCTGTACGTCACCAACAGCCGGGAAGGGTCGAAGAACCGGCTGTACCGCAACCGGGGGGATGGCACTTTCGAAGATATCGCCGAACGCCTCGGGATCGCGGATCTGAACCACGCCGAGACAGGTGTCTCGATGGGCTCCGTCTTCGGAGACTTCGACAACGACGGCTTCGAGGATCTGCTGCTGTACCGGTGGGGCCGGCAGGAGCTGTATCGAAACGATGGCGGCAGGCGCTTTGTCCGCGTGACCGGCACCTCGCTGCCGGAGTGGGCCAACATCAACACCGCTGTCTGGCTGGACTTCGATCGCGATGGCCGGCTGGATCTCTTCCTCGGCGGCTACTTCCCGGAGAACGTGAACCTCTGGAAGCTGGCGAACACCCGGATGATGCCGGAGAGCTTCGAGTACGCGCGCAACGGCGGGCGCAAGTACCTGTATCGCAATCTTGGCGGCGGGCGCTTCGAAGAGGTCAGCGCCAGCGTCGGTCTCTCCTCGTCGCGGTGGGCACTGGCAGCGGTGGCTGCCGATCTGCGTGGTACCGGATACCCCGACATCTTCATCGCGAACGACTACGGTGTCTCGGAGCTGTTCGTGAACGAGGGGGGCCGCTTCCGCGAGGTCGGGCGCGAGACAGGCGTCGGGTACGCGCCCAAGAGCGGCATGAACGCCTCGGTCGGCGACGTGCTCAACCAGGGGCGGCTGGCCATTTACGTGTCCAACATCTCCGAAGAGGGGATCCTGATTCAGGGCAACAACCTCTGGGTTCCCGGGCCGACCCGAGGGGGGCTGCCGAAGTACGAGAACCTCGCGCGTGCCATGGGTGTCGATCTCGGCGGGTGGAGCTTCGGGGCGCAGTTTGGTGACCTGAACAACGACGGTTTCCTGGATATCTATCTCGTCAACGGCTTCGTCTCTGCCTCCCGCAACGAGAGCTACTGGTACGACTACTCGAAGGTTGCCGGGGCGCACCAGACGATCATCGGCGACGCGGCGAACTGGCCCGCCATGGGGAACCGGAGCCTTGCCGGTCACCAGCCGAAGAAAGTCTGGGTCAACGACGGCGCCGGGCGGTTCGTCGACGTGGCGCAGATGGTTGGCGCCAGCGACCGCTACGACGGCCGGTCGGTCGCCCTGGCCGATTTCGGCAATCACGGCATGCTCGACGTCGTCGTGGCCAATCAGAAGGGGCCGCTGCTCCTCTATCGCAACCAGGTTGCACCCGGCCGCCAATGGGTGGGGTTCGAGCTGGAGGGGGGATGCCGGCCTGAATCCGCCGGCCCCTGCACCAATCGCAGCGCCATCGGTACGCAGGTCGAGGTGTTCTGGAACGGCAAGCGGCAGTTGCAGGAAGTCTCGGGTGGCGCCGGCTTCTGCGCCCAGAACCAGCGCCGGCTGCACTTCGGGCTCGGCGCGGCGGAGACGATCGAGAAGGTCGTCATCCGGTGGCCCTCGGGCAGGACGCAGGAGCTGACCGGCCCCGAGGCCGGCCGCGTGCACCGCGTCCAGGAGGGGCTGTGAGCAACGGAGCGCTTCGGGGATCGTCCCCGGCGCTCGATATGGCGC
>Ga0183260_10003395_pt1 | contig 12855 bp, 15 predicted proteins | sample AntDrymUQ4972206_2_FD_129768 | JGI IMG/M metagenome (GOLD analysis project Ga0183260, IMG submission 129768) | Polar desert sand microbial communities from Dry Valleys, Antarctica - metaG UQ497 (22.06) (version 2) (version 2) | ecosystem: Environmental > Terrestrial > Soil > Desert | place...
CGCCACAGGACGAGCAGTACCGAGCCGCCGTGGCGAACGGTGCGCCGCAGTTGGCACAGAAACGCGCATTCATCGAACCCCTGGGCTCCCCACCGTGAACCGGCCATCGTCGCGGCACAGGCGACGCTTGGCTCGGGGTCGGCCTCCAGCCGCGTGCAGCGTACTCCCATCGAAGTCCCTTGCGCGTCAGCCGAGGGCTACCCTGCGATGGTGTTCGCAAGGCGCTGTCGAGGGATCGAGGAGCTCGACTTCCGCATCGACGTCGCGAAGCGCGACCGGACCGTACGCCGTACGTTGGTGACCGCCGAGTACGCCATCCCCGAGGAGCGGCCCCAAGAGCTCGGCGGTGGGACGGGCGGAAGCTTCTCGTACTCCGTTCGCAACACGGAGATCGGTAGGCCGCAGCGCATCGTTCCGCCTTCGCAGGCCCTCCCGTTCCGGCAACTCGAGCGAGAGCTCAACCGCCAGCTCCAGGGAGAGGGATCGACGCTACCGGGGGGATAGCTCCGAAGCGGACAGCTTGATCGCTGCGCGGGTCTCCTCCGGCTCGGTGCGGACCCAGGCTCTGGCCTCACCGAACGGCCCCACGAGCAGCGATGAGGTGAGTGGGTCCTCCTCTCCGCCGAGCGCGGTGCGCACGCGCGACGCCAGCTCGGCTGTGTCTAGCGTGGCAGCCAGGGCGCCCTCCGCAAACTCCCGGTGCCGCCGACCGACCCCGAGGACGTGGCCGCCTCGCTCGAGCGCTACCGGATCACCGCCTACCGCCAGGCCCTGCCGGGCTACCTGTTCGTCGCGCTGATGCTCACCGCGGGGGGGCTGCCGCTGGTGCTCGCGACCTTCGCCGGCCTGTCGGTCGCCCGCGGCCGCCGCGCGCCCTCACGGGCCGTGCGGGCGGCGTGAGGCGCGATGGTGGGCCCGGTGTGGGCGCTCGTCATGGCCCTTCTCGACGGGCTGATCGACAAGCCGGTGTTCGGCCAGCCGGTGCCCGGGTCGGTCTTCGCCTCGTTCCTGCTGGTCGGGACCTTGCTGGGCGCGCTCGGCGGCCTGCTGGCGCCACCACCCCGCCCGGCTGCCCCCGCTACCCGATGACGGTGATCGCCTCGCCGGTCGCGACCGGCGAGAGAAAGCACGCCGGGCCCCACGCGATGGTCACAGGGGAACGGACCTTTCCTGGTATACACACGAGTCCCCGGCGCCCATGGAGAGGCCCCATCACGACGATCGTCACCCATGGCTTCTCGGCCGAGCCGCGATCCTTCGGCCCGACGCCGCCCGTCGCTCTGCCCGGGGAGGCGCCCGCGTCGCGGTTGGCCTGGCTCGCGCGCGGAGGTGTGGACGCGGGCGCCTATGCCATCGCCATCCACTCCGATCGTATGCCCGACGCCCAGCTCAGGGTCTTGGAGATGCTCCGCACGACGGTCTTCTCCTCGCGCCTCGGGATCTACGCCACCAGCCTGTCGCCGCTGGCCTCGCGGGTGTTCGGTGGGCTCGTGGCGGACCTTGCACCCCACCTCCCGGAGGCCGGGCGGCTGTTCGCCGTCCTGCCGCGGCTCGAGAGGGAGCTCACCGCCTTTGCCTGGGTCGACAGCGTCGCCCGCCTGGAGACCCCGTCGCCGACGAAGAGCCAGATCGCCGCCTCGCTCCTGCCGGGGACCGCGTTCGGGGTCTCGGTATCGCCTGACCAGGAGATCGTCCGCCTCTCGTCGGACCGCCGGCTCCCCGAGCTCCCCGAGCTCGACGGCGACCGGGAGGTCGTGGTGGCGAACCGGACTGCGAACCCGAGCTGGGTCGCGGACTCGGTCGAGCCGGCCTTCGGGGGACACGAGGTGCGGGACGAGGAAGAACCCGAAGGTGCTGCCTCCGACTGGTGGGGCACGCGGCAGGTAGTCGAGGTCGTGGCCTACCCGACCGACGTGCGCGCGCTGGCCGACCGCCTCTCACGCGGCCTCAGAGCCTCGCCCTGCCGCTGGTGCGGGGAGCCGATGGCCGCCAAGCTCTGTCCCTTCTGCCGCCAGCGCCGCGTGCGGCGGCGCCGCCCTGCCCCGGCGGTAGCCGCGTGAACCCGCGGCAGCGGCGGGGGGTCGTCCTTCTCGTGCTGGGCGGCGCGGGCGCGGTCCTCGTGTTCGTGGCCATCGCGTCGTACGTGGCTCAGGTTCAAGCGTCGCTGCCCACCATGGCCCGGGTCTACCGCCTCGCCGACAAGGTTCCCGCCTTCAACGAGGTGACTATCGGGATCCTGGAGGAGGTGGAGATCCCCGAGGAGGCGGCGCCCCCCAGCGCGGTGCTCTCGGAGGGAGAGCTCGAGGGCGTGGTGGCCGCGACCGACCTCGCGCCCGGGTCGATCCTCCAGAACGACATGCTCGTTCCCGCGGCCGGCATCCGCAGCGGCCAGCGCGAGATCGCGATCCTCGTGAGCGCCGAGACCGGCGTGGCCGGCCGCATCACGCCCGGCAGCCAGGTGGACATCTACGCGACCTTCGAGAAGGACGTGGACACCCGCTGTGCCGGCCTTCTGATCCCGCGCGCACAGGTCGTCGCCGTGGGGGTGGCGAAGGCCCAGGCGGTGCCCGGGCGCGCCGGCGACATTCTCCAGGAGGAAGTCCTTCCCGTGACGTTCGCGCTCTCCCCCGAGAGCTCCCGGAAGCTGGTCTACGCGGAGAGCTTCGCGAACGAGGTCCGGCTCGCGCTTCGGCCGCCGGGCGGCCCCCGCGAGCGGCGGCTGCCCTCGCGTTGCACGCAGCCACAGGGCGTGGGGAGCTAGAGAACCGTGCCGTTCGAGATCCTCGTCGCCTCCTCCGACCCCGCCGTTCGCGCGCAGGCCGCGGCGCTCGTGCGCGAGGACACGGAGCTGGTGCTGGCCGGCACGGCGGAGAGCGTGGACGCGGTGTACGCCGCGGTCGAACGCTCGCAGGTCGACGCCCTGCTCGTTCACGAGCAGCTTGGCTCGCCTCCGATCATGGATGTGGTGCGCGATCTGGGCGCGAGGTTTCCCCAGGTGGGGCTGGTGCTCGCGGTCAAGGAGGGCGGACAGGCACTGCTTCGCTCGGCGCTGCAGGCCGGCGCTCGGGACGTGATCGAGCTTCCCCTGAGCCTCGAGGAGCTCGAGGCCGGTCTCAAGGCCGCGGCACGCTGGTCGCGCTCGGTCCGCCCACCCGCCGACGAGGACGACGAGGAGGAGGAGACGACCCCGGCGGGCCGCATGGTCACCCTCGTCGGGGCCAAGGGCGGGGTCGGGACCACCACCGTCGCGCTCCACCTGGCGCTGGCAGCGGCGCGAGCGCGCGGGGGCGGATCGGTCTGCCTCGTCGACTTCGATCTCCAGGCGGGGGACATGGGCGTCCTGCTCGACGTGGCCCACCATCGCTCGGTCGTCGACCTGATCGGGCTCTCGGACGTGTCCGCGCCGCAGCTCGAGGGCACGGTGTACGGCCACCCTTCCGGGATCCGGGTGCTGCTGGCCCCCGGGGAGGGTGAGCGCGCGGAGGAGCTGAGCGCCCACGACGGCCGCTCCATACTCAGTGCGCTCAAGCGCACCTATGATGTGGTGATCGTAGACGGGGGGGCGGTCTTGACCGAAGGGAACGCGCCGGCTGCCGAGATCGCCGACGAGGTCCTGCTGGTCGTCACCCCCGACGTGCTGGCCGTGCGCGGCGCGAACCGGGTGCGGGAGCTCTGGCGGCGCCTCGGCATCGAGCCGAGCCGGGCCCGCGTGCTGGTGAACCGCGCGTCGAAGACGACCGAGGTCCAGCCCGACCTGGTCCGCAAGGTGGTGGATCTGCCGCTGGCGGTCAATCAGATCCCGGCGAGGTTCTCCGACCTCGAGAGCGCGGCCAACACCGGTGCGCCCGACCGCCTCCAGGACGGCCCCGTCCGCAAGGCGGTCGACAAGCTCGCGCGCGAGGTGCTCTCGCCGGAGGCGGCTCCGTCGCCCGACAGCCCGCCCGCCCGCCGGCTCTCGCGGTTGCGCGCCGAGACCGGTCAGGTCGCCGTCGAGACGGCGGGCACCACGATCATCATCCTCATCGTGGCGCTCGGGCTCTGGCAGTCGGTCCTGGCGGGGTACACCTACATCCTCTCCGGTCACGCCGCACGGGAGGGAGCGCGCCAGGTGGCCGTCGGCCGTCCGGCCGAGGCGCGTGCCCGCGAGGACCTCCCCAGCGGATGGCAGGGCTCGTTGCGGGTGGACGAGGGTCGGGACTCCGTGGAGGTCAGCCTGGCCGTGCCGGCGCTCATGCCGGGAATCGACACGCCGCTGCGGGTGAGCACGCGCGCCGGCACCGTGCGGGAGTAGATGCCATGAGACTCGGGACGCTCACCATCACCGTGCTCGCCCTCCGGGAACGAGCGCGCAGCGAACGGGGATCGGCCCCGCTCGAGCTGCTCGGGTTCATTCCGCTGCTCGGTCTCGCCGCCCTCGGCGCCTGGCAGCTGCTGCTCTACGGCTTCGCGGCCACCTCGGCCGAGAACGCGGCCCGCACCGGAAGCCGGGTGGCGAGCAAGGGCGGAGCGGGGGAGCCGGCCGCCAAGCGTGCCATGCCCACCTGGCTGCGCGACGGGGCCACCGCCGAGTTCAGCGGCACGCGCGGCAAGGTCACCGTCCAGGTGCCGATCATCTTCCCGCCGCTGCGCAGCGAGGACCTGACCGTGTCGAAGGAAGCCGAGCTGCCGAGCACCACCTTCTAGCGATGGGCCTGAGAGATCGCATATCACCCGGCCCCGCCCCACTCGAGGGCAACGGCGCCGGCCCGACCGCCGGCCCGGCCGACGGGAACCTGGCGCTCATCTACCGCCAGAAGCTCCTCGAGGAGATCGACCTCTCGGAGCTCACCGGCCTGGACGCCGAGCAGCGGCGTGCACGGCTCGAGCGCATCATCGGCCGCATCCTCACCCGCGAGGGGCCGATCCTCTCGAACGCCGAGCGCAGCGCGCTCATCCGCCGCATCGTCGACTCGGCACTCGGCCTCGGAGTGATCGAGCCGCTGCTGGCCGACCCGTCGATCACCGAGATCATGGTCAACGCTTTCGACGAGGTGTGGATCGAGCGCGACGGCCGGCTCGAGCGGGTCGACACGCACTTCAGCGACGAGCAGCAGCTCTACCAGACCATCGAGCGCATCGTCTCCGCGGTCAATCGCCGGGTCGACGAGTCGAGCCCGATGGTCGACGCCCGCCTGCCCACTGGTGAGCGCGTGAACGTCATCATCCCTCCGCTCGCCCTCACGGGGCCGACGCTGACCATCCGCCGCTTCCCACGCGCCTACTCGCCCCGCCAGCTCGTGGAGATGGGCTCGTTCGACGAGGCCATGCACGAGCTGATGGGCGCCTGCGTGCGGGGCCGGCTGAACGTGGTGGTCTCCGGCGGCACGGCGACGGGCAAGACCACGCTGCTGAACGCGGTTTCGGCCTTCATCCCGGCCGAGGAGCGCATCGTCACCATCGAGGACTCGGCCGAGCTCCAGCTCGTGCAGCCGCACGTGATATCGCTGGAGTCGCGGCCGGCCAACGTGGAGGGCAAGGGCCAGGTGACGATCCGCGACCTGGTGCGCAACTCCCTGCGCATGCGCCCGGATCGCATCGTCGTGGGCGAGGTTCGTGGTGCGGAGACGCTCGACATGCTCCAAGCTATGAACACCGGCCACGACGGCTCGCTGACCACCGTGCACGCCAACTCCACCGAGGACGCGATCCTCCGCCTCGGCACGCTGGCCTCGATGAGCGACCTCAACATCCCCTACGAGGCGCTCCGCGACCAGATCAACTCGGGTATCGACGTGATCATCCAGCTCACGCGCAGCGCCGACGGCTCGCGGCGCGTGGCCGAGGTGGCGGCGGTGGCCTCGCGCCGGCGGGAGACCTTCCGCCTGGCCACGGTGGCCGCCTTCGAGGCAGACCCGCTCGGACCGGAGCGCAAGGTCACCGGCCGCTTCACCTATCATCCGCTACCCGACATCCTCGCCGAGCGCCTCCTGCTGCGCGGCGAGCGGGTGCCCGCGCTGTTCCGCACGGCGGGCCAGGAGGAGGCGGCCCCCGAGCGCCTCGCAGTGGGCTAGCCCATGATCGCGCCCCTGGTGCTGGCCCTGGCGGCAGCGTCCCTCGGCGCGCTGGTGGCGGGCTTCTGGCAGCTACAGAGCGGGGCGATGACCAAGGCCGGGGTGGCGGAGCGCAGCGGGCTCGACCAGGAGGAGTCCGGCTTCGTGCGCTTGCGGCGCGGACTCGAGGAGCGTCTGGCGACCACCGACTTCGGCCAGCGCCTGGCCGATCGCCTCTCGGCCGCCGACGCGGGCATCACGCCCCTGACCTTCCTCGTCGCCGCCGGCGGGTTCGGGCTGGCGATGGCGGTGATCTCCGATTACGCGCTGCCCAAGCTCATGGCCTTGCTCGTCGGCGCGATCTGCGTTCGCGCGTCGTGGGCGTGGATCGACTACAAGCTGGGCAAGCGCCGCGAGGCGTTCCTCGCCCAGCTCCCCGACGTGGCCCGCCTCCTGTCGAACGCCTCGCAGGCCGGACTCGCCACCCGCGTCGGGGTCGAGATGGCGGCGAAGGAGCTCGAGGAGCCCGCAGCCACCGAGATGGGCTTCGTGGCCGAGGACATGCGCATCGGGCAGTCACTCGACCGCGCGCTCACGAAGCTCGAGCGCCGGCTGCCCTCCCGCGACATCGGGGTGCTGATAAGCACCCTGGTCATCCAGCAGCGCTCGGGCGGCGACCTCGTGCGCGCCCTCCAGGAGATCGCGGATGCGCTCGACGCGCGACGCGACCTCTACCGCGAGATCAAGACCGTGATGGCCGGCTCGGTGGCCACGGGGTACATGGTCGCCGGCCTCGGGCTGGCGGCGATCATCCTCCTCAACCTGGTCTTCCCGGGCGTCATCGAGGAGATGACCAACTCGTGGCCAGGGCGTATCGCCTTGATCGTCGCCTGCGGGCTGTACTTCCTGGGCTACACCCTCGTGCGTCGGCTGACGAGCATCGAGATCTAGCCTTCCGCCCGCGCAGATGGCCCTCTTCTTCCCCCTGGCGCTGACCGCCTGCCTCGTCTCGGCCGTCTGGGGGATCGTGCTCATGCGCGACCGCGGTCCCACCGAGCGCCTCGGACTCGAACCCGACCGCGCCGAGGGCGCCGCCCGCCAGTCGCTGGTCGACAAGCTCGCTGCCCGCCTCGGGCCGAAGGCACTCACACTGCTCTCGCCGGAGCGCCAGGCCTCGGTCCGGCGCAAGATCGAGCGCGCCGGGCGGCCGGGGGGGATGACCGTCGAGGGCTACGCGGGGCGAAAGGCCGCCCACCTGGCGGTCGCCGCCGTCATCGGGTTCCTCGTCGCCCTCTGGGGCATCCCCCTGCTGAGCCTCCCGCTCCTTCTCGGCGCCTTTCTGTACGTCGACGTCCGCCTGGGCGGCCTGGCCCGCCGGCGCCAGCAGCAGATCGACCGCGCGCTCCCGGACTTCCTGGACATCCTGGCCGTGACCGTGAGCGCGGGCATCGGCTTCTTGCCCGCGCTCCAGCGCGTCACCGGCATCACCAAGGGGGCGCTGCACGAGGAGCTCGAGACCACGATGTCGCAGATGGACCTCGGGCAGAGCCGGCGACAGGCGTTCCGTGCCCTGCGGGAGCGCAACGGATCGGAGTCGCTCGCCCGATTCGTGACCGCGCTGCTCCAGGCGGAGGAGCTCGGCGTCCCGCTCACCGACACGCTCGCCGAGCTGGCGCGCGACATGCGCCGGTTCTTCCAGCAGGACGCCCGCCGGCGCGCCGCCAAAGCGGCGCCGCGCGTGGCCCTGGTGGTGACCATGGTGATCCTTCCGGGGGCCCTGATCCTGGTCATCGCGGCGTTCGTCCTGGGTTCCGACGTCAGCTTCCCGAGCGCCGGTGGGTGAGCGGACCACATCGGGCGAGCTGGCCTCGGTGTGCCGGCTCATACTGCTGCTCCGGCTGTTCTCGCTCCTCATCACCGTGTTCTCGCTGCCCCAGGCGAGCAACCGCCTGCTGTCGCTGTTCATCGCGGTGGTGGCCGGCGGCTTGGCGTCGTTCGTGCCCCTGCGATGGTGGGACCGCCTCGCGCCCACCTTGATGCGCCATCCGGCCTACCTGGCCGGCGACCTGGTGCTGGGCATGGGGCTGCTCGCGGTGACCGGCGTCGACAGCCCGTTCTTCTACTTCACGCTCGGCACCGCGGCGCTCAGCGGGCTGCTCTACCGCTGGCCGGGGGCCGCGGTGTTCTCGGTCCTGCTGCTCCTCGCCTACTGGACTGCGCTGAGAGCGGGGCCTGCGGAGCAGGTGGTGCTCACCGTGGTCATCGGCAACCCCATCCTCTATCCGCTCGCCGCGGCGGCGGGAGCGGGGCTCCGTCGCATCATCGAAAGCCACCGCGAGATGGAGGCCGCGCTCGTTGCCACGTCCCAGCGTGCGGCGGTGGAGGGCGAGCGCTCACGCATCGCGCGGGACATGCACGACTCGCTGGCCAAGACCATGCATGGGATGTCACTGTCGGCGTCGGCTCTCTCGGCGTGGGTGCACAAGGATCCCGACCGCGCCGCGGCCGACGCCGAGGCGCTGGCGGACGCCGCCCGGAAGGCCGCCGGCGAGACCCGATCGATCATCGGCGACCTCCGCCAGGACGCCCCCGACGTTCCGCTCGACGAGGCGATCGTCTCCTACGTCGACGAGTGGTCGGAGCGGACCGGCGTGGCGGCGACCGTCCAGACCGGACGCGTGGACTCGGCTTCACCCGCCACGCGGTGGGAGCTGTTCTGCGTGCTGCGCGAGGCACTTGCGAACGTGGAGCAGCACGCTGGAGCGGAGGCGGTCGTCGTGACGCTCGCCGAGTCCGGACAGGATCTCGTGCTCGAGATCGAGGACGATGGCGTGGGCTTCGAGGCTCGGAACGAAGGCTCGGAGGCCGGTGGCCCCGGCGGCGGCCACTACGGCCTCGTGGGAATGGCCGAGCGGGCCGAGAGGGTGGGGGGTTCGCTAACGGTGCGAGCCGTCCCGTGGGAGGGGGCGATGATCGCTGTTACGGTGCCCAGGCAGTCGCGCCTCGCCGAGGCGCGGGAAACGGTGTGAGGGTCCGCGTGCTCATCGTCGACGACAACGCTGTGATCCGCCACGGCGTGCGGAGCCTGCTCGAGGCCGGTGAGGGGCTCGAGGTGGTCGGCGAGGCGGAGAACGGGCGCGAGGCCGTGTCGCGGGCCGCCCAGCTGCATCCGGACGTGGTGCTGCTCGACGTCCGGATGCCGGTCATGGACGGGCTGGCCGCACTCGAGACGCTCAGGGAGCAGACGAGGGTGCTCATGCTCACCTACGCCGAGGACGAGGATGTCGTCGCCCGCGCCGTGCGGGGGGGCGCGTCGGGGTACCTCGTCCACGGGCGCTTCGGTCCGGAGGAGCTGGCCGAGGGCGTGCGCGCGCTGGCCGCCGGAGGCAGCGTCGTGTCGCCGGCGGTCGCGGGCGCGGTGTTCGAGGCGGCGCGGGAACGCACGTCCGGAGCCGAGACGCCCCGAGCGCCCGCGGAGGCCGCGCTCACCCGGCGCGAACGTGAGATCATGAACCTGGCCGCCCAGGGGATGTCGCGGCGCGACATCGCCCACGAGCTCGTGGTCGAGGAGAAGACCGTGAAGAACCACATCAACCGCATCTACTCGAAGCTCGGTGCGGCCAACCGCGCCGAGGCGATCGCGCTCTGGCTGGGAACGAGGAGGACTGGATGAGAGGGAGACTGCCCATCGGTTCGGCGCTGATCGTCGTGCTTGCTGCCGCCCTCGCCGGCTGCTCGCTCGAGGAGTCGCCGGGGGAGCGCCGCCCCTCCTCCGCGCCCGCGCCGGCCGCCGCCCCGCTCGGTCCCGAGTGGTCCCAGGACGCGGATGGCAACGTGGTGCCCGACTTCGTCGAGCGGCGGATCGGTCGCGACCCCACGAAGGACGACTGCCTCGAGAAGGCGTGCCCCGGCATGAGCGCCGAGGGCGCCATCGAGCCGGAGCGCGAGCAGAACACGCTCCTGATCCTGGACTCATCGGGTTCGATGAAAGGGCCCGCCGGCGGCTCGAAGACCAAGATCCAGGCCGCCAAGGACGCCATCGAGCGCTTTGCCGTCGGCGCGCCCGACTCCTTCAATGTGGGGCTCATGGTCTACGGCCATCGCGGGCGTCCCTCCGAGGCCGGCAAGGCGGAGAGCTGCGCGGGCTCGGAGGTCGTCGCCCCGCTCGGCGAGCTCGACTACCGCAGCGTCGACGGCGTGCTGCGGCGCTTCGAGCCGAAGGGGTGGACGCCCGTCGCCGGATCGCTCGAGCGGGCCCGCGAGACCTTCCGCGGTCGCCAGAGCGGGGCCAACCGGATCGTCCTCGTCACCGACGGCCTCGAGACCTGCGACGGCGACCCGCTCCGCGAGGCCCGTTCCCTCAAGGACGCGGGCCTCGAGGTGACGGTCGACGTGGTCGGCTTCGACATCGCCAGGAGCCAGGATGCCCAGGCGCTGCGCCGCATCGCCGAGGTGACCGGCGGCGAGTACACCGACGCGCGGACGGGCGATGCGCTGGACGAGTACTTCCGCCAGCAGCAGGAGCGCCGGGGGGAGGCGAACAAGCAGATTCTCTGCGCCGTCAACAGCGGCAGCCGGACGTCGTTTTGCAACGCAAACTTCGGGACCGACGCTAATCGCGAGATGACCAAGTTGACTAGCGCGGCGAACCGTGCGGGGCGCCGGGAGGAGGCCCGGGCGATCTCCGCCCTGTCACGGCGCTCTCGAGAGCAGCGCTCCGCTCGCAATCAGCAGAAGACCGGCGTCCGGAGGGAGTCGATCGAGCGCCTCAGGCGCGAGATCGACGACGCGAACCGCCGCCTGCGCAAGCGCTACGGCGCGCAGGCCGCCCTGCCTTCGGCCGCGATGGCCTGCCGGGCGCCGACGCTCGCCTCGCGGCTCGGCCTGGACGCGGCGTTCACGCCGGCCGAGGGCGCCCTTGCCGCCTCTCTCCCGCGATCCCCGCCCGCCTCCTGACCACCCCGGGGGGCCCAGAGAACCTGGGCCGGCCCAGGCCCCGATTAGGGCCCCTGGGCCCACGACTTGACCGCGGCGAGCCCTTAGCGTGCCCCTCGTCAAGCAACTCCACCAGAGGAGGAAGCGATGAGCGAGTATGTGAACCAGGTGAACGAGCAGGTGTTGCGCCTCTACGTCGGCGCGCGCACGCGCCTCGCCGACGAGCAGGGCCAGACGGCGGCGGAGTACCTCGGGATCGTGGTCGTCGTCGCGGCGATCGTCGGCGCGATCGCGACGATGGGCACCGACATCGGCACCTCCGTCGGCGACTTCATCCAGGATCAGATCGACACCATCGGCGGCGAGTAGTCCTCGCGCCTGCGTCCCTGAAGAGCCCAGCGACATGAGCACGGCCGCTCGGCTGCGCGACGAGCAGGGACAGGTGTTCCCTGTCCTTGCCGTCCTGCTCGTCGCGCTCGTCGCGCTCGCGTTCTACCTCTTCCCCGCGGGCGCGGCTACGATCCTGCGCGCCGACGCCCAGTCCGCGGCCGACGCCGCGGCGCTGGCCGCGGCCAAGGGGCTGCGCACCGAGCTCGCCGCCCGCCCGCCCGGATCGGCCTCTGTCTCGACCGGGGCGCTCGCGCGCGTGGGCGCCGAGCGCTACGCGGCCAAGAACGGCGCGCGCCTGACCTCCTTCCGCCATGTCGGGCTCGAGGTCTACGTGGGCGTCGAGACCCGCGAGAGCCTCGGCGAGGCCGGGCGAGCGGTCGACGCCGAGGGCCAGAAGGCGGGCGCCCGCGCCAAGGCGCGCCTGTTCCCGCTCACCTCGGTGGGCGGCTCGAGTCTGCTCGGCGCGTCCGGCGGCGGCGGCGGGGGAGGGGCCTCGAGCGCCGGCGCCTGCGCGAGCCCCGCGGAGATCGAGAAGGAGCTCTCGGGTGAGATCGGCGGCATCGTCGACCTCGGCCAGCGCCTCGAGGGCCTCGGGATCGCGCCGTCCGAGCACCCCGAGTTCGGCGGCGTCGACCAAGACGCCCACGTCGAGGGCTCCTACCACTACCGCGACGGCGCGCTCGACCTAAACGCCGAGTCCTGCGGCGAGGCCGAGACCTTCGACGCCATCGCCCCGCTGCTGCAGAAGGCGGGCTTCGGGGTCATCTGGCGCGCTCCCGGCCACAACGACCACCTGCACGTCGACGACGGCGGGCGCGGCGGCATCGGCGCCGGCGCCGACCTCGGCGGCGTGGCCGACGCCTTCGAGAGCACGTATGAGATCCGCCTCGTCCCCTACCCCGGCGGGGAATAGGGCCCTGCGGTGAGCGCCGCCCGCCTGCGCGCCCTCCTCCATCTGCGCTCTGAGCGCGGCCAGACCTCCGCCGAGTACCTCGGCATCGTCGTCTTCGTGGTCGCGGTCATCGCCGCGCTCTACGCCTTCGCCCCCGGGATCGGCGAGACGATCGCCGCCAAGGTCCGCGAGCAGGTCAGCGCGATCGCCACCCCCGGCGATGGCACCGGCGCTCCCGGCGGGCAGCCAGGAGGGGGCCTGCCCACGGGCGGCTCCCCCGGCGGCGGCCCCGCCCCCGTCGGCGACGAGCCCGCCGGCGGCGAGGAGGAGCAGGAGGAGCCGAACATCTTCGAGCGGGGCGTCGGCGCGCTCGGCGACGCCGCCGGAGCGGTCGGGGGAGGCATCGGCGACCTGGCCTCGGGCGCGGGCGACCTGCTCTCGGGCGCCGCCTCGGGCGCCGGCGATGTCCTCGGCGGGGTCCTCGACGGCGGCGTCGCCCTGGTCGACGGCTTCGCGCGTGGGGACTTCGGCAGCGCCTATGACAACCCCTGGCTCGAGTCCTTGCGCCAGGTCGGGCAGTTCGCCTCCGGGGTGCTCATCTTCGGCGAC
>Ga0183260_10003396_pt1 | contig 12853 bp, 10 predicted proteins | sample AntDrymUQ4972206_2_FD_129768 | JGI IMG/M metagenome (GOLD analysis project Ga0183260, IMG submission 129768) | Polar desert sand microbial communities from Dry Valleys, Antarctica - metaG UQ497 (22.06) (version 2) (version 2) | ecosystem: Environmental > Terrestrial > Soil > Desert | place...
CCGGGAAGGCCTGGATCACGAACGGCACCCGGGCCCGGACGAACGCGGTCTGGTCGGGGGTCTCGTGGCCGTGCAGCTGGGCGCCCTTCAGCCCGGTCCCGTTGACCACCTCCACCACCCGGGTGGGCGCCTCGTCGCGGAACACCCCCACGGTGAGGATCTCCGGCGGGAGGCGCTTGACGATGTCGGCCACCGCCTGGGCCGCGATCCGCCGGGGGGAGGGGGCGAAGATGAAGCCGACCGCGTCAGCGCCCATGGCCACCGCCAGCAGGGCGTCCTCCTCGCTGGTCGTGCCGCAGATCTTGACGAACATCCCGGCCCGACGCTACCGGCTGCCGGCAACGACCACCTTGCCCTCGAGTTCCTCGCCGCAGCCCCTCACCCGTCCAACCGGTCGTGCAGGTAGTCGTCGTAGGCGCCCAGGTCGAGCAGGCCGTGGCCGGAGTAGGAGAACAGGATCACCCGGTCGGTCCCCTCCTCCTTGGCCAGCAGGGCCTCGTCGACCACCGCCCGTATGGCGTGGGCGGTCTCGGGGGCCGGGATGGTGCCCTGGGTGCGGGCGAACTGCACCGCCGCCTCGAACACCTTCCCCTGGGGGTAGGCGGTGGCCTCCATGCGCCCGTGCCGGACCAGGTTGGAGATGATCGGGGCGTCGCCGTGGTAGCGCAGGCCCCCGGCGTGGATGCTCGGGGGCACGAACTCGTGGCCCAGGGTGTACATGGCCATCAACGGGGTCATGCCCGCGGTGTCGCCGAAGTCGTACTCGAACCGGCCCGAGGTCAGGGTGGGGCACGACGAGGGCTCGACCGCCACCAGGCGCACCCCCGCGTCGGGCACGTAGGGCAGGGTGATGCCGGCCAGGTTCGACCCGCCGCCGCAGCATCCGATCACCACGTCGGGGCGGTCCTCGCCGGCCAGGGCCAGCTGCTCCTTGGCCTCGATGCCGATCACGGTCTGGTGGAGCAGCACGTGGTTGAGCACCGAGCCCAGGGCGTAGTGAGTGTCCTCGCGGCCCACGGCGTCGCGCACCGCGTCGCTTATGGCCGAGCCCAGCGACCCCGGGTGCGACGGGTCGTCGACCGGCGACGGCTCGACCTGGCCCCCCCACGTCTCGATCATCACCCGGCGGTAGGGCTTCTGGTCGAACGACGCCCGCACCATGTAGACCTTGCACTCCAGGCCGAACAGGGCGCTGGCCAGGGCGATGGCGCTCCCCCACTGCCCGGCCCCCGTCTCCGTCGCCAGCCGCCGCACGCCCTCCCGGGAGTTGTAGAAGGCCTGGGGCACAGCGGTGTTGGGCTTGTGCGACCCCGCCGGCGAGACCGACTCGTCCTTGTAGTAGATGCGGGCCGGGGTACCCAGGGCCGCCTCCAGGCGGGTGGCCCGCACCAACGGCGTGGGCCGCCACAGCCGCAGGATGTCGAGCACCTCGCCGGGTACGTCGATCCACGGCTCGACCGAGACCTCCTGGCCGATCAGGGCCATGGGGAAGAGGGGAGCGAGGTCGTCGGGACCGATCGGCTCCCGGGTGCCGGGGTGCAGGGGCGGCTCCAGTGGCGCCGGCAGATGGGGCACCACGTTGAACCAGGCCTCCGGTACCCGCTCCGAGGGCAGGTTCCAGCGTGCGACGTTCATGGACCAGACACTCTCACGGCGGTCAAGCGGTCGTTCCCCTCAGGTTGCGCAGGGCGTTGCCGGGGTCGGGAGAGGTGACCAGGCGCTCCCCCACCAATACCGCGTCGTAGCCGGCGGCGGCCAGGTCCAGCAGGTCGGCAGCGGACGAGATGCCGGACTCGGCCACCCTGACCACCCCGGCCGGGATGAGCCCGGCCAGGCGCACGGCCCGGGCCCGGTCGACTTCGAAGGTGCGTAGGTCGCGCTGGTTGACGCCGATCAGGTCGGCCCCGGCGTCGACCGCCCGGGCCAGCTCGGCCTCGTCGTGGACCTCGACCACCGCCGCCATGCCGAGCCCGGCGGCCCGGGCCCGAAACCGGGACACCTCCTCGTCGGAGAGTGCGGCGATGATGAGCAGGACGGCGTCGGCGCCCATGGCCCGGGCGTCGCACACGTCGCGCTCGTCGACGGTGAAGTCCTTGCGCAGCACCGGCAGGTCGCAGGCAGAACGGGCCTCGGCCAGATCTGCGGCCGACCCCCCGAACCAGTTTTCGTCGGTGAGCACGGACAGGGCCGCCGCCCCCCCGTCCTGGTAGGCCCGGGCCAGTGCGCCCGCCACCAGACCCAATGCCAGCTCGCCTTTCGAGGGCGACCGCCGCTTCACCTCAGCGATCACCGCCGGTACCGGGCCGTGCCCCCGGAGGGCGTCGCGGAACGGCCGCGGCGGGGAGGCGGCGAGGGCCCGCTCGGCCACCTCGTCGAGCCGGCGCCGGTCGGCGGCCGCCGCCTGGCGGTGGGCGGCCAGGATTCGGTCGAGCACCGTGGGGGCCACGCCCGCGGATGGTAGTTCCCGCCCCCGGTCCCGGCGGGCGACGTGCGACCATGGGGAGGGCATGAACGAGGCCACCATCGTCGTGGTCGAGGACGACCGCCACATCGCCGACCTGGTCGAGATGTACCTGCGCCAGGAGGGTTACCGGGTGGTGCAGGCGGCCGACGGTCAGCGGGGCCTCGAGGTGGCCCGCGATCAGCAGGCCCGCATGGTCATCCTCGACGTCGGCCTCCCCGGCGGGGTCGACGGGCTGGAGGTGTGCCGGCGGCTGCGGGCCGCCGGCGACGTCCCCATCCTCATGCTCACCGCCCGCGACGGCGAGATCGACCGGGTGCTGGGCCTGGAGATGGGCGCCGACGACTACGTCACCAAGCCGTTCTCCCCCCGGGAGCTGGTCGCCCGGGTCAAGGCCATACTGCGCCGGTCCGACGGCGGTGCCCGTCACGCCGCGCCCGGTGTGCTGGTCGCCGGCGACGTGTCCGTCGACGTGGGCAGGCGAGAGGCCCGTGTGGACGGCGGGGCGGTGCCCCTGGCCGCCCGGGAGTTCGACCTGCTCCGCCACCTGGCCGAGAACGCCGGCCTAGCCCTGTCCCGCCGGCAGATCCTCGACGCCGTCTGGGGACCCGGGTGGTACGGCGACGAGCGCACCGTCGACGTCCACGTCGGCCAGCTACGCAAGAAGCTGGGCCCCGGCCTCCCCCTGGCCACCGTGTGGGGCGTCGGGTACCGGCTGGGATGACTCCGCCCACCCGCGAACTGGTGACACTGATGAGGGGTCCGCGGCCATGACCCGGCGGATCACCCTCACCATGGTGGCCATGGTGGCGGGGGCGTTGCTGGTGGCCAGCCTCGGGACGCTGCTCGTCTTCCGCCTGGACGCCGGCGCCCAGGCCCGTCGCGACCTGGGCCGCCAGGCGGAGAGGCTGGCCGGCGAGGTCGAGGCCCTGGAGGCCCCGGGCGCCTTCGGCGCCGTCGCCCGGGCCCTGCGCCTGGAAGGCCAGGCTGTCGTGCGCATCGGGCCCGACGGCCGGGTGCGCGGTGCGGTCCCGTCCGGGCTGAGCGCGGCCGACCTCGAGCCCGAGCGGCTGATGACCGACCGCACCGTCACGGGCGTGCGGGGTTCCCTCGCCTTCGCCGCCGCGCCGGCCCGGCGGGGGGACGCCGGGCCCGTCCTGGCCGTGGTCGTCACCCGCCAGGTCGGCGCCGGGCGGGCGGCGCCCGGGCCCTGGTTCCTCGCCGCCCTCCTGGGCACCCTGGCGGTGGCCGCGGGGGTAGCGACCAGGCTTGGGCGCCGCCTCACCCGTCCCCTCCGGGCGGCCGAGGACGCCGCCCGCCGCATCGCCGCCGGCGATCTGGCCGTTCGGGTGCCGGAGCCGGACGACGGCGGCGAGGACCTGGCCCGCCTGGCCCGATCGATAAACGCCCTGGCCGCCGGTCTGGAACGGTCGAGGGGGCTGGAGCGGCAGTTCCTGCTGTCGGTGTCCCACGACCTGCGCACGCCCCTGACGTCGATCCGGGGCTTCGCCGAGGCGCTGAGCGAGGGCCGGGCCGCCGACCCCGCCCACGCCGCCTCGGTCATAGGCACCGAGGCTCGCCGGCTGGAGCGGCTGGTAGGCGACCTGCTGGAGCTGGCCAAGCTGGACGCCCGCCGCTTCTCGCTCGACCTCCGGGGCGTCGACGTGGCCGAGGTTCTGTCCGACACCACCGAGGGGTTCCGGCCCGCAGCCGACCAGGCCGACGTGGGCCTGAGCGTCGGGGTACCGGGCGGCACGCTGGTGGCCACGGCCGACCCCGACCGCCTGGCCCAGGTCGTGGCCAACCTGATCGAGAACGCCCTCAAGTTTGCCGTCGCCGAGATCCGGGTCGGCGCCGGCCGGGGCGACTACGGCGCGGTGTCGGTCTGGGTGGACGACGACGGCCCCGGCATCGGCGCCGAGGACCTGCCTCACGTCTTCGAGCCGTTCTACCGCTCGGCCCGCCACCCCGCCCGCCAGGTGGGATCGGGCCTGGGGCTGGCCATCGTCGCCGAGCTGGTCGGCGCCATGGGGGGCTCGGTACGGGCCGAGCCCGGCCCCGCCGCCGGCACCCGCGTGATCGTCACCCTCCGGCCCTGGCAGATGGCGCCCGGCCTCCGTGACCCGAACGGAGTGACGCCCTCCGTGACCCGAACGGAGTGACGGCCTCCGTCAGCGCCGGCCGGCCATCAATCCCCGCAGCGCCGCGGCCAAGGCCTCCGCCCCGGCGGAGAGCGGGCAGACGAGGAGGTCGCCGCCGGCCATCTCGGTCAGCGACGGGTCGCCCGGGGGAAGGGTCCCGGCAACCGCCGCCGCCAGCTCGTCGGCCAACCGGCCCGAGCCGGCCAAGACCACGACGGGCCGGCCGGCCCGGACGTGGCCGAGCGTCTCGTTGCGGGCCACCTCGCCTCCGCCGCACAGCACCGCCGCCGACGGGGCGCGCGTCCCGAGCGCCTGGGCCAGGGCCAGCAGCGTGCCGGTCTCGTCGCCCCACTCCTGGCCCTCCACCAGCACGAAGTGCGAGTGATGGGACTCGAGCGGCTCGAGGTCTGGCCCGGCCGGGGGACGGTCGGGCCAGCTCACCAGCCCGAGCGGCGCCACGCCGATCAGCGGGGCGGTGGCCCCGGCCATGGCCGCGCCCAGTAGGGAGAAGATGCCGGCGTCGGTTGCTCCCGTCACCACGGTGAGCCCGTCGGAGACGGCGACATCGGCCACGCCGCGGGCCAGGAGCTCGCCCAGGCCGTCCAGGCCGGAGCCGAGCGGTGCGGTCGTGCCGTTGACGATCAGCGACCCCCGCGGCGGGGGCACCTCCAAGCGCCGGAGCAGGGTGTCGCCGTCGACGCCCTGGGCGGTCTCGATGACCCGGGAGATCGCACCCCCGGGGAACGAGATGGTGCGGGGCACCCAGCTCACGGCCGAACGGTGATCATCTCGAGCGGCGACGGCACCAGGAGCTGGCTGAGGCCCTCCAGCTGCTTGGCCGTGGACTGTCGCATCCACTCGGCCACCGGCTCCCGGGCGGCTTCTGTGAGCCATGCCGCGCTGGCCGCCCCGTCGCCGATTCCCAGGTACGCCTCGGCCAGGGTGGCCTTGGCCCAGTAACGGTCGTTGGCCGCGCTCGGGTCACCGTCCAGGACGGCCTGGCACAACGGGATGACCCGGCGCCGCACCCGCTCGGCGTTCACGTAGTCGGCAATCCGCTCCGCCGGCGACGAGATGGTGGCCCGCACGTTGAACAGGAAGGCCAGGTTTATCCCGTTGTAGAAATCGGTCCGGATGTCAAAACCCCGTTCCAGGGCCAGCACCGCGGTGTCGAGGTGGGACCGCTCGCCGGTCGCCCTCCAGAGCCGCTTGTGCACCGCTCCCCAGAGCCCCACCGTCTCCGGGTCGTTCGAAACTTCCGGGTCGAGGCTGGCGAGGATGGCCTTGGCGTCCTCCAGTGCCGCCAGCTCGGTGGGGGCGCCGCACTTGTAGGTGGCCAGCGCCAGGCGCTGGGCGAGGAACGGGTCGTTGGAACGCAAGGCCCTGGCCGCCGCGAACAGGGCCTTGGCCAGCTCGAACTCCCCCTTTCCCAGGGCCGCCTCCGCCCGCTGGGCGAGGTCGGCGAGCGTCTCGTCGGGGGCGGCCGGGGGCGGCTCGACCGGCTCCTCCCGGCTGGCCATCTCGATGATGGGCGGGCGCAGCCCGGCCAGGCTGCTGTAGATGGGGCTGTCGGCCTCCGGTCGTTCCAACAGGGTGCCGATGGCGGCGGTGAGCTCGGTCCGGAAGCGCAGCACCTCCTCGTGGTCGATACCCTGGCCCAGGTGCTGGTAGCGCCGGATGAGGATGTGGCTGACGTCGAAGGGATAGGTGATCTGGTCCTCGGCGATGGTGATGGTGGTGTGGGGCCGAAGGGCGTGGCGGACGCCGAGCTCGTAGAGGGCGTTCGGGTTGCAGGTCGAGATGTCGGCGATCACCAGGTCGGCCTCCAACAGATGGCGGTACATGGTGAGGTCGATCGAACCGGCGTGGACGATCTCGTCGGCCCGCACGCACGTGACGCCGGCCTCCTCGACCGCCGGCTTGATCAGGGTGCGGTACGACTTGTCCAGGTCGAGGGACCGGCCGGTGAGGAAGTCAGTCTTGATCCCGAATCCCATGACGACGAAGCAGGTTCTGTTCGCCACAGGAGGAAAACGTATCCGGCCGGCGCCGGGCCGGGTCAGAAGCAGGTGAAAACTCGGTCTCTCGGCGCCCGTCCGGCCTCCCGGCACGACGCCGCCGGCGCTCCCGAGGCACCGTCGCGCCAACCCAAGGCGGGGTACGACGCGTTCATCTCCTACAGCCACGCCGTCGACGGGGCACTGGCACCCGCCCTGCAGGGGGCGCTGCACCGCTTCGCCAAGCCGTGGTACCGGGTACGGGCCCTGCGCGTCTTCCGCGACGAGGCCAGCCTCGCGGCCAACGCCGGACTGTGGTCGTCCATCGAGCAGGCCCTGTCCGTCTCCGACTTCTTCATCCTGCTGGCGTCGCCCGAAGCCGCCCGGTCGACGTGGGTGAACCGGGAGTGCGAGTACTGGAGCCGCAACAAGCCGAGCGGCAACCTGCTCGTCGCCCTCACCGACGGCGACATCGTCTGGGACCAGCAGCGAGGCGACTTCGACTGGGCCGCCACCACCGCCCTGCCGACCTCGCTGCGAGGTGTCTTCACCGAGGAGCCCCTCTACATCGACCTGCGGTGGGCCCGCTCCGACCAGCAGCTCTCGCTGGCCGATCCCCGGTTCCGGGCCGATCTGGCCGACCTGGCCGCGCCACTGCACGGCACGAGCAAGGACGAGCTCATCGGCGACGACGTCCGCAACCACCGCCAGGCCGTGCGCCTGGCCCGGTTGGCGGTCACGTCCCTCACCCTGCTCACCCTCGTGGCGGTGCTGGCGGCGACCTTCGCCATCGACCAGCGCGACACCGCCCGCACCGAGCGCGACCGGGCCATGTCCCGCCAGCTGGCGGCCCAGGCCATGTCCAGCCAGCGGCCGCGCCTCGACCGCTCGCTGCTGCTGGGTATGCAGGCCATGCGGGTCGACGACGGGCCGGCCGCCCGGGGGGCGGTGCTGGACGGGCTTTCGCAGAGCCCCCAGCTGGTGTCGATGCTGCACGGGCCGGCGTCGTTCAACGGGGTGGCCTTCAGCCCCGACGGCCGCACCCTGGCCTCGGCCGGCGCCGACGGCCAGGTGCGTCTCTGGGACTTCGAGTCCCGCCGGCAGATCGGTGAGCCCCTGAGCGGGCACGCCGGGGCCGGCGAGAGCGTCGTCTTCAGCCCCGACGGCGGCACCCTGGCGTCGTCCGATGGCGAGGGGGGCATCATCCTCTGGGACGTCGCCGGGAGGCGGCGCATCGGCGACACCTCCCGGGGCCACGCCGCCGGCGTCGAGGCCGTCGTCTTCAGCCCCGACGGCTCCGTACTGGCCTCGGCCGGCGCCGACGGCACGCTCATGCTGTGGGACCCGCGCACCGGCGGGCGGGTCGCCGGTCCCCTCACCGGCCACAACGGGGTGGTGCGGACCGTCGCCTTCAGTCCCGACGGCACCATCCTGGCCTCGGGCAGCTCGGACGGGTCGGTGAGGCTCTGGGACGTGGCCGCCGGCCGGCCCCGCGGCGATCCGCTGGCCGGCCACACCGGGGCGGTGGCGGCGGTGCTCTTCCTGGAAGGGGGCCGGAGCCTGGCCTCGAGCAGCAACGACGGAACCATCAGGGTGTGGGACGTGGCCGGCCATCGGCCCGACGGCGATCCCCTGGCCTTCGGCGAGGGCTTCACCAGCCTGGCCCGGGGGCCGGGCGGCGACGTCGTGGCCGCCGGCCACTTCGACGGCACCGTCAGCCTCTGGGATCTGGGCGACCGCCGGCGGGTGGGCGAGCTGGCCGGTGGCCACGGCGGATGGGTTATGGCCCTGGCCTTCAGCCCGACCCGGCCCGGCGCCCTCGTCTCGGCCGCAAAGGACGGCACCATCGCCGTCTGGGACGTCGACCGCCGGAGTCGCCTGGCCGAACCGGTGGAGGCCGGGCAGGGCTGGGTGACCGGGGTCGCATTCAGCCCCGACGGCCGCACCGTGGTGACCTCCGGCGCGGCGAGGAACCTCGTCTTCTGGGACGTCGCCACCCGCCGTCCGGCGGCCGAGCCCGTCATCGGCCACGAGGGGATGGTCACCGGCGTGGCGTTCAGCCCCGACGGCCGCCTGGTGGCGTCGGCCGGCGACGATCGGGCCATCGTGCTCTGGGACGCGGCGGAGCGCCGGGCCATCGCCACCCTCCCGCCCGGCCACACCGACGCGGTGACGAGCATCGCCTTCAGTCCCGACGGGAGCATGCTGGTGTCGGCGGGGGCCGACCGGGCCCTGATCCTGTGGGACCTCGAAAGCCGCCGGCCACTCGCCTCCCTCCTCGGCCATGCCGGGGCGGTGGCCGCGGTGGCCTTCAGCCCGGACGGCGCCACGCTGGCCTCGGCCGGCGCCGATCGGACCGTCCTCCTCTGGGACGTCCGCAGCCGCGGCCGTCTGGAACCGCCGCTGGCCGGCCACACCGACCCGATCACCAGCCTGGCGTTCAGCCCGGACGGAAGAACCCTCGTGTCGGCTGGGGGCCATGACATCCGTCGGTGGGACGTCCGGCGGCGACTGGCCGACGGTGGCGCCTTCGTGGCCGGTCATGCCGACCGCGTGATGGCCCTGGCCTTCAGCCGGGACGGGAGGATGCTGGCCTCGGCCGGCGCCGACCGCACGGTCATCCTCTGGGACGTCCGCAGCTGGTTCCGTCTGGGGAGCCCGCTCACCGGCCACCACGACATGGTGAGGGCGGTCGCCTTCAGCCCCGACGGCACCACCCTGGTCTCGGGCAGCAACGACTACTCGGTCGTCGTCTGGGACGTGTCGGTGCCCTCGTGGCAACGCCAGGCGTGCCTGCTGGCCAACCGCGACCTGAGTCCCGACGAGGTCAGCCACTTCATGGGATCGAGCTCGCTGTATCAGCCGGCCTGTGCAAAGGATCGAAGTAGGTGATGAGCACGCCCACCGCCTCGCGTTGGATCGTCGCCGGCATGGCCGGCCTGGCCGTGGTGGTGCTGGGTTCTACGCCGGCGTGGGCCCCGGCCACCGCTGACCCCGTCACCCGGGCTGCCGGCGGCGCGGTGACGACCACCGTGCTTCAGAACGCGGTCGAGCCCTGGGAGCCCAAGCCCCCGACGCCGCCCCCGGCGCCGCCCCAGACGTCACCCCCCGTGATTCCACCGACGACCCGTCCGCCGGTCTCGACCACCGCACCCCTTATGACCCCGCCCTCGGTGCCGCCGCCGCCCACGAAGCCTCCGCTCCCCGGTGGTTCGACGGTCTCGACCCCGGCAGCCACAACGGTCCCCGGGTCGACCGTGCCGGCGTCCACCGTGCCGGGCCCGACCACGACGGCGGCAGGCCTCCCGCCTGTCCCGGTGTCCTCCGACTCGGGCGGCTCCGCCGCTCTGCTGGTGGCGGTGGCCGCTGCGGTCGTGCTGTCGGCCACGGCGGTACCGATCCTCCGGCGCCACCGCCGCCAGGCCGGCTGAGTCCCTAGGGTCTCACGGGGCCACGCACGGCGGCACGGGGACGGCGGTACCTTCCGTGGCGCCACCGAGGGTGAGGGTCACCGGAAAGGTGCCCGGCGCTGTGCAGCGGAAGCGCCACGCCACGCTGCCGTTGGCGTCGCTGACCAGCTGGGCAGGCGACTCGAGCACCAGGCCGGGCCCGACCGCCAGGGTGACCGTGATGCCGCCCTTGGGGGTGGTCGTCGCCCGACCCTGGGCGTCGACCTGGCCGACGCCCAGCTTCAGCGTCAGGGTGGCCGGCTGCTCGACCTTGGGCGGGTCGGGGTCGACGGTGGCGACGACCCCGTTGGCGCCGTACTGGACGAGGGTGAGCTCGAGACGCTTGACCTCCTTGGCGGAGAGGAAGAAGGCCTCGCTTCCGTTCTGGGCCAGGTCGGGCGCCCTCCATGCCCGTACCCGGTAGGCGCCGCCCAGCACCGCGCTCAGGGAGAAGGCGCCACCCGCAGAGCGCACCTCGGTGCCTGCCACCTCCTTGCCGACCAGCCGCTCTATCTTCACCGTCGCCCCGTCGACCGGTCCTGCGGGCCCGTTGACGGTGCCGCTGACCGTGGCCTCACCCGGGGTCAGGCCCACCACAACGGTCGTGGTGGTGCGGGGCACCCCCTTCACCGTGGTGGCCGTGGTGGAGGTGGTGGGGGCCACGGTGGGGGCTTCGGTGACGGGGACAGTGGTGGGGGCGGCGCGGTCGCCGGAGCCGCCGCTGCAGGCGGCCGCCACCAGAGCGAGGAGGACCGCGACCGTTCGGGGCATCAAACGCAGGACACGAGGGGCAGGGCCTCGATCCGGGCCGGGGCGCTACCGCCGTCCCAGGCGACGACCGCGTCGGCCGGCGGCTCCACCGCCCGGCGCACGTAGGCCAGGGCCACCGGCGCCCGGCGTCCGAACGATTCGGCCACGCTGGTGAGCTCCCCGACCGCCTTGCCGTCGACGGTGACCGAGGCCCCCGGAGGCGGGATGAGGTTGGTTCCGATCACCACGCCGCGCAGGCGGCGGGGCACGTTGCCGCCTCGCGAGTCGATGCGGGCCACCAGCTCCTGGCCGGTGTAGCAGCCCTTGGTGAAGCTGACCGACCGCTCCACCACGCCCGCCTCGGCCGGGATGGTGCGCTCGTCGAGCTCCCGGCCCATCTCCGGCACCCCGGCCTCGACCCGAACGGCCTGGTAGGCGTCGGCCGCGCAGATCCGCACACCGGCGGGCGGCTCCGGCGACGGCCCGATCAGGTCGGCCCCGGGCAGCCCCGGCCAGTCGGCGGCCACGACCAGCCCGCCCCCGGCTGTGCCGGCTGTGCCGGCCACCGCATCGTGGGCCCGGGGCCCCCGCACCGCCAGGCAGCGCCAGGCCAGGGGCTCGACGTCGGCCTTCACCCGCAGCTTGAACCGGCTGAGTCGTTCCACCACCGTGGCCGCCCAGCCCTCGTCGGTGTCGAGCACGAACTCCTCGTTGCCGATCCGGGTGACCCGGACCAGGGCCACCACCTTCCCCTGGGGCTGGAGCAGCAGGGCCCAGGCCGACCCGCCGGCGGTCAGGCCCACGTCCTGGGAGAGCTGGCCCTGGAGGAAGGTGACGGCGTCGGGGCCGGCCACCCGCACGAAGTCGCGCGCCAGCCACACCGCCCCGGCGTCCTCCCGCAGGGCCAGGTAGTCGCCGGTCAGGTCAGGCACGGGTGGGGACCTCCCCGGGGATGGCGGCGGTCGCCGCAGGCTCATCGGCGGCGGCGGTCGCCGCCTTCATGCGGCGGGCCACAGGGACGGCGGCCAGCAGGGCGGCGGCCTTGTTGCGGCACTCCTCGTCCTCCGCCTCCGGGTCGCTGTCGGCCACGATCCCGGCTCCCGCCTGGACCGACGCCCGGCCGTCGGCGGTGACCAGCATGGTGCGGATGGTGATGGCGGTGTCAAGGTTGCCGGAGAAGTCCAGGTAGCCGACCACCCCGGCGTAGGGGCCCCGGCGCGTGGGCTCCAGCTGGTCGATGATCTCCATGGCCCGGACCTTGGGCGCGCCCGACACCGTCCCCGCTGGCAGGGTGGCCCGCAACACGTCGATCGGCCCCCGGCCCGGGGCCAGTCGGCCCGAGACCTGGGAGGTGAGGTGCATCACGTGGCTGTATCGCTCGAGGGTCATCAGCTCGTCCACCTGCTCGGTGCCGAAGGTCACCACCCGGCCCACGTCGTTGCGGGCCAGGTCGACCAGCATGACGTGCTCGGCCACCTCCTTCGGATGCTCGCGCAGCTCACCGGCCAGACGGCGGTCGTCCTCCTCGGTGGCGCCCCGGCGTCGGGTGCCGGCGATGGGCCGGGACACCACCCGCCCGTCCAGCAGCTGCACCATGGGCTCGGGCGACGACCCCACCACGGTGACGGCCGGGTGGCGCAGGAAGTACATGTAGGGGCTGGGGTTCACCTGGCGTAGCGCCCGGTAGACGTCGAACGGGTCGGCGTCGAGGTCGAGGTCGAAGCGCTGCGACAGGACCACCTGGAAGATGTCGCCGGCCACTATGTGGTCCTTGGCCACCTCCACCGCCCGCCGGTAGGCGTCGGTCCCCACGGTGGAGCGCACCTCGGGTAGAGGGTCGGCGGGGTCGGGTGGGGTGGCGGGGACATAGGCCAGGGGGCGGCCCAGGTCGACGGCCATGGCCTCGAGCCGCAGGGCGGCACTGTCGTAGGCGTCGTCGAGGTCGGCGGGGGCCGCCTCCTCCCCCACCAGCACGTTCTCGATCAGGTAGACCCGCTGGCGCCAGTGATCGAAGGCGGCCACGTGGCCGATCACCGAGAGCACGGCGTCGGGCAG
>Ga0183260_10003397_pt1 | contig 12853 bp, 10 predicted proteins | sample AntDrymUQ4972206_2_FD_129768 | JGI IMG/M metagenome (GOLD analysis project Ga0183260, IMG submission 129768) | Polar desert sand microbial communities from Dry Valleys, Antarctica - metaG UQ497 (22.06) (version 2) (version 2) | ecosystem: Environmental > Terrestrial > Soil > Desert | place...
AAAAGTGGGCTCACCTTGGGGAATCCATCACAAATCTTCTGAAGGTCGGCGAGGACTTGGGACTCGATGGACTCTCCGACGAAGTCCCACAGCACGGTTCGCAATTTGGGCTCTTCGTTGAAACAGATCCCATGGTCGATAGCCCAGATCTTGCCCTCGCTAGAAAGAAGAACATGGCCCGCCTTGCGATCTGCGTTGTTCGCTATCAGGTCGAACACCGCGATGGTTCTCAGCTCATTCGGATAGGGCTCGAAAAGATCGAATGCGACGACGCCCGGGTCGTGCTCGATGAATCGTTGAACAGCCCCCTCGCCGAGAGGACCCGCCGATAGACGCGTTTCGGGCACCAGACCCCACCCAAGGGCCTCGGAAAGAACGAACGCGGCAACCTCTCGCTGACAAAGGGTGCCGTCAGGGAAGTCCCAGAGCGGGGCCTCGCCTTGTCGCGGCTTGTAGATCCAATGTGAGCCATCCGGCGTACGAGCAAGGAACGTGTAGTTGGATGATCCTTCGAGAAGTCCAACGACCTCAAGGTCGCCGGACGGATCCTCGGTCAAATCCCGGCCCGGTGTCCGTTCGTCGCTGGACACACATGCCCCTCGGGCTCCATCGGAAGTCCGCACATCTGGCACAGCGGACGGCCCTTCGCTGCAACCGCCAGCCCCTGGACGGCAAGATCGACCAACTGTTCGGGACCCAGCCAGATGCGCAGCCTCGAAGGCTCAGTCTCTTCCCCGAACTCCTCGCACTCAAGCATCACCTGGCCTCTCACTTCATCGAACCCGATCGCGATCGAACCAACCGAGAACTTCGGTGGATCGGCGACGATCGGCTCTGCGGGCTGTCCCAGTTCCGGAGCGCCGCTGACCAAAAGCTGAAGAAGTTCCTGCAAACCGAGATGCAGAAGCAGCTCATAGGTGCCCTGTCCCAAGGCAACCATCTGTTCTTTCTCTACCTTCAAGTTGATCGACTGACCATCGCCGATGACCTGAAGGTAGAAAACCCGTTCACCCGGCTCTCCGATAGCGACAACCGCAGTCTGGAAGACAGCCTCGATCTCGAAAAGTTCACTCATCGTTTCGCCTTGCCTCTCGCCGCCTTCGCGGACCCGTTCACTGCAGAAAGACGTTGCATCACATCGGCGAAGTCCCCTGTGTCAGACAGCTTGAGGAGCCTTGGAGTTCCGCCCGGCATCAACAGCAGGGTGGTCACGCTCGCTGGAGCGATCGTTATCCGGTCGTACAAGTCGATGCTGAGTCCCGTGTATCCCGCGACGAGGAGCCGGATCAGGTCGGCGTGCGAGCAAACCGCGATGGCTTGCCCCTTATGCAGGGGCCGCAGCCTCTCTACCGTCGCCATGCCGCGGGTCTGAGCTTCACGAACCGTCTCTCCATTCGGGAACCTGAAGTCGCCTGGTCGCGCTTTCAGTTCGCTCCACAGCTTCGACTTGTATAGAGATGTCATCGTCTTGCCCTGCCAATCGCCATACCGGATCTCGCCTAGTCCTTCCACCACCTGTACCCGGAGGTCGTGATTGGCCGCGATCTGCTCTGCGGTCTCGGCGCACCGTTCAAGGGGGCTGGAGTAAACCGCCTTCAAGGGAAGGTCCTTCATGCGCCCCGCTACATGTTCGGCCTGCTTCACGCCTTCGGGCGAAAGCGAGATGCCGGGAAGCCAGCCGCTGAGCTTCTTGCCGGTCATCGAGGTAAGGGCGTGTCTCACGAGGAAAAGAAGCATCACTCTTGTATACCGCATGGACGCCTCACGACTCGACGGTAATATGCCTTCACGTGAGCGAATTCCGTATCGAAAAAGATTCCATGGGGGAGGTCGAAGTACCCGCGTCTGCGTTCTGGGGGGCCCAGACAGCCAGGGCGATCGACAATTTCCCGCTGTCCAGCTGGCGGTTCGGAAGGCGTTTCATCCAAGCGCTTGGCTTGGTGAAGTGGGCATCGGCTCATGCCAACGAGGAACTCGGTCTTCTGGAAAGCCCTGTGGCGAAGGCGATACGAGATGCCGCGGACGAGATGGTCGAAGGCAGGCTTGACGACCAGTTCCCTATCGACATCTTCCAGACCGGCTCCGGCACCTCGACCAATATGAACGCGAATGAAGTGATCGCCAACCGGGCCATCCAGATCCTCGGCGGGACGATCGGAAGCAAAGACCACGTCCATCCCAACGACCACGTGAACCGATGTCAGTCCTCCAACGATGTCATCCCCACCGCTACCCACATAGCCGCCTTGATAGCGATCACCCAGGACCTGCTTCCCGGACTTCAGCATCTTGAGCAAGCGCTCACAGCAAAAGCAGAATCGTTCGACGGCATAGTGAAATCTGGGCGCACCCATCTGATGGATGCCACTCCGGTTCGGCTCGGTCAGGAATTCGCTGGATATGCATCACAGATAACCCATGGTTTGGCACGAGTCGCAGGGACCCTGCCTCATCTTTCTGAACTAGCGCTGGGAGGCACCGCGGTCGGCACCGGCATCAACGCTCACGAGGAATTCGCATCAAGAGCGATCGCTCACATCTCCAACCGAACGGGCATGCCTCTGAAGGAGGCTCCGGATCACTTCGAAGCTCAAGGCGCGAGGGACGCGGTGGTCGAGGTCTCGGGCGTCCTCAAGACGGTCGCAGTATCGATGGCGCGAATAGCCAACGATCTGAGATTGCTGGCGTCCGGCCCCCGGACGGGGATCGCCGAGATAAAGCTGCCATCGCTCCAACCGGGCTCGAGCATCATGCCCGGCAAGGTGAACCCAGTCATACCCGAAGCAGTGATACAGGTCGCTGCGCAAGTGATAGGCAACGACGCCGCTATCACCCTGGGCGGACTCAACTCCTTCTTCGAACTGAACACGATGATGCCGCTGATGGCGTACGACCTGATCTTCTCGATCGAGACGCTCGGCGCGGCAGCCCAGGTATTCGCATCGAAGTGCGTCGAGGGTATCGAGGCCGACCCTCAAAGGGCCAAGGAACTGCTGGAGCGCAGCCCGATCATCGTAACTGCGGTCAATCACATCATCGGGTACGACGCCGCAGCGGATGTAGTCAAAGAAGCCTACGCGACCGGGAAGTCGATAAGAGACATCATCATCGAGCGGGCCCTGATGACGGAGAAGGAACTGGATGCCGCGCTCGACGTCACCCCGATGACTCACGGTGGACTCACCGAGGGCGGAGGGGAGTGAAGCTTGATCCGCATCGGCTCCGCCGTATCGACTATCGCCGACTCCCCCAAGGCGGCCAGAGAAGCAGCCCTCAAAGCATCCAACGCGCTCGGTGAGGCCGCGCCCTCTCTAACGTTCTTTTTCATCACATCGCACCACGCGGGAAGGGCCGATGAGGTCGTAAAGGCGATCGACGCCGAGATCGACTCGGGAGCGGTGATCGGATGCACATCGCGGGCAGTCATCGGGGAAGGTCAAGAGATCGAGGACGGACCCGGCATCGCGGTGTGGTGCGCCCACCTCGCAGATGCCTACGTCGAACCTTTCCATGTATCACTTCAAGAATTGCCCGATGGCCAAGCGATAGTTGGTTTCCCTTTGACCGACGGGTCAGCTGAAGCAGTGTTCCTTCTGCCGGATCCCTATACCTTCCCGATCCAGTCGCTGCTGCACAGTCTCAATCAGGACCACCCTGGACTGCCGATCATCGGCGGGCTTGCCGACTCCGACGGTTCAGGCAACCTCATTTTCATGAACGGCAAGATCTACGACGACGGGGCCGTCGGAGCACTCGTGGGCGGAAACATCACCGTCACGCCCATCGTGTCGCAAGGTTGCAAGCCGGTAGGCGACCCCTTTGTTGTGACCGAGGCGGAGGGCAATGTCATCTACGGGCTCGGAGGAAAACCTCCCCTCGTTCGACTAAAGGACGTTCTGTCGAAATCGTCTCCCGAAGATCAGGCTCTCGTCAGCTCGGGGCTTCAGCTAGGCGTCGTCATCGATGAACAACAAACAGAGCACGAACCCGGAGACTTCCTTATCCGCGGAGTCCTGAACGCGAACACGGACACGGGTGCGATGGTGATCGGCGACCACGTCGAGGTAGGCCAGACCGTGCAATTCCATCTGCGCGACGCAGATTCCGCGGGGGCAGATCTGGACGGGATGCTTTCCATGGCCTCAGACTCGGTCGCGTCGACACCGAAGGGAGCTTTGCTGTTCAGCTGTAACGGTAGGGGGATCCGTCTGTTCGGTCTTCCCGACCACGATGCCCAGGCCATTCAGACGGTCCTCGGCGAGTTGCCGGTGGGCGGCATGTTCTGTGCTGGTGAGATCGGCCCAGTGGGGGGACAGAACTTCCTGCACGGACTGACCGCGAGCATCGCTTTGTTCGGTGACAGATGAAGAGCGCGTCCGCTGAAACGTTTCCTACGTTGGCCATTCCTTAGGTTTCGGTTCTTGACCAAGAAGGGAATCGAGCGAACCTTGAGGTTTCGGGGCTTCGATGTCTTCCAGCTTCACTTTGCCCCTCATCTCCCCGGCAGCTTTCATCACCTCGTCTAGTGTTTTCCTCTGGGCACCGAAGAGCCTGATCCGAAGGGCCGCGAGTAGTTCGAGGTACTCCTCATCGAGCCCTATCTCACGGTCGAGACGTGTGAAGGCTTCTTCACATTCCCTCAGCAGCTTCTCGTCTTTGTTGTCTTTGGACTCTTTCGCCTTATCCATCTAGCCCTTCCCCACCGCTGCCTCGATCTTCCCGAGTCGCTCCTCGACCGACCCCGTCATCGTCTGGTACTCGATGTCGTGACTCTTGAGCAGGCCCAGCATCCTTTCGTCTATCTCCTTCTGGAACGCGGGGTCATCTGGGCGCAGACCATCGAGAACGATCGGGAACTCGATCGGAAGGTAGAAGACATGCGAGTAGTTGCCGCGAAGGCGCCTCTCGGCGAGCTTCTTGCACTCTTCCCACAGTGCCATCTCTTTGCGAGGCGGCTGGTTGTCGAGCACCCACCCGGCATAGGCCATCACGTCGATGAGCGAGCGGTCCCCGACGAACTGGGACTCTGAGATCTCGTTGTTGTACTGCTTCAAGAAGATGAGCGCTTCGGTCTCTGGGGTGGCGTCCTTGTCGAGTTTGAAACCAAGTTCGACAACCTCTCTCGCGGTCTCCGGCAGAAGCGGCAGATCTAGTCGGCGCGAGAGGGCCTCGGCAAGGGTTGTCTTGCCAGTCGAGAAGCTGCCGACGATTGCGATACGCAGTTCCATCTAGCGGAGCGTATCTGGTCTTCGGCCCCCGATGGAACTGCCCTGCTATATGGACCTACGGTGTTCCTGTTGGGCTCGGGGATGTTGTCCTGGTTGGCGAAGGGCTCGCGGTGCGCCCCGTCGTGGCCTTGCCGGTTGGGGTGGCCGGCGGAGATTCAACGGTAATGCTCTTCGCAACGAGCAGACAGTCTCCGTCGTCGGTCGCAATTATCACTCCAGAGATCTTGAGCGCTTTGCTCTTCAGGTTGTTGGGGAAGGACTTGTCGTCGGTAAGGACGGCAGGGTCGAAGCTCGTGGTTGAGGTGAACGCAACGACGAGAGTGTCGCCCTGCTTGAAGGAGCAACCCGACACCTCCGATGTGTAGCTGAGCAGCTTCACAGCGATAGAACCCGGAGCCCCTTTTGAGATCTCGGTGGTGGTTGTGGTCTGAGTCGTAGTGGTCGGCGATGGCGACGATGTGCTCTTGCCGGTGGGGCTCGGAGTCGTCGTCCTTGTCGTCGTCTGGGTCTCAGTCCCGGTCACGCTCGCGCTGCCTGAGGCTTCGACAACCGTGCCTTCCAGCTCGAATGTTTGTTCGGGAGCCTCAGTCGGCGAAGGGCTGGCTGAGATTTTTGGCTTTTCGGCGTCAGGGTCGGGGGGCCTGCTGCACGCTCCCAAAACAGCAACGGACAACACCAGCGCTACAAGAAGAACTCGCCTCAATGTGAACCTCCCGATCTGCCTTGATTTGGGTGATTGATTGCCCTCATCCGGTACCTCGCAAACCTTCTGGCGGCTGACAGCTTGGACACCAATAGGTATGGCGAGCCTGGGTGCTTTGGCCGACCCGCCCGAACGCTATCGGCTTCCTGCACCTTCTGCAAGGCTTTCCAGACCTCTCGAAAACCCAATGCTTCTCGGACGGCTTCGAATTGCCGGTGGTGGTTTGCGACCAATGCGACAGGTTGGCCACCATCAGCCGCCGGGCAAGGCCAACGAGCGCAAGCAGATCATCGACATTAGAGACAGGCGTTCGAGGTTCGATCCCCCGCAAGAAAAGCACCTCGTTCCTATAAAGGTTCCCTATCCCTGCGATGTTCCTTTGGTCAAGCAGGGCCTCCGAGATGGTTCGTTCGGGAATCGTCATCAGGTTTCTCACCGCTTCTTTCGCGTCCCAGGTGTCGCTCACGATGTCCGGCCCAAGATGGCCCACGACTTGGTCTTCTTCCAGGGTCGGGATGAGGTCGACCACAGGCATCCTGTATCCGACGGCGGTGTACTGGTCGTTTCCGATCACCAGCCGGACCTCGTGGTCCGGCCCTCCCCTCCAAGCCTCGCCTGTCTTGAAGATGCGCCAAGTGCCGTCCATCATGAAGTGGGTATGAACGGTGAAACCATCCTTCGTTCTCGTGAGTATGTGTTTGCCGCGCGGAACTACCTCGGTGACAACATCGCCCGTCAGATCAGAGGTTGCATATCTCGGAACCCTAAAGTCGCTCGCTGTGATCGTCCTGCCGGAAAGAGCTTTGTCCAAAGAACGGGCCGCTCGGAAAACCGTGTCGCCTTCAGGCACGGAGCCGCAGTCCCTTGGGGGTCGATCGGAACCCAGCCGTCTCAAGGACCCGCGCCACCGGCGTATCGAGAACCATCTCGCCATCGGCTTTCTCGACAGCCAGTTTGCCTAGACTGCCTTCGCGGACAGCAAGGGCCAGCGCATCCACCGCAGGCTGAAGAATCTGTTCATCCTCGGTGAAGGTCAGCATCGAGCGGCCGCCCCTTTCAACATAGAGCGCAAGATCGCCGTTGACGATCACCACCACAGCACCAGCTTTGCGACCGGGACGATGCCCTCTCGTCAGTCCATCTTCTGACCTAACCGGCCAGGACAGGGCCGCGCCGAACGGGTTGGCGGGATCGGTCGCCGCAAGGACGAGGGCCGAGGCATGATCTTTCGATGAAGCGATGATCCTCATCCGATCGACAGCTCCGGGGACCGCGAACTGCGATGCTCCCAGGGCTTCGACGAAGTATCCCCGCCTACATCGGCCGGTCTCCTCCAGACGCTTCAACACCTGATAGACAGCTGCGAACCCTCCTGGGATCGATTCAGATACCACCGCGCCGCGCGTCACCAAACCATGTCGGTCTAGAAGCTGTTCCGCGACCGCCACCGCTCGCCTCGTGGGATCGTCATCGCGCCTCGGGAGCAACGCCCATCTGCCGATACCGGCTGGCGGCCCCTGGCGTGAAGGGAGAGCCGGGCCCCTTCTTGTCCGGCCAGGACGTACAGGGCGCGTGGCCTTTCCAACGCCCGACAGAGCGCGCAGCGGTGAAAGGGTGTCATTGGTCAGCTGTCCCATCCAAACCAGGTCCCACAAGGCACCAAGAAGTTCGGCGTCACTGGTCGATCCCGTTCCATCCGAGATCTGGCGGAAGAACAGAGCCCCGCGGCCCTCGAGCAGATCAAGGACCGAATCCGCCAGGGGGGACAGATCGTCGGCCACGGGATCGGGCAGGAGAAGCGGTGCGTCCTCGGCAAGATACAAAGCGACCCATCCATCGTCCGATCCGATCGCTCCAGCTCCGGCCCACACAACTTCTCCCGCGGCGCAAAGCTCATCGAGCATCGGAGCCCTGTATCCGGGCACCCGCGCCGGTAGCACCAGTCTTTCCAAAGCGGAGGCTGGAACCGGGGCGCCCTGCAGCTGTTCGACCGTCCTTAGAAGGCCGTCGAGTCCCCTTTGGTTCGCTGAACCTACCGACTGCCAAGCTGGCAGGAAGCGAGCAAGAACGGAAGCTGGCACTGCTTCTACCTGCTTTCGGTAGCGCGCTAGTGACTTGCGTTTGAGTGCCCTGAGCACTTCCGCGTCACACCATTCGATGCCAGACGCTCCCGGTCTGAACTCTCCCCTCAGAACCCGGCCGGCCTTCTCGAGACGAAGAAGGGTCTCGGTGACTACAGCCACTCCCAGCCCCAGACGAGAAGCCGCTTGCGCCGTTTGGAATGGGCCATGCGTCCGAGCGAACCTGCCCACCAGATCCCCCAGTGGATCACGCACGCTTTCCAGGAATGCCTGCGGGATGCCAACCGGAAGAGGAACTCCGATGCAGTCCCGAAAACGCGACGCATCCTCTATCGCTATCCATCGTTCGTCTCCGGCAACCCTGATGCGCAAGGCTCGTCGGGCGTTTTCCAGGAGCGATGGCCATGCCGGGTCAGCCCCTCGGGCGGCAAGCTCCTCGGTCGTTAGGTCTCCAAGGTTCCTCAAGGCATCGTGGGCATCATCAAGTGAATCGATTCGCCGATTGCGTGACAGCAGTTGAAGTTCCAGCTCCAGTTCGTCGAGCGCGTCGGGATCTAGTAGTTCCCTCAGCTCGGCCCTGCCCAGAAGTTCAGCAAGAAGGGTGGTGTCCAGCGACAGAGCCTGCGCTCTGCGCTCCGCGATCGGAGCATCACCTTCGTAGATGAATGCCCCCAGATACCCGAACAGAAGAGAACCTGCGAACGGCGAGGGCCGGTCGGTGTCGACTTCGACCAAGCGCACCTTGCGTGACCGCAGATCCGACATGAGCTGCTCTAAGCCGGGCACATCGAAAACGTCCTGCAGACACTCTCGCATCGTCTCGAGGACGATGGGAAAGGAACCGTAACCCGATGCCACTTGAAGCAGGTTTGCGCTTTTTTGCCGTTGCTGCCAAAGAGGGGTTCTCTTACCCGGGCGGCGTTTCGGAAGCAGAAGTGCCCGTGCAGCGCACTCACGGAACCGCGCAGCGAACAGAGCTGATCCACCAACCTGAGCTGTCACGATCTGGTCGATATCTTCTGGTTCGAAAGCGACGGAACTAGCAGGGGGTGCTTCGTCTTACTCGGGGAGTCGGATAACTATCCCGTCGTCCGAGTGCATGGTCTGCACTTCCAGCCCAAGTCGTTCGCGAACGCGCTCTTCTACCGCCAGCGCCCATGGGGCATGCACTTGAGCTCCGAATGGGGAGTGAACGCAGATGCGCCAGTCACCCAGTTCGTCCTTGAACCTCTCCACGACGATGGTTCGGTCGTCGGGCAGTATCCCGGTCGCCTCCTTCTGCTCTTCCAGGTAGTTCAGCAGGTTCGAAGCCGCGAGTTCGTCGAGACCGGCGCCGCGCAACCGCTTCATCCCTTGAGCGGGCGTCAACTCGCCCAGCTCTCGTATGAACGCGCCGTAAGCTCTTCCCAGTTCCAACGGACGGCCCAGCATGTCTCCATGCCAGAAGGGGGTCTTCGCCGGCTCTCCGGGGGCCGGCGAAACAAGTACCCGGTCATGGGTGATGTCCTCTATGCGCCAGGTGGAAGCACCAAGACTGAATACGTCGCCGACGCGCGACTCGTAGACCATCTCTTCATCCAGTTCACCGACGCGGGTGGACGACTCCCCCACTAGGAACACCCCATATAGCCCGCGGTCGGGGATGGTCCCCCCACTGGTGACAGCAAGGCGTTGCGCGTTCGACCTTGGGGTGAGACTCGATGTTACGCGGTCGTAGTTGATGCGCGGCCGAAGCTCCGCGAACTCATCGCTCGGATACAGCCCCGACAACATGTCGAGGACGCTGTCCAGAGCCGAGCGCGGCAGGTCCGCGAACGGAGCCGCCTGCTTGACCAACCGTTCCAGTTCGTCAACCGACCAATCGTCCATCGAAACCATCGCTACGATCTGCTGCGCGAGTACATCGAGAGGGTTGCGCGGATAGCGAGTCTGCTCGATGGCACCCTTCGCCATCCGTTCAACGACCACAGCCGCTTCGATCAAGTCGCCTCTGTGCTTAGGAAAGATGATGCCCCGGCTCGTAGCGCCGACTTGATGTCCAGCACGTCCCACCCTCTGCAGACCGCTCGCTACGGACGTTGGCGACTCCACCTGGATCACCAGATCGACTGTCCCCATGTCGATACCAAGCTCCAGAGAACTGGTCGCAACAACGGCAGGAAGCCGACCGCTCTTCAGTTCTTCCTCTATCAGGAGTCGTTGCTCCTTGCTGACCGAACCATGATGAGCGCGCGCTATGTCTTCTCCGGCAAGCTCATTGATGCGCGCCGACAATCGCTCCGAGAGCCTCCGAGAGTTGGCGAACACGATGGTCGAACGATGCTGTCTTATGAGTTGAACGACGCTGCCTTCTATAGCCGGCCAGATCGTTCTTCGCTCCGGGTCCGACACTGCCGATCCTCCGATCGGGAACTCCTCCACCGGCTCCCCGATATCCCCCATGTCCTCTACCGGCACAACCACCGATAGATCGAATGTCTTTTGGAACACGGGGTTCACCACTTGCACCTCGTGAGGCCCTCCGAGAAAACGGGCTGCTTCATCGAGTGGTCTAACGGTTGCGGAAAGTCCGATACGCCTGGCTGGTTTCTGCAGAAGTGCATCGAGCCGCTCCAAGCTGATCGCAAGGTGAGAGCCGCGCTTCGTTCCCGCTAGCGCATGAACCTCGTCGACGATCACTGTGTCGACGAAGCGAAGAGCTTCGCGGGCCCGAGACGTAAGAAGAAGGAATAGCGACTCGGGCGTGGTGATCAGGATGTCGGGAGGGTGATTCGGAAAGCGACGTCTTTCTTCGGTCGGGGTGTCGCCTGTCCTGACCGCCACCCGTATGGACAAGGCCGACTCTCCAAGTCGTGCGGCGTGATTGCCGATGCCGACGAGCGGCGAGCGCAAGTTCTTTTCGATGTCGACCGCGAGGGCCTTCAGTGGAGAAACATAAAGAACCCGCAAGCGCTCCTTCTCGGGCGGCGCAGGAGAGGAAGCCAGCTTGTCTATCGACCACAGGAATGCAGCGAGCGTTTTGCCCGAGCCCGTCGGAGCTACGACCAGAGCATTTCGCCCTTCAGCAATCGCCTTCCAGGCCCCCGACTGGGCCGGCGTGGGGGCCTCGAAACTCTCGGAGAACCACGCTCTCGTGGCTTTGGAGAATGGAAGTTCGGTCACCACCCCATGATAGGCGGGACGCTGCTTCGTAAGATCGCCTTCGCTTGCCTCTGGGACAATGGACACAACAACCAAGAAAGAAGGCCCATATGTCCGTTCCATTCGGTGCCAGGAGCACCCTGCAGACGAAGGCAGGTGACCTTAGCTACTTCAGCCTAGAGAGCCTCGCGTCGAAAGCCGATGCCCAGGTCGACAAGCTCCCCCACACAGTGAAGATCCTGCTCGAGAACCTTCTGAGAAGGGCGGGGACCAGGGACGTTTCCGAGGAAGATGTTGTTGCCCTTGCCCATTGGCCAGAAAGCGCAGCGGACGCGAAGCTCGCCTTCATGCCGGCAAGGGTGCTGATGCAGGACTTCACCGGCGTACCTGCCGTCGTTGACCTTGCTGCACTTCGAAGCGCGGTGAAGCGGTCCGGCGGCGATCCCAAAAGAGTCAACCCGTTCGTACCCGTCGACCTGATCATCGATCACTCGGTGCAGGTGGACCGCTTCGGAACGAAGGATTCATACCGAACCAACATCGAATGGGAGTACAAAAGGAATCAAGAGCGCTACGCACTGCTTAGGTGGGCGCAGCAGGCCTTCGACGGATTCAGCGTGGTTCCCCCCGGGATGGGCATATGCCATCAGGTGAACCTCGAGCATCTTGGCAAGGTCGTCATCGAAAGAGAAGGCGAGGCCTTCCCCGACACCCTCGTCGGGACCGACTCTCATACGACCATGATCAACGGACTCGGCGTCCTCGGCTGGGGGGTTGGAGGCATCGAGGCCGAGGCGGCGATGCTGGGTCAGCCGATGTTCCTAACCCGTCCTTGGGTGGTCGGGGTGAGGACCAGCGGCCAGCTCCCGGCAGGAACCACCGCGACGGACCTGGTGCTGACACTCACTCAGATGCTCCGGGCCCATGGGGTGGTAGGCAAGTTCGTCGAGTTCTTCGGAGATGGACTTTCGAGTCTGTCGATAGCCGACAGAGCGACGCTTTCGAATATGTCCCCCGAATTCGGTGCAACGGCCACCCTTTTCCCAGTCGACACCAACACGCTTCGATATCTGTCCGATACCGGACGGGCCACCGATCTTGTTGAGCGATACACCAAAGAGCAAGGACTGTTTCGCACCGATGGCGCTCCCGAGCCTGCGTTCAGCGAAGTGCTGGACCTCGATCTGGCTTCGGTTGTTCCGAGCCTCGCCGGCCCCAAGAGGCCGCAGGACAGGGTCTCGCTACCAGAGGTCTGGTCCTCTTTCCGCCAGGCATTCGAGGAAGGGTTCGTGCCAGATCCGAAGGAGAAAGAGCTTGCGCGGCTGGTGTCAGAGGGCGGGAACCCTGAGGAGGGCGACCTTCAGGCGCCTGTTACGGAAGGACACAAGTCGCCCGCCCGGAAGCAGTCTGCCGACGGAAAGATCCAGGACGGATCCGTTGTGATCGCGGCGATCACCAGCTGTACCAACACATCCAACCCATCGGTGATGGTGGCAGCTGGCCTGTTGGCAAAGAAGGCGGTAGAGCTTGGTCTCGAATCCAAACCATGGGTAAAGACTTCACTGGCTCCAGGGTCTCGGGTGGTAACGCGTTACCTGGACGAGGCTGGCCTTACCCCTTATCTAGAGAAACTGGGCTTCGGCCTGGTCGGGTACGGCTGCACGACGTGCATCGGGAACTCCGGGCCCCTGCCAGACGAC
>Ga0183260_10003398_pt1 | contig 12852 bp, 12 predicted proteins | sample AntDrymUQ4972206_2_FD_129768 | JGI IMG/M metagenome (GOLD analysis project Ga0183260, IMG submission 129768) | Polar desert sand microbial communities from Dry Valleys, Antarctica - metaG UQ497 (22.06) (version 2) (version 2) | ecosystem: Environmental > Terrestrial > Soil > Desert | place...
CTGAAGCGCCTCGGGAGCGTGCGCTCCTCGGCCAGTGGAGCGTTCACGTTCCGCGCGAAGACCGGAGTGTTCTTCCGCGCGAACGTCTCCGCAGCCGCCGGCGCGGCCCCCGCGCTCTGCTCGGCGATCGGGGCGTCCATCGCGCCTGTGCCGTGCGTGAACCCGACGACGAACGGGTTCACGGCGCAGAGCCGGGTCATCCGTAAGAGGTAGCAACGCCAGGTGCCTGTCACCGGGACATCCCGGTGACAGGCACCTGCTTGTCCTCGAGCCCATGGCTGCGACCGTTCGCCTCGGCACCTGCAGCTTCGCGGACGAGGGCCTGCTGAAGCACTGGTACCCGCGAGGCGTCTCGACGCCGAAGGCGCGGCTCGCCTATTACGGGGAACGCTTCGACACGGTCGAGGTGGACTCGCCGTACTACTACCTGCCCGATCCGGCGGTGACCGGTCGCTGGGCGCAGCGCACGCCGCCCGAGTTCGTCTTCCACGTGAAGGCGCACGCGTCGATGACCGGCCACGAGCCCACGGCCGATCTCGAGCAGGCATTCGCACACTTCCGAGCCTCGCTCGAGCCGCTCGAGCTCTCCGGAAAGCTGAAAGGCATCCTCCTCCAGTACCACCCGCGCTTCGTGAAGTCAGACGGGGCCAAGAGGGAGCTGTCGCGCGTTCGGGCTCTGCTCGACCCACTCGTCCCGCTCGTTGAGTTCCGTCATCGCTCCTGGTTGGAGGAGGACGAGCGGGCTGACACCTTCGCGTTCCTCGAGCGCCATGGGCTTGCGTTCGTCTCCGTGGATGCCCCGCCGACCCGCGCGTCCAACGTCCTTCCGCCCGTGGCAGCTGCGACCCACCGAGTTGCCTACGTCCGCTTCCACGGCCGCAACGTGAAGACGTGGAACATCAAGGCGGAGAAGTCGTCCGAGCGATTCAACTGGATGTACTCGCCCGCTGAGCTCGCCGAGTGGTCGGAGAAGCTCGGCCGGCTGAGCGAGGACGCGGACGAGGTCTATGCGTTGTTCAACAACAACCGCGACGACTTCGCCCCGCGTAGCGCCCTCCTGCTTCGCGGCCTGCTCGACGAGGCCGGAATCCCCGCAGCCGGAGGCATCGAGCCACCACCGCTCGCGCCCACGCTCTTCTAGTGCGCGCGAGACAGACCCCTTTATGGGGAGCCCGGGGGCCTGAGTTTCGGGGCGTGAAGTAGGCCGATTGTCCCGAAGAACCTGCTGCCGGGGCTGCCTTTCTACGCCGCCGCGTAGACCTCGACGTTCCCACGTTCGCCGAGGCCAACACGCTCGAGGAGCGCGTACAGCCGCTCGGCGCAGTCCGGCGAAGGGAGCAATTCGAGCGGGCAGAGCTCGCCCGTCGGCATCTTCTCGTCACCGAGCTTGATGAGCCGAGCCTCGAAACCGGCGTCGTCGAGATCCTCCCCAGAGACGGGAAGCCCGATCCACGTGACCCCCCCGAACCCGCGCGCTCGCACGGTCCCGTCTGGAGCCCGCTCCGGCCGCAACCCGCACGAGCGGTAGTACTCCTCGAGCGCGGCGAAGAGCTCGTCTCGAGTGACGCTCATCTCGGTCGAGAGATGGCAGACCGCGCGGATGGCATGCGCCGTTCTCAACAGTGCCTGTCCCTGTAAGCGTAAAAAGACAGCGCCGACCGATCCACAGACCCACTGGCCAGAGTCGCCCTCGCGACACCGTGACCAGCTCCCTACCGCCCATCTGTTCGCGGTAAGACGTGCGAGGTCGTCGAACCGGCCGAGCGTCCCGAGCCTCTTAACAGTGCCTGGCACTGTGAGTGTGACAAGCGAGCGCGGATCGATCCACAGCCCCGCTGGCTAGAGTCGCCGTCGTGCGCGTCCTCTCCGTCACCCATGGGCCGACCGTCCCCGGAGGAGTCTTCGACGAGGTTGTCGAGGCGGCCGGGTACGAGCTCGAGCGCTGGGTGGTTCCGCTCGGCGGATCCCCGCAACCTGCCTCGCGCTACGACGCGTTGATGGTGTTCGGAGGCTCCATGCACCCGGATCAGGACGAGCAGTTCGGCTGGCTCGCGCGCGAGGCCGAGGTCTTGAAAGAAGCTCTCGCCGACGAGGTTCCCGTACTTGGCGTGTGCCTTGGCGCCCAGATGCTGGCCCGCGCGGCCCGCGCCTGGGTGGGGCGAGCGCCCGAGCCCGAGATCGGCTGGTACGAGGTGGAGCTGACTCCGGAAGGGCGCAGCGACCCCGTGCTCGGCGTGCTCCCAGCCCGGACACACGCGTTCCAGTGGCACCACTACACCTTCGAGATCCCCGCCGGGGGAACCGAGCTCGCCCGAAGCCAGGTTTGCACGCAGGCGTTCCGGGTCGGCGAGCGCGCCTGGGGAATCCAGTTCCACGCCGAGGTGACGCTCGAGATGATGCGGACGTGGACAGCCGAGGATCCCGACGATCTGCCCGTCGGCGCTGAGGAGTTCCTGGCGGTGGCCGAGGCTCGGATCGCGCGCTGGAACGACCAGGGCCGGGCGCTCTGCGCCGCATTCCTCGAGACGGCGAATCCCAGCTGATCGATGCTCGCCCTGCCCGACGAGGCCGACGTCCTCGAAGCACTCGTAGCGTGGGGCAGAGCAGATCCGTCGATCCGCGCGCTGATTCTCACCAGCTCCCGTGCGAGGGCGGACGACTCCGTCGACCTGCTGTCCGACTACGACGTGATCGTCGCCGTAACAGACGCGACCGCCTTCGTCGCGAACGACGACTGGGTGTCGGCGTACGGTCACCCGCTCGCCCGCTGGGGCGACCGACACGAGCTCTACGAAACGACGACGTACTTCCGCGGTGTCGTCTTCTCCGACGGCGTCAAGGTCGACTACACCGTCTGGCCGGACGCTCTGCTCGACCGCGTGTCGGGCGAGGCCGCTCTGCCGGAGGATCTGGACGTCGGTTTCAGGGTTCTGCTGGACAAGGACGAGCGGACCTCAGGATGGCAGGCGCCGACCTATCGAGCGCACATCCCCACGAAGCCGACCGAAGCGGAGTACCACGCACTCTTCGAGGAGTTCTGGTGGGACACGACGTACGTCGCCAAGGCCCTCTGGCGCGGCGAGGTCGTCTTCGCCAAGTTCGCTCTCGACTACGACGCGAAGTTCGTCGCGCTGCGCCGCTTCCTGGAATGGCGAATCGAGCTCGACCACGACTGGTCGCTGCGTCCGGGCTCCCACGGCCGCGGGCTCGAGCGGCTGGCGCCGGCGGACATCTGGTCCGAGCTCGCGAGCACCTACGTCGGAACCGACATCGAGGAGAACTGGGACGCGCTCTTCCGGGCCATCGCCCTCTTCAGGCGAGTCGCCACGGAGGTCGGCGACGCGCTCGGCTACGCGTATCTCCAAGAGGTGGACGACGGCGTCAGCGCCTACCTCGAGGGCGTCCGCAAGCTCGCTTCACGGCCCGGAAGGCAGTAGCGGATCGCGCGACCACTCGTGCCAGGAGCCCGCGTAGTTCCGAGCGCGGTACCCGGCGCCCTGCAGCACCTGCACCGCGAAGGCGGAGCGTTGGCCCGAGTGGCAGTACGCCACTATCTCGGCGCCTTCGGGGAGCGCGACGAGCGCCCGCACCTCGTCGGCCGAGCGGCATTCGAGCAAGCGGTCGAGAGACAGGTTCCGGGCGCCCGCGATGTGTCCCTGCCGAGGATCGCACGGCGCGCCGGCTACGGCGCCGAACTCCTGGGTCGTCCTCACGTCCAGGACGGCCAGACCCGCTTCTCCGAGCCGCGTCCGGAGCTCTTCGAGAGTTATGTCTTCCATTGCTCGAGAAACTCTCCGAGCACGGCGTCGAACCGCTCCGGCTGCTCGAGGGTGAGTAAATGGCCGGCGCCCTCGAATACCTCCAGCGAGCCACGGATCGCGCTCGCAGCGAGTTCGCGGGCTTCCTCGACCGACACGATCTCGTCGCCGTCTCCGACGCAGACGAGCAACGGTCCACCGAACGAGGCGACCACTCCCGAGAGGTCCAGCCGATCTCGCATCGCCTCCTGCGCGACCGCGAGCTCCTGGGCGTCGACCTCCGTGTCGAGATCGTCGGGAACGCCCTTCTCCCGCAGCCGCGCTATCAGCTCGTTTCGATACAGGCGGCGCTGCATCTCGTCGGCCCCCGCCTTCGACCCTGCGAGAACGATGCCGACGACACGCTCGGGCGCGCGGCGAGCCAGCGCGAGAGCGCAGTAGCCACCCATCGACGCTCCGACCGCGACGAAGGGCCCGTCGAGCTCCTCGAGAAGCCGGGCTGCCCATCCGTCGATCGAAGCCTTGCGCCCGTACAGCCTCGGCGCGAAAGGCACGAAGCCGGCTTCGCGGAGCAGAGCGACCTGGCGCGCCCACATGGACTCGTCGGGCGGCCAGGCGTGAAGGAGCATGACCTTCATCCACGCTCAATCCGAATCGCGTCGGAGATCTCCGGTGCATCGGCGTACCCGTGCTCGGCGCCGGCGATGCCCATCGCGCTCGCGAGCTCGACGAGGAGCTCCCTTGCAGGCAGCAAGTCCGCAGGAGTGGAGGCCGTGACCGCGATCCGGCGCACCGCCTCGGAGTCGGCACCCGTCAGCCGCGATACGACCCTCGGGTTGGCGGCGAGCCCGACCACGTCTCCCGGCGGGAGCGGCCCGTAGAACTCGGGCACGGAGAGGTACTCGTCGACGATGCGTCCACGCTCGAAGAGGATCATCCGCAGCAACTCGTCTCGCTCCACGCCGAGGAGCAGGGTCACGGAGCCCATCCGATCGGAGAGCTCGCGCGCGAGCCGGCGCAACATGTCCGGGTTGCGGTCACAGACATCGTCGTAGACCGTGATCCAGCCGCTACGAGGCGGTGCCAGCAGTGAGCCGCGCGAGCCGCCGGGGAGGCGCGGCACGAACTGCCTGACCGCCAGCTCGACCGCGCTCACGTTGTCGGTCTGGATGTGTATCGAGCCGAACGACGACGCTTCCTGCCGCCCGAGCTTCGCCTCGAGGTCCTCGATCGAGCCCGTCATGATCACGACCTCGTCGCGAAGGCCCCAGCGTGCGTAGAGCGAGCGCGCTCCCGCGTTCGAGGCCCTGACCTCGAGATCGAGTTGCTCGATTCCGCGCTCCCGGAGCGCTGTCAGCACATCCCGCATGAGCTCTGTCCCCACTCCGCTCAAGCGGTCGTCTCTGTCGACGAAGAGGTCGGTGAGCGTGCCGAAGCCGGGCGCTCGCTCCCTGGCGAGCGCAAACCCGACCGGTTTGCCACCGTCGTCGAGCGCCACGAAGGCGATTTCGGACTCGAGGATCTCGGCGATCTCGGTGAGCTCCTTTTCATGGTTGGCCGGCCCTTCGTGCGTGGGCGGAGGGATCTCGTGGTCGAACTCGCGCCAGAGCTCCGCGATTGCGTCGAAGTCGGCAGGCGTCGCTTTCCGGACCGTCATCCAGACATCCTCGCGCCGACGAGCAGGTACTGCGCTGACAGGTTCTGGAAGGGGGCGAAGCGATCGCCCATGGCTCGGACCTCCGGGATCGAGAGCTGGCGACCGTCAGCGTAGAACGCCGACACCGCCTTGCGCACGCCGAGGTCGCCCGCGGGCCACGCATGCGGGCGGGCGAGGTGACGCGCGAGGAACCAGTCCGCGGTCCAGCGTCCGAGCCCCGGAAGAGCGGTCAGCGTGGCAATCACCTCGTCATCGGGAAGCAACGCGAGCGCATCGAGGTCGAGATCGGAGCGCGCGAGTGAGACCACGTAGTCGGCTTTCGTCCGAGAGAACCCGAGCGCGGGGAAGTCCCGCGGATCGGCGAGGGCTACGAGCTCACGGGCCGGAAAATCCCAGGCGAGCTCGTGCTTCAGACCGAAACGCTGGACGAAGCGTCCGCGGATCGCCGCCGCAGCACGCAGCGAGATCTGCTGCGTCGTGATGGCGACGACGAGCGCCTCGAACGGGTGTGGGTTCAGCGTCGGCCGGAAGCCGCGGAGTGTTTCGGTGAGCGGGCCTAGGACCGGATCGCGAGCAGCCCACGCGCGAAACGGATCGAGGTCGAACGGCAGCCCGAGCAGCCGGGAGACCTCCGCCGCCGCCTCGGGGCTCGCCGGCTCGACACGAACCCCACCTGGCGCTGCTTCGATGCGCACCTCCTGCCCGGCGACGACCCGGTAGAGGCCGTCCTCCTGCCACACGGTCGCCCCGTCCGAACCGAAGTCGCGAAAGCGGACGGTGGAGAGGTGAAAGTCGTACGGCTGAGGGAACCGGATGAGCACTGGCTCGGACAGCGGGTTGTAGCCGGGCATGCCCGACCCCCTACAACCGCGAGGCAAGGTCGTGGAAAGTCTCGAAGCGCTCGAACTCCACGCCCTGCTCGGTCAGGTACTCGGCCAGCCCATCCCGAGCGAACACGCGTGTCGCCGCGAGCGCGACGCAGCGGTCTGAGAAACCGTCGCCGACGTAGACGAAATCGCCGAGCCCGCTTACATCCGCGCGCTTGCAGGGCTGGCCGCAGACGGCGCACTGCTCCGCGGTGCGGAAGCGGGCGCACCACCCTGTCGATCGCGCGTCCACGTGGTTGGCGACGACCTCGAGCTCGAGACCCTCGCGCTCGAGCACGGGCTCGATCAGCTCGTGGAACCCGCTGGAGACGACGAGCGGGCGATGCATGCGGGCGAACTCGTCGAAGCCGGCTCGTACCCGGACATTCTCCCGCACCCACTCGACGACCTCGTCGAGAGACGCCCGGACGCTCTCGAACTCGAGCGCGATCACCTCATGCAGTGTCAGGTCGCGGCCGAGCCGGTTCTCCGCCGCGTCGTAGATCTTCTCGTCCCCGAACTCGAGCAGCACGAGGTGGAGCCCGTCCGTCTCCGTGACGGTCCCGTCCCAGTCGACGACGACCTTCATCGCGCGATGGTCTGTGTGAGGACGCCGATACCGTTGACCTCGAGCTCGACGCTGACATCGCCCGGGCTGCCCGGAACGAGATCGTCGACCTCGTCGAGCGCCGGCCCGACGATGATGTCCCCCGGCCGCAGGGTCGTGCCGTCCGCCGCAAGCGCTCGCGCGATCTCCCAGTCGAAGCTCTCGAAGCGACCTCTCAGGCGCTCTTGGCCTTGGACCCGAACGACTGCCTCGAGCCCGTCCGGATCGAGCTCGTCCAGCGTGACCAACGCGGGCCCGAGCGCAAGAGCGAAGTCGCGATCCTTCGGTGGCGCGAGCTCCGGCCGCCGCCAGTCGGCCACCGCGGTGGAACCTTCGATCGCGCCCTCGCCCCCAACCATGGCAGCGAGTCGCACGATCAGCACGAGATCACCGTGTAACAGACTGTTACCAGGGCTCTTGCCCGCGTCGACCTCCGCGCCGGGGCCGACGACTGCTGCAGGGTTCGCGAACGAGAACGAGCTCGAGTCGTCGAAGATGCGCACCGCCGGTGGGTACAGCACCGGCGTCAGGAGCTGCACTCCCGCGAGTGGAAAGACCGCGTGCTCCCTCGCGGAGCCGCCTCCGGTGAAGAAGGCCTGCAGCGTCTGCGCGGCGAGCTGGATCACGTGCTCTCCGTCAACGCGTCCGACCCACCCGCGCTTCATGGGGTGATCGACCGGATGGAACATGCAGAGCTTCACGGCTCGGTGTGCACCACGACGTCGGCGATTCCCGGCACGGCCTCGCGGACGCGCTCTTCGACCGCGCTCGCAAGTGCGTGTGCCTCCGCGAGGGACGCCTCGCCCCCGAGCCCCAGCGTGAGAAAGGCAACGAGGCCGTCGTCGGTCCGGACGAAGCGAAGCTCGCGGGGAGCCGTTCCGGCTTCCTCCCGCACGACCTGCTCTACGGCCCCGACGTCCACGTCGACCTCCCGAGCAGCGGCCGCCTCGGTCAGCGGCTCCAGGTGCGTGCGCACTTCCTCGACCTCGGGAACGGTCGAGAGGATCGCGCGCTCGACCTCCTCCGCGATCTCGTGGGCGTGCCCCAGCTCGAGATCGCCCGGGAGCTTCAGATGGAGCGAGACCTCCACGCGCCCGTCGACCGCGAGGACGCCCAGGTTGTGGATCTCACGAACCTGCGGCACGCACAGCGCGGCCGCCAGCACCCGCTCCCGGATCTCCGCGTCCGCGACGTGCGGTTCCACGTGCACGATCACATCCGCGTCGGGGAGGCGCTCGCGCAGCGCGTCCTCGACCCGATCCGCCGCGGCGTGGCCCTGCCCCACCGCCGCGCCCGGCGCGATGCCGATGACGACGTCGGCGAAGTGCCCGCCCCCCGACTCTCGCACGCGCAGCCGTCTGAGCTCCACCGGTGGGTTGAGGGCGGCGATCGCCGTGCGAGCGGCGTCCTCGGCGTCGGCCGGCGTCCGATCCATGAGCACGTGGACGTTTCGACGGAAAAGTCGTCCGGCGGTGGAGATCACGAGCGCCGCGACGAACAAAGCGGCGATCGCATCGCCTTCCGGAAAGCCGAGCGCCGCCGCGGAGAGACCGGCGAGCACCGCGAGGGTTCCGACCAGGTCGCTGCCGAAGTGGAGCGCGTTCGCGAGAAGCGCATCGCTGCGGTAGCGGCGAGCTGCGCGCAGCGAGACCGACGTCCGCATGGCATCGATGGCGATCACCAGCCCGATCGCCGCGAACGTCCACCAGGTCGCGTCGACGTCGGACTCGATCGCACCCGCCAGGCGCGCGACCGCAAAGCCGCCGATCACGAGACTGATCAGGATCAGGAACGTGGCCTCGGCGAGCGCGGCGAGGTGCTCGGCCTTCCCGTGTCCCCACGGGTGACCGGTGTCGGCGGGACGGACCGCGACCGACACGGCGAAGAACGTGAGCAGCGCGGCCGCGAGATCCGTGCCAGAGTGCGCGGCTTCCGCCAGCAGGCCGAGGCTCCCGCTCGCGAGCCCGGTGGTCAGCTTGATCGCGATCAGCAGGCACGCAGCCCCGATCGACACGAGCGCGGTGCGGCGCTGGGGTGACATGCGCGGAAGGCTAGTCCTATCCTCCGTCCGTGAAGATCTGCCCGAGCTGCGGACGCGAGAATGCGGAGGACGCGCGCTTCTGCGCAGCTTGCGGGACTGCGCTCGAAGCAGCAGCGACGCGCGAGGAGCGCAAGGTCGTCACCTGCCTCTTCTGCGATCTCGTCGGCTTCACGGCGCGCGCCGAGGCGATGGACCCGGAGGACGTGCGGCGACTGCTCCAGCCCTATCACGAGCACGTCCGCGGCGATCTCGAGCGGTTCGGCGGCACGGTGGAGAAGTTCATCGGCGATGCGGTCGTGGCCGTCTTCGGCGCGCCGGTCGCACACGAGGACGATCCCGAACGGGCTGTACGAGCCGCCCTCTCGATTCGGGATGCGCTCGCCGAGGACGGTGAGCTCCAGGTTCGCATTGGCGTGACGACGGGAGAGGCGCTGATCGCCCTCGATGCGAATCCCGCCGCCGGTGAGGGGATCGCGTCAGGCGATGTCGTGAACACTGCGGCGCGCCTCCAGACCGCCGCCGCCCCGGGCTCGATCCTCGTCGCCGAAGCGACCTATCGGGCCACTGACACCGTGATCGAGTACGCCGCCACTCAAGCGGTCGAGGCGAAGGGAAAGGCGTTTCGGGTGCCGGTGTGGGAAGCGCTCCGCGCCCAACTACCCGTCGGAGCCGAGCGCATAGGCACTGTGGAGCTCGTCGGGCGCGAGCTCGAGCTGAGGACGCTCCAAGCCGCGGTCGGCACAGCGCTGAGCCAGCGCGAGCCACGTCTCGTGACGCTTGTCGGTGTTCCAGGGATCGGCAAGTCCCGTCTCGTCCGGGGGCTGCACGCGATCGCCCTGGCGGGAGATTTCGGCCCGGTCACATGGCTTCGCGGCCGATCCCTCCCCTATGGCGAGGACGTGAGCTTCTGGGCGCTGCGCGAGATGGTCAAGGTGGCGGCGGGAATCCTCGACACCGACTCGACGGAGGTCAGGGACGTGAAGCTCGCGAGAACCATCGCTGCGCTTGCGATCGACGACGCCGAGACCGAGTGGGTGACGCGACATCTGGCTCCCTTGCTCGGGATGGTGGCTGCCTCGGACGGCGACAACCGCAGACCTGAGCGCTTCGCGGCGTGGCGGCGCTTCCTGGAGGAGCTCGCCCGTGTCCAGCCCCTCCTCCTCGTTTTCGAGGATCTCCACTGGGCGGACGACGGCCTCCTCGACTTCGTGGCGTCGCTCGGCGAATGGCTGCGCGATCTTCCCGTCTTCGCGATCGGGACGGCGCGGCCGGACCTCCTCGAGCGCCGCGTCGGGTGGAGCTCGAGCGCCCGCGTCACCGTGCTAAGCCTCGAGCCGCTCTCGGACGATGCGACGGCTGAGCTGATCGAACAGCTGCTTCCAGTCTCGGATCTCGCGCCTGGGGCTCGCTCGGCGTTGCTCGAGCAAGCGGGCGGCAACCCGCTCTACGCCGAGCAATACGTCCGAATGGTGGCCGAGCGCGGCACGGACCACCAGGCGGTTCCGCAGACCGTGCAGGCACTCATCGTCGCGCGGCTCGATGGCTTGCCCGAAGCCGACAAGCGAATCGCACAGGACGCGTCGGTTACCGGCGGCGTGTTCTGGTCCGGGGCAGTCGCAGCAACGAGTGGAGACGATCGCTGGACCGTCGAAGAGCACCTCCGCGAGCTGGAGCGGAAGGCGTTCATTCGCCGCGCCGCAGACTCGTCGGTCGTCGGCGAGGCCGAGTGGGCCTTCGGGCACGCTCTCGTCCGGGATGCGGCGTACGCCGCAATCCCTCGCACGCGTCGTGCCGAGAAACATCTCCGGGTCGCGACGTGGATCGAGTCACTTGGAAGACATGACGGTCACGCCGAGCTCCTCGCCTACCACTATTCGAGCGCCCTCGACCTCGCGAGCGGTGCGGGCCTAGACGCGCCGGAAATCTCGTCGCGAGCATTCGTCGCACTGCGACGCGCCGGCGATCGAGCAGCCTCTCTTCACTCTTTCACGGGAGCCGCTCGCTTCTATCGGCGGGCGCTCGACCTCGTGTCGCCCGCCGACGCCGCACGCCCGCGGCTGCTTCTGAGCGTCGGGCGAGCCCTGTGGATTGCCGAGGGAGGCGGTGAGGACGAGCTCCTCGCCGCGAGCGAAGCCCTCCTCGCCGCCGACGATCGCGAGGGTGCAGCCGAGGCAAATGCGCTTCTCGCAGATGGCTACTGGGGCCGCGGTCAGCGCGCGAAAGCAGCTCCTCACCTCGAGCGGGCTTCCGCCCTCGCAGACGAGCTCGAGCCGTCGCCGGCAAAGGCGTCGATCCTCGGCTTCCTCGCGCGCAGCAGCGCGCGCGCAAGTGATCACGCGGCCTCGGCGAACCTCGCGCGCGCTACGCTTGCCCTCGCGGAGTCGTTCGCGCTCGACGAGCTGCGTGTCTCGGCGCTCGGCACTCTGGGCGCGGCGGAGCTCGAGCTGGGCGAGGATGCGCCGGGATTCGAGCATCTCGAAGAGAGCGTCGAGACTGCCCGCTCCATCGGCTCGCCGGAGGCAATTCGTGCGAATACCGCCCTCGCCCACCAGCTTCGCCACCACGGCGACTTCACGCGCTCGGTGACCTTCTTCGAAGAAGCTCTTCGGCTCAGCGAGTCGTACGGAAGCACACCGCTACGACGCTTCCTCCTCGGCATGCTCCCGCAACAGCGCTTCCGGCAGGGTCGGTGGGAGGATGCACTAGCGGCCGCCGACGCCTTTCTCGAGGAAGTGCAGGGCGTTCACTACAACACTTGGCATGCGCTGCAGACCAGGGGGCTCATCAGGCTTTCACGAGGAGACGAAGCGGGGATCGAAGACGCGGTCGCGAGCATGGAGGCCGCGAGATCCTCTGTCGATCCCAGCGTGCTCTGCTCAGCGCTGGGGATCTACGGGCGTCTGCTCGTCCTCGTCGGTCGCACCGAAGAGGCCCGTGACGCGCTTCACGAGTCGCTGGCACTTTTCGACTCCCTCGAGGGCCGCTCCGGATTCGATCTCCCGTACATCGTCATCACGGCCTTTGAGGTCGGCGAAGACAGCAGACGCGTTCTCACACCGAGGCGACACCGCAGGTGGGCAGAGGCGGCGACGGCGTACTTCGCCGGCGAGTTCGGGCGTGCGGCCGACGTCTATCGCGAGATCGGAACTCTGACCGACGAGGCCGAGGCTCGACTCAGGTCGGGCCGTGCGCTGCTCGAGGCAGGCGAGCGGTCGAAGGGGGCCGCGGAGATCAAAGGAGCGCTGGTGTTCTATCGCAGCGTGCGCGCGAGCCACTTCGTCCGCCAGGGCGAAGCGGCGTTGGCCGCTGCGGGCTTAGAGATTCCCGCGTAGCGCCTGCTCGCGCTCGATGGCCTCGAAGAGCGCCTTGAAGTTCCCGATCCCGAAGCCGCGCGAGCCATGGCGCTCGATGACCTCGAAGAAGAGCGTCGGCCGGTCCTCGACGATCTTCGTGAAGAGCTGGAGCAGGTAGCCCTCCTCGTCGCGGTCGGCGAGGATTCCCATCGAGCGGAGATCCGCCCAGTCCTGGTCGATCTCCCCCACGCGCTCCTCGACGTCGTCGTAGTACGTGTCGGGCGTGGTGATGAAGAGAACGCCGTGCTCCCGCAGTGCGGCAACCGTCTTGACGATGTCGTCCGACTGCATGGCAACGTGCTGCACGCCGGGGCCACCGTGGAACTCGAGGTACTCCTCGATCTGGCTCTTCTTCTTCCCTTCGGCCGGCTCGTTGATCGGGAACTTGATCTTCCCCTCGCCGTCCGTCATCACCTTCGACATCAGCGCCGAGTATTCGGTCGAGATGTCCTCGTCCGAGAAGTGCGTGAGCTGCGTGAACCCGAGCACGCGCTCGTAGAAGCCGACCCACTCGTCCATGCGCCCGAGCTCGACGTTGCCGACGACGTGGTCGATCGAGATCAAGCCGAC
>Ga0183260_10003399_pt1 | contig 12848 bp, 11 predicted proteins | sample AntDrymUQ4972206_2_FD_129768 | JGI IMG/M metagenome (GOLD analysis project Ga0183260, IMG submission 129768) | Polar desert sand microbial communities from Dry Valleys, Antarctica - metaG UQ497 (22.06) (version 2) (version 2) | ecosystem: Environmental > Terrestrial > Soil > Desert | place...
CGCCCGCAGCCTGAGCCGTGCCGGCGAAGCACCAGCCGCTCCTGGTCGTCGACACGCCTTCCATGCTCTACCGAGCCTTCTTCGCTTTGCCGAAGTCGATCAGGGGCGAGCTGCCGGGCCGCAAGGGGCGCAAGAGCGTCAACGCCCTGCTCGGCTCGGCCAACCTGATCCTGCGCGAGGTCGAGCTGCACGACCCGCGAGCCGTGGCGCTCTGCTTCGGGCCGGACGCAGCCGACTACCGGACCGACGCCTATCCGGACTACCACGCGGCTCGCCCGCCGATGCCGGCAGAGCTCGTGGACCAGTGGGATGACTCGCACGAGTTCTTCCGCTCGTTCGGCTGGACGGTGGCGGTCAGCGACGACCTGGAGGCCGACGACCTGATGGGGACCCTGGCGCAGAAGGAGGAGAAGGCCGGTGGCCTGGCCCTGCTGATGACCGGCGACCGCGACATGTACCAGTGCGCGACCAAGGCGGTGAAGGTCCTCTATGTGAAGACCGGCTCGCAGGGCGCCGAGCAGGTCGACCCGGCCGAGGTGAAGCGCCGCTACGGGATACGGCCCGAGCTGGTTCCCGACTTCATCGCCCTCCGAGGAGATCCCTCGGACGGCCTGCCCGGCGCCAAGGGTGTGGGTGAGAAGACCGCAGCCGAGCTGTTGCGAAAGCACAAGTCCCTGGAGGGGGTTCTCGACAACGCCTTCCGCGAGAAGCGGCCGGCGCTCCGCACCTCCTTAACCGGCTCGCGCGACGAGCTCCTGACCTTCAAGGACATCGCGACGCTGCGCCCGGCGAAGGCCGGCCGCCCCCGCGACAAGCGCACCGATTGGCGCTCGGCCGCAAAGGCCGCCGAGGAGCGGGGCATGAACCGCCTGGCGGAGCGGCTGCGCGAAAAGGCGCGCGCCTGAGAAGCGCTCAGCCGGCGGTCCGCCAGACCTTCTTGCCGTCCACCTCGGAGCTCTCGGCCTCATCGGAGGCCTCGAGATGGTCCAGGTACGCCAGGGCGATCTGCAGGCCCCACGCCGCATTCGCGGGGTTGAGGTTGTCGGCCCCAACCAGGTCGGCGATCGTCTCGAACGCCGTCCTGGGCCCGGCCATGAGCGAGTCGCGTACGCGGCCCAGCTGGTCGGTCGCCTCGGAACGGGTGGCCTCGATCTTCGCCTGCACGTCTCGGAACGGGCGGCCGTGGCCGGAGAGGCAGAGGTCGACGCCGAGCCCCTTGATCTCGTCGAGGCCGCCCAGGTAGTCGCCGACGGGGTCGGGCACGTGCCCGTAGTCGTAGAAGAGCGAGATCCGGCCGAGCAGGTGATCGCCGGAGATCAGCAGCCGCCGGTCGGGCTGGTGCAGGCAGACGTGGGACGGCGCGTGCCCGGGGGTCTCGTAGACCTGCCACGGCCCCAGGTCCGTGGGCACCTCCACCCCGGGGACCAGCTCGCGGTCAGGCGGCACCAGCCGCTCGATCGTCGGCGACTCGCCCTTGCGCGTCTCGCGGTAGCGCTCGAGCGCTTCGGCGGGGACCCGCTCTGGCGGGCCACCTCGATCCGCTGGTGCAGCGAGCCCTCGGGGTCCTCGACGAACCGCCGGACGTGGTCCCAGGCGGGATGGACCCACAGCTCACAGCCGGCGGCATCCATGATCGGGCCGGCGAGGCCGTAGTGGTCGGCGTGCGTGTGGGTGCAGACGACGAGCTTCACGTCGCTGAGCCCGAAGCCCGTCTGGCGGAGGGCGGCCTCGAGGTTCGCCAGTCGTCCCTCGCCGCCGATCCCGGTGTCGAAGAGGGTGATTCCGTCGTCGCTCGCGACCGCCCAGGCGTTTCCGTGCGGGACGCCGGGCCAGGGGAGCGGCAGCCGCAGGCGCCAGACCCCCGGCAGAACGCGATCGGCCCGCGGCTGGGCCGGGCGCCGCTTGTCGGTCAAAAAGCCGCTCGGATCAGGTCGGCGGCCTTCTCGCCGATCATGATCGTCGGGGCATTGGTGTTGCCACCGGTGATGACCGGCATCACCGAGGCGTCGGCCACCCGGAGGCCTTCGACTCCCCGGACCCGCAGCTGAGGGTCGACGACCGAGTCGGGGTCGGACCCCATCCGGCAGGTCCCGACCGGGTGGTAGAGCAGCTCGGTCTCGCGGCGGAGGAATCCCTCGATGTCGGCGTCGCTGCGAACCTCGTCGCCGGGGATCAACTCGTCCCCGCGCACCTGGCTGAGGGGCTCGGAGCGCGATATCTCGCGCAGGAGCTTGAACGCGTTAACCAACGCGGCCATGTCCTCGGGCTCGCCGAGGTGGTTTCCCACCAGGTGGGGCTTCGCCGACGGGTCGGCCGAGCGGAGCCGCAGCCGGCCGCGGCTTCGCGGCGAGATCAGCGCGGCGGCGAGCGAGAAGGCGTGGCCGCCGTCCCCCTCGTCGAACCCGTGGTCGTGGTAGTAGACCGGCCCGAACAGAAGCTGGACGTCGGCGGCGGGCAGGCCCGGCCTGGACCTGATGAACGCCATCGCCTCGCCGATGTTCGAGGTCATCGGCCCGCTGCCCCGCAGCAGGAACTCGAGCAGGTACCTCGGCTTCTCAGCGTCGGCGAGGTCCTCGTTCTCCGTGCAGCGAAAGCAGGTGAGGAAGAAGGGGTGGTCCTGCAGGTTGTCGCCGACGCCGGGGCTGTCGGCGACGGTGTCGATCCCCAGCTCGGCGAGGTGATCCGCGGGCCCGATGCCAGAGAGCATCAGGAGCTGCGGGCTGCCGATCGCGCCAGCCGACAGAATGACTTCGCCCGAGGCTCTGGCAACCTGCTCCCGCCCGCGCTTGTCGCGCCAGCGCACCGTGGCGGCGCGCCCGTCCTCCATCCCGATGCCGAGCACTTCGGCGTTCGGCTGGACGGTCACGTTGGGCCGCTTTATGGCCGGCCTCAGGTAGGCGTCGGCCGCGCTCCAGCGCTTGCCGCCCTTCTGCGTCACCGGCGTCATTCCGACCCCGTCCTGCTCCGGGGAGTTGATGTCGTCGTTGAACGGGATGCCCGCAGCCTGCGCCGCCTCGAGGAACCGCTTGGTCACCGGCCTGGGAGAGACCTGCTGAGCCACGTTGACGGGACCGCCATCGCCATGGACCTCGGTCGCGCCGTGGCGCTCGTCGTTCTCCATGCGCCTGAAGTAGGGAAGGACGTCCTCCCACCCCCACCCCTCGCAACCGGCCTCGCGCCAGCCCTCGTAGTCGAGGGGACGGCCGCGCACGAACATCATCGCGTTCATCGAGCTCGATCCGCCTAGGCTCTTGCCCCGCGGCACGAAGAGCTCGCGGTCGTCCAGGTGGGGTTCGGGACCGGTCGAGAAGTCCCAGTCGAGCTTGGTCTTGAACTGCTTCGAGAACGCAGCGGGGATCTTGATGTTGAGCGAGCGGTCCTTGCCTCCCGCCTCGAGGACCAGCACCGAGATCGCCGGATCCTCGCTGAGGCGGCCGGCGACGGCGCAGCCCGCCGAGCCGGCGCCGACGATCACGTAGTCGAACGTCTCCTCAGCCATCGGCTCGCGACCCTACCGACCGGCGATCAGGAGAGCCCACTGACGAAGCCCTCCCGCCAGCTCGCGAACCCGGGGCTCCAACCGAGCTCCCGCTTCGCCTTCGCGTTCGAGGCTCCTCGGATCTCGTTCATCATCACGACCGCCGCCGGCCCCGCCGCAATCCGGCCGACGAACGCCGGGACGCGCATCGGCTTCTTGGCGCCGAGGGCCTCGGCCAGCGCCGGAAGCCATTCGGAGACGGGAGCCGGGTCGTCATCGACGATCGCGTAGATGCCGGGGTCGCCGCGGTCGACCGCTGCGACGGTTCCCGACGCCGCGTCCGCGATGTGGATGAACGACCACACCCCGGCGCCCTTTCCGACGAGCGGCAGCTTCCGCTTGCGGACCGTTTCGACCATCGAGCCATCCGGGTCTGCGGCCAGAGACGTGTTCGGGCCGTAGAAGCCCCCGTAGCGGAGGACGACCCCTTCGATCCCCTCAGCGCCGGTCACCGCGGACTCGAGGTGGCGGATCGCCGCCAACATCTCGACTACGCCCTTCGGAGGGTCGTCCGTCAGCGGAGCGTCCTCGTCCTTGACCGGTCCGCCCACCCGCGCGAACGGCCAGCCGGTGAAGCTCTGGCCGATGTAGCGCCTGGCGCCCGCCGCGGCGGCCGCCGACAGCAGGATGTCGGTCCCTTCGGTCCGCAGCCGGTTCGTGGCGGCGAACTCCTTGTCGGGGTTCCGCCAGTCGGGATCGTCCGAGATCGCAGTGAGCTGGTTGATGACCACGCCGGGCTCGGCGGTCGCAACGGCGGCGCCCACCGACTCCGCGTCGAGCGCGTCGGCGACCACGGCCTCGGCGCCCAGATCGCGCAGCCTCGCCACCTTTGACTCGCTGCGGGTCATCCCCGTCACCTTGTGCCCCGCCTCCACCAGCTGGGGAACGAGCTGCCGTCCGAGAGCGCCGGTGGCGCCCGCCACGAAGACCCTCATCGGCTCATCGCCTGCTGATCCCCGGATCGAGCGCCTCGGGCGGCAGCCAGCGACGGGCGAACGGCGCGGCCGTCACCCCGTGGACGACGAGAGAGACTCCGACGCAGACGATCACCGTCCAGACGATCGTCACGATCTCGTCGGGCGCCAAGACGCCCGCCCCGACAGCGATGGCGGCGTAATAGAGCGAGCCGACGCCACGCACCCCGAACCAGGCGACGAACGCGCGCTCCGAGGCCGGCGTGCCGGAGCGCAACATCGAGATCGCCACTGCGAGCGGCCGGATCGCCAAGAGCAGGACGGGAACGAGCAGCCAGCCGCTCAACCCCGGCGCCTCCAGCCCGTCGAGGGTGAGCATGCTCCCGACCACCAGCACCACGGCGAGCTCTCCGAACTTCTCCACCGACTCCGCCCCCTCGTGGATGCGCTTGTTGTGTTCGTGGCCGTGCTCGTACCGCCTGAAGGCGACGCCCCCCACGAAGGCGGCGACGAAGCCGTAGGCGCCCGCGACCTCGGTGACGCCGTAGAGCAGGAGCACCGTCGGGATCGCCAGCCACGGGTCGAACGCCTGAGCCAGGAGGCGGCGATCACGGAGTCTGACCGCCAGCGCCCCGGTCCCGTAGCCGATCGCAGCCCCGATGGCGACGGCGACCCCGATGGCATAGAGGACATCCGCGACGAGCCATTCGCCGAGCCAGTCGCTTCCGCCCTCGTCCGCGACGAACAGTCCCAGAAAGAGAAACGGGAGCGCGAGCCCGTCGTTCAGGCCGGCCTCGCCCGTGATCGAGAAGTTGGGCTCGTGCTCGTCCTCGTCACCCGGCGGGCCGACCCCGATGTCGCCTGCCAGAACCGGGTCGGTCGGCGCGAGCATCGCTCCCAGGACGATCGCGGCGCCCAGCGACAGGCCCATCACCTGGGTGCCGAACAGGGTCACGGCTGCGATCGTCAGCGGCATCGCGAACACGAGCAGCCTCGCCACCCCGCCCCAGGACTCGCGGTTCAGGGGGCGGTCCAGCTTCAGCCCGGTTCCGAACAGCGCGATGATCACCGCGAGCTCGGTGAGCCGCTCGATCAGCGACTCGTCCGCGATGGGGTCGATCCAGTCGACGCCCGCCAGCTGGATCACCAGTGCCGCCAGGGCTCCGAGGCCCAGGTAGATGATGCTCGCCGAGAAGGCCCGCTCGTGCTCGTGGGAGAGCGCGCCGATCGCCGCGAACACCGCGATGCCGCAGAAGATCAGCCCGATCGCGACCGGGTCCGCGAACGAGAACCCCCGCTCTGCGGCCAGAAGGAGCAGGGGCCTCGGCTAGCCGGCCATCGCGCGGGCGATGACGACGCGCTGGATCTCGTTGGTGCCCTCGTAGATCTGGGTGATCTTGGCGTCGCGCATCATCCGCTCGACCGGGTACTCGTTGACGTAGCCGTACCCGCCGAGCACCTGGATGGCCTCGACGGTCACGGCCATCGCGGTGTCGGAGGCGAAGAGCTTCGCCATCGACGTGTACTTGGCCGTATCGGGGTGGCCGGAGTCGACCATCGAGCAGGCTCGGTAGAGGAGCTCGCGCGCCGCGGCGGTGCGGGTTTCCATGTCGGCGAGCTTGAACTGGATGCCCTGCAGGCGGTTGATCGGCTTGCCGAAGGCGACGCGCTCCTTGGCGTAGTCGTTCGCGTAGTCGGTGGCGCCCTGAGCGATGCCGACGGCCTGAGCGGCGGCGGCGAGGCGGGTGCGCATCAGGGTCCCGAGGGCGACGGACAGGCCCTTGCCCTCGTCGCCGATCAGGTTCTCTTGCGGGACGCGGACGTCGGTGAAGGACGGCTGGCCGGTGGGCGACCCCTTGATCCCGAGCTTGTGCTCCATCTTGCCCGCGTCGAAGCCGTCGCGATCGGCCTCGACGATGAAAGCGCTGATGCGGTTCTCCTCACGATCGGTCTTGGCGAAGACGACGTAGTAGTCGGCGATGCCGGCGTTGGTGATCCAGTTCTTCTGGCCGTTGATGACCCACTCGTCGCCGTCGCGGACGGCACTGGTCCGCATCGCCGCGGGGTCCGACCCGGCCTCGGGCTCCGAGAGCGCGAAGGCCGGCGAGATCTCTCCCGTCGCCAGGCGCGGCAGCCACTTCTGCTTCTGCTCGTCGGAGCCGAACAGGGCGATCGGCAGCGAGCCGAGCTCCTGGATCATCAGGATCAGCGCGCTCGAGGCACACGCCTTGGCGATCTCCTCCACCCCTATCTGGAGCATCAGGGTCCCGGTCCCGGTCCCGCCGTGCTCCTCGGCGAACGGAAGCCCGAGGATGTCCTGCTCGCCCAGAAGCTTGCGGATGTCGTGCGGGTACTCCCCGCTCGCGTCGATCTCGGCCGCGCGCGGGCGAATGCTGCCGTCCACGATCTCACGGATCACTTCCTGGAAGTCCCGCATCTCCTGCGGGATCTCGTAGACGCCCTCGGTCTCGGCGGTCGCTGTCACGGAAGTCAGCTTGCCAGAACCGGGACTGCGGTCGTCAACTGAAGTCGATGATCCCGAACAGGATCAGCAACACGAGGCTGACGACCGCGGAAACCGCGAGGGAGCCCCCGCAGCCGAGGTTGTTCGAGAAGAAGAGGAACACGCGGCTGGCTTACCCCTGATGCCGAATTCCAACCCGCCTTGCGTAGCCGGTTCCCGGACGCGCGTTGGCCTCCGAGTCGCGGCTTCTGTGCAGCAGTTCGTCGGGGACGAGGACCTCGCCCGTGAGCAGCGGGTGGAGGCGAACGCATGCGCCCTCTTGGCCGCCGGCCCGCGGCAGCTCGGCGGGGCTCGCTTTCACTTACCCGCGAGGGTGCCGGCCGCGCCGAGTTGATCCAGTGCTTGGGTGACCCCCTCCCTGTATGTCGGATAGCGGAACTCGAATCCCGTCTCGAGCAGCGCCGAAGGGTCGGCGTGCACGTCGAGTGTCATGGTCGCGACCGCTCCGCGCCCGGCGGCGATCGATGCGACGGCAGCGGGAATCGAGCGGGGGCGCTTGACCCCCATCTGATCGGCGGTGAAGTCGAGCAGCTCGCGCTGGGTCGGCTCAGCGCCGTCGGCGGCGACGAAGGTTCTCCCCGCGATCCGCTCGCGCGGCTGGCCCGCGAGGTGGATCAGCGCGCGAGCAGCATCCGTGACATGCGTCAGCGGCAGCCGGTTGCCTCCGGAGCCGAGAACCGGGGCGCGCCCTTTCTTCATCCCTTCGACGTAGACGTCGGCGAACACCTTCCCCGCCCCGTAGACCATCGCTCCGAAGTAGACGTACGTCGCATCGAGGCCCGAGGATTTGATCAGCTCCCGCACAGGCACGCCGATCTGCGAAAGACCGCTGGGATCGGGACTGGGCTTTGAGAGATCGCTTACACCGCCGCCCGGGTCGGGAAGCAGGTCGTCGACCCCGCTGACGAAGAAGAGCGGCGGCCTCTCGTCCTCGGGCATCGAGTCCAGGGCCGCAAGGACCCCTCGCGTCACGGCGAGCCGCTGATCGGCGATGCGGCGCACCGCGCGATCGCCCAGCCGCCGCGGAAACTTGGGCTGGACGAGATCGATCAGGGCGGTCGCGCCGCGGGCGAACTCGGCCCAGGTCCCACCATCCTCGGCCTCCCCCCGGAACGCATGCGCGCCCGCGGAGGCCAGCCGTTCCTCGGACTCGGCCGACCGGGCGAGGGCGCGAACCTCCCAACCATCAGAGCGCGCCTGGGAGACGACCTCGCCGCCGATGAACCCGGTCCCCCCAAGCAGGAAGACGCTGCGCGATCCCCTAGCCATCGAGGTCTCCCTTGGCGAGTTCGACACCGGCCTCGGTGAAGGCGCCGGCGGGATCGAGGTGATCCAGATCGCGCCGGCCGATCGAGTCCCAGACAGAGCGCACAAGGTCGGCTTTCTCGTTCCCGGTCATGCGCTCACGCTGCGGGTCGATCAGGCCTAGTCGAGCTCGCCGCTTCGGACGCGCGCGGCCATCTCGTCGGACTCGGCCCGGTAGACCTCGCCGTCGGGCAGCTCCAGCACCGGCAGCAGCTTCTGGCCGCTGAGCTCGATCACGTCGGCGCGGGACTTTTCGCTCTTGCCCCACCCCTGCTTCACGACCTCGTAGGGGATCCCCTGTTCCTTCAGGGCCTTCTCGACCTTCCAGCAGACGTCGATCTCGGTGTGCAGGAAGGTGTAGCTGCAGCGATGGAACTTCACGGGCTCGGGCATGCGACGGACCCTACAGGTGGCACACTCCCGGCGATGCAGGGCAAGACCGAGCGCCACCCTTCGATGCCGCCGGATTCTCGATCTCCGTCTGACCGCGCCCGGCGCGCCGCGATGGCGGGCGTCGCCGCCGCGGTCGGGTTCTGGCTCGTACTGGCGATCCTGCAGGTCGCCGACCTCGGCCTTTACTCCGACGACTGGGCGATCTCCTGGACCGTCTGGGACGGCGGGTACTGGGACGCCGTCGAGGGGCAGTTCGACGTCCTCGGCAGCAAGCCGCTGCTGGCGTTCATGCTCCCCGCGCCGTACGCGGTCTTCGGCTTGGACGACCCCACGGGGCACCAGGTGCTCGCGGTCCTCCTGGTCGCAGCGACGACGGCGATCTTCTACCGCGTCCTCCGCGCGCTGACGTTCCGGCCGGCCGATGCGGTCCCGATCGCCCTCCTCGCCCTGCTCTTCCCGTGGGCCTCGGGCGTCCGCATCTGGCCGACGGGGGCCGTCAACAACGTCGCCGTGATGCTCCTGTTCGCCGGCCTGCTCGTCGCCCTCCGCGGGCTCCGGGTCCCGGGTCCCAGGGGGCTCGTGATCCACCTAGCTGCGTCCACCCTCCTTGCCGCGAGCGTCCTCGTATACGAGTCGACCACCGGTGTCGCCCTGTTCCTCTGGCTCATCTACTTATGGCGCGCGGGATGGCGCCCCGCCGCGCCGCGCGCGGCGATGGACGTCTGCGCGGTCGCGGCGGCCGCGATCTGGTCCTCGGACCACACCTACAAGTACATCGCGCCCTTCGAGGACCAGATCGCCCACATCCCCGACATCCTGCGCGACGGCCTCGATCTGGTCGCCGCGTCCCTCGTGCCGGTCTCCTACCCGGCCGCCTATCCCGCGGCGCTGACGATGCTCGTGATCGGCGCCGCGATCGCCGTCGTGTGGGTCGCGGCGTCGCGGAGCCCCGAGGCGCGCCGGTGGGCGTCCGTGGCCGGCGGATGCGTCCTCGCTCTCGGCCTCTGCTGGGCGATCTACGCGCCGCAGGCGTTCTACACGCCGACCTTCGAGGGGATCGAGGACCGCGTCAACGTCGTGGCGATCTATCCGGCGGCGATCCTGGTCTGGGCGGCACTGCGGGCCGCGGCCACCCTCGCCCCCCGCAACGGCGGTGCTCTGGCCGCCGGGGCGGCCGCCCTCGTTCTGGTCGGGTACGGCGCATTCGACCTTCTCCAGCAGCGCGACTGGGCCCGCTCGTGGGAGGTGCAGCAGGACGTCCTCGCCGCGATCGAGTCGGCGGACCCCGGGGCCGACGATCTCGTCCTCGTCTTCGACTTCCCCGGAGAGACCGGGCCCAACGTCCCGACCTTCAACCAGTCCTACGACCTCTGGCCCGCCGCCCAGATCCGCACCGATTCCGACATCGCCACCTATCCCGTCTTCGAGGGAGCCGAGCTGAGCTGCACGTCCAAGGGCGTTGCCGTGGAACGCCTGCCCACCCCCCTGTACTGGTTCATCAACCTGAACGACCGCGAGACGCCGAAGCTCACGCCCTACGGCGGTGCCGTCTTCGTCGACGTCGAGGGCGGGCGGAGCGAAGCCATCGCCTCGCGCGGGAACTGCGACCGTGCCCTCGCGGCCTTCCCGCCCGGCCCCTGGCGCGAGTAGAAGGCGAGCGCAGTACCTCGCGGAGCAGGGGGAGGGTGCGAGGACCGAACCGCCAGCAGAGAAAACGATGGCAGGCCCGCCGGCTATGAGGTGGTTAGGATCACGGGATCAGACCACTGGGGGTAGTCGCTGTTGCCTTTGCTTTGACCGCTGGATCCGCATGGGCGTTCAGCCATACAACCGCACCCTTAGCGACCGCCCATGCTGGCGAGCCGTCAGCGATTACGGAGCCGCCGCCGCCCACTGGCTGTACCCGGCAGGGAGGGACACTGCGCTCGCACGGGCACCGCGACCGCAAGCGGATTGCCCTGACCTTCGATGACGGTCCCGGTCCCCTGACGGCGCGATTCGTGCGCGTCCTCGATCGCATGAATGCCTCCGCCACATTCTTCGTCGTCGGCGGGGAGGTTCGCGGTCACTCACGAGTAATGAGGCGTCTCCTGGCAGAAGGCAACGAGCTCGCCAACCACACGACCCACCACAGCTTCAGGGGAGCAGCCGATCTGCAGCGCACCCAGAGGTTGATTGAGAATGCAACCGGCTTTCGCCCCTGCCTCTTTCGGCCACCAGGGGGCCACGTGAGTCGCCACGTCGTTAATACCGCCAACGACCTCGAGATGACCACGGTCACGTGGGACGTCGATCCCAGGGACTGGTCAAAACCGGGCGCGCACACGATCCGGGCGCGAGTGCTCGGCGCTGCCCGTCCGGGGTCGATCGCAGTCCTGCACGACGGTGGTGGCAATCGCTCGGGAACCCTCGCGGCGCTGCCGGGAATCATCCATCGGCTTCGCTCGCGGGGATACGAGCTCGTCACCGCAACCGAGATCCTTGGGGGCGAGATGGTCTACCCGAGTGGCGGTGAAGCGGCAGGTCTTTAGGCGTCCGAGCTTCAGCTACTCCGACAGCCCGGCGGCTTCGAGGGCGGCGGTCGGATCGGTGAAGTTCCGCATCCGAATCAATCACCCAACCATCCTCGATCTCGTAGACCACCGCCATGTGCAATTCGACCGGGACGCCGCTCTGCCGAGGCCTGGGGCCCGGGCTGCCCAGAGCTGCTTGAGATCATCGCTGTGCCCGCGTGCTTGATCCTGTGGCCTCACGGCCAGGCAGGCGGTGGCGACGCTCGGGAAGCAACGCGAAGCCGTTCCCGTTCCGCGCTCTGACCCCCGCCTAAATGGCACCGACTCGGAGTCCCCCCTAACCCAATCAGAGGGCGATTGGCCGGCGCAGCCGGTCCAACCTAGGCCCAGGGGTCCGGGGCCTGGCTATGAAGGCCCCCGGCGGCATGGCCCGCGATCCGGCGCCTGCAGTGAAGCGACGCACGGTTCCACAGACTGCCGTACGCTGCCTGGCGGAATGCGCCGCGCCGTACTTGCATGGAAACGGGGTCCTTTGTGGGACCAGACATTGATTCCCACTCTAGCTAGGGGCCACAGAAGCGCTCGCGAAGGCGAATGGCGGCTCGTAGTCAGCTCAGCGCGTGGCGCTGAGCTCTTCGCGGAGCTTTTGCAATCCCAGGCGCATGCGGCCCTTGACCGTGCCGGACGGCAGCTCGAGATCGGCGGCGATCTGCGAGTGGCTGCGACCGCCGAAGAACGAAAGCTCGATCACCTCGCGTTGCTCGGCCGGCAGCTTGGCGAGTCCAACCTGAACCTCCTGCGCCTTCTCGCGCCCTAGCACCTCCGCTTCGGTTGTGCGCGGGCTGGGAAGCTCATTGACGCCGCGCTCGGGATCGTCCGGTGAACCGGGGAGGACCGCACGGTGCCTGCGCTCGCTGCCGTTCGTCCGGTAGGCGTCGATGGCCCTGTTCCGGACGATCGTCAGCAGCCAGGGCCTGAACTCGCCAGACGCGCTCTTGTACTGGGCGCGGTTGCGCCAGGCCGCCAAGAACGCGGACTGGGTGGCGTCCTCTGCGAGATCGGGCCCGCAGATCCGGTAGGCGATCGAATAGGCGACCCTGGAGTGACGGTCATAGATCTCCGCAAACGCCTCAGGGTCTCCAGCCTGCATCTCGATGACGAGCACGGCGTCTTCGCTCCGCCGCTTCATGGCGTTCGTCACGCCGGCTGCAACGTTCGCACGGGCTCCAAGAAGAAGAGCTCCCCCCTCCCAGTCACCGCGCGCAAGCGTCTCGGCGCCGCGCCTCACGAGCTCCACGTTCTCCTCCGACATCGCCCGCGCAGTATTGCGCTCTGCCGCAGCTGGTGGGACGAAGCGATCTGTCTCCGCAGTTGATTCGACAAGCTCGAGGACGGTAGCTACGTCTGCTCGGAGTTCAGCTCCGGACTCTGGATCCGCTGCATCGCAGACCACGGTGATTGGTTTGAGCACAGGCAAGCCATATCTGGGGCGCGCTGCTACCCGAGTGTGACCGACTCGCGGCGGTTCGGCGCTCTTCGAGCTTGGCCTAACCGACCAGTTCGAGCCCTTCGAGGGCTCCCAGGTACGCCTCACTGAAGGTTGGGAACTGAGCGACAGTGTCAAGCAGCATCTCGACCGGGATCTCGGCTTTCACTGCTAG
>Ga0183260_10003400_pt1 | contig 12848 bp, 10 predicted proteins | sample AntDrymUQ4972206_2_FD_129768 | JGI IMG/M metagenome (GOLD analysis project Ga0183260, IMG submission 129768) | Polar desert sand microbial communities from Dry Valleys, Antarctica - metaG UQ497 (22.06) (version 2) (version 2) | ecosystem: Environmental > Terrestrial > Soil > Desert | place...
GAGCTGGTTGCCGCGGACGTCGAGGCTTACCGCGCGCTGTGGCAGTTCGTCTTCGACGTCGACCTGGTCGGCGTGATCGAGGCGGACCTGCGCCCGGCCGACGAGCTCCTGAGCGTGCTGCTGGCCGAGCCGCTGCGCCTGCGCCTGCGCGGCGGTGAGCCGTTCTACCTGCGACTGACCCAGCTCGACGTCAGCCTCGGCGTACGCCGCTATGCGGCCGAGGGCAGCCTTGTGCTGCAGGTGCTCGACCCGGTGTGTGACTGGAACGCCGGTCGCTGGCGGCTGGAGGCGTCCGGGGACGGCGCCTCGTGCACCCGTACCGACGACAAACCAGACTTGACCCTCGACACCCGCGAGCTGGCCACGGCCTATCTGGGAGCGGTCAGCTTCCGGCGCCTGGCCTTGGCTGGGCTGGTCGCCGAGCACACGCCCGGAGCGGTCAGCCGCGCCGACGCGCTGTTTCGCACCGACGCGATGCCGTGGACCCCGTTCGACTTCTGACGCACGCGTGTGCCACCACGTGGTCGGCACCGGACGCACACGCCGGGCTGCGGACCAAGCAACTAGAAGGGTTGGTCACATTATCGTGACCAACCCTTCTAGTTGGGGTGCTGCGGATCTCTCCGCGACGCACCGAGGGGGTCGATGGCAGGCCGTCGGCGAGCGCCGACTCCCACGCTTCACGGTCGTCACTGCCGGCCCACTCATCCCACGCGCGTGCGTAGTCGGGATAGGCAGCGGGAGGTGATCTGGTCGACGGTGTACTCATCCCACGCGCGTGGGTAGTCGGGACCAAGTTGGCTGGCACGCAGCAGGCGAACGGGCCAGTCCACTAGACGATCGACTCGACGATGCGTGCGCCACGCCCCTCGCAGACGTCACAGCGCGTGGTGAAGCTCTCTTGCAGACCCTGACTGACGTTCTTGCGCGTCATCTGCACCAGACCGAGCTTGGAGATCTCCATCACACGTGACTTGGTCTTGTCGCGCGCCAGCTCACGGCGGAAGCGCTTGAGCACCTCGTCGCGGTTGGCGGGCACCAGCATGTCGACGAAGTCGATGACGATGATCCCGCCCATGTCGCGTAACCGCAGCTGGCGGGCGATCTCGGTGGCCGCTTCGATGTTGTTGCGCAGCACTGTCTCTTCGAGGTTGCGCTCACCGACGAACTTGCCGGTGTTGACATCGATGACCCACATCGCCTCGGTCTTCTCGACAATGAGGTAGCCCCCCGACTTGAGCCAGACCTTGCGCTCCAGCGCCCGGCGGATCTGATTGGTGATCTCGTAGGCGTCAAAGATGTTGTCCTCGCCGGTGTGCACCGAGACCTTGTCGACGAACTCGGGGCTGACATCGCCGAGGTAGGTCCGGACCTGGCTGGCCAACTCCTCGGAGTCCACCGTCAGCTGCGAATACTCCGAACCGAACACGTCGCGGATCACGCGGATGACAAGGCCCGGCTCCTCGTAGACCGCCTCCAGTGGCTTGGCTTGCTCGGCGCGAGCGCTGACCTGATCCCAGATCCGGCCCAGCCGGGCGACGTCGGCCTCGAGTTGCTCACGGGTGGCGCCCTCGGCGGCGGTGCGCACGATCAGCCCGTAGCCCTCGGACTTGAGGCCCTTGAGGATCTTGCGCAGCCGCTCTCGCTCGTCGTCGGTCAGCTTGCGGCTGATGCCCAGCATGTCCTCGCCGGGGGCAAGGACGCAGTAGCGCCCGGCGATCGACAAGTGCTGGGTGAGCCGGGCACCCTTGGTGCCCATCGGGTCCTTGGTCACCTGGACGAGCACCGACTGGCCCGGCTTGAGCGTCTGCTCGATGCGCGGCAGCTCGCCTTCCAGATCGGCCTCGTCGTAGTTGACCTCGCCGGCGTACAGGACACCGTTGCGCCCCTTGCCGATGTCGATGAAGGCCGCCTCCATGCCGGGCAGGACGTTCTGCACCCGGCCGAGATAGATGTTGCCGACGTAGGACACGTCCTCCCGGCGAGTGACGTAGTGCTCGACGAGGATGCGCTCCTCCAACACGGCGATCTGCGTGCGCTCCTCGCCGACCGTCACCATCATGCGGCGGGGCGGGCCTTCGGTGATCGCGCGGCGCGTCTCCTCGCTGACGCCGCCGAGCGGACGGCGGGTGGTCCGCACAGCGTCCGTCGCGCGGCCGCGCGTGGAGCGCGTGGCGCTGCGCCCGCGCGAGCTGCGGGTGCGTGCTTGCAGCCGGGTCGAAGACGAGGCGGTCTCCTCGGCCGTCTCCGCGTCGGCAGGCGCGGCATCGGCGGGCGCGGCATGAACGGGCGTCTCAGCCGCTGCCGCCGATTCATCGCCGGCTGCCGACTCACGAGTGCGGCCGGAGCCCCGCCGCCCACGGCCCCGCCCCCCGCGCCGGCGCGAGCGCCGGGAGCGCGGGGGGCGGCTGTCGCCCTGCTCACCGGTGGCATCGGCACTGGCGGCGTCGCCGCTGACGGCTTCAGCGTCCGCCGAGGAGGCGGCCTCGGCGTCGGGCACGCCGGCGGCAGCGGCATCGGCGATGTCGGTGGGCTCGGCCGGCTCTGAGGGCGCCACCGTGTCGGCGGCCTCGGCCGCTTTGGGGGGCGCCACCTCAGACGGCGCGGGAGCGTCGGCCGGTGCGGCACCGGGCTGCTGCGCAGTCTCGGCGCGGCCCCGAGGGCCAGCCGACCCGCGACGCTGGCGACGGCGACGCACCACGGTGCTGTCCTGACGGGAGGCGGGAATCTCCTCGTCGGTCGGGGCCGCGTCGGCGATGCGCAACTCGGCGGTCCGCAACTCGGCCGTCGCCGAGGGTGGCTCCGCGGCGGTGGCTGGCGGGATCTGGGGGGCGCCGGTCAGCCCCACAGTCGGGTCCGGCGCCTGATCCCGGGGACGGCGGGTTCGCGTGCGGGTGCGGGTGCGGACCCCCTGGTCGTCGGTGGCCTCTGTGTTGTCGTTGTTGGATCGGGCGGTGTCGGTCACGTGGGCAGCCTCATGTCGATGGGATGCAGCGGCTCGACGAGCTCGCCGCTGAGGGCCTCGACGAGGCCCTCTGCTACCGGGCGCCCCTGGGCCACGCGCACGACGAGTGCGGGCGGGGGCAGCGCCGGGTCGGTGGATCGCAGGGCGAGGTCGACCTCGGTGGGTCGCACCGGCACCTGGAGGTGGTGCAAGGTCACGCGCACGCGCGCGCCATGAACGGAGATCTGGTGGATTGCAGGACGTAGGTCGACCGTTACCGGCTCGCCCTTGCGCTCGCGGGCGACCGGCAAGGACTCGGCCTGTCCGGTCGCCGCGACAGCTGCGGTCAGGTCGGCGCCCGTCGGGTAGGCCACGTCCCAACAGGACGCCAACAGCCATGTTGCCAGCTTCGGGTCGCCGTCGGCCACGGCGACTGCCCTGCGTACCGCGATGCCCTCGGGGAACGCCGCGTTGAGCGCCGTGATCGCCGGCTGCAGCGGGATCGGCCCCGCGAAGGTGAGCTCCGCGTACTCGCCGGTGGAGGCATACCCCAGTGGCAAGGCATCGGTGAAGCTGACCTTCGGGTGTGGCGAGAAGCCCTCGCTGTAGGCGATGGGTAGCTGCGCGCGGCGCAGGCTGCGCTCCCAGATCCGGCCGAGGTCGATGGCCGAGATGAAGCGCAGCTTGCCGGTCTTGCTGTAGCGGACGCGAATACGGCTCGCGACGGTGTCACCCCTGCCGCGAGGGGCTTGGTCGGCGGGCGCTTGGCTGCTGGTGTCGCTAGCCGCCACTGAAAATCGGCAGGTGCCCGGTCTGGTGCTGCAGATCCAGCCCAGGGCACACCCCGCAGTCGTAGCAGGGGGTCCAGCGGCAATCCTCGAGCTCTGAGCCGGCCTCGACCGCGGCCTGCCAGTCCGACCACAACCACTCGCGCTCCAACCCGGAGTCGAGATGGTCCCATGGGAACGCCTCGTCGGGGTCGCGCTGCCGGCGGGTGTACCAGGCGATGTCGACGCCGACCTCGTCGGCGGCGCGCCGCCAGATTCCCAGGTCGAAGCATTCATCCCAGCCGTCGAAGCGCGCCCCCAGCTCGAAGGCGCGCTGCACCACGTCCGCCACCCGGCGGTCACCGCGGGCCAGCAGGCCCTCCATGACACTGGGGCGCGGGTCGTGGTAGCGCAGGTTGAGGTTGCGGTCACTGGCCACGCGGCGCTTGAGCAGTCCCAGCTTGCGCTGCAACTCCTCGGGGGTGTCCTGCGCGGCCCACTGGAAGGGCGTGTGCGGCTTCGGGACGAAGCCGCCCACCGACACGGTCACCTTGTTGCGGCGGCCGTGCTGGCGACCCACAGCGAGGACTTTGAGGCCGAGCTCGGCGATGCCGAGGACGTCCTCGTCGGTCTCGGTGGGCAGGCCGATCATGAAGTAGAGCTTGAGGTGCCGCCATCCGTTGGCAAAGGCAGTCTCGGCGGTACGCAGCATGTCCGCCTCACTGACCATCTTGTTGATCACGCGCCGCATCCGCTCGGTGCCGGCCTCGGGGGCGAAGGTCAACCCCGTGCGGCGGCCGTTGCGGGTCAGCTCGTCGGCGAGCGTGACGTTGAACGCATCCACCCGTGTGGAAGGCAGTGACAGGCTGGTCGACGTGCCCTCGTACGCGTCGGCCAGGTCACCGCACAGGCCCAGGATGGCGGAGTGGTCGGCCGAGGACAGGCTGAGCAGGCCAACTTCCTCGAAACCGGTGTTGGCCACCCCGTTGGCGACCATCTGCTTGACCGTCTCGCGCGAGCGCTCCCGCACGGGACGGGTGATCATCCCGGCCTGGCAGAAGCGGCAGCCACGGGTGCAACCGCGGAAGATCTCCACGGAGTAGCGCTCGTGCACCGTCTCGGTCAACGGGACGATGCTGCGCTTGGGATACGGCCAGGCGTCGAGGTCGGACACCGTGCGCTTAGGGATGCGGTAGGGCACGCCGGAGCGCCGCGGGAAGGTGCCTCGCAACCCCCCGGCTGCGCTGTACTCGGCCTCGTAGAACGCTGGCACGTAGGCGCCGGGGATCTTCACCAGCTCGGCGTACAGCCGCTCCCGGTTCCAGCCCCCGTCACGCCGCCAGGCCTTGACGACCTGGTCCACCTCGAGCACGAACTCCTCACCGTCTCCCGCGCAGACCAGGTCCACGAAGGGGGCGAGCGGCTCGGGGTTGAACGCCGCGTGGCCACCCACGATCACCACCGGGTCGTCGTCGGCGCGATCCGCGGCACGCAGCGCCACACCGCCCAGATCCAGGCACGCCAGCAGGTTGCTGTAGCCGACCTCGGCGGCGAGGCTGAACGCGACGACGTCGAAGGCGCGCATCGGGCGGTGGGTTTCGAGGCTGAAGAATGGAATCGCCTCGGCCCGCATCACGGCTTCCATGTCCGTCCACGGGGCGTAACCCCGCTCGGCGACGGTCGTTGGCCGCTCGTTGAGCACCTCGTACAGGATCTGCACACCCTGGTTGGGTTGACCAACCTCGTAGGCGTCGGGATAGACGAGCAGCCAGCGGCTGTCGGCGGCGGCGTGGTCCTTGACCACGATGTTGCCCTCGCCTCCGACATAACGGGCCGGTTTGCGCACGCTGGTCAGGATCGGCTCCAAACGGGGCCAGACCGACTCGTATGCGGGTGAAGTGTTCATGGCTAAAGGTTGTTGGCCGATGCCCAGGCCTCGTGGCCGCATCTGCGTTGACCCGGGGGCGACGGTCACCCCTGGTGCACCCGAGTGTACCGAAGCGCGTCCCTCAACTCTTCCTCGAGGGTCGCGACCTGCCTCGTGCCATCGAGACCGCCGCGACGTCAGCTGAAGCGCCGCATGTGGACGTTGAGCAGCAGCCCCACCATCAAGAACGACCCGATCAGGCTGGTGCCGCCGTAGGATACGAACGGCAACGGCAGGCCAGTGACGGGCATGATCCCGATGGCCATGCCAACGTTGATGAAGACCTGGAACCCGAACACGGCGATGACGCCGCCAGCCAGCAGCGTCCCGAAGGTGTCGCGGGACATCGCGGCGATCCGAATCGCCCGCCACAACACCACCACGAAGCCCACGAGCATCAGCACCGAGCCGAGGAAGCCGAGTTCCTCGCCCACCACCGTGAAGATGAAGTCCGTCTGGTTCTCCGGGACATAGGACAGCTTGGTCTGCGTGCCCGAGAACAGGCCCTGGCCAGCGAACCTGCCCGAGCCGACCGCGATCTGGGCCTGGTTGACGTTGTACGCGGCGCCGAGCGGGTCGGCATCTTCGGGGTTGATGAACGACGTCAGGCGGTCGACCTGGTAGTCGGCGAGGGCCCCCGACTGCAGCACGGCCACGAACGACAGCAGGCCGATGGTGGTCAGGGCGAGCATGAACCGCACCCGCACCCGCGCCAGCAGCAGCACGCCGAACACGATTGCCACGAACACCAGGAACGTGCCGAAGTCGGGTTGGGCCAGGATCAGCAGCATCGGGGCCGCCGCGATGGCCAGGGCCTCGACCAACGCCCGCAACCCCAGCGCCGACTCACGGCGCTCGTGGAACAGCGCCGCCAGCATGACGATGAGCGACACCTTGGCGAACTCCGACGGCTGGAACTGGAACGCGCCGATGACCAGCCAGGCCTGCGAGCCGTTGATGACCGTGCCGTTGAACAGCACGTAGGTCAGCAGCACCAGCGAGCCGACGTACAACAGCGGCGACCAGGCACGATACGAGCGGTAGTCCAACAGCGTAACGACGGCCATGCCGATCAGGCCTACGCCCAGCGACACGACCTGGCGGTTGACGTAGAACATCGCGTCGATGCCCTGGCGTTCCAGGCGGTGGAAGGTCGCCGAGTAGATCATCAGCAGCCCGAAGCCTGACATCGCCAGCACCGTCAGGATCAGGACAACGTCGATGTGCCGGGTCGGCGCGTACGCCGTCGACCACTGGCGGCCCACCGCCTCGCGGGCGAGGCGCCCCGAACGGTCGTCACCCCAGGCGATCTGGTTCATGGTCGCAGCCGCCGGCTCATCAGTCGGTCGCCAATCCGGCTTCGATCTCGGTGGTGTCCAGGCCGAGCAGGCCCTCCAGGATCCGGCGCGCGATAGGCGCGGCGTTGACGCTGCCGCCGCCGCCCTCCTCGACCATGGTGACGACCACGTACTCCGGGTCGTCTGCGGGTGCGTAGGCGGCGAACCATGCGAACGGCTGCTTCGGCTTGAACTCGGCGGTACCGGTCTTGCCCGCCACCTTCAGGGGGAAGTCGGCAAAGGTGCCGGCCGCCGTGCCCTCGGCGGTCACCTTCTCCAGCCCCTCGGCGATGAGGTTGCGGTGCTTGGCGCTGACGGGCAGCTTGCCCATCACCTTGGGCTTGATGCGGCGCACGGAACCGTCCGGCTGCACGATTGCCTTGGCCACATGCGGCCGGTACAGCGTGCCGCCGTTGGCGATCGCGGCGAAGCCGTTGGCGATCTGCAGGGGCGTGGTCTGCAGGTCACCTTGACCGATCGACATGTTCACCGAGTCGCCCCCGCGCCAGGTGTTGCCGTACTGGCACAGGTCGACGAACAGCGCCTGTGCGTCGCTGTCGTCGGGTGCCCGCTTGGCCTGGGTGCAGTAGCTGCGGCGGTTGTCCTCCCAGAACTGTTGCTTCCACTTGCGGCCCGGGACGACGCCCGCGCGTTCGCTGGGCAGGTCCAAGCCCGTCAGCGCACCGAACCCCCAGGCCTTGGCCTGCGAGGACAACCGCTCCCGCGGCTGCTCGCCTTCTTGCTGCTCGTCGGTCCACATGCGCCGGGCCAACTCGTAGAACACCGTGTCGCAGGAGTACTGCAGGGCCTGGTCGATCGTCATCGAGCCGGAGTCCGCGGGGTTCCAGTTGCGGAAGATCTGCCCGTTCCAGTCCCAGTAGCCGGGGCACGGGACCGTGGTGCTCGGCGTCACGTAGCCGTTCGACAGCGCCGCGGCCGCCGACACGACCTTGAACACCGAGCCCGGCGGGTAGCTGGACTGGGCGACGCGGTTGATGAGCGGGAAGTCGTTGCGGGGGTGCTGCAACCACCGCCAGTAGCGGGTGTCCACCCCGCCAACGAACCGCTCTGGTTGGAAGTCGGGATAGGAGGCCAGCGCGATGACCTCACCGTTGTCGGGGTCGAGCACGACCACCGCACCGGCGGGGGCCTTGTAGGTGCCACCGCGTCCAGGCCCGCTGCCGGTGTCGTCCACCGAGCGCGCGTTGACGATCCCCTCGGCCAGCGACTTCTCGGTGAGCTTTTGCATCCGCAGGTCCAGCGTCGTGCGGATGTCCGAGCCGGGTGTCGGCAGCACGTCGTCGAGTTCCCGCAGGACGTCACCCTTGGCGTTGACCTCCAGCCGGCGCAGCCCCTCGTGGCCTTGCAGTTGCGCCTCGTAGGTCCGCTCCAGCCCAGCCCAGCCGATGACGTCACCGGCGCGGTAACCCTCGTATTCCGGTTGTTCCAGCTCGCTCTCGCTGATCTGACCCACGTAGCCGACGGCGTGCGCAGCGGTGGTGCCGTGCGGGTACGCGCGCACGGGAATGGTCTCGGCGTACACCCCGGGGAATCGACTCGAGGCGTTCTCGTGCAGGTAGAAGACGATGTCGGACGGCACGTCGACCGCGATCGGCTTGGGTCGCAACGGGCTGACCTGGGACGAGGCGATCTCGCGACGGACCTGTCGCAGCGACATGCCGAGCAGATCGGCCAGGTCAGCCAGGACCTCGTCGGCCCGTTCGCCCATCTCGGCGGGCTGCACCGACACCACCCTGGCGTAGCGGTTGACGACGATGTCCTTGCCGTTGCGGTCCAGCAGCTTGCCGCGAGGAGCGGTGACCGACACGGTCCGCACCGCGTTGCCCTGGGCCAGGCTCGCGTACCGGTCGCCGGCCATGACCTGCAGGAACCACAGCCGTGCGAACAGCAGCAGGAACAAGCTGACCACCAACAGGCTCAGGAAGGTCAGGCGTAGGCGCGTGCTCTCCAGCTGCGCCTCGGCGGAGGGGGTTCGCGAGGCTCGCACGAACCGCGACCTTACCATGCGCGACCGCTGGAACCGGCAGCCCCCGACGGTCCATCGACGGTGCCAAAGCGTCGTGACAGCAGCCGTACCGCGGGGATGATCGCCGGCGCCAGCAGCACGTTCCACAGGGCCGTGGCCGTTGCGCCCTGCACCACGTTGGCACCGGTGAACTGGCGCAGGTCCAGCAGCAGCGCAGTCAACCCGTGGACAGCGAAGCCCATGGCGCCGGCGGCCACGGCCACGGCCACATCACCAGCGCCGCGTGCGCCGACATACAGGCGCAGCCGTCCGACGCCCCAGCCGACCAGCAGCGCCACCAGGGCCCCTAACCCGACCAGCTGTGCCCCCCCGGACAGCAGGTCGACGCTGAGCCCGGCGACGAAGCCATAGCGTGCCCCGGTGTCCGAGCCGTCGGCGAGGGCGAAGGCGATGACGGTCAGCGTCACCACGTCGGGCCGCCAGCCGGCGACCGTGGGCAGCAGGACGGTCTGCAACAGCAGGGCGGTCAGCAACACCGCCGCCATGACCAGCAGCCGAGGTGCATTCACCCGTTGCCCCCGGCTCGAGGCGGTGGCGGTCGGCGCCGCCTCGGCTCGGGTACCCGCTGCTCGGCGGGCAGCTCGGACGGTTGCCTCGGGAAGTCGCGGACGACCTGCACCACCGACAGGCGGGTGAAGTCGACGTATGGCTGCACGCGCAGGAAGCGTGACGTGTCGTTACCGCGCCGGGTGACAATGCCCACTGGGACACCGCCGGGGATGGAGGTGCCGGCGAACAGCTTGGTGACAACCTCATCACCATTGGCAGCCTCAACTTCGGGGTCGAACATCTCCAGCTGGAACGGACTGGCGCCGCTGCCGGTCAGCAGACCCTCTTCACCGGTGGCGGCGATGCGCACCCCGTAGCCGGCGCTGGGGCTGGTGAGCAGCTCCACCCGGCTGTTGCTGGCGGTGACCTCGGTCAGCTTGCCCACCAGGCCCAGCTCGTTGAGGACCGCCATGCCTGGCGCCAGCCCCCTGTCGGCGCCGGCGTCGATGAGCACGGAGCGTTCCACGGAGTTGGGTGGCTGCGCGATGACCTGCGCCCCGGTGGTGGTGACGCCGAGTCGTTGGCGCATCCGCAGCTGCGCGCGCAGCTCGTCGTTCTCCCGCTGCAGCTCGACGCCGGACACCCGCTCCTGGCGCAACCGCCGCAGCTCTGACTCCAGCGCCGCGTTGCGGTCGCGCAGCGAGCCCAGCGCGCCGATCGAGGAGAACACGTCGCCGATGGGGCGCACCACCGTGGCGAAGCCCTCGGCCACGGGACCGAAGACCGTCAACGCGCCGCGCTGGACGGCCGCGATCACGCCGACGTCGCCCTGGCGGTAGTCCACGCTGAGCAGCAGCAGCGACACCAGCACCAACACGGCCAGCAAACCGCGGCTCGTACGACGTTCAGGCATGCATCACCGGCGCTCGGGGGCGGTCGGTCCCGCAACTAGGCGGTCCGTTTCGGGTGCAGCGTAAAAGGCTTCATGCGGAGCCCGAAATGGACCGCCGCCCCACCTGAGACGGACCGCCCCCCATCGCTGTGTCAGTGGCGTGAACTCGAGATCAAGACGCGCTTGAGGGCCTCGAACTCCTCCAGGCACTTGCCCGAACCGATGGCCACGGAATGCAGCGGGTTGTCGGCCTGGTGGATGGGCATGCCCGTCTCGTGCTTGAGGCGCTCGTCGAGCCCCTGCAGCATGGCCCCACCGCCGGTGAGCACGATGCCCTTGTCCATGATGTCGGCGGCCAACTCCGGCGGGGTGCGGTCGAGGGTGTTCTTCACGGCGTCGATGATCGAGTTGACCGGCTCCTCGATGGCCCGGCGCACCTCCTCGCCGCTGACGATGATCGTCTTGGGTAGGCCGCTGACGAGGTCGCGGCCGCGGATCTCTGCGTGACTCTCGTCGGGAAGGGGAAACGCGCTGCCGATGGCAATCTTGATCTCCTCGGCGGTGCGCTCGCCCAGCAGCAGCGAGTACTCCTTCTTGACGTAGTTGATGATCGACTCGTCGAGCTCGTCACCACCGATGCGGATCGACACGCTGGTGACGATCCCGCCCAAGGAGATGACCGCGACCTCGGTCGTGCCGCCACCGATGTCGACGACCATGTTGCCGGCCGGCTCGTGGACTGGGAGTCCGGCGCCGATCGCCGCCGCCATCGGCTCTTCGATGATGTACGCGGGTGGTCGCGCGCCGGCTTGCACCGAGGCTTCCTGCACCGCGCGCTGTTCGACGCCCGTGATGCCCGAGGGCACGCAGACGACCAGGCGCGGCTTGTTGAACATCGTGAAGTACCGGCGCCGGTGCACCTTCTGGATGAAGTAGCGCAGCATCTTCTCGGTGACGTCGAAATCGGCGATCACGCCGTCTTTGAGCGGTCGGATCGCCACGATGTGCCCCGGGGTGCGCCCGATCATCCGCTTGGCCTCGCTGCCCACCGCCAGGACGGCACCGTTGTTGGTGTTGATGGCCACGACCGACGGCTCGTTGAGCACGATTCCCCGGCCGCGCACGTACACCAGCGTGTTCGCCGTTCCCAGATCGACCGCGATGTCGCGGCCGAAGACTTGCAGGACTCCGGTGAGTGTCTGGCCGTTGGACGACACGGATTTCCCTATCGCTACGGGTGGAGCAGTCGGAGGGGAGAAGGTCGGCGGGGTCGAGATGGCAGTCTAACGCGGCCATACCGGACATTACTACGCGAACAGGCAACGTTGCAGAACGTCGCGCCCCTGTCGTACCAGTAGCGACGCCATCTCGCGAACTCCAGCCCTTTGCGGCCAGGCTCTATAGGATGCCGAGTCGGGCCAAGCTGATCCACTCGGGGTCACCGACGACCAGGTGGTCGAGCAGATCGACGCCCAGCGTCGCGCCTGCCTGGGCCAGCCTACGGGTCACCTGGCGGTCGTCGGCGCTTGGCGTGGGATCGCCCGAGGGATGGTTGTGGGCCAGGAAGATGGCAGAAGCGCCGGCCAGCAGCGCCTGGCGGAACACCTCGCGGGGAGCCATGAACGTGTGGTCCACGCTGCCGATGGACACCGTGACGACGCCCAACAGCCGGTGCTTGACGTCCAGGTTCACCGCCAGGCAATGCTCGCGGTCACGGCCTGTCAACAGGGGCGCAACGATCGCCAGCGCGTCCTCGGGGCAGCTGACCTGCGAGCGCTCGGCCGGTGAGCCAGGGCGGAACGCCGGTGACGGCGTGCAGGTGGGGCAGGCGACGACCTTGTGTCCTACCGCTTCGCTGCTTGAGGACAGGCTCATGGCGCCACTGTGGCGCAACGGAGACAGCCCCGGTGAGCCAGCCCTCCCGCGGCTGTGGACGCCCGCGGCGTCGAACGCCTGCGGCATTGGGCCGCACCCGCCGTATTACGGGAAGAAGATCCCGATCTCGCGCTTGGCGCTGTCGGGCGAGTCCGAGCCGTGGACGATGTTCTCGCCGATGACGGTGGCGAAGTCCCCGCGGACGCTGCCGGGCAGGGCATCGATCGGGTTGGTGCAACCCATCAGCGCGCGCATCGCCTTGATCGCGTCGTCGCCGGCCACGACCATCGCCACCAGTGGCCCGCCCGTAATGAAGGCGATCAGGTCGCTGACAAACGACCTCTCGGCGTGCTCGGCGTAGTGCTGCTGGGCGGTCTCGGCGGAGATGGTGCGCAGCTCCAGGGCCTCCAGCGTCAACCCCTTGCGCTCGATGCGCGCGATCACCTCGCCGACGAGGCCGCGGCGGACGCCGTCGGGCTTGACCAGGATCAGGGTGCGCTCGCTCATGTACTCCACGTCCTTGTGCGGTGAGGTTGGGCCGGCCACCGGTCTGGCGGCTGCTGTGGCGGC
>Ga0183260_10003401_pt1 | contig 12846 bp, 12 predicted proteins | sample AntDrymUQ4972206_2_FD_129768 | JGI IMG/M metagenome (GOLD analysis project Ga0183260, IMG submission 129768) | Polar desert sand microbial communities from Dry Valleys, Antarctica - metaG UQ497 (22.06) (version 2) (version 2) | ecosystem: Environmental > Terrestrial > Soil > Desert | place...
GGACGGCGCTGACCTTCGAGACCCACCACCGGCCGGGCGCTCTCCATCGCGCGATCGAGCCGCTCGCCCGTCGCGAGATCGACATGGTGCAGCTGGTGTCGCGCCCGATCCCAACGCGACCGTTCGACTACCGCTTCGACTGCGTGCTCGGTGGTCACCCGCTCGACGACGAGGTCTCGGCGGCGCTCCTCGAGCTGCGCGCGGAGACCGCACGTCTGCGCGTCTTCGGCTCGTACCGCGCCGACCGCGACGAGGGCTGGGAGACCGTCGCTGCTTGAGGCGCGAGACGCTACGCGGCTTCCGCGGCAGTGCTCGTCCCGCCGGAGGGCGCGATGTCGAGACCTGGCAGGTATCGGAGCCACGTCTCGGGGACGCGGTGCAGCGCGAGGCTGATGAAGAGCACGGGAGACGGCGCGCTCGGCGGGCGCTTGAGGTGCATCGGGGTCTCCTCGAGGAGACGGTCGCCCTTGCGGAGGTTGCACGGGCCGCAGGCGGTGACGACGTTCTCCCAGACCGAGTCGCCCCCGCGAGAGCGCGGCACGACGTGGTCGAGCGTCAGCCGCGTCGCTCCGTCACCGCAGTAGACGCACCGCCAGCCGTCGCGCGCGAAGAGGGCGCGACGCGAGATCCGGCGCTTCACCGACCGAGGGACACGGACGTAGGTCACGAGCCGGATCACATGAGGGCGGGTGTACGTGTTCGTCGAGGTGCGCAGCGGCTCGTCGTACCGCTCGAGGACCTCCGCCTTTCCCTTCCACACGAGCACGTGCGCACGACGCGTGGAGCACACGTTCAGGGGCTCGTAGCTCGCGTTCAGAACGAGAACGTGGTTCACTCGAATGCGAGCGTAGCAGGGCATTCTCCCGAGCAAGCTCGGGGAAGTCCCTAGCGCCCGAGCGCCTCGTACTCGGGGTTGGGAGCCCAGCCGAGTCCCGAGGCCATGCGGTTCGACATGTTGAAGAGGCCCGTCACCTCGGCGACGTCCATCACGTCCTCGTCGCTCCAGCCGGCATCCCGCAGCGCCACGACGTCGGCCTCGCTCATCTCGGTCGGCCGCAGCGTGAGCTTGACGGCGTAGTCGAGCATCGCCCCGACGCGCTGCTCGATCGGGGCCGACGCGTGGTCGGCGGCGATCGCGTCGGCGAGCACGGGATCCTTCGTCAGCTTCCGCAGGGCAGCGCCGTGTGCCGCGATGCAGTAGGCACAGTCGTTCGCAACGGAGACGACGACGGCGATCATCTCGCGCTCGGCCTTCGTCAGGCCCGAGTCGCCCTTCATCGCGACGTCGTACCAGGCGTTCCAGGCGAGCAGGTTGTCGGGGCGCAGCGCGTAGAGCCGAAGCACGTTCGGGACGAACCCGAGCTTCTCGAGCGACGGCCGCCAGAGCTCGTGAACCTCCGGCGGCACCTCGTCGTCGGGAGGGACGCGGAGCCAGGTGAGGCGCTCGTCCACGGCCACGAGGCTACATCGCGAACACGAGGGCCACGCGCTCGGCAGGGAGGGCGAAGAACGCCTCCCGGAACTCGTCCTGCCGCCAGACGCGCTTTGGGACGAGGCGGCGGACGAGCGAGCACCCAACCCGGTCCGCTTCGAAGGGCCACGGTGTGACACGCGCCACCCACGGCGCCACGGGGTCGAACCGGAACTCGCCGAGCTCGAACGCCTCACCCGGGGTGTCCCAGCGCCGCAGGCAGAAGGCGAGCGAGAAGCGATCCGCCCACTGGAGCCGCTCGTAGTCGGCGCGCCGCAGGTCGTCGTCGATGCCCGCCTCGGCCGTCCGCTCGTCGTATCGAGCCTCCTGCTCGACCACGAACGAGTCGACGTGCTCCTGCACCTCGGGGGCGCGGGTGAGGGCAAGCCCCGGATCCGATCCGTAGCGCTGCCGGTAGATCCCCGCGCCGTGCATCGAGACGAGGAGGCCCGCATACGGATCCTCGTCGGTCACGGCGGCGATGCCCGCGCGGTAGAACGCGAGGTGGGCCGGGACGTGCACGTCGAGGAACGAGACGGGTCTGCCGTCGTCGTGGACGAGCGGCGAGCGCTCCCAGGTCGCCCAGCCGTCGTCGTGGCGTCTGGCTGCGAGGACGACCGACTCATGGCGCGCACCCGTGTCGGCCCACGCGAGCGCGACCTCCTCGGAGAGCTCCGCGTGCTCGGTCTGGAGCACGACCTGCCAGGCATCGCCCAGGTCGAGGACGATCATGCGGTCACCGCGCTTCCCTCGAGCACGGCGATCGCATCCTCGAGCGGCACGACGTCGCCGTATTTCGCGTCGATGTCGTAGAGCGCCTGGTCGTGGGCGGCCGGGTTGCGGTCGCCCACCGCCTCGCGGGGCACGACCAGCCGGTAGCCGTGCTGGAGCACGTCGACCGCGGTCGCCCGGACGCAGCCCGACGTCGAGGCGCCCGTGACGACGACCGAGTCGCACTCGTGGGAGACGAGCAGGCTCTGGAGCGCCGTCCCGAAGAACGCCGACGCGAAGAGCTTGACCAGCACGGGCTCGTGCGGCAACGGCACGAGTCTCGGGTCGATCTCGACGAACGGCCCGCCGGCCGCGAGCGCGAGCAGCGCGGGCACCTTGTCGATGAACGCCTTGGCGGCAGCCTTCTCCCCCTCGCCGTAGGACACGGTCGTGAAGACGACGGGCGCGCCCGCCCCGCGAGCCGCCGCGAGGAGCTTCTCGATCGCTGCGACCGCCTCGTCGAGCTCGCAGTGGAGCGGCGACTCCGGGCTGGTGAAGCCGACGCTCATGTCGACGACGACGAGCGCCGGGCGGCTACCGCCGCCCTGGCGCACGCCGAAGCCGGCCAGATGCGTCACGGGGCGGGGATCTCGTCCCCTGCCCGTACGCGGGCGAGCGCGTCCTCGCCGCTCTCGAGCGGCGACCAGCGCAGCGGCTTCGCGGGAACCGGCGGCTCGAGCCCCGTCTCGGCCTTGCAGCCCGCGAGCACCTCCTCGAGGGAGGGGCCGAAGTCGAAGTTGCCGGCCTCTCCTCGCTCGTCGCGCTGCCGTGCGCGCTCGGTCTCGGTCGCCTTCTCGTCTGCGATCCCGTCCTCGCCGACGACGACGCCGTACCCGGTCTTCGCGTGCTCGCGCGAGACGAGGCCGAAGGAGACGTCCCGCACGACCGCCTCGACGGGACGGTCGAGCCGGTCCTTCCAGCCGCCGCCACCCGCCGTGCGGTAGACGAGCATGTCGCCCGCCTCGACGACGACGTTGTCGCACTTCGACGGCAGCGGTGTCTCGGTGCCGTCGGCCCGGCGGAGGAGCTTCTCGGAGCGGCCACCCGGCAACCCGCCGAGCACGCCCCAGGGACGGGTCAGCCACCGGTCGTCGTGGATCGAGACCTCGCCGGGCTCGAGGTAGACATACCGCTTCTCGACGCCGTTGCCGCCACGGTGCAGCCCCGCCCCACCGGAGTCGGTCACGGTCGTGTACCCGTCGATCCGCAGCGGGTAGTACGCCTCGAGGTACTCCGTCGGGATGTTCTCGAAGAGCGGCCACCACGAGTGGCCGTCCATCCCGTCGCCGATGGGTCTCCCCGGGATCCCGCCGTAGAGAATCTCCATCGCGTAGAAGAACTCCCCGGTCTCGTCCCACCCCGAATAGAGCATGTACGGGCTCGTGCCGTACCCCGCGGCCGTGTTCAGCTCGGGCGCGTTCTTGCAGAGGGCGCCGCCGAGCACGTCGAAGAGCCGCGCGAGCGCGTGCGTGCGGCAGCCGAGCGCGGCGGGATAGCGCGGGCGAAGCAGCGACCCCTCCGGCATCACGACGTGCAGCAGCGGATAGAAGCCGTCGTTGAAGAGGATCTGGGGATCGTTGACCATGATCAGGTAGATCCCGATGAACATTTTGAACATGACCTCGGAGAGGTAGAAGTTCACCGGGCCGAGCGCCTGCGGGTCGGTCCCCGACCAGTCGAAGAAGGCGTGCTCGCCCTCGCGCCAGATCGTGAGCTGCATCTTGAACGGGCCGTTGCCGAGCCCGTCGTCGTCGACCCAGTCGACGAAGGTCTGGGGCTCCTCGGGAATCACGACCGAGATGAGGAACTTCATCGCGTTGTACGTCCGGTCGAGCAGCGCCTGCAATGCCGCCAGGTACGTCTCCTTGCCGAACCGCTCGCAGAGCTCCATCACGCGCTTCTCGCCGGCGCGGCAGCCGGCGACGATCGCGAACAGGTCTGCCCGGTTCATCTCCGGCAGCCGGACGTTGTTGAGGATCAACCGGAGGACGTCCTCCTGCACGACGCCCCGCTCGATGATCTTGAGCGGGGGGATGATGATCCCCTCCTCGAAGATCGTGCGCGCGCCCGTGGGCAGCGAGCCGGGGAGCGGGCCACCGGCGTCCATCTGGTGACCGAACTGCGACGACCAGCCGACGAGCTCGTCCTCGTAGAAGATCGGCACGAGTACGAGCCAGTCGTTCGTGTGCGAGATCGAGGCCGAGCACTTGAACGGATCCGATGTGAGGATCACGTCGCCCGGATAGATCCCGCGATCCCAGTCCTCCATCATCTCGTTGATGTACGCCCCGAACTGCCCGACCACCATGCGACCGCGCGGGTCGGTGAGCATCGGGAACTCGTCGTGCTGCTCGCGGATCACGGGGCTCATCGCCGAGCGAAAGAGCACGGCGTCCATCTCGTAGCGCGCGCTCTTGAGCGCTCCCTCGATGATGTCGAGGGTGACCGGGTCGATCTCGATCCCGGTCGGGATCTCCGCGATCCGGAGCTCGTCGTGGGTCGTCGTCGTCATGGTCTCCCTCACGCGCTCGGGTTGATCAGGATGTTGAAGCCGGCGTCGACCTCGCCCGCGTAGCCGGGGAGGACGACGGTGGTCGAGTCGAACTCGGTCACGACCGCGGGGCCGTCGAAGCGGTGGCCCGGCGCAAGCTTCGCACGGTCGTAGATCTTCGTCGCGAGCCGCTCGCCCTTGAACACGATCTCGTGCTCCTCGACGATCGCGCCGCTCGCATCCGCCTCGCCCGTCTCGCCCGTGGGCAATTCGGGCTTCGGCACCGCGCCGGAGCCGATGGCCCGGAGGTTCACGATCTCTGCGGCCGTGTCGTGCATCCGGAAGCCGTACAGCTGCTCGTGCAGCACGTTGAACCGCTCCTCGAGCCCTCCGAGCCCGTCGCGCGCCTCCCCCGGATCGACCTCGACCGGGATCTCGTAGCCCTGACGGTGATACCGCATGTCCGCCGTGAAGGCGATCGTCCGCGCCGCGCCGTCGATCCCCTCGCCGTCGAGCCACGCGTCGGCGCGCTCGCCGAGCCCGTCGAGGATCGACGCAACCTCGCCCGGGTCGGCATCGGCTATGACCCTGATGTAGGTCTGGGCAAACTCGTCCCTGAAGTCCGCGACGAGGTCGCCGATCGCGCAGAGCAGGCCCGGCGCGGGCGGCACGAGCACGGGGAACGAGCCCATGATCTCGGCGACCGCGTTCGCGTGGAGCGGCCCCGCGCCGCCGTAGGCGACGAGGGCGAAGTCGCGCGGGTCGTGACCACGCTGCACCGACACGAGCCGCAGGGCACCCGCCATGTTCTCGTTGACGATTGCGACGATGCCCTCCGCCGCCTCCTCCGCCGAGCCGAGACCCATCGCGTCTGCGATCCTCCGCACCGCGGTTTGCGCCGCGTCGGGGTCGAGCTCCATCTCACCGCCCAAGAGGCGAGGCGGGAGGTAGCCGAGAACGACGTTCGCATCGGTCACGGTCGGCTCGATCCCGCCGCGACCGTACGCGGCCGGGCCGGGGTCGGCGCCCGCCGACTGCGGCCCGACCCGAAGTGCCTTCGTCAGCTCCGGCACGTGGGCGATCGAGCCGCCGCCCGCGCCGACCGTGTGGACGTTGACCGAGGGCACCTTGATCCGGAAGTGGCTGATCGACGTCTCGCGCCCGATCGTCGGCTCCCCGTTCTGACACAGAGCGACGTCGGTCGAGGTGCCGCCCATGTCGAACGTGAGGATGTCGTCGAAGCCCGCCTTGCGCGCGACGTATAGCGCGCCCGCGACACCGCCGGAGGGGCCGGAGAGGATGCCGTAGATCGGGTTCCTCGCAGCCTCGGTCGTCGTCATCAGCCCGGCGTCCGAGCGCAGGATGTTGACGTCCGCGGTCGCGCCGATGCCTGTCAGCTCACGCTGCAGGTCGGCGATGTAGGTCGCGACCTTCGGGCGGACATAGGAGTTCATGCAGGCGGTCAGCGTGCGCTCGTACTCGCGGAACTCGGGGAGGACATGGGCGGAGAGGGTGACCGGGAACCCGGGGTAGAGCCGCTCGACGAGCGCGCCGATCTGCTCTTCGTGCGCGGGATTGACGTACGAGTTGACGAGGCCTACCGTCAGCGACTCGACACCGGACTCGACGAGCTCCCTGACGATCGTCTCGACCTGCGCCTCGTCGACCTCGACGATCGTCTCGCCGCGCGGGCCCATCCGCTCGACCGCCTCCCGCGTGTCGGCGAGCGAGGCGGGCGGATCGGGCTTCTGCATGATGATCCACCCCGCGAGCGGCCCCGGCGTCTGCGAGCGCGCGAGGTGGAGGATCTGCTTGAAGCCCTGCGTCGTCACGAGGCCGACGCGCGCGCCCTTCGACTCGAGCACGGCGTTCGTCGCGACCGTTGTGCCGTGGAGGATGTTTCGCAGGTCGCCGACCGCGACCCCCGATTCCTCGCAGATGCGGCGTACGCCGTTGAGCACGCCTTCGGACGGGTCGGCGGGTGTCGACGGGGTCTTCACGCGGTACTGCGCGCCCGTGTCGTCGTCACCGACCAGGTAGAGGTCGGTGAACGTCCCTCCCACGTCGACTCCCAGCCTGAATGCCATCGTTCCCTCCGTTGTCGTCAGCCGCCGGCGACCGGCGCAAAGACGCCGGCCTTGTAGACCTGACCCTCGAGGGGTCGCCCGAGGACGCCCTCGAGCCACGCGGCGACCGCCACGAGCGCGTCCAGGTCGATCCCCGTCTCGACGCCTTCACCGTGCAGGAGATAGACGAGATCCTCCGTCGCGATGTTTCCCGTCGCCCGTGGGGCGAACGGGCAGCCGCCGATCCCACCGACCGACGCGTCGAGCACCGTCGCGCCGCTCTCGAGTGCGACGAGCGCGTTCGCATAGCCCGTCGACCGCGTGTTGTGCAGGTGTACGCCCACCGGGACGCCCAATGCGACGCCCTGACCGACGAGGTGTCGCACCTGTCGGGGGACGCCGACACCGACCGTGTCGGCGAAAACGAGCTCGTCGGCGCCGCCCGCCGCGAAGCGGGCCGCGAGCTCGAGCACCCGACCGGGATCGACGGCGCCCTCGAAGGGGCAGCCGAACGACGTCCCGAAGGTGACGGTGACACGGATCCCGTCCGCCTTCGCACGCTCGACGACCCGCTCGCCGGCGACGACCGAGTCCTCCGTCGAGGCCCCCGAGTTCCGCCGGTTGAACTCCTCGCTCACCGCGAAGGTGTAGTGCGCCTCGGTCAGCGTCGTCGTCGCGAAGCGGTCGTAGCCGCGCTCGTTGAGGACGAGACCGGCGTAGGTGACCCCGTCGACGGGCTCGATCGCCGCGACGACCTCCTCGGCGCCCGCCATCTGCGGCACGCGGCCGGGATGCACGAAGCTCACGGCCTCGATCCGCGGCAGCCCTGCGGCCGCGAGGCGGTCGACGAGCTCGGCCCGCACCACCGGCTCGAGCACGACGTCGTCGTTCTGGAGGCCGTCGCGCGGCCCGACGTCGCAGATGGTGATCGCGGGGCTCAGATCACGCCGTCCTCGCGTAGAGGGGCGAGCTCGTCCTCGCCGAGCCCGAGCAGCTCGCCGTAGATCTCGTCGTTGTGGCTGCCCTCCTCCCAGGGCGCCGACCAGCGCACCGCTCCGGGTGTGCGTGTCAGCTTCGGAACGATGCCGGGGCCGATATACGAGCCGAACCCGGGGTCGTGGTGCTCGAGGAGCATCTCGCGGGCCTGGAACTGCGGATCCTCGAAGATGTCGGCGATCGTGTAGATCGGCCCGCAGATCACGCCGGCCTCGTTCAGGACGCGGTCGATCTCCGCCGCGTCGTGCAACACGGCCCAGTCGGCGACGATGCCCTCGATCTCGTCCTGGTGCTCGCCGCGCGCGAGGTGGGTCGCGAACTTCTCGTCGGTCGCGAGCTCCGGCCGGCCGATCGCCTCGCAGAGCCGAGCGAACACGTTGTCGGCGTTCGCGGCGATCACGATCCACTTCTCGTCGCGTGAGCGGAAGATGTTGGATGGCGCGATGCCCTTGAGGTTCGTCCCCTGCGGGCCGCGCACGATCCCGAGCCGGTCGTACTCGGGCACCGTGCTCTCGAGCAGCGCGAACGCGGCCTCCATGAGCGAGACGTCGACCACCTGACCGACCCCGCCGCCGGCGACGTCGCGCCAGTAGAGCGCCGAGAGGATGCCCTGGGCGGCGAACATCCCGGCGAGCGAGTCGCCCAGCGAGAGGTGCATGCGGGGCGGCGCCTCGCCCGGAAAGCCGTTGAGGTGACGGATGCCGCCCATCGCCTCCGAGACCGAGGCGAACCCGGCCCGCTCCGCGTACGGCCCCGTCTGCCCGTAGCCCGAGATGCGCGCCAGGACGACCCGGGGGTTGACGGCGCTGAGGGCGTCGTAGCCGAGGCCCCACTTCTCGAGCGTGCCGGGTCGGAAGTTCTCGGTCACGACGTCCGCGTGCTCGACCAGCCGCAGCAGCAGCTGCTGTCCCCGCTCGTCGCGCAGGTTGAGGGTGATGCACTTCTTGTTGCGCGACTGCACGGGCCACCACAGCGAACGGCCTTGGTACCGCGCTTTCCCCCACTCGCGGATCGGATCCGGCTTGCCGGGCGCCTCGACCTTGATGATCTCCGCGCCCATGTCGCCGAGGAGGCGTCCGGTGAACGGCCCGGCCAGGAGCGTGCCCAGCTCGATCACGCGGAGCCCCGTGAGCGGTCCGCCGACCGGCGCCTCGGGAGCGGCTTCGACGCTCACCGAGCGTCCTCGTCGGCGACCCCGTCGTCGACGTGCTGCACGAGCAGGCCGCGCGCCGTGTGCACGTGCGCCCGCATGATGCGCTCCGCGGCCGCTCCGTCCTGCCCGGCGATCGCGTCGACAAGCTCTAGGTGGACGTGGTGAGACGCCGCGCACTCGTTGGGCGAGTACCAGTGGTACGAGGTGTAGACGAGCGGCATCGCGACGACCTGGCGCACCATGTTGCCGAGGCGTTGGCTGGCGGACGCAGCGAGGATCGTCTCGTGGAACGAGGTGTTCTCACCGACGAGGCTAGGCACGTGGCAGTCGTCGAGGAGGGTGGCGAATCGCTCGCAGCTCGCGCGGAGGTCGTCGAGGTGCGCCTCCGTGCGATGAGAGGCGGCCCGTCGCGCCGCGTGCCCCTCGAGGAGGGCTCGTAGCTCGTACATCTCCTCGAGGTCGCGCCGGTCGTAGGCCCGCACGGCCGAGCCGCGATTCGGCGTGGCCTCGACGAGGCCCTCGGCTTGCAGGACGAGCAGCGCCTCCCGGACGGGAGTCCGGCTGATGCCGAGCTGCTGGGCGAGCTCCTCTTCCTTCAGGCGGTGACCCGGCGAGACGCGACCGTCGACGATCGCCTCGCGGATGAGGTCGGCGGCCGCCGTGCTCGCGCTCCGGGCGAGCGGAGGATGACCGTCGAAGATCGCCTCCACGAGGCGCGACCATACAGTATGCAGAGCGCATTATCAGCCCCCGGGATCACTGCGTGGCGGGGTGGTCGGCGCCGCAGGGAGGCCCGTCGCGAGCAGCGCCCCCGCCGCAGCCGCGACCGCCGTCGCGAGCCAGAGCGCGTCCCACCCGGCGGCGTCGGCGAGCGCACCGAGCGCGGGTGTCACGAGGCCCGAGAGGACGAAGACGACCGTCGCGGCAACGGCGACGGAGCGGGCCGCGAGCGCGGGATCGACGCGCTCGCCGGCGCTCACGTAGACGAGCGCGTTCCAGCCGAGCGCGCCGAGCCCGAAGGCGAAGGCGGCGGCGACGATCGCCAACGCGCCGATGTGGAGAGCGGCCGCGAACACGACCGCGCCCACCGTCGCGACCACACCCACCTCGACGAGCGTCCGGACCCGGCGGGAGCCCTGCTGGCGGTCGGCGACACGCCCCCAGGCGATCCGGGAGATCATGGCGGCGACGTTCACGGCAAAGAACGCCGCCGCCGCGGTCAGCTCGCTTTGCCCCGCCGCTCGGACGGCCGGGACGACGTAGGCCAGGAGCGCCTGGAGAACGACGATGTAGCACGCGGCGACGGCCAGGAGACGCGGCATTCCGAGCCCCGTCAGGATCGTCCGGAACGGTCGGGCGATCCGCTTGGTCGCGATGCGTGGCTCACGTGGCACGACCGCCGCGAACCAGAGACCCGTGACGGCCACGGCCGCTGCCGAGAGGAGGAGCGTCGACTCGGAGCCGCCCAGGGCGTGGAGCGACGGGTAGACGATCGCGGCGATCGTTCCCCCCAGCGGGACCGCGGTCTGCCTGACGCCGAGCGCCCAGCCTCGGCGCGCGGGCGGATAGACCGTGAAGAGCGCCCCGGCCCCCGCCACCGGGACGACGGCGGAGCCCACGCCCGAGACCGCCAGCGCGAGGAAGAGCGTCGGGGCCGTGGGTGCGAGGGCGGCGACGGCAAGACCGGCGGCGCCGAGCGCGGTGCCGACGACGAGCGTCGGGCGCGACCCGAACCGGTCGACCGCGATTCCCGCGGCGACGAGCGCGAGCCCGGAGCCGAGGAGACCGGCGCCGAGGATCGCGCCGAGCGCGAAGAGCGTCAGGTCGTAGTCGGCCTGGAGCTCGGGCCCGATCGCGGGCAGACCGAAGTTGACGAGCGAGACCGAGGCCTGGGCGGCCGCCGCCCCGGCGAGCACGGCGCCGGGCGAGGACGAGGACGCGGCCACCGGCCGATTATCCTTCGGTCGTGGATCGGGACGCGATCGCCCGAGAGGGACGCCGGGCCGAGGCGACCGAGGCGCTCGAGCTCGAGCTCGAGCGCGAGGCGGCCCTCGAGGCACAGATGCGCGAGATCGTGCTCGAGGAGGAAGGGCCGCGACTCGACCGGGAGACCTTCGCGCACCTGAGCGAGGCGGAGGTCGCGGACGTCCGTGAGGCGCTCGGACACCTCGAGTGCGACGGAGAGCTCGAGGAGGACGATTTCTTCGCCGGCACGGAGCCCTACGTGGTTCTCGACGACGAAGACGAAGGCGAGGACGACGACCAGGACGAGGTGGCGCGGCTCGCAGGCGAGATCGAGGACTCGCGACGGCGGCAGCGGGCACTCGAGCGGTACCTGGCGGTGCTCGACATGCCCCCGACCCCGGCCGACGCGGCATGAGACGTCGCGCGATGCTTGTCGTTGCGCTCGTCGTCGTCGGCGCGGTCGCAGCGACGGCGACCGTGGTCGCCTTCGGCTCGCGCGGCGACGACCGCCCCTCGCACGATGCGTACGTCAAGGACGTCAACGCGATCTGCCGGGACTACGGCGAGCGGCTCGACCGGATCCCGCCTCCCGGCGATCTCTCGTCGCCGGGCGCGATCGTCGAGTCGCTCGAGCAGGCGCTCCCTCTCCTCAGAGAGCAAGTGCGCACGATCCGCGCCCTGCAGCGCCCGACCGGCGACGAGGCTCGGGTGGCGCGGTTCTTCCGACTCACGGACAGCTCGCTGGTCGCGCTCCAGGCTGCGCTCGACGCCGCGCTCGAGCGTGCGCTCTATCCGATGGCGACGGCGCTCACCCGCTTCGGCGAGCGCCGTGACGAGGCGAAGTCCGTCGCCCGCCTGCTCGGATTCGCCTGCTGAGACGACCGTCCCGCCGCACGCGTAACCGCGACCGGAGTACGAGGCGCCGCGCCCGGACTCCGTAGGGGCGAGGCTTGCCTCGCCCACCCCGCGCAGAGCCTACTGCCGCAGCGGCACCGCGTACGACGGCATCGGGGCGCCCGTCGCGCCTCGCAGCTTGAGCGGGAGCCCGAGGAACGCGAACTCGTACTGCTTCTCGGCCGCGATCTCGTTCATGTCGACGACCTCGATGATCTGCGCTCCGGCGGTCGCGAACATGTAGGCGTGCACCGGGAGGAAGACGTCCTGCTCCTCGGAGGGCAGCACCTCGAGCCCGATCGTGTCGCCGGCGATGCACATCGCGCCGACCTCCTCGCAGAGCCACTTCGCAGCAGGGAGCCCGATCCCGGGTGTGTTCACGAGGTAGCCGTCGAAGTCGGGCCAGACGTTCATCCGCCCGGTGCGGACGAGCACGACGTCGCCCTTGCGCAGCTGGACGCCCTGCTTCGAGACCGTGTCCTGCAGATCCTGCGGCGTGATGGCGTAGCTGTCCGGGAGCACGTCGACGCCGTGCGTGCCGGCGACGTCGAGCAGCACGCCACGGGCGATCACCGGCGGGTACTTCTCGAGCCCGCCCTTGTTCCAGATCCGGCTCCCGAGATCCTTGTCCGCCTCCCAGCCGTTCCAGAAGCGCCCGTGGAAGCCGAGGTGGTTGAGAGTGTCGATGTGCGTCCCGCAGTGGGTGTACATGTGGATCGAGTCGCCGCAGTACGAGTACGCCTCGTGGACGTGGCTCCCGACGCCAGAAAGGTTGTCGTTGACCGACCCCTGCGGGGTGTGGGTCATCCAGATCCCGTAGCCCGGATCGCCCGCTGCGACCCACGACGGCATCCCGATGAAGTACTCGACGTTGAGGTCGAAGACGTGGCGCCCGTCGAGATGGCCGAGGATCGCAGCGTTCGTCTCGGGCGTGATCCAGTTCAGCCGCCCGATCTCGTCGTCTCCGCCCCAGGGGCTCTTCGAGACCTCGAGACCGTCTTGGGAGTGGAGTTTCTCGGGAACGAGCTCGGAATCTGCC
>Ga0183260_10003403_pt1 | contig 12843 bp, 12 predicted proteins | sample AntDrymUQ4972206_2_FD_129768 | JGI IMG/M metagenome (GOLD analysis project Ga0183260, IMG submission 129768) | Polar desert sand microbial communities from Dry Valleys, Antarctica - metaG UQ497 (22.06) (version 2) (version 2) | ecosystem: Environmental > Terrestrial > Soil > Desert | place...
GTTCAGGAGCTCCGGCCTGGCGAGCGCGAGGAACAGCACGGGTACGTCGCGGACGCGTGCGGCGAGCGTCTCGAGGAGGTCTAGCAGGCTCGCCTCTGCCCAGTGGATGTCCTCGAACAGGAGCAGCGTCGGTCCCTCGGCTGCCAGGGACTCGACGAGGATGCGCGCGGAGAAGAACAGCGTCTCTCGGTCTCCGACGTCTCCGTTCTCCCCGAGACCGATGAGCAGCGCGAGATGCGCGGCGTGCTCGGCCGCTGCCTCGGCCCCGACGATCTCGGCTACTGCGGCGTCGAGCTTGGCTCGAGCCTCCGGTAGCTCGTCCGAGTCGTAGACGCGCGCGATCTGCTTCACGTGCTGGGCGAAGGCGCCGTACGGGCTCGACGAGCCGTACGGCATCGATCTCCCCCGAAGCACGCGGGCGTCCTGCGATCCCACATGCTCCATGAGCTCCAGCGAGAGGCGGGACTTGCCGATTCCGGCCGGCCCGAAGACGGTGACGAGGTGGGGTCGTCCCTCGGCGACAACGCGCTCCCAGACTCCCGTGAGCACCTCGAGCTGGCGGACCCGTCCGACCATGGGGACGGGTGTGAGCGGCCGCTCTCCCGCCGGCACCCCCGCACGTACCGCGATCCAGGCACGCACGGGCTCGGCCTTGCCCTTCGCCTTGATGGGCTCGAACGCGGGCTGGTACTCGATCAACGTTCGAGTGCTGAGGTACGTCTCCTCGCCGACGAGCACCGCGCCGACCGGAGCGGCGGTCTGAAGACGTGCGGCGGTGTTCACGACATCGCCCGCGATCATCGCCTCGCCGTGACCGGGTCGTGCCTCGAGGACGACGATCGCTTCTCCCGTATTCACGGCGACCCTCACCTCGAGCCCGTCCTCGCCCGCCCAGTCCCGCACCGCGAGCGCGGCGCGAACTGCCCGCTCGTGGTCGTCGCCGAACGCCCTGGGGGCGCCGAAGACGCCCATCACCGCGTCACCGATGAACTTCTCGACCACGCCGCCGAAGCGCTCGAGCTCGGAGCGAACGCGCTCGTAGTACGGCGTCAGGATCGCGCGGACGTCCTCGGGATCGAGCCGCTCCGATCGCGCGGTGAACCCGACGAGATCGACGAAGACGATGGAGACGACGCGACGCTCCTCGGAGGTGCCGCCGGGCACGGCGAGCGGCGCGCCGCAGGCGTTGCAGAAGGTCGCGCCCTCGGGGTTCTCCTGTCCACAGCGCGCACAGGTCAGCATTCGCGAAGCCTACGGCCGTCGGCTACTAGAGTCACCCTGTGTTCACGACGAGGCCGGAGCTGCGCGGCACCTTCGGGATGGTCGCGTCGACACACTGGCTGGCGTCGCAGGCGGGGATGTCAGTGCTCGAGCGGGGCGGGAACGCGTTCGATGCCGCGTGCGCTACCGGGTTCGTCCTGCAGGTGGTCGAGCCGCACCTGAACGGCCCGGGCGGCGAGATGCCGGCGGTCTTCTATTCGGTCGAGCGAGAGCACGTGCGCGTGCTCTGCGGGCAGGGGGTTGCGCCTCGGGCCGCGACGATCGAGCGTTTTCACGAGCTCGGGCACGAGCTCGTTCCCGGAACGGGCGTCCTGGCCGCGTGTGTTCCGGGCGCCTTCGGCGCCTGGCTCATGCTCCTGCTCGAGTTCGGAACCTGGCGCCTGGAGGACGTCCTCGAGCTCGCTATCGGGTATGCGGAAGCGGGCTTTCCACTCGTCCGGGGAATTCGCATGACCATCGACCGTACCGAGGAGCTCCTCGCTACCTGGCCAGGCTCGCGCGAGCTCTATCTGCCCGCTCCCGAAGTCGGGTCGCTCTTCCGGAACCCCGTGCTCGCCGGTACATACCGCCGAATCGTCGAGGAGAGCCGTGGCGGGTCGCGCGAGGAGGAGATCGAGCGGGCGCGGCTCGCGTTCTACGAGGGCTTCGTCGCCGAGGAGATCGACCGCTTCTGCTCTGCCGAGGGAGGACTCCTCACCGGCGCGGATCTCGCGGCCTGGGAGCCGACCCTCGAGCCGGCGGCTGCATTCGACTATCGCGGGCTGACGGTCTGCAAGACCGGAGCGTGGGGAACCGGCCCCGCCGCTCTTCAGCAGCTCGCACTGCTCCAGGGCTTCGACCTCGCCGAGCTCTCCGAGGCCGAGCTCGTGCACGTCGTGACCGAGTGCGCCAAGCTGGCGTTCGCCGATCGCGACGCCCTGTACGGCGACGCACCGGACACAAGTGAGCTGCGGCTCGACATCCTCCTCTCGGACGAGTACTCGGACGAACGGCGCGCGCTTGTCGGCGAGGAGGCTTCGGAGGAGTACCGGCCGGGTTTCGGGCGGCTCCCGCGGGTTCACGACGCGGCGGTGACGGTCGGATCCGGCGAGCCGAGCCGCGGCACCGTGCACCTCGACATCGCCGACCGCTTCGGGAACGTCTTCTCGGCGACGCCCAGCGGCGGCTGGCTCCAGAGCTCGCCGGTCATCCCGTCCCTTGGCTGGCCGCTCGGTACGCGCGCGCAGATGTTCTGGCTCGAGGAGGGGCTGCCGTCCTCGCTGAGACCGGGCACGCGGCCGCGAACGACGCTCTCGCCCGGGCTGGCGCTCCGCGACGGCAAGCCGTACCTGGCCTGGGGCACGCCCGGCGGCGACCAGCAGGAGCAGTGGGCGCTGCATGCGTTCCTCCGCCACGTCGACCTCGGACTCGACCTGCAGGCCGCGATCGATGCTCCGGAGTTCCACACCGACCATCTGATCTCGTCCTTCTATCCGCGCGGCTTCGCACCGAAGTCGCTCGCGCTCGAGGCGCGGGTGGGCTCGCGCGTCGTCGCCGATCTCCAGCGGCGCGGACATGACGTGACCCTCTGGCCACCCTGGTCGCTCGGACGGGTCACCGCGGTCGCGCGCGAGCCGGACGGCCTGCTGAAGGCCGCCGCGAACCCGCGCGGAGTGCAGGGCTACGCAGTCGGTAGATAGCGTCTTGGGAGTGGCTGAGGAGCGTACGCGTACCTACTCCTGGGAAGACCCGCTCGCCCTACACGGCCAGATGGCCGGGCGGTCCGGTCTCGAGGTGATGCAGGCGATGGCGGCCGGTGAGCTGCCGCCTCCGCCGATCGCCGAGACGCTCGGGTTCCGCCTCGTCGAGGCGAGCCCTGGGCACGCGGTCTTCGAGTGCGAGCCCGCCGAGTTCCACTACAACCCGATCGGCATCGTCCACGCAGGGCTGGCGATGACCCTGATGGACTCGGCCATGGGGCTCGCGTTCGTCACGACGATCGAGGCCGGCGTCGGCTGGACGACGCTCGAGCTGAAGGCGAACTTCACGCGTGCGCTGACGACCGAGTCCGGGGCGGTGCGCTGCATCGGATCGGTCATCCACCCCGGTCGGAGGGTGGCAACGACCGAAGCGCGGATCGAAGACGGCGCCGGGCGTCTCTTCGCCCATGGAACGAGCACGATCCTGGTGCTAGCCTGAAACGATGCGTCGTGATACGAACGGTTTCCCGCTGTCCCCGGTAGCCACGCGGCGCGCCCGCACCTAGACGCAAGCCCGCGCCGCGACTCCTTTCTAGACTCATCACCGATGGATCCGCTCTACTCGCCCGAGGGCGTCGAGGCACGCTGGCAGCAGACCTGGGAAGCCGAGGGCCTCTACCAGGCTGAGCCGGATTCCGAGCGCGAGTCCTTCGTGATCGCGATTCCGCCGCCGAACGTGACCGGCAGCTTGCACATGGGGCACGCGCTGAACGCGTCGATCCAGGATCTGCTCATCCGCTGGCACCGGATGCGCGGGTTTTCGGTGCTCTGGCAACCCGGCTACGACCATGCAGGCATCGCGACGCAAAACGTCGTCGAGCGCGAGCTGGCGAAAGAAGGGCTGACCCGCCACGACCTGGGCCGCGAGGCGTTCATCGAACGGACCTGGAAGTGGCTCGATCATTACGGCGGCGTGATCATGGGGCAGCTCCGCCGGCTCGGGTCGTCGCTGGACTACCGCCGCGAGCGGTTCACGATGGACGAGCCGTACGTCCGGGCGGTGCTCAGGTACTTCGTGCACCTCCACGAGCGGGGCCTCCTCTACCGGGCCAATCGGATCGTGAACTGGTGTCCGCGCTGCGCGAGCGCGATCTCCGACCTCGAGGTCAACCACGTCGACGAGAACGACACGCTGTACACGATTCGCTACCCGCTCGCGGACGGTGGCGGGGAGCTCACGATCGCGACGGTGCGTCCTCCCACCATGCTCGCCGACGTCGCTGTCGCTGTGCATCCCGACGACGAGCGCTACCACCACCTGGTCGGCAAGGAGGCGATCGTCCCCGTCGCCGAGCGGCGCGTGCCGATCATCGCCGACGACCGCGTGGACCCCGAGTTCGGCACCGGCGCCGTCAAGATCACCCCCGGCCACGACCCGATGGACTTCGACATCGGACGCACGCACGGCCTCCCCGAGCTCACGGTGATCGGCCTCGACGGGAACATGAGCGACGACTCGGGCGACTTCGCAGGGCTCACGCAGGTCGAGGCCAACCGGCGGATCGTCGAGGTCCTGCGAGAACGTGACCTGCTCGTCTCCGCGGAGCCCTACCGGCACTCGGTCGGTCACTGCGATCGCTGCGGCTCGCGGATCGAGCCGCTGATCACGCTGCAGTGGTGGTGCGACATGACGGAGCTCGCTGCTCCGGCAATCGAGGCGGTCCGCGACGGCCGAGTTTGCTTCCGGCCCGAGCGGTACACCGACGTGTACCTGCGCTGGATGGAGTCGATCCGGCCGTGGTGCGTGTCCCGCCAGCTCTGGTGGGGCCACCGGATTCCCGTCTGGTACTGCCCGGACGGGCATATGACCGTCGTCGAGGCGGAGCCGGAAGCGTGCGTCGAGTGCGGATCGCGCGACCTGCGCCAGGACGAGGACGTTCTCGACACGTGGTTCTCCTCGCAGCTGTGGCCGTTCGCGACGCTCGGCTGGCCCGAGGACACGCCCGAGCTCCGCGCCTGGTACCCGAACGACGTCAGCTCGACCGATCGCGGGATCATCTTCCTCTGGGAGGCGCGGATGATCATGGCCGGGCTCGAGCTCATGGGCGAGCTCCCGTTCCACACGGTCAACATCCACTCGACGATCAACGCGCCCGACGGGCAGCGGATGTCGAAGAGCCTCGGAACCGGGCTCGATCCCCTGGAGCCGATCGAGAAGTACGGGGCGGACGCAACCCGCTACGGCCTTCTCAAGAACTCCTCAACGCAGGACGTGCGCTTCTCGATCGGCACCATCGAGGAAGGGCGCAAGCTCGCCAACAAGCTCTGGAACGTGTCGCGCCTGATCCTGCAGAACACCGAGGGTGTCAGTGCGGAGGCGCGCCCTCGCGACCTCGAGGAGCGCTGGATCCTCGCGCGCATCGATGCCACGCGCGCCGAGGTCGAGGGCGCCTGGGCGCGGTACGAGTTCGCGGCGTCGGCGGACGCGCTCTATCACCTCACCTTCGACGACTTCTGCGACTGGTACGCCGAGGCGATCAAGCCGCGCCTGTACGAGGACGACCCGGAGGCAGCGGCGACCGCGCTCGCGGCGCTGGAGCGGCTCCTCGTGCTTCTCCACCCGGTGCTGCCACACGTGACGGAGGAGATCTGGTCGCAGCTCCCGGAGCGCGACGCGCGCCTCATCGTCTCGACCTGGCTCGAGTCGGATGCGAGCTTCGCGGAGGGGGCCCGCGCGCTCGACCGCGTGCAGGAGGCAGCGCAGGTCTTCCGCCGAAGCGGCGTGGAGGTCGAGCTCGGCTCCGACGACGAGCGGCGCATCTTCGCCGCGGTGGTGCGTCCGGAGCGCGCGAAGGGCGTGGGCAACCGCGATGCGGAGGTCGAGCGTCTCCGCAAGGAAGTCGCCCGCGCGGAAGGGATGCTCGCGAACGAGCGCTTCGTGACGAACGCGCCGGCGGAGGTCGTCGACGCCGAGCGCGAGAAGCTCGAGCGATACCGCCGCGAGCTGTCCGCGCTCGAGAGCTAGGAGGGCTTTCTTCCGCCAAGCCCTCATGGCCTTACGATCCCGCCGTGACCGCCGTCGAATGGCTCGACGCGCTCTCGCCTTGGCCGAGAGACGGCTTCGGGCTCGAGCGCATGCGAGCGCTCCTCGCGGAGCTCGGCGATCCTCAGCTCGCGTTTCCCGCCATCCACGTGGTCGGCACGAACGGCAAGTCGACCGCAACCGTCACGATCGAGCAGCTTCTGCTCTTCGAAGGTCTCTCCGTCGGCTCGACGATCTCACCCCACGTCGAGGGCTGGAGCGAGCGGATTCGCCTCGATGGGGTGGAAGGAGACTTTGAGGACGCGGTTGCGCGCGTTCGATCGGTCGCGGAGAGGCTCGATGCGACCCAGTTCGAGGTCGTGACCGCTGCCGCGCTCGCGCTCTTCGCGGCTCGAGAGGTGGACGTCGCAGTCGTCGAAGCGGGGCTCGGGGGCCGCCACGACGCGACGAATGTCCTGCAGACGCGGGTCGTCCTCCTGACGAACATCGGGCTCGAGCACACCGACGTGCTCGGGGACACCGTCGAGGCGATCGCGCGGGAGAAGCTCGCGGTCGCGCAGGATGACAGCATCGTCATGCTCCCCGACGAGACGTACGCGCACCTCGTACCCTGCGGCGAGATTCGGTTCGGCGGCGCGCGGGAGGCTGCCGAGGCCTTCGCTGGACACGCGATTGCCGGGAACCCGGAGGTCACGCTCCCGGGCCGGCTGGAGCGTCGCGGAGAGACCGAGATCCGGGACGGTGCGCACAATCCCGACGGTGCGCGCTACCTCGTCGAGCGGCTGTCTCCCGGCGACTACACGCTCGTGGTGTCGATTCTCGCTGACAAGAACGCGGACGAGATGCTTCGCGAGCTTCGCCGCGCGGGCTCGCGATTGGTCGCAACGAGGTCGTCGTCACCCCGTGCGCTCGCGGCGGCCGAGGTCGCCGAGCTCGCGCGAGCGCATTTCGGCCAGGTCGAGTCGGTGGAAAACCCCACCGAAGCACTCGCCCGCGCGCATGCGCTCGGGGAGCCGGTGCTCGTGACGGGATCTCTCTACCTGCTTGGAGACATTGCGGTCGGAGAACGGGAGTGAGAGCTACCCGAGGTGTGGCCGGCGTGCTGGAGCGCCTTACGGTGCTCGTGTTTGCGCTGCTCGTCGTCGCGGTGATCATCGGCGCCTCGCTGGCGCTCGGCTATCTCGTGGGCAGGGTTCTGCTATGAGGGTGGCTTCAATGCCGATCGCCGCGATCTTCGAATGGCCGCCGGACTGGACGCTGCTCCGCAACATCGGGATCGGCTTCGTAGTCGTCCTCTGGCTGGCGACGGCGTTCTGGACGTTCAAGGATGCGCGACGCCGGATCGGCGACCCCTGGCTCGTCGCGCTTGCGACGGTGCTCGGCCTCGGCCTGCCGTTCGTCGGGCCGATCATCTACATGTTCTTCCGGCCGCCGGAGTACCTCCAGGACGTACATGAGCGCGAGCTCGAGATCAGGTCGATGGAGCAACGCATCGCGCAGCTCGACCAGCGCTGCCCGGTGTGCCGTGCGCGGGTCGAGTCGACGTATCTCCTGTGCCCGGTTTGCACGACTCGCCTGAAGGCCGCGTGCTCGTCGTGCGGCCAGCCGCTGGATGCCCTCTGGCAGGTGTGCCCGCACTGCGCGACGCCGGTCCAGCACGTCCTGCCCACGCTCGAGGACGTGTCGAGGACGCGCGGCTTGCCGCAGCAACGGCGCGAGCTGCCCGAGTAGCCCCGTGGGGTGGGGTCAGGCCTAAGCCTGACCCCACCGGCCAGGCGCGACATCCGTCTAAACTCGGCGGCCGACATGGCCCGCGAAACGACGCTCGTTCTCGTCAAGCCCGACGGCATGGAGCGGCGCCTGGCCGGCGAGATCATCGCTCGCTTCGATCGCCGCGGCCTGGAGCTTCGCGGCGCGCGGTTGCTCAAGGTCACGAAGCCGATGGCCAGGGAGCACTACGCCGAGCACACGGGAAAGCCGTTCTTCAGGGGACTGGTCGACTTCATCACCTCAGGCCCCGTGCTCGCACTCGCCGTGAGCGGCGAATCGGCGATCTCGGTCGTGCGGACGATGATGGGGGCGACGAACCCGCTCGACTCGGCGCCCGGCACGATTCGCGGCGACTTCGCGCTCGAGCTCTCCGAGAACATCGTCCACGGCTCGGACTCGAAGGCGAGTGCGAGGCGTGAGCTGGCGCTCTTCTTTCCCGACGGTCTTGTCTGAGTCCGATTATCTGGCAATCAACCGGGCGCTCTGGACGAAGTCCAATCGCGAGTACACGGACACTCAGGCGGATGGCGCCTGGCGGGCCGACGAGATCACCTGGGGCGTCTTCGGAATACCGGATAGCGAACTTGGTGTCCTCGGGGACGTCTCCGGGCTCGACGTCATCGAGCTCGGCTGCGGAACCGCGTACTTCTCCGCGTGGCTGGCTCGTGGTGGAGCGAAGCCGGTGGGCGTCGACGTAACGCCGGCTCAGCTCGCGACAGCTCGCAGGCTCCAAGAAGACACCGGGATCTCGTTTCCACTATTGGAGGCGAATGCAGAGAACGTGCCGCTCCCGGGCGAGAGCTTCGACCTTGCTCTATCCGAGTACGGCGCGAGCATTTGGTGCGATCCGCAACGCTGGATACCAGAGGCAAATCGCTTGCTGCGACCCGGCGGGCGACTTGTCTTCCTCTGCGGCAGCCCGCTCCTTCAACTCTGCGCGCTCGAGGAGGAGGAGGCGACCGTCGAACAGCTACAGCGGCCGCAACGCGGAATGTCCCGGGTGGAGTGGCCGGAGGGCGGAGTCGAGTTCCACCTCGGCCACGGCGATATGTTCCGAGTGCTTCGCGAGTCGGGCTTCACGATCGAGAACCTCATCGAGCTGTACGCGCCACCAGGCGCGACCACGCACGAGTACTACGCGTATGTAACCGCCGACTGGGCGAGCAAGTGGCCGGTAGAGGATCTGTGGGTCGCACGCAAGACCGCCTGACCCTCGCGTCCACCAGCCCGCAGCGGCAGGCGATCCTCGAGCAGCTCCGGATTCCGTTCGAGCTCGTGGCGCCGACGTATGTCGAGCGCGATCCGCCCGACCTCGAGCCGACCGAGCTCGTCCGCGCGCACGCCGAAGGCAAGGCGCGCTCGGCGCACACGGAAGGCCGCGTGACGCTCGGCGTCGACACGACAGTCGTGCTCGACGGGCGGAGCCACGGCAAGCCCGAAGACGTCGAGGCCGCGACGACGATGCTCCGCGATCTCTCCGGGCGCACGCACATGGTCGTGTCCGGACTGTGCCTTCTCGGCCCGGTGCTCGACCTCGTCGTGCACGAGGTCACCGCCGTCACATTCAGACCTGTCAGCGCGGCGCTCCTGACGACATACATCGACAGCGGGGAGTGGGAAGGCCGAGCGGGTGGGTACGCGATCCAGGGCCTCGGCGGACGGCTCGTCGAGCGGATCGAGGGCGACTACCTGAACGTCGTGGGGCTCCCGGGAGCGCTGCTCCTCTCGCTGCTCGAGCTCCACGCCCCGGACCTGTTGGACCCGCTGAACAAGCCAATCCACTGACGGAGCCGGAGGGCGATTCACTCGCCCGCATGCCCACCGACACATCCTCTTCGCAACGGCGCAAAAGAAGGGGGCACGCGGGGGAAACATGGTCTCCCCCGCGAAACGCGTAGGTACACTCGGGCCTCCCATGGCCTGGTTCAAGTCTCTTACCGGCTTCGGCGGCCGCGACATGGCCGTCGACCTCGGCACTGCCAACACGCTCGTGTACGTCCGAGGGCGCGGAATCGTCCTCTCCGAGCCGTCGGTCGTCGCGATCGACCAGCGCACCGGAGAGGTGCATGCGGTCGGGGTGGAGGCGAAACGCATGCTCGGCAGGACTCCGGGGAGCATCTCGGCGATCCGGCCCCTGAAGGACGGCGTCATCGCCGACTTCGACGTCACCGAGCAGATGCTCCGGCACTTCATCCAGAAGGTTCACCAGCACCGCTTCGCCCATCCTCGCGTGGTGGTGTGCGTTCCGTCGGGCGTGACCGGGGTGGAGAAGCGTGCCGTCGAGGAGGCGACGCTCTCTGCCGGCGCGCGCCAGGCGTACCTGATCGAGGAGCCGATGGCCGCTGCGATAGGTGCCGGCCTGCCCGTCGCCGAGCCGACGGGGAACATGATCGTGGACATCGGGGGAGGAACCACCGAGGTCGCAATCATCTCGCTCGGCGGCATCGTCGTCTCTCAGAGCATGCGGGTCGGAGGCGACGAGATGGACGAGGCGATCGTCAACCACATCAAGAAGGAGTACAAGCTTCTCGTGGGCACGCAGACGGCCGAGGAGATCAAGCTCGAGATCGGCTCGGCGTTCCGGCTCAAGGAAGAGCTGCAGGCCGAGGTCCGCGGCCGGGACATGCTCACCGGCCTTCCCAAGACCGTGATCATCTCGTCCGAGGAGATCCGCAGAGCGCTCGAAGAGCCCGTGTCGCAGATCATCGACGCGATGAAGTCGACGCTCGACAAGACCCCGCCCGAGCTCGCGGCGGACATCATGGATCGCGGGATCGTGCTCGCCGGCGGCGGGGCGCTTCTGCAGGGCCTCGACGAGCGTGTCCGGCACGAGACGCAGATGCCCGTGCATCTCGCGGAGAGCCCGCTGACCTGCGTCGCGGTCGGCTCCGGGCGCAGCCTCGAAGAGTTCGACGTCATCCACCGGTCGAACCGCAGCCGCGCGCGCCGAAACGGCATGCTCCGGTAGGACAAGGCACCAACGGCCGCAGCGGTTCCGGACGGGTCCCCACCAGACGCGACTTTCGACCCGATCGCCCCCGGCAGTCCGTCAGTGGACGGCGAACAGGGTCTGACCCTGGGGCATGACCAGACCAGACGGGTGGGAGCGTGCCGAGTTCGTGCCAATCGATCCACAGGCGGCTCGAGCCGTGTGTCGCCGGACCGGCCCTTCGAACGTGCTACGCGAATTCCGGCCAGGCATCTAGCTACACTCGACGGTCGTGCCAAGGGGACGCAGCGCCCGATCGGCGGCGCTGGGCGTGACAGTCCGGCGCACTCCGACGACAACGCTCAGCTCACGTGGCGGGGGCCAGCTTCGCCGGCGCCTCGCGGTGGGCTGCCTCGTGCTGCTCTCGCTGATTCTCATCACCATGTCCTTCCGTTCCGGGGAGGACGGACAGCTCGGGGGCGTCCATTCCGCAGGCTCCACCGTCCTGAAGCCGTTCGCAGTCGGCTTCGAACGTCTCGCGCAGCCCTTCCGTGACGCCTACGAGTGGACCGACAGCCTCCTGGCGGCGCGATCCGAGGCAGAGCGCTTGCGCATCGAGAATCGGGAGCTCCGTCAGCGGGCGATCCAGAGCGAGTTCGCGCTGCAGGAGAACGACTACCTGCGTGCGCTGCAGGACTACATCGACGGTCCGCGCTTCCCCGGCGACTTCGAGCCCATCTCAGCCGAGGTGATCGGTCGGCCCGCGGGAGCCTTCACGCAGGCGATCGTCATCGCGGCCGGGTCTCTAAACGGCGTTCACGTCAACGACCCGGTCGTCACCGCGGAAGGTCTCGTCGGCCTGGTCACCCGCGTCACGCCTCGCACGGCTCGGATCCAGCTCCTCACCGATCAAGGGGCTGCAGTGTCCGCAGTCAATCTGCCGACTCGCGCCGAAGGCATCGTCCGCCACGCGCGCGGCACGCGCGAGACGCTGGTTCTCGACCGTGTCCGCAAGCAGGACGTGATCAAGGTCGGCGACGACGTCGTGACCGCGGGCTGGCGCGCGAGCGGCTTGAGCTCGCTCTACCCGAAAGGAATCCCGATCGGCGAGGTCTCGAGCGTCGGCCAGACGGACACCGATCTCTTCCAGCAGGTGCAGGTCGACCCCTACGTCGACTTCGGCTCGCTCGACGCCGTTCTCGTGCTCGTGCCGACGGAGCGCCCGTCGTGACCGGCGGAGCCGTTGCCCGTGCGTCGGCCGTGGTCTTCGTCGCGGCGATGCTTCAGGCCGTCATCGTGTCGTCACTCGTCATCGGTGGCGGAGCGCCCGATCTTCTGCTCATCGTCGTGGTCTCGGTGGGACTGTTGCGGGGATCCATCCCGGGCGCCGCGTACGGCTTCACCGCCGGCCTCGTCGTGGATCTCCTGACGCTCGAGACCCTTGGGATCACCTCCCTGGTTCTCACCCTCGCCGGATTCTGGGCCGGCCGCTACGTCGAGACCACCGGCCGCGGCCGTCGCCTGGCTCCACTCCTCGCCGTCGGAGTGATCACGGTGCTTGCCGGCGCCTTTGCGTTCGTGCTGCACTACATGCTCGGGTCGGAGGTGGTCGCGCGGCATGCACTCGTCACGTCGCTCGCGCCAACGCTTCTCCTGAATCTCCTGCTGGCGCTGCCCGTGTACGCCCTCGTTCGCGCGAGCGTCCGCGAGCCCGAGCGGTTCGAGCGGTCGCCGGAGGTCGAAGTTCTTGTCTGACGGCGGCTACAACGAGCGCCGGTCGTCCTCCGAGCGCTTCCTTCCGCCCGATCCACGCGTGCGCGAGCCGCACCGGCTCACCCCGGCGCTCGCGCTGAGGGTGGGTGTGCTCGGCGGGGTCGCGCTGCTCGTTTTCGCCGTGCTCTTCCTGCGACTCTGGTCGCTCCAGGTCCTCTCCGGCGACGAGTACCTGAACGCGGCGCAGAACAACCAGCTTCGGCTCGTACGGGTCGAGGCGCCCCGCGGGCCGATCCTGGATCGCCAGGGTCGTGCCATCGTCTCGAACGTCGCGGGCACTGCCGTTCGTCTCTGGATCGGAGACATGCCGAAGGAGGGGAGGCAGGAGCTCATAGAACGACTCGCTCGCGTTCTCAACGTGCCCGCGA
>Ga0183260_10003404_pt1 | contig 12843 bp, 14 predicted proteins | sample AntDrymUQ4972206_2_FD_129768 | JGI IMG/M metagenome (GOLD analysis project Ga0183260, IMG submission 129768) | Polar desert sand microbial communities from Dry Valleys, Antarctica - metaG UQ497 (22.06) (version 2) (version 2) | ecosystem: Environmental > Terrestrial > Soil > Desert | place...
ACGCACAAAGCCACCCCGGCCTCCCGGGCACGACGTTCGATGCTGGGATCGAGATAGGCCGTGTAGAGGATGATCGGTTGATGCGGCCTCCGCGCTCGGAGGCGACGGGCGGCCTCGAGACCGTCCATGCCGGGCATCTGGTAGTCCATTACGACGACGTCGGGATCATGCTGATCGGCGACGAGGATGGCCTGCGCCCCGGAGCCCGCTTCCCCGACCACGGTGAAACCATCGATCTGCAGCATCTCTACGAGCATGGCGCGCACGTGCTGGGTGTCGTCGACGACGACGACTTTCGCACCCACGGCGACCTCCGTCACTCGGGTGGGGCAAACGCTTCAGGTGCGAGGCAGACCCTTGGAGATCCGGCGGCGTCCCTTCAAGCGTTCCTCCACGTACACGCGATTTCGGGCAAGCATCTCGACGAGTTCTCGCGGCCGCTGGACGTAACGGCCTACAGATAGTTCGAGCGAGATGGCTCCCGCGTATTTCGTTCGACGCAGTTCGTCTAAGAACCTTTCCAGGGGAAGGATTCCATGACCGAGCTCGAGGTGTCCGTCTTTCCCGTCACCAGCGTTGTCGCTCAGATGGATGTGCACCAGATGGGGGGCCAGGGTCTCGTAAGCCTTCAGGATGTCTTCCCGCGAAACGGACAAATGACTCGTATCGATCACGACGTGCGGCGCCTCGGCGACGAGCTCGGCCGGCCGGAGCCAGCGGTAGCCACGCAGCTTTCTTCCGGCCACCCACTTCGGATACATGGTTTCCACTGCGACGGCGACACCGGTTTCTTGATAGGACTGCTCGGCCCTCTCGGTGACCCAATTCGCAAAGCCTCTCTCCCACAGGAAAGGCGGATGCACGACGAGGGTCTCGGCCCCGAACGCCTTGCACATCTCGATACCGCGTTCGATCTTCCCGATCGGGTCCATGCCCCAGACGCTCTTGGTGATGACCAGAAAGGGGCCGTGCACCGACGCGATCTCGAGCCCGCGCTCCTCCGCCAGCTTCAACGGGATATCCGGTTCGTGGGTCTTCGTGTCTCTGGTCACCATCAGCTCGATGCTCGTGAAGCCGGCCTCCGCGAGGGCGTCCATGGTGCGCTCCAGCTCGAAGGCCCAAAAAGGGCCGGTGGAGCACTGGACGGGGACAAGCCTCTTGGTCGTCATGGGCTTTGATGTTCGCACGTCGGGCGGGCGTGCCGAGGAAGGTGTGTGGAGTCGGTTGCGGTCGCGTCCGAGGACTAACGCAACGAACGCCCCCCGACCGCGAGGGTCAAAGGGCGCTCGTGCCTTGCTGAGTCCTTGGGAAGGACCGGTTTGGGGCGGGCTGGGAGGCTCGATAGCGGGCGGCGTCTTGATCAGGCGCCGACCTTGTGACATCCCCGAAACCTCGTCCGGACTCTATGTCTGAACTTCGGAGCGCACACGGGGGTCCTTGAGTCAGGAGAGGAAAGATTTACCATCGATTCGGCCCCGGCGGGCCTCCAGCACCGGCGTCGCGCGGCCCTCGCACCTGATCCGCTCGAGAGCGTCGGGGCGAAGGATGCGCAGTCGCCGTTGGTGGTAATCGACGATCCCGGCATCCTTGAAGACCTTCAGGGTTCGGTTGGCGCTCTCGCGGCACATGCCTGCGAGGCGCGCGAGGTCGGCCTGGGGCAGTGTGACCTCGAGTTCGAGAGCGCCGTTTCGAACGCTGCCCACTAGGTCGGCGAGGTCGAGCAGTCGGCCGGCGAGCCTGGCCGGGACCTCGCTGCCGGTTCGCTCGAGCGCCGTGTCGACGATCCAACGGGTGCGCCTGGCCAAGGCCCCTGCAAGCTCGAGGCAGGCGGCAGGATTGCCGGAGAGCACCGTGACGAAGAGGTCGGCGTCGAACCCGAGCACGGTAGTGCGAGTGGCCGCGACCGCATCCAGGGGCTGCGGATAACCGTCCAGCGCGGCGATGTCGCCGATGACGTCTCCGGCAAGGCCTAAGCACAGGATCGTTTCACGTCCCTCGGTGTCGTGAGCCGTCATCTTGACAACCCCCGCGCAGACGAGGTGGGCGCGGCGCACCCGGTCGCCCGACAGATAGAGGCGCTCGCCCGCGACTAGGCGTCTCATGACCGCCCGATCGAGCAACCGAACTCGGTCGCGCGGAGACAGGGCATCGAGCACCGCTGAGGTCGGCGGATATGACATCGACTACCTCCCATGCTTGGTCGTGATCAAGCTCCGGCATGTGAGGGCGCGGAAAAGGGGCAGGCGAATAGCACCTACCCCTCCTCGAGGATCACTCTAGATGAACCGTCGTCGATGTCCAGACCCAAATCGCGAGGGCGCGAAATCCGCGCTCACGGTCTGTGTGCTGCATACAGTGTGACCATGGCAGTTCAGCTCATTACCAGGGGATCTCTGCGCGACGAGATCGGCGGTCGCCTCCGCGGCCTGCTCGTCGAGGGTGATCTCAAGGCGGGCACACGCATCAACGAGTCGATCTTGTCGATTGAGCTCGGGGTCAGCCGTACGCCTCTGCGTGAGGCGTTGCTGGTGCTTGCGGGCGAGGGTCTCGTCGTGTGCGAGCCGGCGCGCGGCTTCGTCGCGGCGCCGCTGACGATGATGCAGGCGCGCGAGACGTTTCCCATTCTCGCTGCGCTCGAGGTCTTGGCTCTGCGATCGGGGGGCGGCGTGACCGTGCACAAGCTCGACGCCCTGCGCGCCCTCCACGGCGACTATTCTGCGGCACCCGACCTCGAGTCCGCTCGCTCTCTCGACGAGCGCTGGCATGCTCTGTTGGTCTCGGGCTGCTCCAACTCGACCCTGATGGCGCAGCTCGAGGCCCTTCGAGCCATCGAACGGCGGTACTGGCTTGCCACCACGCGCATCTCGGGGCGATGGCCGCATCCGCCGGCCATCTTCCAGCATGCGGCCGTCATGGAGGCCGTCGATTCAGGCGACCTTGATGACGCATGTGACGCGCTCGAACGGCACTGGGCGGCCGCCACACGCGCGCTCCTGAGCGCCCTCGCATACGTCGCCCACTAGGAGGGGTTCGCTCCGACGCCCGGAGTAGGCGTCGAGTCACGCGAGGATTGGCTCATGAATGCCGTTGTGCCGGACGCCCCGAAGCGCGCGCCAAGAAGCTGGCTGAAGATCTGCTTGATCGTCGGACCGGCGGCGGCGATAGTCGCCCTGCTGGTGTGGGCGACGTTCGCGGATGGGCCCGCTCCACAGCCCGGCGACGCGGCGCCGACCTTCACCGCCGAGCGCCTCGACGGTTCCGGCACTCTCTCGTTCGACGACCTCGAGGGCTCCCCCGTCGTGCTTAATTTCTGGGCCTCGTGGTGCGTGCCGTGCGAGGATGAAGCGCCGTTGTTCAACGCGATGGCCGAACGTTTCGAGGGCGAAGTGGCCTTTGTGGGGGTCAATGTCAAGGATGCATTAGACGATGCCAGGGCCTTCGAGGAACGCTTCGAGGTGAGCTATCCGAGCGTGCGCGACCAGGGCAGGATCGAGACCGATTACGGCCTCGCGGGCCAGCCCGAGACCTTCTTGATCGCTAGTGACGGCACCATCGTCGAGCACATCCAGGGGGCCGTAACCGACGCCGCCTATCTTCAAACGCTGCTCGAAGTCCTCGTGGCCAACCCGGGCGGGTGAGCGGCTGATGGCTGACCCGAGCCTTCCTATCGCCTTCCTCGCCGGACTTGCATCGTTTCTCTCGCCCTGCGTGTTGCCGCTCGTCCCCGGCTACATCTCGTACATGTCGGGGCTGAGCGTCACCGGGGAGGAGGGCTCGAGTCTGCGCGCAGGATCCGTCGCCCTGGCCTTTATCGGCGGTTTCACCGTCGTGTTCGTGGCGCTCGGTATGACGGCCACCCTGCTGGGCTTCTATCTGAGGGACAACCGCGAGTTGATCTCCCAGATCGGCGGCGTGGTCATCATTCTGCTCGGCCTGATGTTCATCGGCGTCATCAAGGCGCCGTGGCTCTATCGTGAGAAGCGCTTCCACCCGAGGCCCGGCGCGGGGATGGCCGGAAGCGCCCTGCTCGGCGGGGCCTTCGCCTTCGGGTGGAGCCCGTGCATCGGGGCGACGCTCGGCGCGGTACTCACGATGGCGGCCGGCCGGGGCGCCGGTGGCGGTGTGGGCGAGGGCGCGCTGCTGCTGTTCGTCTACTCGATGGGGCTCGGGGTGCCCTTCCTGCTCGCCGGTCTGGGGGTGTCTCGTCTGACGGGAGCGGTCTCGTGGTTGCGCCGGCACACCCGAACGATCAACCTCGCCAGCGGGACGCTGTTGATCCTCGTCGGTCTGCTATTCCTCTCGGGCCAGTTCTTCCAGCTCTCGATCTGGTTCCAGCGCACCTTCCCCGAGGTGCCCTTCAGCCTCTGACGAGCCGCCTGGGATGCACTATGAGTCCGCACGCTTCGGTTTGCGCTCCTCTTCCGAAGCAAGTTGCGCAGGACTAGGATGTGACGCGGCGCACAAATTCACACTTGATTCGTTGTGCCCCCTGTGAGCGCGGCAAAAGCGCAGGTCAGGCGACCTTTTCGGTTTGTGATTAGTCTCACAAGCCCTTAGGATGCAGACATCATGCGTAACCGACCAATTCCCGAGGCGACCGTCGCGCGGCTGCCGATGTATCTTCGCTCTCTGCTCGACCTCGCCGAAGGCCGCGGGGTGATGACCGTGAGCTCCGAGGAGCTCGCACGGCTCGCCGGCGTCAACGCGGCAAAGGTTCGCAAGGACCTCAGCTATCTCGGCAGCTACGGCACGCGAGGCGTGGGCTACGACGTCGAGTACCTCCTCTACCAGATCACGCGCGAGCTCGGCTTGACCCAGGACTGGCCGACCGCGCTGGTCGGGATAGGTAACCTCGGCCGTGCGCTGGCCTCGTACAAGGGCTTCAGCGAGCGTGGCTTCCGCATCACCGCGCTGTTCGACGCGGACGACAACGTCATCGGTGAGGAGGTCGGCGGCTTCATCGTTCGTCACATCGACGAGCTCAAGGAGGCCGTGACGGAAGAGGGTCTGTGCATCGGCATCATCTCGACGCCCCCGGTTGCAGCTCAGGAGGTCGCCGAGAAGCTCGTCGACGCGGGCATCAAGTCGATCCTTAACTTCGCCCCGTGCCACGTCAACGTGGCGCCGGACGTCAACGTCCGCAAGGTCGATCTCTCGGTCGAGCTCCAGATTCTCAGCTTCTACCAGCAGCGCACGAAAGCGATCGAGACGGCGCGCGAGGCCAGCCGGCGCCTCGATAGCCAACAGAACGACCGGAGGTAGGTTCAACCCATGTCCATCGTGGTCGTGGGACTCAATCACAAGACGTCTCCTATCAGCCTGCTCGAACGCCTCGCCATCCCCGACGAACGACACACCAAGGCTCTCGCTGAGTTGATGAACTCCGAGCACGTCACAGAGGGCGTCATCCTGTCGACCTGCAACCGCGTCGAGGTCTACGCCAGCGTCACGAAGTTCCACCCGGGGGCTCAAGGGCTGCGCAACTTCCTCAGTGAGTTCTGCCACGTCGCGCCCGAGGACTTCAGCGACCATCTCTACACCTACTTCGACGAGGGTGCGGTGGCGCATCTGTTCCGCGTCGCCGCCGGGGTGGATTCGTTGGTCGTCGGCGAGTCCGAGATCCTCGGCCAGGTGCGAAGAGCCGTAGCAACGGCAGAGGAGGAGGAGTGCGTCGGACGGAACCTGCGGCGCGCCTTCAGCCAGGCTCTTAGCGTCGGTAAGCGGGCGCGCAGCGAGACCGATATCTCGCGCAACCCGGTGTCGGTGTCCTCGGCCGCAGTCGAGTTGGCGCGCCGCGCCTTCCCGGGGGACACGCTCGAGAACAAGAAGGTCGTGATCGTCGGTGCGGGCAAGATGGGTCGCCTGGCCGTGGAGGCGCTGCAGGCCGCAGGAGCTTCAGAAACGATCGTCGTCAATCGAGGCGAGGAGCGCGCCCAGAGTCTCGCCGATGCTTACGGCGTCCAACCTCGGACCTTGGCCGAGTTACCCGAGGCACTCGCAGAAGCGGACATCGTGATCTGTTCGACGATGGCGTCCGGGGCGGTGGTGGACTACAAGACGGCGCGCGCTGCAATGGATCGTAGAGAGCGTCCCGAGTCGCTGTTCATCGTGGATATCGCGGTGCCGCGCGACGTCGACCGGGCCGTCGCCGAGATCGAGGGCATCGTGCTGCGCGACATCGAGGACCTGCGAGCTCTGGTCACCAACACTGTGGGGGGCCGTCTCGGTGAGATGGCCAAGGTCGAGGACATCATTACGACCGAGCTCGAACGCTTCGCACGCTGGGAGCGAGCGCTCGAGGTGGCGCCGGCAATCGCGCGTCTCGTCGACCGCTCCGAAGCTCTGCGCGTCGCCGAGATGGACCGCTTCGCGGCGCACCTCGAGGGGCTCACGGGCGACCAACGTGATGCGGTCGACCAGCTCACTCGCCGCCTCGTGAACAAGATCCTGCACACGCCGCTGAGCAAGTCCAAGGAGATTGCCAGCTCCACGCAGGGACACGTCTACCTCGATGCGCTTTACGAGCTCTTCGAGCTCGATGATGACGCCGATTCCTGACCGCATCGTCATAGCGAGTCGCGGCTCGAAGCTCGCACTCAAGCAGACCGAGATCTTGTCGGGACTGCTGCGCGCCGTCGAACCCGCCTTGCGGATCGAGGTCCTGACCGTCAGCACCCGCGGGGATGATGACAAGGATCGTTCCTTCGCCGACATTGGGGGCAAGGGCATCTTCACGAGCGAAGTCGAGCGCGAGGTGCTGGCCGGCAACGCGGACGTTGCGTTGCACTCGGCCAAGGACCTGACGGCCGAGCTCGCTCCCGAATGTGCGTTGATCTGCATGCCCGAGCGCGCCGACGTGCGCGACGTAATCGTCGGAGGCGAAGGCGTCTCCGGTGAGGAACGACTGGGGTCGCTGCGTCCGGGGGGGCGCGTCGGCACGTCGAGTATCCGGCGTCGTGTGCTCCTGACCGAGCTGCGTCCGGACCTCGAGGTCGTCGAGTTTCGGGGGAATCTCGACACCCGCCTCCGTAAGTTCGCCGACGGCGACGTGGACGCCGCGGTTCTTGCGGCGGCCGGCATCGAGCGTCTCGGTGGTATCGACGCCGCGACGTTCGGCGCTCTCGATCCCTCCCGCTGGGTATCGGCCCCTGCCCAGGGGGCGCTGGCGGTCGAGGCCCGGGCGGAGCGCGACGATCTGATAGCCCTCTTTGGCCCCATCGGGAGTCACGCGGCGGCCGCCGAGGTCGCGTGTGAGCGCGCCTTCTCGCGGCGACTCGAGGGAGGCTGCACCGTGCCGCTCGGTTGTCGCGCGCGCGCGAGCGACGGGGGCCTCGTGGCCACCGGCCTTCTCGGCTCTCCGCACACCGACCAGGTCCTGCGCGACCGGATCTCCGGACCGACTTCCGCGGCGGAGGGGCTGGGGACCGAGCTCGCCGAGGCTATTCTGGCCGCCGGCGGCGACGACATCCTCGAGGATCTGAAGGCCGACGCCGTGGAGCAAGCCTGATGCGCCGGGGCTGCGTCTATCTCGTGGGTGCGGGGCCGGGCGATCCCGGGCTCGTAACCGTGCGCGGACTGGAGCTGATCCGTCGCTGCGACGTGCTCCTGTTCGATCGGCTCGTCGCGCGCGAGTTGCTCGACGAGGCTCCTGAGGCCGAGAGGATCTTCGTCGGAAAGAAACCTGGAGACGAGCACTCTCGCGGGTCGAAGGCGAGAGCGCTGATGGTCGAACGAGCGAAGGCGGGCGCCACCGTCGTTCGTCTCAAGGGGGGCGACCCGTTCGTGTTCGGCCATGGCGGCGAAGAGCTCGAGCTTCTGGCTCAGTCCGGTGTTCCGTTCGAGGTCGTGCCCGGGGTGAGCTCGTCCATTGCGGCGGCGTCCTATGCCGGCATTCCCCTCACCCAGCGCGGGATTGCGAACAGCTTCGCAGTTGTGAGCGCAGACGCGGACTCGGAGGGGTCGGTCGCGTGGCGCGAGCTCGCGACCGGGCCGGACACGTTGGTGCTCATGAACGACGTCGACTCTCTTCGGAGCGTCGCGGCGCGACTCATCGCTCACGGCCGTCACCCTCGCACACCAGCGGCCGTGGTGGAGTGGGGAACGCTCCCGCGCCAGCGAGTAGTTATCGGAACGCTCGAGGACGTCGGAGAGCACGCGGTCGCCGCCGCCATCAAGACCCCGGCAACGACCTACGTCGGCGATGTCGTCGCGTTGCGGGGCGCGCTCTCGTGGTTCGAACGACGGCCTCTCTACGGGCTCCGCATCGTCGTGACACGAGCCGAGCGCCAGGCCACAGGGCTCGGCATGCTCCTGGGCGACGCGGGGGCCGATGTCGTCAATCTGCCGACGATCGAGATCGCCGATCCCGAGAGCTTCACGGACGTTGACCTGGCCGTTAAGAAGCTGGCCGAGGGCCTCTACGTCTGGGTCGTGTTCACCTCGGCCAACGGATTGGAGAGGTTCTTCGACAGGGTCGACGCGTGTGGCTACGACGCGCGCGCGTTTGCCCGAACGAAGGTCGCCGCGGTCGGCATCGTTACCGCCGCACTGCTCGCCGAACGGGGTATCCGAGCCGATTTCGTGCCGGAGACCTTCACCGGAGAGGCGGTTGCGGGGAGTTTGGACCGGGGTGTCGGAGGCGTCTTGTTGCCGCGCGTCGCCGACGGACCGCGCGACATCGTCGACCTCCTCCGCGGCGCAGGCTGGACTCCCGAGGAGTGCATTACCTATCGCAACGTCCCTGCATCACCTTCCGAGGGAGCAATCGAGCGGGTGCGGGCCGGCAACTTCGACGCCGTGACCTTCGCCAGCGCATCGGCGGTGCGCTCGTTCGTGGGTCTCGTCGGCGAGGTGGACGCTCTCAGTCTCGGCGAAGGCGACGACGCCGGCGTTAAGACCGTGGCGTGCATCGGTCCCAAGACGGCGGCCGTCGCCGCGGAGCTGGGTTTGCACGTCGACGTGGTCGCCGAAGAGCATACGGGGGAGGGCCTGAGGGACGCTCTCATCGCCCACTTCGCGGCTCCCGAGCCAGAAGCCGAACAATCGGCTCCCGAGCCAGAAGCCGAGCGACCGGATGATGGGACAATGACCGAATGAGCTCCTTTCCCGACTACAGGCCTCGTCGCTTGCGTCGCAGCGCGGGTTTACGCAAGGCGTTCTCGGAGTCGACGCTGACGCCCGGCAACCTCGTCGCGCCGTTGTTCGTCAAGCAGGCGCTCTCCGAGCCCGAGCCGATCGAGTCGATGCCCGGGCACGTCAAGCACACGCTCGAGTCGCTCACGAAGGAAGCGCGCGAACTGGCCGAACGAGGCGTCGCCGGAGTGCTGCTGTTCGGCATTCCCGCGCACAAGGACGCGAGCGGGAGCGAGGCATACAACTCCGACGGAATCGCCCAGCAGGGCCTGCGGGTGCTGAAGGATGAGCTCGGCGACGATTTCGTGGTCATCGCCGACCTGTGCTTGTGCGAGTACACCGACCACGGCCACTGCGGGTTGATTGATGGGTCCGACGTCGACAACGACTCGACCCTCGCGCTCTACGCCCGTATCGCCACGAGCGAAGCACTCGCCGGCGCCGACGTCGTTGCGCCGAGCGGGATGATGGATGGGCAGGTCGGCGCGCTGCGCGCAGCGCTGGACGATGCCGGCCACAGCTCGACCGCAATCCTGGCCTACTCGGCCAAGTACGCATCGAGCTTTTATGGACCCTTCCGCCAGGCGGCCGAGGGCGCGCCCCGCTTCGGCGATCGGCGCAGCTACCAGCAGGATCCCGCGAACGCGTCTGAGGCCCTGCGCGAGATCGAGCTCGACATCGCCGAGGGGGCCGACGCGATTATGGTCAAGCCGGCCCTCGGCTACCTCGATGTCCTCAAGGGGGCCAAAGAGCGGTTCGATTTCCCGACCGCGGCCTACAACGTATCGGGCGAGTACTCGATGCTAATGGCGGCCGCCGAGCGCGGTTGGATCGACGAGCGGGCGGCGACGCTCGAGGTCCTCACCTCCATTCGCCGAGCGGGTGCCGATCTGGTCGTCACCTACCACGCCAAGAAGGCGAGTGAGTGGCTGGCGTGACGCTTGAACACTCGCACTCGGCCAAGCTCCTCGCCGAGGCGCGCGAGTTGATGCCCGGCGGCGTGTCGTCACCCGTCCGTGCGTTCGACGCGGTCGGCTCGGACCCCTTCTTCGTTCAGAGCGCATCGGGGGCGAACGTCGTCGACGTCGATGGCAACTCCTACATCGATCTCGTTCAGAGCTGGGGCGCGCTGCTGTTCGGGCACGCGCACCCCGCCATCGTGCGCGCGGTGGCGGACACCGCCGCGCGCGGGACTTCGTTCGGCACGCCGAGCGAGCTCGAGGTCGAGATGGCCCGCACGGTTGTCTCTATGGTGCCCAACATCGAACGGGTCCGCTTCGTATCGTCGGGAACCGAGGCCGGGATGAGCGCGGTCCGTCTCGCGCGCGCCGCAACAGGCCGCAACAAGTTGGTGAAGTTCAGAGGTTGCTATCACGGACATGTCGACGCATTGCTGGTGGACGCCGGCTCGGGCGTCGCGACGCTTGGGCTCCCGGGCACTCCGGGCGTGACAACGGGCGCGACCGCCGACACGCTGACGTGCGAGTACAACGACCTCGATGCGGTGGCGGCGACGGTCGAAGCCGCGGCGGGCGACGTTGCCGCCATTCTGGTCGAGCCGGTTGCGGCCAACATGGGCTTGGTCGTACCGAACGACGGCTTCCTCGAGGGCTTACGGGCGATTGCCGACGGAATCGGCGCGCTCCTGGTGTTCGATGAAGTCATCACCGGTTTTCGCCTCGGTCCGGGCGGCGCGCAGGAACGCTTTGGAGTGCGCGCCGATCTCGTCATGCTCGGTAAGGTCATCGGTGGAGGTCTGCCCGTGGGGGCGGTCGCCGGACCGGCCGAGCTTCTCGACCAGTTCGCCCCGAGCGGCCCGGTCTACCAAGCCGGCACCCTGTCGGGAAACCCGGTGGCGATGGCGGCGGGGCTTGCCAACCTGCAGATGATTCAGTCCGACCCGGCCCTCTTCGACCGGATCCAAGCGCGGGCGCGCTCGCTCGTCAGAGGTTTGATCGATGCGGCCGACCATGCAGCCACCGTCCCCCTCTACGGTGCGGCGATCGGGGGCCTGGCGGGGTTCTTCTTTTCCGGCGGCGACGTCACCAACTACAGCGAAGCAGCAGCGACGTCGGAAGAAACCTATGGGCGCTTCTTCCGGGGCATGCTCGAGCTCGGCGTCTATCTACCGCCGTCGCGCTTCGAGGCGCTGTTCATCGGCGACGCGCACACGGAGGACCACATCGACCACATCGTCCACGCGGCTGCGGATGTCTTCTCCACACTCGGCTAGAAGACCGGACGACGACCCCCGGGACGACATCGAGTCGCCCGAGTCCACGGACGCGCCCGAGGACAAGGACCCATCGTTGGTTGGGATGGTCAATAGCTGGTGGGAACGTGTCGAGCCGTGGCGCCGCCTGATGCTGGGCGGTGCAGTCATCCTGCTGGTCGCGTCGGCGGCACGCGCGCGCTGGGGCGACGGCTTCCCCGACCAGGCGGTCTTCGCGGCGAACTTCGGCGGCTACATCCTGCTGGCCCTCGGCTTCGCACAATTCTTTCGCGATCGCCGGAAAAAGTAACCCGCCGGTCAGAGCTCGCTGCGGAGGCGAGCGAGGAAGCTGCGAGCGTAGTCCCGGCCCCAGGGTGCGAGCTCCCGCCCCCGAGGTGTCTTGAACTCGGCTTTCTCTAGCCGGCGTTCGTAGCTCGTCATGGTCTCCTCGCAGCTCTGTCCCTCGCCCCCCCCGGTTGCAAACGCCTGCGCGATGCCGAACGCTCCCAGCAGCTCGAGCGCGGCGGCGTCGTGGATGATCTGCTCCTCGACCGTGACCGGAGAGGTCGTGTGTCTCACGAGCGCGACGTATGCGGTGTCGATCGCATCGCCATCCCAACCGTCCTCGGTCAGCCAGGCGCGCGTCGCGTCTGCGAACCAGGAGCCTCCCGCGATCCTGTCGGCGAGTCCATGCCAGGCCGCAAGAAAGTGCAACCTCGGCCGATCGTTGACCGTCAGCCCCCGTTCCAACTCGGCGATTCGCCCTCCGATGCGAAGGATGTGCGAAAAATCATGCGCGGCGTCCTTGGCCTCGTAATGAGGCCGCACGTATGCGAGATAGCTCTGAAGGTCGCCGCGCGCCATGTCGCCCACGATACCGATTCGGCGCGCACGGTCGTTCCCCGTCCCGGTCGCCGCTCGGGATCGGCAACCGCCTACTTGCGCAGGACGGTCACCTTCTTGGACTTGGCCGCCTTGCAGCGGCCGAGGACGGGGGCCGATGAGCGGCAAGTCTTCGATTTCTTGACCTTGACGCGGAACTTGTAGGCGCCGGCGCTGCTCGTCGTGGTCGTCGCCAGCTTGGAGAAACTCCCTCTGGCAGCGGGACGGGCCTGCAACACGACCGTCTGTCCCGCCCGGCACGACGGAGCGCTCGAGCTCAGTTTGCCCGACAGGGCCACCTTCCCGCCTTTGCGCACCTCCGTCTTGCTAGCCTTGAGGGAGAGCTTGCGCGCCACCGGGTTGGCCAGCCAGTCGAGCGAGATATCGGTACCGGAGGCGTCCGTGCGTCGAGTCTGGTTCGAGCCGCTGGCGTTCATCACGTAGACGTCACCCCCCGCGGGGTCGTCCCGTTGCGACAGGAACGCAATCTTTCGGAGATATGACCAGAAGTTGTGGAATCCGGAACCCGAAGGAGAGCGCGGCGTACCTTCCCATCTGAGCTAAACGATGGTGCCGGCGTTGGAGCGCCGGCGGGAAGGAGACGCCGATGTTGAGGG
>Ga0183260_10003405_pt1 | contig 12842 bp, 19 predicted proteins | sample AntDrymUQ4972206_2_FD_129768 | JGI IMG/M metagenome (GOLD analysis project Ga0183260, IMG submission 129768) | Polar desert sand microbial communities from Dry Valleys, Antarctica - metaG UQ497 (22.06) (version 2) (version 2) | ecosystem: Environmental > Terrestrial > Soil > Desert | place...
ACGCCGGCGGCGGCAACGAACTTAAGCCGCGATCGCCGCTGACGCGTGGGGCCATCACGTAGGCGTGCCTGGGGTGATCAAGAACCGCGTGCTGGGCGTCCTCGTCCTCATTGGTGGCGGCGCCGCCCTCGGCCTCGCGTATTTGACGCTCGCTCCGAATCGGTTGGTACTTGGGACCGGCATTCCGCTCGCCGACCTCCTGCACGGGTGGCGCAACGTGATCTTCCTGCCGGCGTTGCTCCTTTGCTTCGGTGTGTTCCTGCCGCCGACGCGCCGCACGCATGTGGAGGTCGCCGCGGCGGCCTCGTTGCTTCTGGTCGCTTTTGTCTGGCTCGCAGGCGATGCGGCCACGCGGCTCTCGAGCGACGCGTCGAGTATCGCTCGCGTTTCTCTAGGTGGTGGCTTCTGGGCGCTGCTGACCGTGAGCTGGCTCGCAGCGGTCGACGCGCTGCAGCGACTTCACTTGAGCGCAGTATGGCGCACCGTGACGGGAGCTGCCGGCATCGCACCGGTGGTCGGTCTCGTCGCACTGGGCGAGTTGAATCAACTATCGCTCTTGAAGGAATACTTAAACCGGCAGGATGTTTTCCACGCAGCGTTTCTTCGCCACCTTGAGATCGTCGGCGCCGCGCTGATTCCGACGCTTGCCATCGGCCTGCCGTTGGGCCTGGCGTTGTTTCGCAGGGAACGGCTGGCGCCAGCGGTGTTCGCGGTGCTGAATGTGATCCAGACAGTGCCCTCGATTGCGCTCTTCGGTCTGCTCATTGCGCCGCTGGCGTTGCTTGCGGCAACACTGCCTTGGTTGGGTCAACATGGCGTCAGCGGCATCGGCCTTGCCCCGGCGATCATTGCCTTGACGCTGTACTCGCTGCTACCCATTGTGCGCAGCACCGTCGCCGGTTTGGGTCAAGTGCCGCGAGCGGTCATTGAAGCAGCTGCCGGAATGGGACTCACCCCGCGGCAGATTTTCTGGAAGGTAGAGACACCGCTCGCGCTACCTCTGCTGCTATCGGGTATCCGCGTCACTACGGTGCAAGCAATTGGCTTGACCGTCGTCGCCGCCTTGATCGGCGCCGGGGGGTTGGGGTCGATCATGTTTCAAGGCCTCTTGAGCAGTGCGCTCGATCTCGTGCTCTTGGGCGTCGTCCCCGTGGTCGCACTGGCGGTCACGGTCGATGCCGTCTTCCGATTCCTGACTCTGCTGCTGGATCGCTCGCAGCAATGATCGAGCTGCAGCACGTCAGCAAGGCGTTTGGTCCGACGCAGGCGATAGAAGACCTATCGCTGACGGTAGGCCAGGGTGAGTTCATCGTGCTGATCGGCAGCTCGGGTTCCGGCAAGTCGACAACGCTCAAGATGATGAACCGGCTCATCGAGCACGACAGCGGGCGCATTCTCTTCGCGGGGGATGAGATCCGCAGCTTTCGGCCGGAGGATATTCGCCGCCGCATGGGCTATGCGATTCAGTCGATCGGCTTGTTCCCGCACTGGACCGTCGAGAAGAACATCGCCACGGTGCCTGAGCTCTTGCAGTGGCCTGGCGCGCGCATTCGCGCCCGGGTCACCGAATTGTTAGCGCTGCTCGACCTCGAGCCAGAGCTCTATCGTGGCCGCTACCCGCATCAGCTATCGGGTGGACAGCAGCAACGCGTAGGTGTTGCCCGCGCCTTGGCGGGCGACCCCGAGGTGCTGTTGATGGATGAGCCATTCGGTTCGCTCGACCCGCTCACGCGCGTTGCTTTGCAAGAGGAGCTGTCGCGCATCCATCGCGCATCGGGCAAGACTATCGTGCTCGTGACGCACGACATCGACGAAGCGCTGCGCCTCGCCACGCGCATCGTCCTGCTCGACCATGGCCGGGTCATCCAGACCGGAACGCCGCTGCAAATCGTCGCGCAGCCGGCCAGCGACTTCGTGACCGATTTCGTCGGACGCAGCGAAGTCGGCATCAAGCTCTTGGGCCTCGAGACCGTGGCGGGCCGTGTTCGGCGCAACGAATCGGCCGACGGCGAGCCGGTCGCCGAGACTCTGACGTTGCGCGAGGCGCTTTCGATCTTTGTCGCGCGGGAGGTTGAGCGACTCGCCGTCGTCGACGACGATGGCCGGCCGACCGGCTGCCTGCACTTCTCCGACTTGGTGAAGCCGCGCGAATGAGCAACACGCGCCACCCGTCGTCCGCACTCACGACGCTCGCGCGCGACCCGCTCGTGTGGGCGCTGACCGCGTTGATGCTGCTCATTTTCGGCATGGAGAGCCTGAAGCCGCTGTTCGTTGCCGTGTTCCCTGCATTGGAGCGTCCGATTTACGAGCAAGACACCTTCTTGGCACTCGTCATCGCCCATGCAAGGATCGTCGCCGTGTCGAGCAGCGTCTCGATCCTGATCGGAGTCGCGGCGGGCATCTTCGTCACCCGATCCGCGGGAGCGGAGTTTCGCTCACTCATCGAGTCGATCGTCGCGATCGGGCAGACATTCCCTCCGGTGGCCGTGCTGGCAGTCGCCGTGCCGCTGATCGGCTTTGGCGAAGCACCGGCGCTGATCGCGCTGGCGCTCTACGGCTTGTTGCCAATCGTGCAGCAGACGATCGCCGGCCTCGAATCGGTGCCGCGTGGAGCCCGCGACGTGGCGAAGGGGCTCGGTATGAGCAACGGCCAGATTCTCGCTCGCGTCGATCTGCCTCTGGCATTGCCGGTCATCATTGCCGGCGTGCGCACGTCCGTGATCATCAACATCGGCACCGCCGCCATCGCCTCAACCGTAGGCGTCAAGACCTTGGGCTCTCCCATCATCGTCGGCTTGAGCGGCTTTAATACCGCGTATATCCTGCAAGGGGCGGTGCTCGTGGGCTTACTGGCGGTCGTCACGGATCTCGCCTTCGGGCGCTTGGGCCGGTACTGCGAGCGCTGGCGGTTTGCGGCTTGACTAAAAGTGCGTGTGAAGTGTAAGACCGCCCACCCTCAGCATAGGAGCGCAGCTTGATCGACGTCTACACCGCCAACACACCCAACGGCATCAAGATCCCGATCGCGTTGGAAGAGCTGGCAGTCCAATACCGCATCGTTCGCGTAAACCTCTCCGCCAACGAGCAGAAGGCGCCCGAGTTCCTGCAGATCAGCCCGAACGGGCGCATCCCGGCGATCGTGGATCACGATGCGGCCGGTGGTTCGCCACTGTCGGTCTTCGAGTCCGGTGCGATCCTGCTCTATCTGGCCGACAAGTACCGCGCGCTCATTCCGCGCGACCCGGTCGGCCGTGTTCGCGCGCTGGAGTGGCTCTTCTTCCAAGCCGGCGGCGTGGGCCCAATGTTCGGGCAAGCCGGCTGGTTCAGGCGCTTGCCACAACCGATGCCGATGGCGCTCGAGCTCTATCAAAATGAATCCAAGCGACTCACCCAGGTGCTGGAGTCGCGCCTCGCAGCGGTGCCTTGGCTGGCAGGTGAAGAGTTCTCGATCGCCGACATCGCGAATTTCGGGTGGTTACGCCACGCCAGCAGCTACACGGGCGCCGATTTGTTGCCGTTCGCGGCCGTACAGCGCTGGGTCGCTACCATCGAAACCCGCCCTGCGGTGCAGCGCGGGTTGGCCACCGTGCGAGATTAAGGCGGCTCTCGCCATGACGCGGCTCTCGGTCGAACGCATCGAATATGCCGCAAAAATAATCGACCCGGTATTCCTGAACACACCGCAATTCGTGTGCGAGCCGCTCGGCGAGGAGCTTGGTTTGCGGCTCGCGCTGAAGATCGAAACGATGAACCCGATTCGCTCGTTCAAGGGGCGTGGCGCGGACTTCCTGGTCTCGCAGGCCAAAGAGGGCTTGAGGCTGCTCTGTGCGAGCGCCGGCAACTTCGGCCAGGCGATGGCATATGCGTGCCGCAAGCGCGGATTGCAGCTCACGGTCTACGCGAGCGTCAATGCGAGTTCGCTGAAGGTCGAGCGTATGCGCGAGCTTGGCGCCGATGTCGTACAAAACGGCGAGGATTTCGATGCTGCAAAGCTGGCGGCCCGGCAGGCTGCTTTCGGGCTCGAGGCTCGCTTTGTCGAAGACAGCCTCGACATCGAGACGGTCGAAGGCGCGGGTACGCTGGGCTTGGAACTCTGCAATTTCCCCGAGCCGTTGCACGCGCTGCTCGTGCCGCTGGGCAACGGTGCGATGTTCAACGGCGTGACGCGGGTGCTGAAGGCGCGAAGCCCAAGCACGCGCATGGTCGCCGTGCAGGCGGCAGGAGCGAGCGCCATGATCGATTCATGGCGTGCCGGGCGCGCGATCGTGCACGACAAGATTGACACCATCGCCGACGGCATCGGTGTGCGGGTGCCGGTCGCACAGGCGCTCGACGACATGCGCGGCTTGGTGGACGATGCAATACTGGTGCGCGAAGACTCGATCGTGCGCGCGATGCACTTGCTGCATCGCCATGCCGGAGTCGTCGCGGAGCCCTCCGCCGCAGTGGGGCTGGCTGCGCTGCTCGAACAGCCGCGAATGTTCGCGGGCAAGCTCGTCGGTACCATTGTTTGTGGCGGCAATCTCACCGCGGAGCAAATGCGGGAGTGGTTGTGAAACACGCTGCGGGACCAGACACATGACGGCCTCGAGGCTCTTGGCAGGCGCCAGCGGCTATTCCTTCAAGGAGTGGAAAGGCAACTTCTATCCCGAGAAGTTGAAGGCGGATGCCATGCTCGCGTGGTACGCCGAGCGGCTGCCGACCGTCGAAATCAACAGCACGTTCTATCAAATGCCCAAGGTAGCCGTGCTCGAAAACTGGGCAACGACCACGCCCGAGGGCTTTCGCTTCGCGATCAAGGCTTCGCGCCGCATCACGCATCTAGCACGGCTCAAGGCAGACACGGCGGCCGACTTGGTCGCTTTTCTGTACAAGAACCTCGCAGCCCTCGGCGCCAAGCGCGGTCCCGTGCTTTTCCAGCTGCCCCCGTTCATGAAACTGGATTTGCCGCGCCTCACCGAGTTTCTGCACTTGCTCCCCGAGGGGCACTGCGCCGCGTTCGAGTTTCGCAACGACACGTGGTTTACCGACGATGTCTACGACGCATTAAAAGGTGCCGGCGCGGCGTTGTGCCTTTCCGAGCGTGAAGACAACGCGCCGCCGCCTTTCGTGCAAACGGCGCCATGGGGCTATGTCCGGCTGCGGCTCGAAAGCTACTCCGACGGCGATCTCCACGAATGGGCGAGCAGGCTCGCCGCGATCGGATGGGACGAGATCTACGCCTATTTCATGCACGAGCCAACGGCGCCGGCGTACGCACAGACGCTGATGCGGTTCGCGTCTTCGGGATCGGGGCCATGAAAGATTTGAGATTGGTTCAATCGGCGCGCCCTTATCGCTCGGATCGCAAGGCCGACCTCGATGCGATCCCCAGCTACTTTGCGCGCGCGTGCCGCGCGGTGTGTGAACAACGAAGTGCCAGGCGTCCGGCCGGTCGTGACCGAACCATCTCTACGTCGATCGAATAGTCGAACGAGACGTCGTGAAATCGACAACGCTGCGAGTCTGAAGCTTCATGACTCCCAACTTATGTCAGCAATGGGGTAAGGCCACACGCTATTACCCCACAAATGCGGCGGCGCATCCTATACGCGTGGGAACTACTTCTGCACCCCGACCCCCATCTCGCGAAAGCGCTCGACCGCCTCGCTCGGACCGAAGTCCTCGAGCTCGAACAGCTGGCGCACCTCGATCTCGGCCTCCTTGCCATCCACCGCGGGATTGGGAAAGCGCCTGGTCCATTCGCGTGCCTCTTCCTTCGACTTCACCTGGATAAGCGTGTAGCCGGCGACGAGTTCTTTCGTTTCAGCGAAGGGCCCATCGACAACATTGCGCTTGTCTCCTGAGTACTTGATGCGCCAACCCTGCTTGCTCGGCTTTAGCCCTGAGGCATCGAGCAGCACGCCGGCTCGCGCAAGATCCTCGTGATAGGTCGCCATTGCGGCAAGCAATTTCTCCTCCGGCATGGCGCCAGCCTCGGAGTCCTTCGTGGCCTTGACTATGATCATGAAGCGCATGGTCGTGTCTCCTTGAAAGTTTCAGGTTTGGGAGCTTTTAAGGTTCCTTCCGGTTCGCCCGGCAATGGATTCTCGCTCCACTATTCCTACGTCGACTGACGGCTGCGCAGATCGACACGCCGAACGATTTTTTTGCGACGCTCCTTGGTGCGACCAACTATTTTCAGCGCGGCTTGCGGAGCATTGGGAAGATGGGGGGCGAGGTTCCGGCCTGAATGGTGCCAAGTAACTCAAACCCGTGTCTCTCGTAGAGCGGGATATTCTTCGGATTGGTCGATTCGAGATAGGCGATCCGGTGGTCGCGATCGCAGGGAATGAGTGCGTGTTGCATGAGCGCCGATCCGAAGCCTTTGCCTTGGTGCACGGGATCAACGCCCATGAGCGGCAAATACCAATGCGGCTCGCTCGGGTGATAGCGACCCATCTGTTCCAATACTTCGAAAACGTGCCCTCGACTCTGCTCGGACGCGGTATCTTGTACGAGCGTGATCAGCGCGTCTTCGTCAGGCTCGACCCCAGGCGGAAGCCACAGCGCCGCGCCAGCAAAACCATCGATGTAGTAGGCGCTCCCGCGTGTAAACGCAGCACCCCCGAATGCCTTTGCGAAACGAGGAAAATGCAGGACGTACTGCTGCGGATCGCGCCACGTCCAGCGCGTTGCTGGGTCGGCGCTGAACGCCAGCAGTAGGACACCGACGGCGGACGGTTCATCGGAAGCCGAAGCCGTCTTGACTATGGGCGCGTTCATGGTTTCTCCCGACCCGACGCACGACAACTGTCGGAGATGTGACGACGAAAACCCTAGCGATTGACGATGTTGAGGATGTTGCCGTCCGGGTCCTTGAACCAAACGACCTTCATGTCGCCGGCGATGTGAACATCACCTTCGCGCGTCATTCCTGGCGTGTCGTAATGCTCGAACGTGACTCCCTTGGCCTTGAGCGCGCGCACGATATCGCCCAGCGCGTTGCCGACAGCCCACGTCACGGCGGTGGCCTGATTGGTTCCGGCGTACTGCGAACGTAAACGTTGATCGTGGAGTTTCCGCTCTTGAAAACGATCACTTCGTCGCCTTCGGCGTCAACCTGCTTTAGTCCCAGCGTGTCCTGATAAAACTTCCTGGCACCTTCCAGGTTCGTTACCGCAAGGTTTGCGACTGCGTCAGCATTGCTCAACATATAGGCTCCTTGTAAAGCGCTCCGGGCCGCGGTAAGTGCGCGCCGACTTCATTGGTGCTTACGCCTGTGCAGGCGCGATCCCGATCATCCACCCCACGCCGAAGCGGTCGGCGAGCATGCCGAAGCGCGGCGACCAAAAGGTTTTGGTCAATGGCATCCGCACCTCGCCGCCTTCGGCAAGCGCAGCGAACAGCCGGTCGGCTTCGGCCTCGTCCGATACCGATAGCGACAGGGAAAAGCCCTGAAATGCTGGTTGCCCGGAGCAAGTTCCGTCGGACGCCATCACCATTGTGTCTCCGACGTTGAAGCTCGTGTGCAAGACCTTGTTCTCCCAGCTTGGCGGGACCATGCCAGGCGGAGGAGGCTCCGGGCTTTCCTTGTAGCGCATGAGCATCGTCACCCGGCGCCGAGCGCGCGGCGGTAGAACTCGACGGCTTCCTCGCAGCAGCCGTCGAAGAACAGATAGGGTTGGACTTGCATGGCATCTCCTTGGCAAAGATGGTTTAAATCGATTGGTGCGCTTCAAGCAACGACAAAGACCTTGAACCCGCCCCAGAACATGCGCTTACCGTCGAACGGCATGGATTTCGGATCCATCATCGGCGCCATGCGCGGGTCTTTCATCACTTTGGCGTTGACGCGGTCGCGCTGCGCGCGCGACTTGTACACGATCCACGCAAACACAACCGTTTCGCCGGGTTCGAGCTTGACGCTTTGCGGAAACGACGTGAGCTTTCCCGGCTTCACGTCGTCGCCGACGCATTCGACGTGCTCGAGCGCGCCATGCTCCTTCCAGATTTTCCCCGCCATTTGCGAGACGCGCCCCCCGCCGGCGCCTGGGTCTATGAGCTCACCGACTGGGGCAAGGAGCTCGAGCCCGTCATCATCGAGCTCGGCCGCTGGGGCGCCCGCTCGCCAGCGCTGCCGCGCGACGCCGAGCTAAGTGTTGATTCGCTCATCCTTTTCTTCCGGACGATGTTCGATTCCCGCGCGGCCAAAGGGCTCACGGCAAACTATGAATTACGCTTCGGCGACGACCGTTTTCATGCCGAGGTCGCCAATCAGCAAATCGCTATCATCGAGGCCGACCCCAGCACGCTGGCGGCCTTGGTTTACGACAATCGCGATCTTGCCGCAGCGTTGAGGGCCGGCGCTCTCAAATATGAAGGCGACAAGTCGGCGGTCAAGCGATTCTTGTCTCTCTTCTCGCTTCCCAAGCGGGCGAATCAGTAGGGCTCAGCAAGTACCGCACGCAGGTAGGAAGTAAACAAGTAAGCACGCACGTACGCAGGGAAACAGGATCGGGAGTTAAGCACTGCACGAAGAAGAATTTGCCAACCACATAGGAGCCCAGGCATGGCCCGCCTTTCGGAACCTGACTTAAGCCAACCCGCTCTCGCCGCACTGATAGGGCGCATCAAAGCGGAACGCGGCGGCAAGCTGCTCAATCTCTACCGGATGCTGCTGCACAGCGCGCCGGTCGCCGACGGCTGGCGAGCGCTCATGACTGCCGTTCGCCAAGAGACCACCCTGTCGGGCCGCATGCGCGAGCTCGTGATCCTGCATATAGCGGTGATCAACGGCGCCGACTATGAATTCCGGGCCCACGTTCCCTTCGCTCTACAGGAAGGGATAACGCAGGGGCAGATCGATGCACTGAAGGGTGGCGAAATCGCGGGCTTAAGCGACGCGGAGCACATCGTGCTGACTTACGCCGCGGCGATGACTAGCCAGATCCGCGTGCCGGACGCCTTGTTCGACGAAGTGCGAAGACACCTGAACCCGCGCGAGATCGTCGAGCTCACCGCGGCCATCGCCGCGTACAACATGGTGTCCCGCTTCGTGGAAGCGCTGGGCATCGATCACGATTAGAGAGTGTGTAGTTTTGCTAACGCGAAATGCGGATCGAGCGCGCGCTCGACAAGGTCGGCCTCGGGACGGGATTCCGGTTCCACTACCCGCACCAACTCCCGGGCGGCCAGCGGCAGCCCGCTTTGGGGTAAGGTCCTGACATTCGCGGATCCGCGTTGCACCGCCCCGCGAGTGAAGGGTGGTGGGCACGCGGTGGCGCGTTTTCGTTGAACGCCACAGCGTTTCCACGACCGCCAGGAGTCTCATGCGCCGAGGAGGCGCCGTGCGAGCAAGGATTGCATGTCCCGCCTGTCGTCGGCGATCACGGAAATGAACACGTGCTTCCCGAGCACGCGGTAGATCACACGGTAGGGCTTGAAAAAGGTCTGGCGATATTCGCGGATGCCCAGCGCCTGAAGCTCCTGGGGATATCGGCCACGCCCCGGGAAAGTGGCAAGGCTCTCGGCGACTGCCAGCAGTTTGTCCAGCACGTGCTCCGCGCGGGCGTGGGAGTCGAACTCGGCGATGTAATCGTAGATTGCCTCCAGGTCGCGCTCCGCACCCTCGGTCAGGAGCACTTCGTAGCGCATCAGGTTCCGGTCTGCTTAGCACGAATTCGCTTCACCGCTTCGGCCACGGGCTTCACCCTGCCTGCATCGATTTCCCGATTGCCGAGCGCAAGTACCTTCAGCAGCGCCAGCGTTTCCTGGGTTTCTTCATACGAGGCGACATCCTGTATCACCGCCTTGGCTTCCCCGTTCTGGGTGATCACCATCGGTTGGCGCTGTTCGGCGAGCTGCAGCAGTACCTCCGCGGCATTCGCCTTGAGGTAGCTGATGGGTTTGACTTGCGATGAGTAGCGCATGGGGATTCCCGAACGATTGATAGGACTGAATATAGTCCATTAAAAGTCCGGTGGCAATATCGTTGCACTACTTGGCTCGGCACCCGATGGTCTGCGGGAACCAGAGCGCAATCTACGGAAAGATCCCCCTGGGAGTCGCAGCGGTTTAGGTATAGTCGAACCTCGCCACGAATCGAAAATCGCCGTGTCGGAAACAAACTACCGCACGCTCGAGGCATTGCTCGCCGCGGTGCGCGCCTGCCGTGCATGCGAATGCCATCTGCCGCTCGGTCCGCGTCCGATACTGCGCGCCGCCGAAACGGCGCGCATCCTGGTCGTGGGACAAGCGCCCGGCATTCGCGTGCATTCCAGCGGAATTCCGTGGGACGACGCAAGCGGTGAGTGCCTGCGCGCGTGGATGGCTGTTGCAAAAGATATCTTCTACGACGAATCACGCATCGCCATCATTCCCATCGGCTATTGTTATCCGGGCCGTGGCAAGGGTGGTGACAACCCGCCGCGCCGCGAGTGCGCAGAGCTATGGCTCGATCGTTTACTGGTCAAGCTGCCGCGTCTGGAATTGACGCTGCTCATCGGTCTTCACCATGCGGACGTTCTGCCGTCGCGAGATCGTTAAAAGCACCGTCACCATGATGACGACGCCGTGCAACCGGCGAGAGGCCGTACCAACCGGGAGAAACAGGAGCCATTCCGCAGCTTCATAATCGCTGGGAGCGATCACCCAGCCCTAACCCCGGCCCGGCAAGGTTGGACCTATTGCCCGTCCGAGATAGCACCAATACCTTGCACAGCTCACCCATCTCCGCCGGTGACAACAGGGTTTGTACCGCGGACGCCGCGCGCAGATACGCGAGCGACGTCGGATCGCCTGTTTCGCGCAGGCGGTCCAGGATGCCGCAGCCCAAGAGAAACGCCGCCTGCGACGTGTACCCAGCGACGGTGAGTCCCGCGCGCTCGCCGGCGGCGGCAATGGCCGTGAAATCCACGTGCGCGGTCAGGTCGGACAAGCCTGGCCAGAGAAACGGATCGGCATGCGCATGGTGGAGATAATGGCCCATCAGCGTGCCGTCGCTCCTTTGCTGGTGGTAGAGCTCACGCTGAGGAAATCCATAATCGCAGATGATGAGCACCCCCGATCGGAGCCTCCGCCCGAGGTCTTCGACCAGTCTTTCCGCGGCGGGATTCACTTCGCTCAAAAAATCGCCGGCAGGAGGAAAGCGCGCGGTCGCGAGGTCCCGGAGCCGCCCTTCCTCTAAGGGCCGTTCGCTCCAACCAAGACGGTCACCTTCCCACGTTACGCCGCGCTCGTACCACGTATCGTTACGCCGGGCGATGAGATGCGGCGGCACCGCGTCCAATACTTCGTTCAGCAGCACTGCCCCATCGATCGCTGCCGGCAGTTCGGTGAGCCATTTGACTTGCGGTAGGTGCGCTGCCGCACGCCGCGCTACGCGTGCACGCTGGCGCTCGCGCAATTCCGGGCTGACCTCGAGAATTTTGTAGTGCTCGGGCAGCGCTCCGCGCGCCGACAGTGCGTCCAACAGATCGCTCGCAAGCGCGCCGCTGCCGGCGCCGAGCTCGAGCACTGCGCGCTTAGCGCTCGCGGCCAACACGTGCTCAATCTGTGCGGCAAGTGCTCGCGCGAAGAGCGGTGTCAGCTCCGGCGCCGTGACAAAATCCCCGGCCGCGCCAAACTTGCGCGCGCCCGCGACGTAATAGCCCAGACCCGGTGCGTAGAGGGCTAGCTGCATATAGCGCGCAAACGTGATGAACCCGTCCGCACGTTCGATCTCCGCGCGAATCGCCTGGACCACCCGCGCGCTGTGCTCGCGTGCGCCGGGCTCCGGCTCGGGCAATGTGGCAGGCGCTGGGGACCGCAAGGTGGGCACTCCGCATGAAACCGAGGCGTGGTCGCACGCGCGGATTCGATATGCTAGTGTCGCTTAAGTGTAGCGGACTCTAGCGACGGGAACGGGGCACGGCGTGCAAGGAAAGGCGGTACTGATCACCGGCGGCGCCAAAAGAGTGGGCGCGGCGATTTGCCGAGGGTTGCACGCCGCCGGCGCGAATCTCATGTTGCACTATCGCGCGTCCGCGGGAGAAGCGCGGCTCTTGTCCGCCGAGTTGAACCATGCACGGCCCAATTCCGTGGCGCTGATCCAGGCAGATCTACTCGACGTCGGCAAGTTGCCGTCGCTGGTCGAGCAAACCGTGCAAACGTACGGCCGGCTCGACGCGCTCGTGAACAATGCGTCGTCGTATTTTCAGACCCCATTGGGCGAGATCACGCTGGATGACTGGAACGATCTCATCGGCACCAACCTGCAAGCGCCGCTGTTTCTGGCGCAAGCCGCCGCTCCGGCGCTCAAGAAAACGCAAGGCGCGATCGTCAACATCACCGACATTCACGCCGAACGGCCGCTCAAGAATTACCTTGCGTATTCGGTCGCCAAGGCGGGATTGGTCGGTTTGACGCGCTCGCTCGCCCGCGAGCTGGCGCCGGAAGTGCGGGTGAATGCCGTCGCGCCCGGTCCAATTCTGTGGCCGGACGACGATTCCTTCGACGAGCTATCGCGCCAGCGCATCATTTCGCAGACGCCGCTCAAGCGCGAAGGCGCGCCGGACGACATCGCACGCGCGGTGCTGTTCCTGTTGACGCAAGCCGACTATGTGACCGGCGAGATGATCAATGTCGATGGTGGACGCCACATCGTCATCTAGCAGTAGGGGGTTTAAAAATCGAGCAACCTCCCGCACGTTACCTGGCGTTATGCAATTTCACGTGGCTGGCAAACGCGTGAGCGGGCCGGCGCCAGATGGTTATGCAACCTCGCCCTCGCTTCCTACGCGCAGCGGTCCCGGCGAAAAGCTGGATCCTCGCATTTCCGCCACTTTGCGCGCGATTCGTTCGAGGTAGGTGTCGACGATGCC
>Ga0183260_10003406_pt1 | contig 12837 bp, 10 predicted proteins | sample AntDrymUQ4972206_2_FD_129768 | JGI IMG/M metagenome (GOLD analysis project Ga0183260, IMG submission 129768) | Polar desert sand microbial communities from Dry Valleys, Antarctica - metaG UQ497 (22.06) (version 2) (version 2) | ecosystem: Environmental > Terrestrial > Soil > Desert | place...
CCCGGGGGCGCTTCTGTCTCGCTCGCCACATCCGTCTCAGCGGCACCCGCATCGGCGGCATCGGACGTGTCCTGCTCTCCGCTCGGAGTGTCGAAGACTTGCTCCGCAGCGTTGGATTGCTCTTCGAGAGGGCCCGGATCGATCACCTGCGGCGCTTTTTCTTGCTCGCGTTCGGGGACTTCGACGACGCCGGCGTCGGTGTGCGTGCGCCGCCGTTGGAGCCCGATTGCTTGACCGGGCCCTTAGCACGCGTCGGCTGAGTGGTGGGCGCTTTGGACGGCGACTTGAGGGAGGGCTTGCCGTTGGTGGCCGCGCCGTCCGAAGGCACAACGGGAGTGCGCTGCGGCGCCGCCCTCAACATGATCCGCTGCTGGGCGATCATCCACACGTTCGTGGTGAGCCAGTACATGACGACTCCGGTGGGGAATGAGAATGAGAAGAACATCAGCATGACAGGCATGATCCGCCCAAGCATCTGGGTTTGCTGCGCCTGCGGGCCCGTCGCCGTTGAGGCCGCCATCATTTGTCTTTGCTGGTAATAGGTGGTAGCTCCCATCAAGAGTACCAGCAGGAGATAGGGGATGGCGGAGACAAGCCCGTCCCCGCACGCCAGGGGCACGCTCTGGCTCTCGGCGCCGCCGATGGCCGTGGACGCCGAGCAATCGAGCCGGAGGCCGGGAAGAAACCGGTTTACCGCCAACGGCGCTTCGGTCAGCCGGTTGGCGAGCGTCGAGTCCTGAATGGCCTGTACCAACCCGGTCACTTCACGGGGCACCCATTCGCCGGCTGTGGTCAGCCGGTAGCCCATGTAACCGAGCGGTGCCCTGATGACGTAGAAGAGCCCGATCAGCGCAGGGAACTGCATCAGCAGCGGCGCACATCCTCCGAACGGGTTGATCCCGTGCTCCTTGTAGAGCTTCTGCAGCTCCTCGGTAGATGCCTGGCGGTCACCCTTGTGCTTCGCCTGGATGCGCTTCACCTCGGGCTGGACCCTTTGCATCTCGCGCATCGAGCGCGTCTGTTTGATGGACAGAGGCAGCAGAAGCACTCGTACGATCAGCGTGAGCACGATGATCGCGATGCCGTAACTCGGTATCACGGCGAAGACGGCTGCGAGGGTGCCTGCGAATATTTGAAAGAAGCCCACTAGCGAACGCTCCTTGAAACGGGGACCGGGTCGTTCCCTCCAGGTGCCCAGGGATGGCAGCGGCAGAGGCGTGACGCCGCCATAACCACTCCTCTCAGGGCCCCATGCCGTGCTATTGCCACCAGCGCATACTCCGAGCAGGTCGGCTCAAAGCGGCAATGGCGCACCGTTGCAGGAGAAATGTAGCGCCTGTAAAGAGACACTGCGTCCACCATAAATTGGGCAAGGAGGCTCACGGCTTGTCCTCACCGACCCCTGCGGCCCTCAAGGCGCCGGTGAGCCCCTTCAAGAGGTCGTCGTAGCTGCACTCTGCGGCCCGTTCGTCTGCACGCAGCACGACGTCGTAGCCTGGGCCCGGCCTGTAGTCGCCAAACGCTGCTCGAAGACGCCGCTTGACTCGATTACGAACCACGGCGCACCGGCGCACCCTGGCTGCAACGCCAAGCCTCGTGGGGAGCCCGTCGGCGGCGCGTTTGCGCACGAAGACCGTGACTAGGTCCCCTCGAATCCTTGCCCCGGCGGCGAACACCTCGTGCACGTCACGGGTCCTCGACAGGGTCTGCGATCTCCTCATGCCGGCGCCGGATCGAATGCTCTACGCCGACAGACGGGATCGGCCCTTGGCGCGCCTGTGCTTAAGGATCGATCTGCCGGCCCGCGTCCGCATGCGCGCTCTGAAACCGTGCTTGCGCCGGCGCCGTCGCGTGTTTGGCTGAAATGTCCGCTTCAAGTTGTCGCCCCAAAAGTTGGCTGCTGCGTCCGACCTGTGGCCCCGCCAAGCCGGCTCCCCTTCTGTTCTGCGGTCAAGATCTCTGATCGCGAAAAGACCGGGGCCACACGACACTGATGAAAGTATAGGCGGCGCGCGTTTTTCCACGTCAACAGGCATCTCCCTCGGCGGATGGTCAGATGGCCGCCTCCGGCTTGACTTCGGTATCCGCCCGGCGCTTAGATATCCAACGTTGCCAGGCTCGTGAAGCCAGAGCGAGCCATGGCCCTTCTTCCCCTTGCAGCAAGCAAGAGAGCACCGTTGCCGCCTGTCCTCAGGGGCTGTCCACAACTGTGGATAGACCTGTTGACTGAGGGGGCGCGCCAAGGGCCGCCGTCCTCGCCACCATGGGCGAACCGGTGCCCAACGAGCATATGAACGACCACGCGCCGAGCCGAAGCTGTGGATAAGGCGCCCGAGGAGAAGGAGGGGAGAGGAAGCGCCACCGAACACTTCTGGTAACTCGACTCAGGTGCGCGCACCGGAGCGCGAACAAAAATAGCAAAGCAAGGGGGAGCATGAACGACACAGCAGTCACCACCCGATCCGATGCCACCGGAGAAGGCCTCTGGGAGCAGGCCTCTGCGCACCTGCGCGCGCAGCTTTCCGAGGGCACGTTCTCGGCCTGGTTCACCGGGGTAAAGGCCCTGCACCTCGACCACGACACCGTGACCCTCGCAGTACCCAACCCCTTCACTAAGCAGTGGATTGAATCCCGTTACCTCGACCTCGTGCACGACGCCTTCAGGGAGGCGGCCAATCGCAGCCTCACGGTCGCCCTCTCAGCCGACGATGGTGGCCCGGTGCCGATCGCGGTCGAGGCCGAGCCCGAGCCTCTCCCGACGCCCGCCCCTCCCCATAGTGGGCGCGACCGGACCACAGGGGTTGGGCCGGCTCAGGACGGCAGAGCTCATAGGGGGCTCGCTCCAACCGCCACCGAGCCCTCGACCAGCTTTCATCCCAAGTACGTCTTTGACTCTTTTGTAATTGGCTCGTCCAACCGCTTCGCCCACGCTGCGGCCCTTGCGGTTGCCGAGGCGCCCGCTCAGGCTTACAACCCGTTGTTCATCTACGGGGGGGCCGGCCTCGGTAAGACGCACTTGCTCCACGCCATCGGCACCTACCTCGCCCATTGTCATCCCAACCAGGTCGTTCGCTACATCTCGACCGAGCAATTCACCAACGACTTCATCGTTGCCCTGCAGCGCCGCACAATTCCCGATTTCCACCGTCGCTATCGCGCCGTCGACGTGCTCCTGATCGACGACATCCAGTTCCTCGAGAAAAAAGAGGGTACTCAGGAGGAGTTCTTTCACACCTTCAATGCCCTTCACCCCTCGAGTCAGGTCGTGATCACCTCGGACCGCCCGCCCAAGAAGATCGCAACACTCGAAGAGCGTCTGCGGACTCGCTTCGAGTGGGGCCTCATAACCGACATCCAGCCCCCCGACATCGAGACCCGGTTAGCCATACTTCAAAAGAAAGCTGAGACCGACGGTCTCCACGTCCCCGCTGAGGTCATGTCGTTCATAGCAAGCCACATTCAGACCAACATCCGGGAGCTCGAAGGGGCCCTCATCAGGGTGGTGGCCTACGCCTCCCTGACCGGCACCGAGGTAACGCCGGAGCTTGCCCGTGACGTCCTGAAATCCCTTCTAAGCGGCACCACTGAGGCGCGTGTCACCGCCGACCTCGTCATCTCGGTCACCGCCGGCTATTTCGACGTCACCGACGAAGAGATCAGGAGCTCGAGCCGCTCCCGTCCTTTGGTCAATGCTCGTCAGACGGCCATGTATCTGTGCCGAGAGCTCACCGATCTCTCTCTCCCCAAAATCGGCGAGCGCTTTGGGGGGCGCGACCATTCCACGGTTATCCACGCCACCAACAAGATTCGGGGGTTGCTCAAGGAGCGTCAGAGCTGCTACGAGCAGGTCCAGGAGCTCACCGCCCGGATTCGTCAACAGGCCGCCCGTGGATGAGCACGCGGCACACCCGATCGGTCTGTGTATAAATGCCTCGAGTAGCCTTTCTCGCGCCTTTCCCACACAAAATGCGCCGGGTTGCCCTTCCCTTGTCACCAGGGCGGCCTGATCCTTGACCTGGTCGTTTGTCCGTATTCCCCAGGATCAACAGCCCCTAGTACGACGACTACAAGATATCTATGATTCATAGTCCAAACAGTTGTCTAAATCACAAGCCGTCGCCTTTTCGCCTGCCACACTCAAGCCATGTACTTGAAACCACCTGTGGCTGTGGGGCACACGAAAGCGGCGGCGATCCGGATGGGAGGTCCTCTAGATGAAGTTTCGCTGTGAGCGGGACGACCTGCTCGAGGCCGTGCAGTTTGCGACGAGGGCAATCTCCAATCGGGCGACGCTGCCCGTCCTTTCCGGCCTCCGCATCGAGGCGGGAGGGAACGGCACCGTCGGGGTGGCGGCCACCGACCTCGAGCTCACGATGGAGACCGCCTTCCAGGCGGGCATCGACGAGCCCGGGAAGGTCGTAGTGCCCGGGCGGCTATTCGGCGAGATAGCCCGCAGTCTCGGCAGTGGAGGTGTGACGCTTGCGAGCGGCGACGCCGAGGTCGAGATCGAGTCTGGACGGGGGCAGTTTCGCGTCAAGGTGCTCTCGCCTGAGGACTATCCGGCGCTGCCGGTCGAGGACGATGCCGTCGCGGGCCACCGTGCGCGCGCCACCGTCGATGGAGCAGCGCTTGCGACGGCGCTGTCGCAGGTGATTCGAAGCGCGTCCCCGGATGAGAGCAGACAGGTTCTGACGGGGGTGGTATGGGAGCTCGAGGAGTCCAGGCTCACACTTGCCGCCACGGACTCTTACAGGCTCTCGGTGGCGACCCTTGATGTCGAGGGGGAGCTTGGGGAGGGGGTCAAAGTGATCGTCCCCGCCCGTGCGCTCCAAGAGCTTGGACGCGCTTTGCAGGGCGCGCCCGGCGCGGTAAAGGTGCTTGTGCGAGAGAACCTCGTTACCTTCTTTCTATCGAACGGCGACGAGGGATCGGGCAGAGCCGAGTCCGTTATCACCTCGCGCTTTATCGAAGGGGAGTTCCCGAACTACAAGAGACTGCTGCCCGAGGGCTACCCGAATATTTTGTCGGTCGACCGTGAGGCATTGCTCGGAGTCGTGAAGCGCGTTGGGCTGCTGGCTCAGAACAACCTGCCGGTCAAGCTCAGTCTCGGAGATGAGCTCGAGGTCTCGGCACATACGCCCGACGTGGGAGAGGGGCAGGAGACCATCGAGGCAAGCTATGAGGGCGAGCCGTTCGTGATTGCTTTCAACCCACAGTTCTTGCACGATGGAGCGTCTGCCATCTGCTCGGACCAGGTCACAATGGAGGCAGGGGACGGCCTCAAGCCTGCGATCTTCAAGGGTGACGACCCGGCCGGGTTCACCTATCTACTGATGCCCGTCCGGTTGTCCTAAGGACGGGCCGGGCGGAGCCGGCTTGCACGTAGCCCAACTGCGACTTACAGACTTTCGCAACTACGAGTCCGAGACGGCGGAGCTCTCACCTACGGTGAACCTCATCATCGGCGCCAACGCGCAGGGCAAGACGAACTTGCTCGAGGCCGTGCATTGTCTGGGGGGGCTTGGCTCGCCGCGCGCTCCGGACTCGGCGCTGGTCAGGGATGGAGCCGAGCGCGCCGTGCTTCACGGCCGGGTTGTGAGGGACGAGCGCCGGATACGCGTTGATCTCGAGCTCAGGCCCGGCCGGGGGGCGAGAGCGTTGCTGAACGGAGCGCCACTGCCGGGCACGAGGTCGCTTGGAGAGGTCGTCGTAACCGTCTTTTTTGGCCCCGACGATCTTCTCGTAGTGAAGGGCTCTCCCGAAGGCAGGAGGCGCTTCATCGACGACTTGGTGGTGAAGCTCCGCCCGGCGCGCTATGCGCTTCGAAGAGAGTGGGAGCGGGTGCTCAAGCAGAGAAACGCGCTGCTGAAGACGGCGCGGCGCGCCGAGGCGAGGGGAGTAAACGAGACCCTCGAGGTGTGGGACGACGCGTTCTGCCGCGCCGGAGCTGCGCTTACGGCTGCGCGCCTCGCTTCCCTTGCGCTGCTCGCGCCCTATGTCGCCAAACGCTACGAAGCCGTCGCCGGCGGCGGACGGCTCGAGCTCTCCTACGCCAGCGAGTGGCTAGAGCCGGCGCCGTCTGACGGCGCCTTGCAGCGCTTGGGCGCCATCGACGAGGCCTCGATTCAAGGCGTCCTCGCCAACCGGGTGAGGGAGCTGAGGGTGCGTGAGATCGAACGCGGCATGTCTCTCATCGGCCCCCAGCGAGACGACCTCGTGGTACGGCTTGCTTCGGGCGGGGGCAGCGGGCCCCTCTTGGACGCCCGGGTTTACGCATCCCAAGGTGATCAGCGGACGTCGGCGCTTGCGCTCAAGCTGGCGGAGCACGATCTCCTCACCGAGACGCTTGGCATGTCCCCCGTGCTGCTGCTCGACGACGTCTTTTCCGAGTTGGACGGAGCGCGCCGGAGGTGGCTCGCAGACACCGTGCGAGACATGGGGCAGACGGTGTTCACTTCGGCGGAGCCGGGGACGCTCGAGGGCACAGATCCGGACCGCATCATCGCGGTCAGGGCAGGAAGGCTCGAGGCTCATGGTTGAGTCGGGGGAGAGGAAGGGCAGCGGGGCCGGCCCGGCGCGACCACAGAGCGGGTCAGACCGAGGCGCGCCCCAGCGCGTGCGCGACCTGCTTGGTCCGGCGGCGGCTCGATTGGGAATTGGTGATCCGCTGGCCGCCGGGTTGTTGTGGAGTCGCTGGGGCCGGATAGTAGGGGTGGAGATAGCGTCGCATGCGGAGCCAAGCTCGCTCAGGGCCGGTGTCTTGCGAGTGCGAGCCGACTCGCCGGTGTGGGCGACCGAGATCGGCTATCTCGCCGACGAGATTCGCCGCCGGGTCAACGAGGCCGTGCGAGCAGACCTCGTCCATGAGGTCAAGGTCTGGCACGGGCCGGCGCGGCCGGGCTCGCAGATTCAGACGGGGGGCCGCGCCGGCCGGCGCGACCAGTCCGTGCAGAGCGCGCCGGCCGAGCGCCCGGCGGATCCGCGAGCGGCTTACAGGCGAGCGGAAAGCGCGTGGCGCAGGCGCCTCGGGAGGGGCCGGTGACGGCGACTTCGACCCGGCAGGAAGCGGCCGGCGAAGCCCGGCCAAGGGGCCGTGGCCTGGGCCGGAAGGCCCCCGGATGGTATCCTTGTGACATGACTCCAGACTCTCCGTGCCCTGAGCCGCGCGCCCTCACAAGTGGATTTCGGGAGCGCTGAGCAACGGATGACGCCACCACCCAGAACTCCATCAGCGGCCACCGCCGACCGCACGAACAGGACCTCCTCGAGCAACCGCGCCGGCTCCTATACCGGTCAGGACATCACCGTCCTCAAAGGGCTCGAACCGGTTCGTCAACGGCCTGGAATGTACATCGGCTCCACGGGTTCACGCGGCCTTCACCATCTCGTGTACGAGGTCGTGGACAACGCAGTCGATGAAGCCATGGCCGGTTTCTGCGACAAGATCGTGGTCGAGCTCCTCGCCGATGGTGGCTGTAGGGTCACCGACAACGGCCGCGGCATTCCCGTCGATTCGCCGCGCGGCGAACGCCGCTCGGCCGTCGAGGTGGTGCTCACAACGCTCCACGCCGGAGGGAAGTTCGGCGGCAAGGGCTACCAGGTGTCCGGCGGCCTCCACGGGGTAGGGGTTTCCGTCGTCAATGCATTATCCGAACGCCTCGCGATCGAGGTCATGCGAGAAGGCCAGAGATGGCACCAAGAATACTCACGAGGAACCCCTCAAGGGCCTCTGACCGCGGGCAAACCCGTCAAACGCACGGGCACGATGGTGTCGTTCTGGCCCGACCCTGCCGTCTTCACCGAGGAGCGCGAGTTCAAGCTCGACACCCTCGCCCAGCGGCTGCGCGAGATGGCCTTTCTCACCAGGGGACTCGAGATACGCCTCATCGACCACCGTGTCGAGCCGGCCTCAGAAGAGACCTTTCGCTACACGGGCGGGATCGTGGACTTCGTGAAGCATCTGAACTCCAGTCGCGAAGGTGTGAACAAGCGGATCGCGTACTTCGAGGCGGCCGGAGACCACCACGAGCTTGAGGTCGCTCTGCAGTGGACCAACGCCTACAACGAATCCGTGTTCACGTTCGCCAACAACATCAACACGCATGAGGGCGGTATGCACGAAGAGGGGTTCCGCCGCTCGCTCACGCGCGTAATCACATCGTACGCGCGCTCCAAAGGGCTTCTCAAGGACAAAGACGAGGCCCTTATCGGCGAAGACTGCCGGGAGGGTCTCACAGCCATCATCTCGGTCAAGCTCGAGGAGCCGCAGTTCGAGGGACAGACCAAGACGAAGCTCGGCAACACCGAGATCCGCTCGTTCGTGGAGACCTCGACCAACGGGCGTTTTGGGGAGTATCTCGAGGAGCACCCGGCCGAGGCGCGCGCCATTTGCAACAAGGTCATCGGAGCCCAGAGGGCGCGCCTCGAGGCCCGCAAGGTCAGAGACCTCGTCAGACGGAAGTCGCTGCTCGAATCGAGCTCCCTTCCCGGTCGGCTCGCCGATTGCCAGACGCGCGACCCGGGGGAGGCCGAGCTCTTGATCGTCGAGGGCATCTCCGCCGGAGGCACCGCTAAGAGTGCACGCGAGCGCAGGTTCCAAGCCGTTCTCCCACTGCGAGGCAAGATCCTCAACGTGGAGAGGGCTCGCCTGGCCAAGATCCTCGAGAACAAAGAGGTCCAGGCCATCGTCATGGCCGTCGGGACTGGGATCGGCGACGAATTCGATCTCACGAAGTGCCGCTACCACAAGATCGTTTCGATGGCCGACGCCGACGTCGACGGCTCGCACATCAAGACACTGCTGCTTACGTTCTTTTACCGCTACATGCCCGAGCTCATCGATGCGGGCTACGTGTACGTGGCTCAGCCTCCGCTTTACCGGGTCACCTACAAAGGCGACGTGCATCACTTCAAGAATGACGCCGAACTCGATGTGTTCCGTGCCGCCAACAACGGGGCCAGGATTGAGCCGCAGCGCTTCAAGGGCCTTGGAGAGATGAACGACCAGCAGCTGTGGGAGACGACACTTGACCCGGAGCACAGGACCTTGCTGCGCGTGACGATGGATGACGCTGCAGTCGCCGACGAGATCTTCTCGACCCTGATGGGGGAAGATGTCGAAGCGAGAAAGAGCTTCATACAGCACAACGCCAAGGACATCCGTTTCCTCGACATTTAGGACGACATGGCAGACGACCCCACACAACCCACCTTGCCGGAAGACGGCGACGGAGCCGACGGAATAGTTGGTATCAGCCTCGAGGAAGAAGTTCAGACTTCCTTCCTCGAGTATGCGATGTCGGTCATCGTCAGCCGCGCCCTGCCGGATGTGCGCGACGGGCTCAAGCCGGTGGCGCGCCGGATTCTCTACGCCGCGTTTGTGACGAGCCTCAGGGCCGATCAGCGCAGGAAGAAATGCGCAGCGCTCGTCGGCGAGGTCATGAAGACCTACCACCCCCACGGTGACCAGGCGATCTACGATGCGCTTGCGCGCTTGGCCCAGCCGTTTACCACGCGCTACCCGTTGATGGACGGCCAGGGCAACTTCGGCTCAGTAGACGGAGACCCCCCTGCGGCAATGCGCTACACGGAAGCGCGCCTTGCCCCCATCGCCATGGAGCTGCTACGCGACATCGGCGAGGAGACCGTCGACTTCAAAGACAACTACGACGGTGACTCTCTCGAACCGGCGGTCCTTCCTTCGCGCTTCCCCCATCTTCTCGCCAACGGTTCGATGGGCATCGCCGTCGGCATGGCAACCAACATCCCGTCCCACAACCTCGGCGAGGTCATCGACGCGGTCGTCGAGATTCTCGAGAACCCGTCGCTGGCGGAAAACAAGGCCAAGATGCTTCAAACGGCGATGCGGCATGTCAAGGGGCCAGACTTCGCGACCGGGGGGCTCGTGCTCGGCCGAAGCGGCATCGTCGATGCTTACACGACCGGACGCGGCTCAATAAAGATGCGCGCGGTTGCCGAGGTCGAGGAAGGCCCACGGGGAGCGCCGCGCATTGTGGTAAGAGAGCTTCCCTATCAGGTCAACAAGGCGCGCCTCGGCGTCAAGATAGCGGAGCTGGTCAACGCCAGGGAACGGGGTTTCGAGGGCATCGCCGACATACGTGATGAGTCTTCCCGCGAAGGGATGAGGCTCATCATCGAGCTCAAGCGAACGGCCGTGCCACAGGTCGTGCTCAACTCCCTCTACAAGCGCACGCAACTTCAAGAGAACTTCAATGTCAACCTGCTCGCGCTCGTTGACGACGTGCCACGCACGCTGAATCTGGCCGAGCTGATCGAGGCCTATATCAGCCACCAGGTCGATGTCGTCATCCGCCGAACCCGCTACCGGCTTCGCAGAGCCGAAGAGCGCCTCCATATCGTCGAGGGCCTCATTATCGCCCTTGACAATATCGACGCCATCGTTGCGCTCATCCGTGCTGCGGCCGATGTTAGCGAGGCGCGCGTCGCCCTCATCGAGCGCTTCGGGTTGTCGGAGATCCAGGCCCAGCACATACTGGACATGCCCCTGAGGCGCCTCACTGCGCTCGAGCAGGGGAAGGTGCGCGAGGAAGCGGATGAGCTGCGCCGCACAATCGCCGAGCTGCAGTCGATCCTCCAGGACCCGGCGCGGGTCCGGGCGATCATCGCCGAGGAGCTCAGGGAGATCAAGGCGAAGTTCGCCGACGAGCGCCGTACGCTACTCGTGCCGGACGAGGGCGAGTTCGACATCGAAGACCTCATCGCCGATGAGGATCTCGTGATCTCTACTTCGCGTGACGGCTACGTGAAGAGCGTCGCCCTCGATACCTACAGGCGGCAGGGACGCGGGGGCCGCGGCGTGCGTTCGACCGGGCTCAAAGAGGGCGACCTCGTCGAGCATCTCGTGACGACCACCGCCCACGCCTACGTCCTGTTGTTTTCCAACAGCGGCCGTGTCTATCGCCTCAAGGCTCATGAGATTCCCAAGCGCGACCGGACGGCGCGCGGAACGGCCGTCGTCAATGTCGTTGCCATGCGCCCCGACGACCGCGTTGCGGCGGTTATCGACACGCGCGATTACGAGACCAACCGCTACCTCCTCATGGCGACCAAACGGGGCATAGTGAAAAAGACCCTGTTCCGCGAATATGACTCGTCGCGCAGTGAAGGCATCATCGCACTCAACCTCAGGCATGGCGATGAAGTTGTGCGCGTTCACCCGACCTCCGGCAGCGGCGATGTTCTTCTGGTCACTAGGAAGGGCAAGGCCATGCGCTTCCCGCTGACAAGCGTGCGGTCTATGGGCAGAACTGCTACCGGGGTCATCGGTATCCGCCTCGACGACGACGACGAAGTCGTATCCTGCAACGTCGTCGGCGATGAGGGGGAGTTGCTCATCGTCACCGAGAACGGGTACGGGAAACGGGTAAAGCTCAGCCAGTTCCCCCGAAAGGGGCGCGGCGGCAAGGGTGTTATTGCCATCAAAACGACGCGGGCACGCGGCGAGGTCGTGGGGGCCATTCAGGTTGGGGCAGACGACGAAGTCTTTGTCGTTTCAAGCGACGGCGTTGCCATCCGGATGGCGGCAGGGACGATCTCGCGCCAGGGACGCCCGGCCACCGGGGTGCGCGTCATGAACCTCGCCCAGGGGACCAAGGTCTCTGCGCTTGCCCCTGTGGTTGGTGAAAAGGAAACCGAGGAGCAAGGCAAGCTCTCCACATAGGGCCCTTGAGAACCATTCCTCAGGCGACGAAGTCGAGGAGGTAGCTGCAATGACCTCCTTTTTCGCGCATACTGGCGGCTGGGGAGAGTCGTAATCGTCAGGGGAGACCGATTGACTTCAAATGAGGGACGGCGGCAGGCCGGCTCATACCAAAGGCGTCGAGCCACGAACGGGGACGAGAGCCGAGCGGCCGATCCGGCCCCGGTCGCCTCGCAGACTGCACGCGGGGCCGGGTCGGTGAGCCCGCAGCCTGCAGGCGAGGATGGCCCGCCCGCCGCTCAGACTCGGCCCCTTGCCGCGCCGGCCCAGGGGGCCTACGACGGCGGAGAGCGCACCAGCGTCATCCCACGTCAAACGCCCGCCGTGCCATCAGGCCCTCCCCGGCGCTCCGTCGACAATGAGCGTGGTCAAGGGGCCAAGAGGCCGGCGCTCCGGCGAGTCAAAAGGACGCTTGCGCGCCTCGACCTGCTCAGCGTCCTCAAGCTCTCACTCCTCTTCTACGCTGTGGCATTCCTGTTGTGGCTCGGCTTCGTTGCAATCGTCTACCGAGTCCTCGAGTCTCTGGGTTTGTTCGCAACCATCGAGGAGTTTGTCGGTCACCCGGGGGTTGGTAACACTCCGTTCGACATCACCCTGGGTAACGTCGAGCGATGGGCAGCGCTGGTGGGAGCGGCATTCGCGGTGCTCGGTTCTCTTGCAAATGTTGGCGTCGCCATCCTCTACAACATCTTCTCTGCGCTCTTCGGCGGCCTTGAGATGACGTTCATAGAAAGAGCGGATAGATAATCGCTTAGCAGAACAAGAGGGGGCAGTTCGGTGGGACCGCCGAGCTAACCGTTGTTTTCCTCGTCGAACACGAACACCCTTACCGCGTAACCGGTTCGAGGGTCGACCTGTGCCATGTATGCGTTAGGGCGCAGGCCCACGATGGTTTCGACCTCATCAACGAAGTCGTCCGCCGTTGCTATGTGCACCGCCTCGTGGTGGGCGACGACCGGCGCGACCAGGTTGCGGTCGGTAAGGGTCCTATCGGCGGCGGTCAGGCTATCGACCGAGAGCACGGTGATCACGTGGGGGGCGCTGTCCGATACCGAGACCCTGACGAGGCTTGGACCGCGCCCGTAGAAGTCGCGCTC
>Ga0183260_10003407_pt1 | contig 12836 bp, 7 predicted proteins | sample AntDrymUQ4972206_2_FD_129768 | JGI IMG/M metagenome (GOLD analysis project Ga0183260, IMG submission 129768) | Polar desert sand microbial communities from Dry Valleys, Antarctica - metaG UQ497 (22.06) (version 2) (version 2) | ecosystem: Environmental > Terrestrial > Soil > Desert | place...
CGGGTACCCGAAGTGACCATCGGCGGTGCTCACGAACGGCTTCACGTTCTCGGCGATGTCCGCGAATGCGGCGGGATCCATGAGGTCGTCGAGCTTGGCGAACTGCGCGTTGACCACGCCCGGCTTGATGCCGCCGTAGTTGGTGGTCACGACATCGGGCGAGGTGCCGGCCGCCTGGGCGGCCTTGATCTTCGCGTCCCAGGCGTCGCCGGGAACGACGGTGTGCTTGACCTCGATCGTGGCCTGCGACGCGTTGAACGCGTCGATCTGCTTCTTGAACCAGGCCTGCTGGTAATCCTCGAACTGGCGCTGCCAGAAGTTCACGACGACCTTGGCGGCTGGCGGCGCGCTCTCGGCCGGGCTCGATGCGCCCGGGTCCGCCGACGGGGCGGGAGCCGATGGGTTCGTCGCCGATGGCGTACAAGCGGCGAACGCGATTGCCGCCACGACCGTCGTGACCAGCATCAACGAGCGCCGGCTGTGTCGCTTGTGCATGTCTCCTCCTCCAGCTTTCGGCGATCCGACGTGGGCCGCCTGCGGCACCGCGCTAGTCCTTCCTGACGAGCTCGGCCTTGTACCAGAACACGTTGTATGGACCCCAGATCGAGAGCGCGAAGTAGACGGTCTTGCCGCCATCCGCGACGTATTGCGCGTTCATGAAGGGCGCGTAGAGCCCGGGCAGCTCGGCCTGGGTGAAGAGCGAGATCGGCTCACTCCATGGACCCCACGGCGCGATGCCCTCGTACATCACGGCATCGGCGTTGTCCGCCATCGTGGTCATGATCCAGCGGCCGAGGTAGTCGTTCCAGACCACCGACAGCTCACCGGTCTCTCGATCGATAACGGTCATGGCAGCCGAGCTTTCCGGGGACCACTCGGGGTCGCCTTCGGTCGACGTCCCCGCAAAGTATCGATAGGCCGAGAGGTTCTCGACGTCGCTCTCGGCGACCTTCATGAGCTTGACGCCGCCGAGGCGGCCGGACGGGACCCCCCAGAAATAGAGCTCGCCGTCGACCTTCTCTACACTCACCTCCTGGAAGCTGCCGTCGCCCGGCCACCTCACGGTGTCGAGCTTTTCCCACGTCTGCCCGCTGTCGGTCGAGCGGGCCAGGCCGGCGTGATTGGTCTCCCATTCGCCGGGTGCGCCCCACTCCTTGACGGACATGTAGTGGAGGTACATCGAGCCGTTGGCCTCGAATCCATACGTCGGGATGACCGTTATCTCCTTCTTGGGCCGCTTCCGCGATTCGAGCAGCTCCTTGGCCCAGCCCACCTCGTCGGTGATCCACCCATCGAAGGTGATGCAGTCGGAGGGATCGCTGTCGGTCGTGTAGGCCATCACGTTGGAGCGCCAGATCGTGCCCTGTCCGCCGACCGCGTCAGCGGCGCGTTCGCCGAACGTGTCGCCGAAGGTGAACCAGGTCTTGCCGCCGGCCTGGAACATGGAGCCGAGATCGGTGCCAGCCACCATCTGCGGGATGGTGTCGTTGTGGCCATCCGGGCCGGTGAGCTGGCACAGCTGCTCGATACCGGTCACGCCGGTCAGAACGAACGGGGCTGCATTGTCGTTCAAGCGCGGGTCGCCCTCCGCTGTCGGGCTGCAGGCCGCGCTGCCGACGACGGCACCGGCGACCAACAGGGTCATGAGATAGCGGCGTCCGGAACCGATCAGGCCTCTCCTCGTGAGCGATGCGTGGCCAGTAGACGCCACGAAATCGGTTTCGTCAAGTAGCAACCACATCCACCGTGGGGTATGGTCGCCACGCTCGAACATACGTCCGAAACCGATTGCACCAGCCACGCCGATCAAGGTTCGACGAACTGGATCTCCCGCGCTCCAAGGGCGACCCGTTTGTCGTCCACCAGGACCTCCTGGGCCTCCGGGAGCAGGTTGGCGACCAGCCACATGACGCGACCATCGAGCTGCCACGCCGTGGCGAGTGCGCTGTCGACGGCCATCTCGCCGCGCGTCTCGTACAGGCGCTCCACCTTGGCCATGTTGTAGGCGAAGTACGGGAGGGCCACGCGCGGTGCCTCGACGCGAGGCGCCGGCACCATCGAACCGTGGGCGAGGTACGGATTGGCCGGACCCGTGCGTGCCCGGGCAACCTCGCCGATGAAGGCTGCCTTGGCGGGATCCACCCCGTGGCGCCGGGCCTCGAACGGGTAGTAGTGCTGGCCTGGATCGTCCGCGTGGCTGGCGAGGTCCTCGAGCCCGCTGAACTCCCCGTTGATCTGGAACAGGCCGCCGTTGAGCACCACCGTCGCGGCCGTCCAGTAGAGGAGGTCACCCGACTCCGCGGACAGCTTCCCCCAGCCATCCATGCGCAGCGGCGCACGCTCACCGAAGACGTAGGTGAACAACGGGATCTTCTCGGCGCGGCCAGCGATCACCCAGTCGCGGAACGCCGCGGTCTCGAATGGCGCATAGGGACCCGCCTCGCCGCGGGCCTGGTAGAAGTCGAACGCCTCGATGAAACACTCGCTGATCATCTCGGCACCGGCCGGGACGCGGCCGCCCTTGGCCCGTGCCGTCGCGGCATTCGTGTCCGCGTACATGGTCGCGAACGCCTGCCCGATCGCCTCACCCGATCCCGGTCGGTGGTCGTGGCCGTCCGCCAGGCACTGGAGCAGCACGTTGTTGACCGAGATGTCGTAGTACAGGGCGTCCGGATCGTGATCCACGACCAGGCGCTCGTCGCGTGCGACGTGCAGGTCGTGCCAGTACGCCGTACCTGGGCACATGAACGGGAAATTCGGCAGCCCGCCGTCGCTCCGCCCAGCTTCGACGGCATCGAGCCGAAGGCGAGACGCAAGGACGGGCTCGCCCTCGCCCGCGTCGCCGGGATCGGCGCACAGGAGATCGAACTCGAACGGCGCCCAGTAGTCGCCGTTGCGCCGGATCGTCTCGAGGTTCGACGGGTCGAAGACCGCTGGGAACCAGTCGGCCATGCCCCGGGGCAGGTGGTTCTCGTAGTCCTGCCCGGTTGCCGCCCAGTTCGGCCCAAGGACGTGGAAGACCGGGGTCCCGGCCATGCGGTGGATCTCGTCGAGCCAGGGCGATCGGTCATGGCGTGCGTTGACGCCGAACGTCGTGATGCCGACGTCCTCGCGCAACCAGCGGCTCCGCGGCGCGGGGCGGGCCCACGGCTGCCCGATGGCCCATGACCGGTAGCGGTCGCCGGCCTCGTACCAGGTGCCCTGGAACAGTGGGGCGATGACGACCGGATATGACGGGACCAGGTCGACGCCGGGAGCGGGTGCGGCGGCCTTGTGGATGACACTCATCGAGAGGGCGTCGCGGTCCTTGAAGACGTTGAGCCACTTGAGGCTCAGCCCGGCGTCCTCGGTGCCAAGCAGGAACCCGCCCTGACCGCGGGCGTAGTACGCCATGAACTGCATCGTCGCCCCGGCGAACCCTTCCGGATACGGCGAGTAGCGGAGCTTGCGGTGGTTCTCCGGGTCGGGCTCGAGGAGGTCGAGCGGGTCGTGGAACAGCATGCCGGTCGCGTGGGTGTGCGCCAACTCGTCCTCGCCGCGTCCACCCAGTCGACCGATGCCGCCGACGATCGGGTACTCGATGCGGTCGATCGTGGCCAAGCCGCCGTTGATAGCCTCGATGGTCAGCAGGACGTCCTCGCCGCGGACGACGACGTCGCTGACCAGGGTGATGCCGTGATCCATGCTCCAGGAGAGCCGCAGTCCGCTCGGACGCTGCTCCCAGACGAAGTCGCGGATCCGCTCCAGTGGCCCGATCCCGTCCAGCTCGAGCCGGAATGGAAGGTCGGCCGGTGGGCCGGCGATGAGCTCGAGGCCGCGCGTGAGGTGGCGGACCGCGGTGATCGCCCCGCGGTCGGGATCGAGCTCGACGCGCAGGGCGCCGCTGGTGACCGAGATCGTCATCGATGTCTCCTCAAAGGGCTCGGTGACTGGCCGACTTGACGCACCGTGTGTAATCGATTTTATGGGAAAGGCGAAACGGTCGGCGATGTCGGGCACGGGTGGCGCCATCGATGGGCGCGTGGCCGTGGTGACCGGCGCCGGTCAGGGGATCGGTCGCGAGATCGCGCTTGCGCTGGCCGCCGCCGGCGCCCGGGTCGTGATACTTGACCGCAATCCGGACACGGGTGCCGCGGTCGCCGACGAGATCGACGGGACGTTCATCGCGGTCGACGTGACAGACCCCCGAGCCGTCGAGACCGCGGCGCGCACGATCGTCCAGGCCAACGGCCGGATCGACATCCTGGTCAACAACGCGGGCATCGTCCGCAACACCCCCGCCGAGTCGACCAGCGACGAGGACTGGTCGGACGTCTTCAGGGTGAATGTCGACGGCGTCTTCTGGTGCTGCCGGGAGTTCGGTCGGGTCATGCTCGGCCAGGCCGCCGGCGCGATCGTCAACATCGCCTCGATGTCCGGGATCGTCGTCAATCGTCCGCAGCCGCAGGCGGCCTACAACGCGTCGAAGGCCGCGGTGATCATGCTCACGAAGTCGCTGGCGGCCGAATGGGCCGGCCGGGGTGTTCGGGTCAACGCGGTCGCGCCGGGCTACGTCGCGACGGACCTGACGCTGAAGGGCATGAGCAACCCGGAGTGGAGCGAGGAGTGGCTGCGCTCGACCCCGCTCGGCCGCCTGGCTGAGCCTGCCGAGATCGCGCCGGCGGTCCTGTACCTCGCGTCGGACGCCTCGAGTTACGTGACCGGCAGCGTGCTCGTCATCGACGGCGGCTACACCGCCTGGTAGGGCGAGGCGCAAAGCGGCGCCGATCGGGCGCTCGCGCCGGCATTCATCTAGACTTCGCGCCGATCGGGCGGGAGTAGCTCAGTTGGTAGAGCGGCAGCCTTCCAAGTCTCACTTTGTCGAGCACTGTGCTCTGAACTCAGTGGTCCCGCACGACTCGGTCCATTCGGGCCTAGTTTGGCGCTCTGGCCGACAGCGTGATCACTGCCCTTCAGCGCATGATTGTTCGGATTTGCAAAACGGCTGACTTGATCTCCTCGAGAGGCCGTCAGTACACTCGTAGAGGCGTCTGGCGCCCGCGGGCAGAGCAGCCCGACAGAGCCTAGGTCTAACCGGCGCGGGCGTTCTGCGCGTCTGCGGCGAGGATCGCGCGGACCGCATCGGCCTCGGGGGCGATTCCCATCTCCTCGAACAGAGCGAGCGCACGGTGGAGCGTCGCGTCGCTCTCAGCGGTGCGTCCAGCCGCGCGGAGCGTTTCGCCCCAGCCGCGCAGCACGCGGGCAAGCTGTGGCCGCGCCCCGAACTCCTCGAGGATCGCCGCGCTGGCCGCAAAGTCGGCGAGCGCCGCTTCGCCGTCGCCGCGCTGCGCAGATGCTTCGGCGCGCTTCTGGAGGATGCCCGCCTCGCCAAAGCGATTACCGATCGAGCGCGCGGTTGCGAGTGGCTCTTCCCAGCTCCCCTCGGCCGCCGCAAAGTCGCCCAGAGCGGTCGCGCTGGTGCCGAGCCAGGCCTGGAGCGTAGGACGCCACATCATGCGATCCACGACGACCGCCAGCTCATTACCGCGCTGGAGCGTCTGGCGGGCCTCCTGGAACCGACCCTGGCGCTGGTAGAGATCGCCGAGCACCCAGGAACTCACGACGGCGCAGGCCGTGGCCCCGGTCTCCTCCGCGCGCATGACGCAGGCCTGGGCGATGGGGATCGCCTCGTCGAACTGTCCGCGCGCGGAGCGGACCATGGACTCGGCGATCTGCGCGTCAAGCTGGGCGATCACGTCGCCGTCCGCCGCCAGCTTGGTCGCGTATAGGGCCGCCTTCTCGGCCTTGTCGAACTCGCCGAGATTGGCGTAGCCGATCGCCAGCGAACCCCGCGCAAACGCCGCCCCGACGAAATCCTGTCGCTGCTCGAGGAGTGGGACGGCTTCTTCCAGTGCCGTGACGCCGTCGCGGATGGGGCCGGTGAAGACCTGATTCAGGCCGATGACGGCGAGCTGCAACGCCCGCAGCGAAGGGTCATGGATTGCCTCCCCGATCTCGGCCACTCGGTCGAGGGAGCGCTTCACCTCCGGATCCGAGGCTTGCTCACCGCGCTGCATGCGGGCCATGGCCATGGCGAGGTGGATCGGGGCGATCAGATCGAGATCGCCGAGTCGCTCGGCAGTCGGGACGATCGCCTCGAGGTCGCCGATGATGTCGTCGATCGGACGGAAGGTCCAGCCCGCCCGCCCTCTGCCGAGCTCGATCTCGACGCGCCGACGCCGCGGCGCCTCGTCCTCGGCGTCCGTGGCCGCCGGCAGCAGCGTGGCCGCATGATCGAAGGCCGAGTACGCCTCCGCGATGGCGTTGCGATCCATGGCGAACCGGCCCGCCGCGAGGAGGTACTCGACGGCCTTGTCCGTGTCACCGGCTTCCGAGAAGTGGATCGCGAGGACGCCGGCGAGTTCGCCACCGCGGTCGGGATAGAGGACTTCGAGCGCCTCGCCGACGAGGCGGTGCAGTTCGCGGCGCTCCTGCTTGAGCAGGGATCCGTAGGCGGCGTCCTGGACGAGCCAGTGCCGGAAGAGGTACTCCAATTCCGGCCGGGACGTTGCGAGCCGGATGAGCCCCTTCGCTTCGAGCGTGTCGAGCTGCGCTTCGATCGCCATCGCTGCCCCTACTCCCGCGTCTCTCCGAGGACCCGCTCCAGGACGCGGACCGGGAACTGTCGTCCGATGACCGAGGCGACCCGCAGGCTCCGCTTGGCCGCGTCGGGCAGTTGATCGATCCGAGCAAGGAGGAGCCCATGCAGCGTTTCGGGGATCTCGACCGACGCCACCTCCGCGGTCGCGACCCACTGATCGGCGTGGCGCTCGATGACGCCCCGCTCGATGAGCATCCGGATGACCTCTTCGACGAAGAACGGGTTCCCCTCGGCACGGGCGAGGATCGAATCGCGGACGCTGTCCGGGAGGGACTCGATCTCCAGCAGATTCGCGACGAGATCCCGGCTGTCGCTTTCTGACAGCGGCTGCAGGTGCATCTCGGCGAGAGCGTCGCCGAACAACTCGCGGCCCGCGCTGACCAGCCTCCAGCCGGCCGAGTCGGTGTCGGCCCGCAGGGCGGCGATGAAGAAGACGGGAAGCTGCGCGGCCAGCGGTAGCAGCTGGCTCACCAACGCGACCGACGCCGGGTCGGCCCAGTGCAGGTCCTCACAGACGAGCACGACGGGTCCACGGGTGGACAGCGCGCGAAGAAGCCGGTGGATGGAGGCGACGTAACGACCCTGCATCGTCTCGGGATCGAGCCGCGCGCGATCGGCCTCCTCCGGGTGAAGGGGCAGCGCCAGGAGGTGGGCAAGGTACGGGGCGGTATCGCCGGCGTCGGCTCCGAGATAGGCCGCGAGCTGGCGATCGAGGGTCGCCCGCGCCTCCGAGTCCGAGCCCGCGAAGGGGATCTGGAGGGTGAACCGAACGAGATCGTGGAGGAGGTGATAGGGAAGGTTCCGGCCGTAGGACACGCAGCGGCCTTCGAGCCAGGCGGAGGACGCACCGAGCCCGGCGTCGGCCGGCGCCTCATCGACCACCCACCGGCGGAACTCGGCCAGGAGGCGGCTCTTTCCGATGCCGGGCTCACCGACCAGGAAGGCGACCCGGCTGCGACCGGCCTGAACAACGCCGTAGAGCGACCGCAGGGTCTCCAGCTGGCTATCACGGCCGACCATCGGGCTTTCCAGGCCGGCGCGCTCCAGGCCCCGCTTGCGCCCCGGAACAGCCTTGGGCGCCAACACCCGGTAGGCGTGGACCGGCTCGGCCTTGCCCTTCACGGCGATCTCGCCGATGTCCTCGGTCTCGAAGGCGTCCCCGAGGAGTCGGTGAGTGCTGGCGGTGATGAGGACCGAGCCCGGGTCGGCGCTCGCCTGCATGCGCGCGGCGACGTTCATCGCATCGCCGAGCGCTGTGTACTCATAGCGGAGGTCCGTCCCGACGTTGCCGACGACGACCGGGCCGCTGTTGATCCCGGCCCGGATCCGGAAATCGATTCCGTGTGTCGCCTTGAGCTGGCGGGCGAACTCGTCGGTGGCAGCGACCATCTCCAGCGCAGCCCGCACCGCGCGGTCCGGGTCGTCCTCATGGGCGATCGGGGCACCGAAGAAGGCGACCATCGCGTCGCCCTGGAGCTGCGCGATCGTGCCCTCGTAGCGGAAGACGGCCTGCGACATCTCTTCGAAGGCTTCGTTCATCATTGCCGCCCACTCCTCGGGATCCATCCGCTCGGCGAGCGCCGTCGAACCGACGACGTCGGCGAACAGTGCGGTCACCGGCTTGCGCTCGCCCGTCAGCTTGGCGGCGCGCATCTTGTCGATGAGGGGCGACGGGGCAGCGGCGGTCAGGCGAGCCTGGCGAGCGTGATCGGTCTCGCTGGCCTCGATGAGCGACTGGCCGCAGCTCGCGCAGAAGTGCGCGTCGGCGGGAACGGCCGCCTCGCAGCGTGGGCAGGACAGCGGCGGGGACTCAACCATCATCGGGCCCGACATCGTAGCACCGACATGACGGATTCCCCGCCCCCCTCCCCTCCTTCCGCGCGCCGCGCGCGTCGTCAACCGCGCCGCGAGGCTTCGAGGCAGGTTCGACTACCATGAGGGCCGCCGCGCGGGAGTAGCTCAGTTGGTAGAGCGGCAGCCTTCCAAGTCTCCCGTTGTCGAGCGCTGTGCTCTGAACTCAGGATTCCCGCACGAATCGCACAAATCGTGTCCAGTTTTGCGTTCTCGCCGACAGCGCGATAACTGGCCCACAGCGCATAATTTCTGATGACCAAACGCCACACTGAGCCCTAATCGAGGCAGCGGCAGCGGAATTCCGCTGTGTTTTCCATGCCTCAGGCATGTTCATGCTGGCTCACTTCATTAGGCTCGCCAGGAGTGCGATCACCTCACTGAGGAACCCGAGCGTCTGGTCGAGCCCGGGCTGGTATCCCGTCGGGTGGGCGCACTGGTTGCGGCGATGGAGCAGCCCATGGAACGTCTTCAACTGAGCCTTCGTGATGACCCCGGCTTCTCGGCAGACCTCGCCAACCTGGAAATCGGAGTACTCCTGCAAGTCCTCAACGACAGACAGGCTCCACTTCGGCCGCGCATTAGCGACCGATTGCAGTAGCCCGACACGGTCAACACGCTCGTACAGCGCGTCGACGAGCGCCGCAAACGCGGCAACGTGTGCTGAGCGATAGAGCCCGTGCCCCGCGGCGGCTGCGGCTTCCTTTAGCAGCTCATCCTGCTTCGCCGAAAGAGCATGGATGCTCTTGAGGGTGACTTCGATGCTCGCGGTACGCGACCTGCTTGCCTGAGCGGTCGCGGCAATCAGCTGGTGCTCTTCCTGCAGCGCGCGCAGACCGTCAATGAACATCGCGAGCGTGGCTTCAAGACTCACGTCTCAACATTCCGCCGAGATGCTTGGCCATCGCAGCGAACAGCTTGTCGTAGACGTCAGCGTCCCCGGTCGGTGGGATCTCAAGCGAGAGGTTGATGGTGACATTCACTGCATCGCCCCCCGCGTTCCGTGTCGAGGCGGCGGCCGGGGCCGACGTTGCCCGTGTGACGGGCTGGGAGGCGACTGCTGCCACGGGTTGCCCATCGAACTTCGCTAGAGCCTTCAACGCAAAGAACGTGCTCACGATGTTCTTGACGGTTGGTGCACCCGCAGAGACTTTTGGCCGGACGAAGTTCGACAGCTCCTCCCGCGCCAAAGCTCCGCTGATGTGATCGACGGGAAACTGGTCGAACACCTCCTTGTAAGCCACGGTCATCTGCCGCCCAATTGAGGCACGGCGTTGGTCGTCTGATGCCTTGAGTTCGTTGTAGGCAGGAGTCGGCGCTCCGCTCCCATCGATGTACTCGAGTGCTTTGAGCAGGCCGATAAGGGCTCGGGCGTTCTTCGACGTAAACCCGTTGCCCTGTAGCCAAGTCTGCGAAACCTTGGTGGGCTTGTTGACCTTGCGGAGCTGATCGAACAAGGGGCCGATCTTGTTGGGGATCAGCACGTATGGAAAGTCGGCCACGAGGGAGTTCCTCCCGCTGCCTGGCTAAGCTGCGTAGCCGGCAAGGGCTCTGCAGCAGTCGTTGTCCGCGCAGCATACTCATGGCAGCGACAAGCTATTCGCCTATCTCCAGTCGTCCGAAGGCAGCTCTGCTGCTGCGAGAAGGCCGGCTTCATGTTCTAGCGGCGCCGGGTATGCGTCGCTGGGAGCCTGCTCGATCTCTGCAGGCGGCTCGACACCCCAAGCAGCCGACAGCAGCTCAGCTTGCTCGAGTACCGTGCGAGTCGCCCTCTCCTGCTTGTCTGGCGGGTAGCCGTGCTTGCGGAGGACCCGCTTTACGAGCAGTCGGAGCTTCGCGCGGACGCTTTCCTTCTCAGCCCAGTCGATCGTGGTATTGCGGCGGACCGTGCCGACGAGTTCGCGGGCGATCGTCCGGAGGGTCTCGTCGCCGAGAACGGCGACGGCGCTGTCGTTGGTCTCGAGGGCGTCGTAGAAGGCCAGTTCGTCATCGCTCAGACCGAGTTTCTCGCCGCGCTCCGAGGCCTCACGGATCTCCTTTGCGAGTTCGATCAGCTCCTCGATGATCGCCGCGGTTTCGACGGCCCGGTTCTGGTACTTGCGGAGCGACTTCTCGAGCATCTCGGAGAACGCACGCGACTCGACGAGGTTCCGACGCGATCGCGTCTTGATCTCGTCGGTGAGGAGCTTGCGCAGCAGTTCGACCGCCAAGTTCTTCTGGGGCAGGTCGCGAACCTCGGCCAGGAACTCTTCCGACAGGATCGAGATGTCGGGCTTCGGCAGACCTGCCGCCGCGAAGACATCGATGACCTCGTGGCTGACGATCGCGCCAGCGACGATCTGGCGGACGGCGTGCTCGATTTCGGCCGGACCTCGCTTGCCCTCAACCCCGCCCTTCGGCAAGGCGGCCCGCACCGCCTGGAAGAACGCGACCTCGTCGCGCAAAGCCAGCACGTCGTCGTGCGGGACCGCTAGCGCGAACGCCTTCGAGAGCGCGCCGACGGTGGCGAGCAGTCGTTCGCGGCCGTCCGCTTGGGCGAGAACGTGCTCGAGTGCGGCAGGGAGCACGGACACCCGCTGGGTCGGCGTCCCGGTGAAGAACTTCGAGCGGTCGAACCCGTGGAACAGCGCTGCCACGACCTCGTACTTCTCCTTGAACACCGCGACGGCAACCTCCTGGTCTATGGCTGTCGTGCCGGTCCCACCCGCCTCCGTGTAGTCGGCCAGGGCCCGGCGAAGCTGATCGGCGACGCCGAGGTAGTCGACCACGAGACCACCAGGCTTGTCGCGGAACACTCGGTTCACCCGGGCGATCGCCTGCATCAGTCCGTGACCGCGCATCGGTTTGTCGAGATACATCGTATGGAGGCTCGGCGCGTCGAAACCGGTCAGCCACATGTCGCGGACGATGACGATCCGGAAGCCGTCGTCGGGATCGCGGAACCGGCGAGCCAGCACCTCGCGCCTGGCCTTGCTGCGGATGTGCGGCTGCCACGGCAGCGGGTCGGACGCCGAACCCGTCATCAAGACCTTGAGGGCGCCCTCGGCATCCGTGGCACCGCGCCACTGCGGCCGGAGGCGGACGAGCTCCTCGTACAGGCCGACAGCGACGCGCCGGCTCATGCAGACGATCATCGCCTTGCCCTCGAGCGCTTCGGTCCGGCGCTCGAAGTGCTCGACGAGATCGGCAGCGACGATCGACAACCGCTTCTCGGTGCCGACCAGGGCCTCGAGGGCGGCCCATTTCGACTTGATCCTCTCCTTGAGCGAGGTCTCCTCGCCTTCGGTGACCTCCTCGAACTCGGCATCGACCCGTGGCTTCTCGTCCTCGGGCAGGTCGAGCTTCGCGAGCCGGCTCTCGTAGTAGATCGGGACGGTTGCCCCGTCTTCCACGGCCCTCGAGATGTCGTAGATATCTATGTAGTCGCCGAAAACGGCCGGGGTGCTGCGATCGCTCAGCTCGATCGGGGTGCCCGTGAAGCCAATGAACGTCGCGTTCGGAAGCGCGTCCCGGAGGTTCCTGGCGAAGCCGTCGATGAAGTCGTACTGGCTGCGGTGGGCCTCGTCGGCGATGACCACGACGTTTCGTCGGTTGGTAAGGAGCGGGAACCGAGTTCGGGGTTCGTCGGGCAGGAACTTCTGGATGGTCGTGAAGACGACGCCGCCGGCCGCGACCGACAACAAACGCTTCAGGTGGGTGCCATCCTCGGCCTGGACGGGATCCTGGCGCACAAGCTCCGCGCAGCGAGCGAACGTGTCGAACAGTTGGTCGTCGAGGTCGTTTCGGTCCGTGATCACGACCACGGTTGGATTCTCGAGGGCCGGCTCGAGAACGAGGCGCCCGGCGAAGAAGGCCATCGTCAAGCTCTTGCCCGAGCCCTGCGTGTGCCAGACCACGCCCGCCCGTTTGTCGCCGTCGGGCCGGCTCGCCGACAGCGTCGCCTCGACGGCGCGATTGACGGCGTGGAACTGGTGGTAGCCGGCCAGCTTCTTCGCGACCCCCGCCGGCTCGTCTTCGAAGACTGCGAAATGGCGCAGGTATTGAAGGAGGCGCTCAGGGGTCAGGAGGCCGCGGATCAGCACCTCCAACTCCGCCAGTCCGACCGGCGCGAGCTCATCCCCGTCGATCGTCCGCCAGCGCATGAACCATTCTCGACCAGAGGTCAGCGAGCCAACGCGTGCCTCGACGCCGTTTGAGGCGACGAGCAGCTCGTTGTAGGCGAAGATCCCAGGGACCTTGGTCTTGTAGGTCTGGAGCTGATTGAAGGCGGACCAGATGTCCGCCGTTTCGGTGGTCGGATCCTTCAGTTCGAGGACCACCAGTGGCAACCCGTTGACGAACAGGA
>Ga0183260_10003408_pt1 | contig 12834 bp, 13 predicted proteins | sample AntDrymUQ4972206_2_FD_129768 | JGI IMG/M metagenome (GOLD analysis project Ga0183260, IMG submission 129768) | Polar desert sand microbial communities from Dry Valleys, Antarctica - metaG UQ497 (22.06) (version 2) (version 2) | ecosystem: Environmental > Terrestrial > Soil > Desert | place...
GCGACCCGCACCGTCGAGGGGATGACGGTCCGCGCCGACCGGATGAAAGAGAACCTGGAGCTGACCCACGGCGCCCTGTTCAGCCAGCGTGCCCTGACCGCGCTGGTCGACTCGGGCAAGACCCGCGACGAGGCCTACCGGATCGTCCAGCGCAGCGCCCAGCGGGCCTGGGACGAGGGGACCGAGTTCCGCGAGTTGATTGAAGGGGCGGCGCCCGAGATCGACGCCGACTTGGTCTTCGACTACGACGCGTACCTGGAGCACGTGCCGGTGGTGCTGGCGCGGCTCGACGAGCTGGAATAGGGTCGAGCGCATGGTTCTCTACACGTGCGGCCAGGGCGGCAAGGAGCCACATCGCGCGCTGGGCGCGCGAGCATCCCGCGACGCGGGCTCCCCAGTAGCGCCCCCGCGCTAGGCGGCGACCGCGGTTCGGGCGGATCGCTCGCGCAGCACCGCCGGGGTCCCCTCGCGAGGCGAGAGGGTCACGTTCCGCCTGACGATCGCCTGCGGCGCCGTCGTCGCGGGCTCGAGCTCGGCGGAGCGCAAGATCGTGCGAAGGACGACGCGCATCTCGAGCTGCGCGAATGCAGCGCCGATGCAGCGCCGCGTGCCGCCGCCGAACGGGATCCAGGCGAAGGTGTCGGGCTTCGCGTCGAGGAAGCGCTCGGGCAGGAAGGCGTAGGGGTCCGGAAAGACCTCGGGGTCGGTGTGGGCGAGGTAGATGGCCGCGAACACCGTCGTGCCCTCCGGGAGCTCGTTCCCCCCCAGCTCGGCGGGGCGGCGCAGCTCGCGCCCCGTGAACGGCACCACTGGGCGCAACCTCAGGGCCTCCTCGATGACGGCGTCGAGGTACTCCGTCCCGTCGCCGGCCGCGACCTCTTCGCGCAGGCGCCCCATCGCATCGGGGCGGCGGAAGAGCAGGTCGAACGTCCAGGCCAGCGCGGTCGCGGTCGTCTCGTGGCCGGCCATCAGCAGGGTCATCAGCTGGTCCCGCAGCTCGCGGTCGTCCATCCCCTCCCCGTTCTCGTCGCGGGCCGAGATCAGGAGCGAGAGGATGTCCTCGCTCCGCTCGAGGTCGGGGTTCGCCCGGTGCGCCGCGATCTCGGCGCCGAGCAGCTCGTCGGTGGCCGCGACCTGCCGGCGCAGGGCCCTGAATCGCGGCAGCTCACGCACGACCGGGAACGTGATCCCGGCCATCATCGGCGAGCGCGTCGCGGCGAGGATGTCGAGCAGGGCCTGGCGCAGCTTCTGGCGGCGGCCCTCGGCGACGCCGAAGACGGCGCTCATGATCACGTCGAGGGTGATCGACTGCATCGCCGGGTGGAGCGGGAAGGGCTCGCCCACAGGCCAGCGCTCCACCTCGAGTTCCGTGATCTCCTCCATCGCCTGCTCGTAGGCGCGCATCCGCTCGCCGTGAAAGGGCGGCAGCATCAACTTGCGCCGGGCGAGGTGATCGTCCCCCTCGAGCAAGAGCAGCGACCGCTCCCCGAGCAACGGCTTCAGGACGGCGTTGCGCCCGGCGGCGATCGTGTTGACGCGGTCGGCCGAGAACAGCGCCTTGATCGAGGGCGGGTCCGAGATGAATACGGCCTTTCCGATCGGAAGCAGGCTGAGCGTGAAGGTGCCGCCGAACTCGCGGCGGGTTCGCTCCATCAGCGGAACGGGCCTTGCGATGAAGCGCCCTGTCTGGAGCGCTGCGGGCAGGGTCGGTCCGGGTGGGAGCGCCATCGCCGTCGAATCTACTCCGCAACGAGCGCGAAAGCGCGATCTGGAGCCGCTGGGCTTGGACTAGAGTCGCCGCCCATGGCTAGCGCGCTCAAGGACCTGAAGCTCCACTCCTCGGGCAAGGTGCGCGAGGTGTACGAGGACGGGAACGACCTGATCATGGTCGCCTCGGATCGGATCTCGGTGTACGACGTGATCCTGCCGACCCCCATCCCCGACAAGGGAGCGGTCCTGAACAAGATGTCGCTCTTCTGGTTCGAGCTGACCGGCGACATCGTCCCCAACCACTTCATCTCCGAGGACGTCCCGCCCGAGGCCGAGGGGCGAGGGATGCGGGTGAGAAAGCTCGAGATGTTCCCCGTGGAATGCGTCGTCCGCGGCTACATCACGGGCTCGGGCTGGAAGGAGTACCAGCAGACGGGCGAGGTCTGCGGGATCGAGCTGCCCGAGGGGCTGAGGGAGTCAGACAAGCTCCCCGAGCCGATCTTCACGCCGGCCACCAAGGCCGAGATGGGCGAGCACGACGAGAACATCGACTTCGACCGCGCGGCCGAGATCGTCGGGGACCGGGCGCTGATGGAGGAGCTCCGCAGGATCTCGATCGAGATCTACCAGCGCGGCGCCGACCACGCGGCCGAGCGCGGGATCATCCTCGCCGACACCAAGTTCGAGCTCGGCTCGCACGCCGGGGCCGAGGTCGTCCTGGGCGACGAGGTACTGACCCCGGACTCCTCGCGCTTCTGGCCGGCCGACACATACGAGCCAGGTCGCGGCCAGCCTTCGTTCGACAAGCAGTACGTCCGCGACTACTCCGACTCGGTCGGCTGGGACCACACCGATCCGGGGCCCAAGCTGCCCGACCAGGTCGTCGAGCAGACCCGGGCGAAGTACGTCGAGGCATACGAGCGCATCACCGAGCGCAAGCTCGACGGCTGAGGCCGAAGCTAGGCTGGATGCCTTGAAGGCCAAGGTCCTGATCCGGCCCAAGGAGGGCATCCTCGACCCTCAGGGGAAGGCCGTCGAGCGGGCGCTTCCTGCCCTCGGCTTCGAGGGCGTCTCCGACGTCCGTGTCGGCCGGCTGGTCGAACTCGAGACGGACGACCCCTCCAAGCTCGACTCGCTCTGCGAGAAGCTGCTCGCCAACCCGCTGATCGAGGACTTCGAGGTGCAGCTGGAGGACGGCAAGGGTTGATCGGCGTCGTCCAGTTTCCGGGCTCCTGCGACGAGCGCGACGCCGTCGCGGCCTGCGAGCGGGTCGGCGAGGCGAGGCTCCTATGGCACGAGGAGTCCGACCTCTCGGGCCTCGACGCGATCGTCATTCCCGGCGGCTTCTCCTACGGCGACTACCTGCGCGCCGGCGCGATCGCCCGCTTCTCGCCCGCGATGGAGGCGGTCGCGCGCTTCGCGGCCGATGGCGGCCCGGTGCTCGGCATCTGCAACGGGTTCCAGGTCCTGTGCGAGGCGGGCCTCCTGCCCGGCGCGCTGCTGCCGAACGAGGGCCTGCGCTTCGTATTCCGGCAGGTCGAGCTGGTCGCGGAGGACTTCGGCGGCCCTTTCGGCGCCGAGATCCCGGCCGGGTCGACGCTCTCCATCCCCGTCAAGCACATGAGCGGTCGCTGGTTCGCCCCTGACGAGGACGTGGACCGCCTCGAGTCCTCGGGTCAGATCGCGTTTCGCTACGCAGAGGGCCACAACCCGAACGGCTCGGTCCGCGACGTCGCGGGCGTGACGAACGAAGCGGGCAACGTCCTCGGCCTGATGCCCCACCCCGAGCACGCGGTGGACCCCCTGACGGGCTCCGAGGACGGCCTCTCCCTGTTCCGCGCCCTAGCCACAAGGTCGGTCGCCGCGTAGTGACAGGCGGAGCCTCAGCATCCCGCACGCCCGCGCCGCAACCGCATACCCCCGCAGGCGAAGCCGAGGAGGTGGGCTCTGATGGCGAAGCCGTGAACCCGACAGTCACGGACGCCATCGCTCTCGGCTTGACCGATTCCGAGTACGACCGCATCGTCGAGCTGATGGCGCGCGAGCCGAACCAGGTCGAGCTGGCGATGTTCTCGCTGCTCTGGTCCGAGCACTGCGCCTACAAGCACTCGAAGAAGCTGCTGCGCCGTCTGCCCACCGAGGGCGAGCGGGTCGTGATGGGCCCAGGAGAGAACGCCGGCGCGGTCGACATCGGCAACGGCTACTCGGTCGCCTTCAAGGTCGAGTCCCACAACCACCCGAGCGCAGTCGAGCCCTTTCAGGGCGCGGCGACCGGGATCGGCGGCATCCTGCGCGACGTGTTCGCGATCGGCGCCCGCCCGATCGCGGTGCTCGACAGCCTGCGATTCGGCGAGCCCACCTCGGAGCGCTCGCGCTATCTGTTCGAGGGGGCCGTCGCCGGGATCGGCCACTACGGCAACTCGATCGGGGTTCCGAACGTCGGCGGCGAGGTCTACTTCGAGCCGCCCTACGAGCACAACTGCCTGGTGAACGCGATGTGCGTGGGGCTCGCCGAGACGGAGCGGATGATCCGCGCGGCGGCTGCGGGCGAGGGCAACGTGATCGTCCTGATCGGGGCCTCCACGGGGCGCGACGGGATCGGCGGCGCCTCGGTGCTGGCCTCGGCCCAGCTCGAGGCGGGGGACGACTCCAAGCGCCCCACCGTCCAGATCGGCGACCCCTTCGAGGAGTCGAAGCTGCTGGAGGTCTGCCTGGAGCTGCTCGAGCGCGAGCTGCTGGTCTCGCTTCAGGACCTGGGAGCGGCGGGGCTCACGTCCTCGGCCGGCGAGATGGCTTCGGCCGGCGGCGTCGGGATCGACATCGACGTCGGGAAGGTCCCGCTGCGCGAGCCCGACCTCGAGCCCTTCGAGGTGATGGTCTCGGAGTCCCAGGAGCGGATGCTCGCCGTCGTCGAGCCGGGCCGGGTGGACGAAGTGATCGCCCTGTGCCGGCGCTGGCAGACGAACGCGAACGCAATCGGCGAGGTGACTGGCGGCGGGCGCCTGCGCGTGCTGCGCGACGGCGAGGAGGTGGGCGACGTCCCGATCACCGCCCTGGTTGACGAGTGCCCGCTGTATGACCTCGAACCCGCCGAGCCAGAGGGCTGGATCTACGGCAACGAGAACACCCTGGGCGACCGTGAGGATCCTTCCGAGATCCTGCTTGCGTTACTGGCATCGCCCAACATCGCCTCGAAGCGCTGGGCCTTCGAGCAGTACGACTCGGTCGTCGGCTCGCGCACCGTCCGGCGACCCGAGACCTCCGACGCCGCCGTGCTCGCGATCCCGGAGTCCGATCGCGCCATCGCGATCGCAATCGACGGCAACGGGCGGCGGGTCGCCTGCGACCCGCACGCCGGCGCCATCGAGGCGGTGCTCGAGTGCGCCCAGAACCTCGCCTGCGTCGGCGCCGAGCCCCTGGGCCTGACCAACTGCCTCAACTTCGGCAACCCCGAGAAACCCGGCGTCGCATGGCAACTGGACAGCGCGGTCAACGGCCTGGCCGAGGCCTGCATCGCGCTGGGGGTCCCTGTCGTGGGCGGCAACGTGTCGCTCTACAACGAGACGGAGCATGGACCGATCTACCCGACGCCGGTCGTCGGCATGGTCGGGGAGCTGCCCGATCCGGCGGTCGCCCCCGAGGCGGCGTGGGGCGAAGGCGACGAGATGGTCCTGATCGGCCCCTTCGCGCCCTCGCTGGCGGGCTCGGAGCTGGCGAAGCTCCGCGGCGAGCTGGACGCCGGCCTGCCGGCCACCGAGATCGAGCCCGTCGCCGCCGCGCTGCGATTCGTGCGCGAGGTCGTCCGCGAGGGCGGTGTCTCGGGTGCCCACGATGTCAGCGACGGCGGGCTCGCCGCGGCGCTGGCCGAGATGGCGATAGCGGCAGGCACCGGGGGCGAGATCGACCTCGACCCCCTGATCGAGTTGCGCGGCTGCTCGGGAGAGACAGCCCTGTTCGGCGAGGGCCCCGGCGGCATCCTGCTCGCGGTCCCCTCCGCCGGCGGCGAGGCGCTGGCCGGCCGTGCTCGTGACGCCGGCGTCGACGCCGTCGCGATCGGGTCCGCAAGCGGCGACCGCCTCGATGTCTCCGCCGCCGAGCGCGAGGTGTCGGTGGCGCTGGCCGACGCCGGTCGCGCCTGGGGCTCGCTGGGCGATGCCTTAGAGGGGGATTAGGCCCGGCGCGGACCATCGTCGTGTCCCCTTAAGAGGAGCCGTGATGAAAGCCCGCCCGAGCCCCGTCGTCGTAGTCACCCTGATGCTGGTCCTGATCGGCGTCGGATCCGTGATCCTGCAGCGCGAGATCGCGAGCACCATCACGGCGGCGCTCCTGCTCAGCATCCTCTGGGCGGGAGGCATCGGGATCGCGTTTCTTCTCTATGCACGCTCGCGGGACATGGTCCAGCCCGTTCTGGCCGGCCTACTCGCGGGCGCCGTGCTCGCCGGGGGGAGCTACTACTGGTTCTCGGTCCGCGATGACGAGGTGAGCGAGGACGTCGCGATGGCGGGTGAGCCCGCAACAGCGCCCGCTGGCGGCGGCCAGGCCTCGGGCGGAAAGGCAGCGGAGCCGGTCGTGAACGTCGAGGTGGCGAGCGGTTCGTTCACCGGCGAGGACGGCCACGACGGCTCGGGCACGGCGACCGTGATCGACCAGGCGAGCGGGGGGCAGGTCCTCACCTTCACCGACTTCGACGTCGACCCGGGCGCAGAGGTCGAGGTGTGGCTCACCACGGGCCCGAACGAGACCTCCGACCGCGTCGATCTCGGGAACCTGAAGGGCAACGTCGGCGACCAGCAGTACGAGATACCGGCCGGAACCGACCTCCAGAAGTACGCCACGGTCGTTCTCTACTGCACGCCGTTCACGATGCGGATCGCGGTGGCTCCCTTGAAGGTGGCAGCCGCCTAGCTGCCCTGCGCGGAAGGGTTAGGCGGCTGTTACCCTGACTTCTCGGGCTGAGGTCCTGCCCGACGCCCCCTATCTCCAGAGGTTGAGACACCTCTTCACATCTTGAGCGAGCGGCCGTTCGAGCAATCCGATCGCGATGGCCCGCGTGATGAATGCGGGGTCTTCGGCCTGTACGCGCCCGGCAGGGACGTGTCCCGACTCACCTACTTCGCGCTCTACGCGCTGCAGCACCGGGGCCAGGAGTCGGCCGGGATCGCGACCTCCGAGGGCGGGCACATCACCACCCTCCGCGAGCTCGGCCTGGTGTCCCAGGTGTTCGACGAACAGAAGCTTCGGGCCCTCACGGGGAACATGGCGATCGGCCACGTCCGCTACTCCACCACCGGCGGTGGCGCTTGGGAGAACGCCCAGCCCGTCTGGCGCGATGACGGCCGCGAGCTGGCGCTGGCCCACAACGGCAACCTGACCAACGCGGTCGAGCTCCACAACGAGCTGAGCGAGGCAGGCATCGAGCTGCGCGGCACATCTGACTCGGAGATCATCGCCGCGCTGCTCTCCAAGCGCGCCGGCGAAGGCAACGACTGGATCGAGGACGCCGTCGCCGACGTGATGCCGCGGCTCGAGGGGGCCTTCTCCACGGTGGTGATGACGAAGCATGCGGTCGTCGCCTTCCGCGACCCCCATGGCGTTCGCCCCCTGTCGCTGGGGAAGATGAGGGCGACCGACGGCGAGCCGGAGTGCTTCGTAGTCGCCTCGGAGAGCTGTGCCTTCGACATCATCGGCGCCCAGCTGATCCGCGAGGTGCAGCCGGGCGAGATGGTCTCGCTCACCGAAGGCGGCCTGGAGATGAAGCAGATCGTCTCGGGCAAGCGCACGGCGCACTGCGTCTTCGAGCACATCTACTTCTCACGCCCCGACAGCCGCCTGGAGGGGGAGGTGCTGCAGAAGGTCCGCGGCAGGATGGGAGAGTTGCTGTGGCGCGAGGCCCCCGTCGAAGCCGACCTGGTGATCTCGGTGCCCGACTCGGGTAACCCCGCGGCCAACGGCTTCGCCCGCGCCTCCGGGCTGCCTCAGGACGACGGCCTGATCAAGAACCGCTACGTGGCGCGAACGTTCATCCAGCCCGGGCAGGAGCTGCGCAAGCACGGACTGCGGATGAAGTTCAACCCGCTCCCCGAGATCGTGGCCGGCAAGCGCGTCGTCGTGGTGGACGACTCGATCGTCCGAGGCAACACGACGCGTCAGATCGTCGGGATGCTGAAGGAGGCGGGGGCGAAGCAGGTTCACCTGCGGATATCGGCTCCGCCGATCCGCCACCCCTGTCACTACGGCGTCGACATGTCGACGCGCGAGGAGATGATCGCCCACGAGCGCACCGTCGAGGAGATCGCCGCAGAGCTCGGCGCCGACTCGCTGGCCTACCTCTCGCTCGACGGCGTATACGAAGCGGTCGGCAAGCCCCGCGAGCGCCACTGCGACGCCTGCTTCACCGGTGAGTACCCGCTCGGCGACCATGAGGACGCGAACGGCAAGTTCGCGCTCGAAGAGATCGCCGTGATCCCCGCTTCCAGCTAGCTTCCGCTCTATGAGCGGCTTCCGCATCGCCGTGCTGGCCTCGGGCAGGGGCACCAACCTGCAGGCGATCCTCGACCGGCTCAACGGCGAGGAGGGGATCGAGGTGGTCGCGGTCGGGTCCGACAAGCCCGGAGCGCAGGCGCTCGAGCGCGCCGCTGGAGCCGGGATCGAGAGCCGCGTCTTCGCCTCGGCCGACTACGACGACCGCGTCGCCCGTGACGGCGCGATGGCCGACTGGCTCGAGGGCAGCGAGGTCGACCTGGTCGTTCTCGCCGGCTACATGCAGCTGCTCACGGCCACGTTCATCGCCCGCTTTCCGAACCGGATCGTGAACGTCCACCCCGCCCTTCTCCCCTCGTTTCCGGGCCTCGACGCGATCGGGCAGGCCATGGACCACGGGGTGCAGATCACCGGGGTCACCGTCCACTTCGTCGACGAGGGCGTCGACTCCGGCCCGATCATCCTGCAGCGGCCGGTACCCGTTCCTCCCAGCCGCGACCAAGACGAGCTGGAGGACGCGATCCACCGGACCGAGCACGCTCTGCTCCCGGAGGCGATACGGATGATCGCCGCGGGCGAGGTCAGCGTCGACGAGCGTAATCCGCGCCTGGTACGCATCAAGCGCTCCGCATAGACTCGCGCCTCGTGTCCAGCCTCCCCGCCCCCGAGAGCATCCCCGAGCCTGCCGGCGAGGCGCTGCCAGTCCGCCGGGCGCTGATCTCGGTCTCCGACAAGACCGGAGTGGCCGACTTCGCGAAGGGCCTGGCGGGGCAGGGTGTCGAGATCGTCTCGACGGGCGGGACCCTCGCCGCGATCCGGGAGGCGGGCGTCGAGGCACGGGCGGTCGAGGACCTGACCGGGTTCCCCGAGATCCTGGACGGGCGGGTCAAGACCCTCCATCCCCACCTGCACGCGGCGCTGCTCGCAGTCCGCGACGACCCCGACCACGCCGAGACCCTGCGCGAGCGCTCGATCGAGCCGATCGACCTCGTGTGTGTGAACCTCTATCCCTTCGAGCGCACGATCGCCCGCCGCGACGTCCCGGAGGACGAGGCGATCGAGAACATCGACGTCGGCGGGCCGACGATGATCCGCGCGGCCGCCAAGAACCACCGGTTCGTCGCGGTCGTGGTCCAGCCGGCGAGCTACGACGCGGTGCTGACCGAGCTCGAGGAGACCGGGGAGCTCTCGGCTGCGACGCGCCACTGGCTCGCCAACGAGGCCTTTGCGTCCACCGCCCGCTACGACGCGGCGATCAGCCGCTGGTTCGGCCGCGGCTACGAGCAGATGCCGCAGCACTGGGTCACCTCCTGGGAGAAGGAGCTCGACCTCAGCTACGGCGAGAACCCGCACCAGCGGGCGGCGCTCTACGTCGAGTCCGGGGCGCGCTCGCACGTGCTCTCACGCGTCGCGAAGCTGCACGGCAAGGCACTGTCCTTCAACAACGTGCTCGACCTGAGCTCCGCCCGGGCGATCTGCGGCGACCTCGACGGCGCCGGGTGCGTGATCGTCAAGCACAACAACCCCTGCGGGGTGGCCGAAGCGGAGTCGATCGAGGCCGCCTACGAGGGCGCCTTCGCGTGCGACCCGCTTTCGGCGTTCGGCGGCGTGATCGCGGTCAGCAAGCCCGTCACGCCCGTGCTGGCCGAGCGCCTGAACGAGCAGTTCGTCGAGGTGCTGATCGCCCCGGGGTATGAGGACGGTGCGCTCGAGGTGCTGCAGCAGAAGGAGGCGATCCGGATCCTCGAGGACACGGAGCGCCGCAGGCACCAGATCGAGCCTGACATCAAGAGGGTCCGCGGCGGGCTCCTCGTCCAGGACCCCGACGGCACGCCCGAGCCGCGCGAGCTCATGGAGGTCGCGACCGAGGCCCAGCCGACGGACGACCAATGGGCTGACCTGTTGTTCGCGTGGAACGTCGTGCGCCACGTCCGCTCGAACGCGATCGTTCTCGTCAAGGACGGGGGGACGATCGGCATCGGGGCGGGACAGATGTCCCGGGTCGACTCCGTCCGCATCGCCGTCGACAAGGCACGCGACTCCCGCGGCCCCGACGCCGAGACCTACCTGGGCGGCTCGGCCCTCGCCTCGGACGCCTTCTTCCCCTTCGCCGACGGCCCACAGTCGGCCATCGACGCCGGAGTCACCTCGATCATCCAGCCCGGAGGCTCCAAGCGCGACGCCGAGGTGATCGAGGCCTGCGACGCGGCCGGCGTGCCGATGGTGTTCACGAAGCGGCGGCACTTCCGTCATTGAGGCATCGCGTTTCGGTTGAATTGCGGGCCTTCTGCCGTCCACGCTGTCTGCGAACATACGTTCGATGCCAAGACGCAAGATCAACCGCCGGCTCGAGGCGCCGGTTCCCCTCGTCCAATCACGGGGCCGGCCGCCGTCCGAATCACGCACGCGACCTGTGGAATTGCGGCACTGTGAGCGCCACGGAGTAACCGAGTTCGCCAATTACAGCGCCGGACCGAGTCGTGGCTATCGCTGGTGTTGCAAGCGCTGCGTCGGGGAGGCGGTCACCCGCCGCAAGCAGAAGCTGAAGCGCATCCTTGTCGACGAAGCCGGTGGTCGCTGTTCGGTTTGCGGCTACAACGCCTGCGTCATCAACCTGGGCTTCCATCACGTGGACCCGAACCAGAAGTCCTTCGAGATGTCGATGAGGAGCGGCAAATCGATCGCTCGATTCCGGGACGAAGCCAAGAAATGCGTCCTCGTCTGCGCCAACTGCCACGGAGAGATCGAGGCCGGCCTGATCCCGAGTCCTTCAGCCGGGACTAGCTTCGGCGGTTCCTGACGCCGTCGGCTCATACGCCCTGCCGGACTCGAACCGGCGCCTCGAGATTAAAAGTCTCGCCGTCTAACCCGTTGACCTAAGGGCGCAGGGCAAGTCTAGGCGGGGCTATTGCAGCTCGTGGGAATAAGCTCCGGGCTCGCCCATGAGGATTTCGGCCAGAGTCGACTATGGAACCCGGTGGCCGGTGGCTAGGCGCCGCGGGGGCTCGCGGGACGCAGGCTGACGACGATGTAGGCCGCGAGGACCACGACGGTCGCTAACTCGACGACGGTCGCGAGCGTAACCGCGGTGCGCAGCATCGGCTCGGAGTAGTCAAACAGCGTGTCGACTCGCGTGATCGCGAGCGACGCGAGAGCCCCGAGCGTGAGGCCGATGCCGCCGAGCGCCGTCGCGATCGAGATCGGCCCGTTGCTCACCGAGAGGACCAGGGCGATCCCCGCGGCGCTGAAGGCATTCAGCAGGAAGAGGGTGCTGATCGTGGGAACCTCGTTCAGGACGCCCGCGTACTGCTGGAGGTGGATGCCGCCCTCGACCAGGATCAGCGCAATGGCCAGATACCGGAGGGCGTCGCTGAGGCCCGGGCGCGCCATCGCTATTCGACGACGACGGTTCCGGTCATGAAGGGGTGGATGTCGCAGACGTAGCTGATCTCGCCGGGCTGGTCGAGCGTGGCGCTTCCCGTCTCGCCCTCGGCGAGCTCTCCGGTGTCGAAGCTGCCGTCGTCCGCTGTGGCCGTATGCGGGGCCGAATCGACGTTCGTCCACTGGATCTCCGTGCCCGCCTTGACCGTGATGGGTTCCGGGTCGAACTTGAAGTCGATGATCTCGACCGCGCCTGCGCCGGCTCCGCCTGCGGGGGCGGTCGCCTGTCCACCAGTGCCCCCAGCCGATTGGGCGGGCTTCGCGGCCGGCTCACTCGACGCCGAGCTGCCGCCGCTCGTTTCATCGCCGGTCAGCAGGATGACGAGCGTCGCGCCCACCGCGATCGCCACCGAGACGACCAGCAGGGGGACGAGCTTCGAGCGGTCTTGAAGGATCTGCGCCATGTACTCCCTTACGCGGCGGACCCCGGCGGCAGATCACGGACGTTGTACTGGATACTCAGCTTGTGAGCGAACCCGATGCGCTGCACCCCGCCGAGCACCGCGCCTATCGCGAGCTCTATGCCAGCTCCCGCCAGCTGATCAACCGCTGGCAGCGGCTGGAGGACGCGCTGGCCGACACGGTTTACGCGGCCGTGCTGCGGCAGGGGCTGACCCGCGTCGAGCAGCTGCTGGCGGCCCTGGCCCCGACCACCGAGGTGTACGGCCTGCACGGGGGGATCGCGGCGCAGGGCCTCGGCGCCCGGATCGCGGACGTGCGCGGGATCGTCACCGACCGCTCGGTCGACACCGGCATGGTGATGCGCTTTGCGGTCCTTGACATCGAGCACGTCGCGACGCTGCTGGGGCACCTCGACGCCCTCGCCGGGGCTCGCGAAGACACCAGGCTCGCGGCGTTCTGCCAAGAGTGGGAGGCCGCCATCCGCCCCGACGTCGAAGCGACCCGGGTCGCGGCGATCTCGATCGGGGACTCCCCGGACCTCGCCGCCAAACCGCTCGACGAGTCGGCCCTGGGCCGGGCGGCACACGGCGTCGGATGGCTGCTCGGTTCGGTCGGCGAAGCGGTCGACAGGATCAGCGGCCAGCACAAACGGCGTCCCGAGGCCGGCGAGGACGCCTCCAGCGAAGAGCGCTAGAGGTCCGGCGTCCCCTCGACGGGGGTCGAGGCCTCAGCGTGGAGCCGTTTCGGGATGCGGCCCGCGCGCAGCGCCGCGTGGCCCGCCTCTACGGCCCGGCGCATCGC
>Ga0183260_10003409_pt1 | contig 12832 bp, 13 predicted proteins | sample AntDrymUQ4972206_2_FD_129768 | JGI IMG/M metagenome (GOLD analysis project Ga0183260, IMG submission 129768) | Polar desert sand microbial communities from Dry Valleys, Antarctica - metaG UQ497 (22.06) (version 2) (version 2) | ecosystem: Environmental > Terrestrial > Soil > Desert | place...
GGCGAGCATCCGCTGCATCCATTAAGTGTGTTCATCAGGAGGGTCTCCCTTGAATTCCTCTTTGTACTGCCAGTGGGAAGCAACTCCCCATTCCGCGGCACGGTGCATATCGGACGTTCTCAGCTGTATCTCCAAAGGTTTGCCCTGTGGACCGATAACGGTTGTGTGCAGAGACTGGTACAGATTGAACTTCGGCATGGCTACATAGTCTTTGAACCTTCCGGGAACAGGCTTCCAGATGGAATGGATCGCACCCAGTGCGGCGTAGCAGTCGCGGATGGAGTCAACGATGATCCGTACGCCGACCAGATCGAAGATCTCGTCGAATTCCCGCGACCTGACAACCATCTTTTCGTAGATCGAATAGAAGTGCTTCGGGCGCCCGCTTACCTCCGCCTTGATCTTCACTTCTCGCAGATTCCTCTGAACGTCTCGGATGACGGTCGCTATGTACTCTCGCCTTTCGGGCTGACGCAGCGAGACCATCTGTTCGATCTCTGCGTAGCGCTTCGGGTGCAGAGCCTTGAATGCAAGGTCTTCGAGTTCTCCTCGGATCTGCTGCATGCCAAGGCGGTGCGCAAGCGGCGCGTAGATCTCGAGGGTCTCATTCGCAACGAGCTGCCTCTTGGTGGGATCCAGAGCCTCGATGGTCCTCATGTTGTGGAGCCTGTCGGCGAGCTTGATGATCAGGACCCTAAGGTCCTTCGCCATCGCGACAATCATCTTGCGTAGGTTCCCCGCTCGCTCCTGCTCTTTGGACCGAAAGGCGATCTTTTCGATCTTGGTCAGCCCGTCGATGATCTCGGCTACCTCCGACCCGAAGGCTTCCTCGAGCTCGGGGATACCTAGATCGGTGTCCTCAACGGTGTCATGCAGGAAAGCAGCGATGATCGTGACATCGTCCATCCCCAGTTCCGCAAGGATCCGAGCTACCCCGACGGGATGTTCGATGAATTCCCCTCCGGACTTTCGGAGCTGACCCCCGTGCAGGCTCTTGGCCACGAGGAAGGCGCGGACTATGCCTTTCGTGTCTGTCTTCGGATGCTGGGCGCGCACCAACCGGACGATGTCCTCGATCTGCCTGGGAACGGCGGGCCCCTGGGCAGGGAGTAAACGCGATAGGACGCCCTTCACTCCGCGGGCCTCGGAGCGTTCAGCTATGTCCGGGATCACAGGCGGCTGACCTGTCCCGGGATGGCTATCGGACGCCTCTTCGGCACCTTGTTGCGCCGGCTTGGTGGTCTCGGCCAAATCACCCCCTGGTGTGGTCGTCTGGCCAGTATCGCACGCAAGCTGGAGGGTCAGCCGATGTGCGCCTTCACTTTCTCGATCAACTCGCGCGCCCCCACCGGCTTCGTGATGTATCCGACGCAGCCCGCTTCGAGAGCTTTGTCGATGTCGGACGGCATCGCTAGGGCCGAGAAGGCAAGCACTTTGACGGCCCGGGTAGCAGGATCGCCCATCAACCGCCGAGTCGTTTCCAAACCGTCCATCTCCGGGAGCTGGACGTCCATCAAGACCAGGTCAGGATTCCTCTTCTTGACCATCGATATCGCCTTCTTCCCTGAGTTCGCTGAGATCACCTTGAACCCGGCCCGGGTGAGGATCGTCTTAACGAGATCCACGTTGAAGGCCTCGTTGTCGACCACCAGGACGGTTCCGCTCAAGAAGCTTTCCTGATCTTCTTGGTACCGGTGGGTCGTGGGATGGTGAAGGTGAAGCAGCTTCCCTTGCCTTCTTCACTGGTAACGCTCACGCGGCCCCCGTGCATCTCGACCAGGCGCCGCGTCAGGGCGAGCCCAAGGCCGGTGCCTTCCTGTTTACGCGCATACGAGCCATCGACCTGAAGGAACTGTTCGAAGACCTTCGAAGTGAACTCGTCCGGGATGCCAATTCCGGTGTCGGTGACGGATACCTGCAAACCTGAGTCGGTTGACACAGCCTCAACGCTCACCGCGCCCCCATCGGGAGTGAACTTGATCGCGTTGGACAGCAGGTTCAGCAATATCTGACGGAATCTCTGGTTGTCCACCTCAGCAACTTCAGGAGCCTTTGCCAGCCTCATCCGCAGTTTGAGGCTCTTGGCGTCAGCCAGAGGCTTGACCAGGTTCGCTACTTCTTTGATGGTCTTTTTGATCGCGACTTGCTCGCGCATCAGAATCAGCTTCCCTGCCTCGATCTTGGAAAGGTCCAAAACGTCGTTGATCAACGCGAGCAGATGCCTTCCGCTCGCGTTGATCGTCTTGGCCTGCTTCCGAACATCTGCCGGTTTCAACGGGCCGAAGAATGGGTCTGCCAGCACCTCCGAGTAACCGATGATCGCGTTTAGAGGGGTTCGGAGCTCGTGGCTCATGTTGGCGAGGAAGTCCGACTTCGCATGCCCAACCCTCTCCAGTTCTTCATTGGCTCGGTGAAGTTCTTCGGTCCTCGCGGCAACGCGATGTTCCAGTTCGACGTAGTACTCCTGAAGCCGGTCCGCCATCGAGTTGAACGCGGCTCCCAGTGTGCCGATCTCGTCGCCTTGGCGGATCCTGGCCCTTGAATCAAGGTCTCCATCCGCTATCCGCGAGGCCGTTTCAGCGACCCGCTTCAGCGGGGCGGTGATAGCGCGGGCAAGCATTAGTCCCAGCCAAACAACTGCAAGGATCGCAGCGATCCCAAGAAGGCCGATCCATCCTGCGGTCGAGCGGATCTCCGACCAGACAGAGACGGTTGGACGAGATACGACGATCATGCCGATAACGCGGCCTCGACCCTTCAAGCTGCTCACCATGATCGCCCGCCGGTCGACCAGATCCTCACTTGGCTTCTTCATGCGTCCGATCACAGTCATGGGGGACAGCTGCGGGGCTCCAGAAGTTCCGCCGATGAACGATCCCTTCTCGTCATACAGCGCTATCTCGCCATCTACCGACCTCGCCACCCTTTCTACGACGGTCGAGGCCGCAGACCCAACGATGATGGTTCCTGATTGTTCCTCGCCACTGCGGATCGAACCCGAGATCAGCACCATTGCGCCCTGATCTGTCGAGGAGAACACAACTGCCTTGTCGGACGCCGCCGATCTGCTCGCCTTGCCCAGCCTCTCTCGCAGGGGCAGGTCCAGGGCTGGGCCCGGCTCACCGCTGCGAATAACACTTAGGATCTGTGAGTTGTTCGAATCCAGAAGCAGAACTGAATCTGCTCTTGAATTGACTAACAGGGGCTGCAGAAGTGATTCCGCTTTGGCTGCATCGCCTGAGACCGCCGCCTCAGACACGCCCTGGGTGAACGAAGCGAGGCGAACCAGTTCGATATTGGTCGCAACCAGCTCTGCGAATGACTCTGAAGCATTCTGCGTTTGTCGTTGAAGCTCTACGGAAACTCTGGCCTCTGCTCGATCAACCACGCTCTTGGTCAGAAGGAAGCTCCCGGTCGCGGCCCACACCATCGTGAGAAGGACGTAGGGGATCATCAGCTTCCACTTCAGCTCGAAGGATCGAAGGAATCTCATCATCTGAGAGTCGTCCTCGAAGTGGCCGTTGATGAGGTGGTTCCGCCGCTTTTTGCGTGAGCGTGGTTTTCGACCTCGTTTAGGCCGCCATCGACTACCTCGACCGTGAACGTGAGGCGCGTGACGCTGCCTGATGCAAGCTCGGCAGGGATCGTGACTGCAACCGCGTGAAATGAGTCATTACCCCCACCCGTGATAGGCACCGATGAAGAGGTGCAGGCGTTTTCGGTACTCGAACCGTAGTTGATGACCACGGCGGCGCCGGTGCCAGAACACTCCCTGTCTGGCCCCCACTGGGTACCCGCGGGGACGTGGGCCAAGAACTGAACACCCGAGATAGCTCCAGGTCCCGTGTTGCTTAGCACTGCCTCGTAGGTAACGAAGGAACCCTTGCCCTGTCTGCGAGCCTTACCAGAAAGCTCAAGGGAAAAGGCTACGGCCGTGGCTGCCGGCTGAGGCTGAGTCGCAGCGGACGGAGGCGAAACAGACCTGCCTTTGCTGGGTGATGGAACGGGAGCGGGCGGAGGTGAAGGCGGGGATGCCTGAGCATCAACCTCTGAGATCAACTGGGACGTAACGGGTGCGACCGCCGAAGGTGCGATGAGATCCCGGCCGAATACCGCCGAGGGCAGGTTCGTGCTGCCTCGAACCAACATCTGGTCCTGGGACATAGCCAGGCCGGAAAAGACGGCCCCGGAGATGAGCACGACCGACCCAAAGGCCAATCCAGCTACTAGATATCTAGGCTCTTTGCCCTTCATGCCCCTGCCTCGGTCGCCAAGCGTTCGATCACCTTCTTGCACTCAGCCTCTAATTGGACGGCCAAGGACACGTCGCGTGGCGACGCCGCAAAACCCTCGGCTAAGTGCCTGAATCGGCCTAGCTCTAGGTTGAGATCATGTTCTTGGATGAGCTGTTCCAGGGCCACTAGCTCAGCCATGACCTGCGACCCATAGGCCCTCAGAGACTCCTCCTCTACCGAATCGCCGAACTCAGCCATCGTTGAGGCAATCATCGAGATCGTCGAGATCGGATGGCGGAGGTCATGGCGCAGCCTTGACTCCATCGCCCTCAATCATCGACCGCGGCCCTTGCACGCTTAAACTTCAACTTTAGTGACGGGGTACTTTCGGCCGAAGGTGAATAGGGATGAGCGAAAAATTGAAGGTGATCGTCGTTGATGACACCCCTCACCTTAGGGCCGTCGTCAGGACGATCCTCAGCGGCACTCCCGGATTCGAGCTGGTGGGCGAGGCCTCCGATGGCAATCAAGCCCTCGAGCTAGTCAGTCGCCTCAAACCGGACATCGTCCTTATGGACGTCGAGATGCCCGGAATGGATGGCCGGACTGCCACCAGGGTTATCGCCGAGACCTCACCGAATAGCAAGGTGATCGCTTGGACCAATCACGAAGAGCCGAACTTGATCACCGAGATGATCGCGGCCGGAGCCTTCGGCTACCTCTTGAAAGGCATCTCGCCCCACGAGTTCCTGGACTGCCTCCACTGGGCGGCCAACGGGCAGTCCGTTCTTTCGCGCGAGCTGACTTCCGCAGTCATGACCGAGCTTGCTCGCCTATTTCGTCATTCGGAGGAGAGAGCGGATGAACTGCATAGTAGTTACCTCAGTACGGTCCAATCGCTTGCAGCTGCCCTTGAGACCAAAGACGATCAAACGGGCAACCATGCGAAAAGGGTGCGCGATTACGCCCAGATAATCACGGAGAATTTCGATAAGGCCCTGCTGCAGCGCGAGTCGCTCGTCTTCGGTTTCCTGCTTCACGATGTAGGCAAGATCGGCGTGCCGGAGCAGATCCTGATGAAGCCTGGGCCCCTCGACGACACAGAGTGGACTGTGATGCGACAACATCCCAACCTCGGTGCCCGTATCCTCGAGACTGCCACCTTCCTTCAGCCTCATGCGATCGAGGTAGTTATCGCGCACCACGAGCGCTGGGATGGAGAGGGTTACCCAAACAAACTGGCAAAGGACAAGATCCCCGTTGGAGCACGGGTCTTCTCGGTTGCCGATACCTTCGACGCGATGACGAGCGATCGCCCGTATCGAAAGGGAATGTCGATCGAAACCGCCGTGGCAGAGATCCTTCGGTGTTCCGGCACGCAGTTCGACCCCGATGTGGTCGAGGCATTCAAGAAGACCGAGGAGCAGTTGAAGGCTCGGATCGAGGCTGAAGCGGTGCTCAAGGCAGCTCTTGCGAACGGTGCGAATTCCATCCCGGGGCAGCTATAGCTTCGAGGGACCGACCTACCTTTACTTCCTGCCCTTCTTCCTTTTGCTTCTTGGCTGCTTCTTCCTTGGCTGCGCGGGCCTTGGCGATGTTGCGGTCGAGGTCACTCTGCCAGCGGTTCGTTCGGAAGGGATCCCCACGGGTGCTTTCACCTGCTCGGCCCGCTCTTCCTGACTCCCACCCAGTTTAGGAGTTTGACTTCTCGCCACGTCATCGCGCATCGCTTTCGTTTTGAGTGCCGCATACCGCGGTTCGCGTTCTTTCAGGAACGAAAGCAGTGGCGTGGCCACGAAGATCGAGGAGTAAGTTCCCGCTGCAACCCCCACGAAGAGGGCGAGAGCCAGGTCTTTCAAGGTGTCTGCTCCCAGCAAAGCGCTGCCCACGAACAGCAGGCTCCCCACTGGCAGCAGCACGGTGAGTGACGTATTTATCGACCGCATCAGAACCTGGTTGGTGGAGAGGTTAGCGATCTCGGCGAATGGCTTGCGAGAGTAGGAAGCGAGGGCCTGGTTCTCTCTTATCTTGTCGAACACGACGACGGTGTCGTAGAGCGAGTATCCAAGGATGGTGAGGGTTCCGATCACGGTGGCGGGCGTCACCTCGAAGCCCACAAGGGCGTAAACGCCAACGGTGATCACCAGATCGTGCAACAGTGCGACTATTCCCGCAGCTGCCATCTTGGGCTCCAAACGCCAAGACATGTATGCGATCACCAGCAACAGGAATATGCCGAGGCCCCGCAGCGCCTTCGTCGTAACCTGGGCTCCCCATTTCTGACCAACCGAATCGGCGTCCACCTCGCTGGGCTGGTTGTCGGTGCTCTTTGCAACCGCTTCGATCACATCGTTGCGACGCTTGGGGTCGGGGATGGCTTCGGTCTGAACCTGCAATTGCGAGCGCCCGCTCACCCGGTCGGAAACGATCTGCACGATCGCACCCTCGACCCCGGCCTCCGACACTGCAGTCTCGACCCTGTCAGCCAGCCCAGCACTGCTGCCAGAGATCGAGGCGCGAAATACAGAACCACCCTTGAAGTCGATGCCATATGTGAGTCCACGGATCCCGGGAATCATCGCCCCCACAGAGATCAGCAACAAGAAGACCGACACGAGCAGCCAGGTACGCCGCCGGCCGATGAAGTCGATCGCGAACTCGCTTCGGTACACCTTTCGGACCCATGTGCCTTCCTTGCTGCCCCCTTCCAGGGCACGTCTCATGCCAAGGACGGCGTTATCGGAAAAGAATCGACTGCGAGAGAGCAATGCCGCCAGTGGCCACGTGAAGGCGTACGTGATGACCAGGTCGAGGGCGGTGGCCATACCGAGTGCAAGGGCGAAGCCTTTCACCGACCCAACCGCCAGGAAGTACAGAGTTACGGCGGCGAGGATGGTGACCATGTTGGCGGTACGCATGGTTCTGAACGCATGCTTGAATCCGCGATCTATGGATGCTCGCAGGGTCTGTCCCTCGTGGATCTCTTCCTTGACCCTTTCGAAGAACACGATGTATGAGTCGGTCGCGATGCCGACCGCAACTATCAACCCCGCGATCCCCGACAAGGTCAGGTTCCACCCGATCCATTCTCCGAAGAGAACTATCAGGCCGTAGATGATGGAGGAGAAAACGATAAGACCTATCCATGTCTGCAACCCCAGGGAGCGGTAATACAGAAGGACGTAGAGCATCACGAGACCAAGACCAAGAGCCCCCGCGAGCAGCCCGGCCCTCAGAGAATCGCGTCCCAGTGTTGCACTCACTGTGCGAACTTCGGATTGTTCGAGCTTCACGGGGAGGGCACCCGTAGTTAGAACGAGAGCCAGGTCCTTTGCCTCGCGTTCATCAAAGTCTCCGGTGATGACCGTGTCGCCGTTGGCGATGCCTTTCTCGCACTGAACATCTTCCGCAACCTGGGGACTCGACTCGACCCTGTCGTCCAGGGCGATCGCGATCTGACGCTGCTCTCCCTGAAGGCAGGCCAGGCGGCCGGTGAACTTCTCCCATTTGTCAGCACCTTTGCTGTCGAGCTCCAGCTTCACGGTCCATTGGCCGTTCTGGGGGTCGAGAACTGCTGCTCCGCGGCGAACATCATCGCCCGTTAGATCCGCCGGCGCGAGCCGAACCTTCTGCCCATCCTTGCTAGGGAGGATGGCTTCGGAAGCCTCATCTACACCTGGAGTTACCGTCGCGGAGGCGAATTCAGGGGAGTTCGGAGGGATGGCCTGCAGAACCTGACGGAACTGCAGCTGCGCGGTTTGGCCGATGAGGTCAATCAGCCGGCGGGGGTTTCCGGCACCGGGGACCTGTATCGAGATGTTGCTGCTTCCTTCCCTGGCTATCTCTGCCTCGGTCACACCGAAGGCGTTCACCCTTCTTTCCAGTATCTGAACGGTCTTATCGAGCACATCGGAGCGAGTTCCGCCCGGTGCCGTAAGTGTCACCGACAGGCCACCCCTTAAGTCGAGGCCTAACCGTGGCTCAAGATCGGCAAGGGTGACGCCACCCAGAAGTGCGCCCGTAAAGAGCAGGACGAGCAAAGTGGAGATGACATGACGCTTGGTTTTTTTCACGGGCAAGACCCTAACCGATTGGGACCCTGCTCCCGAGGCACTGGGTAGCTAGCTAGCCGCGTCCTCTTCGGAGGCGGGTGGAACTTCGGACTCGATCTTCCTCGACACCGACAGGCGCGAGAACTTAACGGTGGTCCCGGGAGCGATCTCCACCCATAGAACATCGTCGTTCAGCTCTTTGACGACGCCGTGCAGGCCCCCCACCGTGATGATGTCGTCCCCGGGGGCCACACTGGCCACGAGCTTTTGGTGCTGCTTTATCCGCTTCTGCTGTGGCCGCATCATCGTCAGATAGAACACGACGACGATCAGTCCCAGGAAAAGCAGTCCGCTGATATCCACTTAAAGGAGCCTATCAGCGAGGCCGGTAACTCCGAGGTGCTCGAAGGCCAGAACGGTCGCGACGCGCCCCCTTGGCGTTCGTTGGATGAAACCTTGCCGAAGGAGGAAGGGCTCATAGACGTCTTCTAGTGTTTCTGGCTCCTCGCCGATCGCGATGGCCAAAGTGTTAAGTCCAACTGCTTTCCCCTTGAATCGGTGCACCAACGTGGTGAGGATGGCCTTGTCAACCTTGTCCAAACCAAGCGCATCCACTTCGAACAGCCCCAGCGCAGAAACGGCTATCTCGAATGTGATGCGTCCGTCCGCTCTCATCTGTGAATAGTCCCTAACGCGGTGGAGCAACCTATTCGCTATACGCGGCGTACCACGCGAGCGAGTGGCTATAGCCATGGCCGCATCTGGCTCGATATCAAGCTGCAAGATGGCGCCGGACCTTTGGACGATCTCGACTAGTTCATCGTCTGCATAGAAGTCCAGTCTTCCAACGAACCCGAAACGGTCGCGCAGCGGAGAGGTGAGCAGACCCGTTCGGGTCGTCGCCCCAACCAACGTGAAGTGCGGAAGGTCGAGCCTCAAGGATCTTGCAGCAGGGCCCTTTCCGATGACGATGTCGAGGGCCCCGTCTTCCATCGCGGGATACAAGATCTCTTCGACCGGGCGGGCCAGCCGGTGGATCTCGTCGATGAATAGGACGTCTCGCTCGTCGAGGTTGGTGAGTATCGCCGCGAGGTCTCCCTGACGTTCGATGGCGGGGCCTGAGGTAACCCGCAGCCCGCAGCCGAGTTCGCCGGCGACGATGTGGGCCAGGGTTGTCTTGCCGAGTCCCGGACTGCCAGCAAACAGTATGTGATCGGCTGCTTCGCCCCGCGCGGTGGCGGCCCCCAGGATGATCGAAAGGTGCTCCTTGGTTGCCGCCTGGCCTATGAACTCTGCCAGCCGCTTTGGGCGAAGGGAGCGCTCTGCTTCCTGCTCGGCTTCGTCGAGCTGCGGAGCAAGGATGCGCTCGTCTGGTTCGTTCATACCCTCGCCAGATCCTTGAGAGCACTCTTCACAAGTTCCTCTACGCCGCCGGGATGTCCCTGGAGACCTTCCAGTACTTCTCGAAGCTCGTTCGGCGTGTACCCCAAACCTACAAGGGCGTCGCGTACCTCGGCCAGCTTCGCCGACGGGCCCGCGCCCAGATCGATACCGCCGCCGAGGCGCTCTTTCAGCTCCATCACTATCCGCGCTGCACTTCTCTTGCCGATCCCGGGGATCGACGTGAGCGCATCGAGGTCTCCCGACGCTATCGCTCTTCTTAGCTGCTCGGGCTGAAGAGCCGACAGGATCGACAGAGCCAGCTTGGGTCCCACGCCAGTGACCGATGTCAGTTCCATGAAGAAAGTGCGATGCGCTGGCGTGGGAAACCCATATAGCGTCATCGCATCCTCACGGACGACCAGTTGCGTTGGCACAGTCAGCTCCTGTCCGATGCTGAGCGTAGCGATCATCCCGACCGGCACATGAACCAGATACCCGACCCCAGAGACATCGATAACCACTCCCGCGGGCTCGATGGCCGTTACCTTGCCCGTCAAAGACCAGATCACCTAAAGAGCCTCCTCGAGACGGCGGATCCCCCGGTGGTTCAGGTGCGCGATAGCTATCGCGATGGCATCGGCTTCATCCGGCGTTGTCGGGTCGGCGCCGGTAGCGAGTCGCTTCACCATGAACCGCACCTGATCCTTCGTCGCCGAGCCGACCCCAACCACCGCCAGCTTCACCTGAGCCGGGCTGTACTCGAAGACCTCCAAGCCAGCCTGAGCAGCGGCCAGCTGGACCACACCCGACGATTGCAACGATGGCACCGCACTGGCTCTGTTCTGGTTAAGGAAGACCCGCTCGAGCGCAACGGCGCCCGGATGTGCAGCGAGAAGACGACTCACCTGGTCGTATGCGATTTGGAGTCTTTGCGGGACGCCGAGGGAAGGCTCACTTCTGATGGTTCCTGAAGCCAGAACGCGGATGCGGCTCCCGGCCTCTTCGAGCACGGCGAAGCCCATCCTGGTGAGTCCAGGGTCGATGCCGATAACCACGCTGCCGCCCGCAACCAACAACCACGCCTTCCAGTCTCGGATAGATCAATCGAACAGGTGTTTGAGTGGATGATAGTGATTCAAGGGCTCCTGCACGAGGATTTCCCTTCCGACGCACTGCCCGATACCCCTAACCCGCTACCTCCGCCATGATCTCGTCTGGGATATCGAAGTTCGCATAGACCTCTTGAACATCGTCGGACTCTTCGAGGGCATCCATCAGACGCAGTACCTGGCTGGCGTTATCAGCTTCGAGTGGAACGACCATGGTCGGCTCCATGGTCGCCTGGGAGCTTTCTATCTGTACGCCGGCCTCCTCGAGGGCGGCGCGAAGGCTCTGAAGATCGGCGGGCTGGCAGCTCAATTTCCATGAGTCCGATTCTTCAGTCAGGTCCTCGGCCCCCGCCTCCATCGCTGCCGACAAGAGCTCGTCCTCAGAGATCGAGTCCCGCGGAACCAAGATGATGCCCTTCTTGGCGAACATCCATGCGACAGAACCCGGCTCCCCCAAGGTCCCTCCGTTCTTCGTGAAAACCCGGCGTACCTCGGCGGCGGCACGGTTGCGGTTGTCGGTCATGACTTCTAGAAGAACGGCGACTCCGCCGGGCGCGTACCCCTCGTAGGTAAGGCTCTCGTAGGTGACCCCTTCCAGCTCGCCGGTGCCTCGCTTGATGGCTCGTTCGATGGTGTCGTTCGGCATGCTGGCGTCACGCGCTCGGGATATCGCATCAGCCAGCGTCGGGTTGGCGTCTGGGTTTCCCCCGCCGTCACGGGCCGCCACTTCCACCATCCGGATCAACTTGGCGAAAAGCTTGCCTCGGCGCGCATCCTTCACCGCTTTTTGATGTTTGGTCGTCGCCCATTTCGAGTGACCCGACATCAGGGGGCGTCTCCCACCACTCGCTCCACGAAATATCTGTGCAGACGGATGTCTTTAGTTATCTCGGGATGAAAGGTCGTCGCCAGGATCGATCCTTGACTAACGACCACCGGATCGCCCTCATGCTCGGCCATGATCGTTACCCCGGAACCAACCGAGTCGATGATCGGTGCACGGATGAATGCTCCCAGAACGGGGCCCCCCTCGATCCCATCGACCGTCACCTCCGCTTCGAAGGAATCGACCTGAGTCCCATACGCATTGCGGTGAAGAGAGATGTCGAGCATCTTGAGCGGCGGTTGGCCATCGGATGTTTTCGACGCGATGACGATCGCGCCGGCGCACGTGCCAAGGACGGGCAGACCCGACTCGATCTTCTTACAGATCGGATCGCGCAATTCGTAGCGATCGATCATCTTCAAGATAGTTGTCGATTCTCCGCCAGGGATGATCAGAGCGTCGCACGATTCAAGTTCAGCCGCGGTCCGAACCTCGATGACTCGATAACCGCAGGACCGCAATAGGTCGACGTGCTCCGCGAAGTCGCCCTGGAGAGCGAGGACCCCAGTCAGTGCGTTCACCACCCCCGAGGGGCCAGCCTCTCCGATTCCGGGATGTCGCGAAGGTCGAGACCTCGCATCGATTCGCCGAGTCCCCGGCTGACTTTCGCAAGGATGTCCGGGTCATTGAAGTAGGTCGTGGCCTCCACGATCGCGCGGGCTCTCGCGGGGGGATCCTCACTCTTGAAGATCCCGGAGCCGACGAATACACCCTCTGCTCCGAGTTGCAGCACCAGGGCTGCATCAGCGGGAGTGGCGACTCCGCCAGCACAGAACACAACCACAGGCAGACGCCCTGTATCGGCTACTTCCCTGACCAGATCGATCGGTGCTCCCATCGACTTAGCCGCTGTCATCAGCTCCTCTGGTGGGCTGGCAGCGAGCCGTCGGATCTCTCCAAGGATCGCCCTCAGGTGCCTCACGGCCTCGACGATGTTCCCGGTACCGGCTTCACCTTTGGAGCGGATCATGGCGGCCCCTTCGCCGATCCTTCTAAGGGCTTCTCCAAGGTCGGTCGCGCCGCATACGAAGGGCACCGTGAAGCTCCATTTGTCTATGTGGAAACTCTCGTCTGCTGGCGTAAGGACCTCGGACTCGTCGACATAGTCGACGCCGAGCGACTGGAGGATCTGCGCCTCGACGAAGTGTCCGATGCGAGCCTTGGCCA
>Ga0183260_10003410_pt1 | contig 12831 bp, 9 predicted proteins | sample AntDrymUQ4972206_2_FD_129768 | JGI IMG/M metagenome (GOLD analysis project Ga0183260, IMG submission 129768) | Polar desert sand microbial communities from Dry Valleys, Antarctica - metaG UQ497 (22.06) (version 2) (version 2) | ecosystem: Environmental > Terrestrial > Soil > Desert | place...
TATCGCCCGGTCAGCGCAACGTTCTCGCGGCGTTTGGCGTCACGGTGGTGCTCTGGCTGCTACCCGGCGTCCTGGCGATTACCGGCGCCGGACAGAGCGAATTCGCGCGCGCCTACAACACCGCCGTGCCTGAATCAGTTGCGGCGATGACCGGGGCCGTACTGCTCTTTCTGTTGCCGTTGCAGTGGGGGGCGCGGCAGTTCACGCTGACGTGGGAAGAAGCCGTCCGCATCGACTGGGGCATCATCCTGCTGTTTGGCGGCGGACTGGCGATGGGTGAGCTGGCGTTTTCGACCGGCCTGGCCGAGTCGATGGGGCGCGGGATCACGTCGTGGCTGCCGATCCAGTCCGAGGTGTCGCTCACGATCCTCTTCACCGCTGTTGCGATCGTGATGTCGGAAGCCGCCTCGAACACCGCATCCGCCAACATGATCGTCCCAATCGCGATCGCGGTGTCACAGGCCGCGGGGATCAGCCCGGTGCAGCCGGCGCTCGGTGCGACGCTCGGTGCCTCGATGGGCTTCATGATGCCGATCTCGACACCCCCGAACGCCATCGTCTACAGCTCGGGGCGAGTGCCGATCACCGCGATGATGCGGCACGGGATCGTTCTGGATGTCGTCGGATTCCTGGTGATCGTCGGCTTGCTGATCGGGCTGGGACGGATCTTCTAAGCGACGGTCGGTGCGCAGGAGTTGCGCACCACCCGGATTGTCGTGCTGCCGGGCCTGCGACGCCGCTAGCGGCCGCGCCGCACCGGTCGCGCCGGCCTCTTCGTCGCCGCGGCATCGAGCGCCCGCATCTGCGCGGCAATTCTTACTGAAAGCCCGGCGACCGCCTGTCGCGCGGCGGTGTAATCCGCAGCCGTGGCAGCCGCGCCTGCTTTTTGCACATCGGCCTGTGCGGTGTGGAGTGCTGCTCGAGCGGCATCGAGATCAGCCTTGGGGAGCTTGGCGGTATCGGGTAATTCGAGACGCCGGGCCAGGGTTTGAACCGCGGTCCGCGCCGCCGTCAGCGCCGCCGCGGTCTCGGCGTGGGCGCGGACCTGGCCCTCAGCGGCCGCCCTGGCGGCGTCGAGAGCGCGATCGTGGGCGTCGAGGGCGCGGGTGAGCGCGAGCCGGAAGTCGCGTTGCGCGACTGCGTCACGCGCCTGTTGCAGCGTGTTGGTGGCCGCGGTCATCTCCTTCGGCGCGTACTGCTCGGCACCGGCCGCGCGCGCGGCGTCGAGCGCACCCTGGGCCAGGTCCAGTTCTTTCTGCGGGGGAGTGGAACAGGCGGAGAGGAAAACAAGCGACAGGATGACGGCAGGCAGCGCGCGCACGAGCGAAAGTATAGCAGCGGCGCGCGCCCGTCAGTCGCAGCCGTGGACCAACCAACCGCCGCGTGGCGGCGGGATGAAGGTGCAAATGGATGGTGGTACGATGAAGACCGTCGCTCCGCATGATCGTCCGCGCGAGAAGCTCGAGCGGCTCGGCGCGGCGGCGCTCGGCGACAACGAGTTGCTGGCGATCGTTCTCGGCCAGGGTCGCGCACAGGCGAGCGCGCTGGACCTGGCGAACACGATCCTGGCCCAGGGCGGTCTGCGTGCGCTGTCGAGAGCTCGCGGCGGAGAGTTGCGGCGGGTGCCGGGCATTGGCGCCGCCCGCGCCGCGCAGGTGCTGGCGGCGATCGAGTTGGGCCGGCGTTCCTTCTCTCGGATCGAGGAGGCGCGGGCCCAGTTGCGAACACCGCGCGACGTCGCGGAGTACCTGCTGCCGCAATTCGGCAGTCGGCCGGTGGAGCAGTTCGGGGTGCTCTCGCTCGACACGAAGCACCGCGTGCTGCGTGCCTCGGTGCTGTCGGTCGGCACGCTCGACACCAGCGTGGTGCATCCGCGCGAGGTGTTCCGCGAGGCCGCCTCCGCCGGTGCGGCGGCCGTGGTGGTGTTTCACAATCACCCCTCAGGCGATCCGGAGCCGAGCGAGGACGACATCCGGCTGACCGAGCGGCTGGTGGCGGCGGGCATCCTGATGGGGATGGAAGTTCTGGACCACGTCATCCTCGCAGACGTGAAGTACTTCAGTTTTCGAGAGCATAGAAGGTGTTGACGGTTGGCAAAGACCCTGTATCTGGACTGTTTCTCCGGCGCCTCGGGCGACATGATCCTTGGCGCCCTCCTCGATCTCGGTCTGCCGCTCGAAGACCTGCGCGGCGCCCTCGGCAGCCTCGCGGTCGATCTCGGCGGCGTCTCGTCCCACCGCGTCCTGCGCGCCGGCGTCTCCGCCACCAAGTTCGTGGTCGGCGAGCAGAAGCCGCACTCGCATCAAGGCACCCGGCACTCTCACGATCACGAGCGGCACCCTCATGAAGGCACCCCGCACCCTCATGATCATGAACCGCACCCTCATGAAGGCACCCGGCACTCTCACGATCATGAACCGCACCCTCATGAAGGCACCCCGCACCCTCATGATCACAGTCATAGTCACCATTCTCTAAAAGAGATCACCGCCGCCATCAACCGCTCGGCGCTCTCGGCCGAGGCCCGGCAGCGCGCGACGCACCTGTTCGAGCGCCTCGCTGAAGCCGAGTCGGCCATCCATAACGTTCCGGTGGAGCGGATCCACCTGCACGAAGTCGGGGCGGTCGATTCGATCGTGGACATCGTCGGCGCCGTGTACGGCCTCGAGCAGCTGGGCGCGGACCGGATCGTCTCGTCCCCGTTGAACGTTGGCGGCGGCACGGTGACGTGTGAACACGGCATCTTCCCGGTTCCCGCACCTGCCACCGCGCGGCTGCTGCGGGGTGTCCCGGTGTATTCGGGCGACGTGCAGATGGAGCTGGTGACGCCGACCGGGGCACTCCTCGTCACCGGCTATGCCGACTCCTACGGCCCGATGCCGGGAATGACGATGGATCGGATCGGGTATGGGGCGGGCGATCGTGATCCGAAGCGCTACCCGAATGTGCTGCGAATGGTGGTGGGGGAATCGGCCGAGGGTGGTCACGGGCGCAGGGTTGTCGAGATACTGTGCGAAATTGACGATATGAATCCGCAGCTGTTCGGGCCGCTGATGGACCGCCTGCACCAGGAGGGTGCACTGGACGTGTTTTATGCGCCCGTGCACATGAAGAAGAACCGCCCGGGCATTCTCGTCACGGTCCTGGCGCGTCCCGAGGATCGGCAGCGATTGTCGGGGATCCTGTTCGCCGAGACCACGACGATTGGCGTCCGCTACCAGGAGATGACGCGCGAATGTCTCGATCGCGAGATCGTAGAGGTCGAGACCGCCGCCGGGATGGTCCGCTTCAAGGTGGCCCGGCGCGACGGCCAGGTGCTGAACGCCGCTCCGGAGTTCGATGACTGTGCCCGCATTGCCGCGGCGCGCGGCTTGCCCGTCAAGGACGTGCAGGCGCTCGCGCTGACGGCCTGGATGAATCGCATCAAGTGACTAAGCCGCGCTTCTACATCACGACTGCGATCGACTACGTGAACAGCCGGCCGCATCTCGGGACGGCGTACGAGAAGATCGCCGCCGACGTCATCGCCCGCTACAAGCGGCTCGCCGGGTTCGAGACTCGCTTCGTCATGGGCAACGACGAGCATTCGCAGAATGTCTTCAAGAAGGCCCGCGAGACCGGTGAGGACCCGCTCGCGTACTGCGACCGCATGGCGCGTGAGTTTCTCGACGTTTGGGCGCGACTCGACTTGTCGTTCGACGACTTCATCCGCACGACCGAGCCGCGCCACAAAGCCGGCGTGCAGGAACTCGTCCGGCGGATGACCGCGGCCGGGGATATCTACGAAGGGCACTACGAGGGCTGGTACTGCGTCTCGTGCGAGGCCTTCAAGCAGGAGAAGGATCTCGTCGATGGTCTGTGTCCGATCCACCGGACGAAGCCGGACTGGATCCGCGAGAAGAACTACTTCTTCCGTCTCTCCAAATACACCGCGCCCCTGCTCGAACACTTCCGCGCCCGGCCCGAGTTGCTCGTGCCTGACATTCGGCGCAATGAGATTCTGCGTCTCCTCGAAGGCGGGCTCGACGACATCTCGGTCAGCCGCGCCGGCCAGGCGTGGGGGATCCCGATGCCCGACGACCCGGGCAGCGTCATCTATGTGTGGGTGGACGCGCTGATCAACTACGCCACGGCGGTCGGCTTCGGGACCGATCAGGCTCTCTTCGACACATGGTGGCCAGCGGACCTGCACGTCATCGGCAAGGACATCACCCGGTTCCACTGTGTGATCTGGCCCGCGATGTTGATGAGCGCCGGCCTCCCGGTACCGAAGCAGGTGTTCGGTCATGGCTGGGTACATTTCCGCGGCGAGAAGATGAGCAAGTCGCTCGGGACGGCCGTGGAACCGCTCGACGCCGCGCAGAAGTTCGGGCCCGATCCGTTGCGGCTCTACCTGGTGAAAGAGATCGCCTTCGGCAGCGACGGGGATTTCACGTGGGAGCGCTTCGAGGAGCGCTATAACGTCGATCTCGCCAACAATCTCGGCAACCTGGTGAGCCGGGTCGCGACCATGGCCGAGAAGTACCGGAGCGGAGAGTTGAGGCCGGCCGAGGCGCCCGGCCGGCTGGCCGAGGTTGCCGGGTCGGCACTCGCCGACTATCGCACGCACATGGACGCCTTCGCCCTCGAGGCCGGCGCCGCCGCCGCGTTCCGGATCATCGATGCGGCCAACGAGTACGTCGCGAGCACGGAACCGTGGACCCTGGCGCGAGACCCCGGCCAGGCGACGCGCCTGACCCAGGTGCTGTTCGATCTCGCCGAGGCGCTGCGCGTGGCGGGCGTGCTGCTGCTCCCGATCATGCCGCGATCGGCCGCCGAAATTCTGCGCCGAGTCGGCGAGCGGACACCGCCGGAGCAACTGATCCTCGACGCCGCGAAGTGGCGCAACGAGGGTACCCGAACGATTATCAAAGGCGCCGCCATGTGGCCGCGCGTCGACACAACAGAGTCCAGGAGCAAACAGGTGGAAGAGAAGACCGCACCGGCACCCTCAGCGTCAGTTCCCGCACCCTCAGCGTCAGCGCCCTCGGCAGCCTCATCGTCAGGCGCCCCCGCACTCTCAGCGGTAGTGCCCCCGGCACCCTCAGCGTCAGGTGCCCCCGCACCCTCAGCGGTAGTGCCCTGGGCACCCTCATCGTCAGGTGCCCCCGCACCCTCAGCGGTAGCGCCCTCGGCACCCTCAGCGTCAGGCGCCCCCGCACCCTCAGCGCCAGCGCTGGCCGAGAAAATATCCATCGAGGACTTTATGAAGGTGGACTTTCGCGTGGCGAAGGTGCCGACCGCCGAGAAGGTCCCGAACTCCCGCAAGCTGGTGAAGCTGTCCATCGACCTGGGCACCGAGCAGCGGACGCTGGTGGCTGGTATCGCCGAGGCCTACGAGCCGGATCAGCTCGTCGGGCGCACTATCGTGATGGTCTTCAACCTGAAGCCGGCGAAGCTGATGGGGATCGAGTCGAACGGGATGGTGCTCGCCGCGAGTCCGGACGGCGGCAAGCCGACGCTCGTTGGTTTCGACGCCGACATCCCACTTGGCACGCGCGTCAGGTAGCCGTGCTCGACAGTCACTGTCATCTCGCCGGTGAAGAGTTCGCGGCGGATCTGCAGGAGGTCGCAGCGCGCGCGTCGGAGGCGGAGGTCGCGACGGCTCTTTGCATCCTCGCGGCGGAGGACGGGCCCGAAGTGGCCCGGGCGTCCGAGGTTCGAGCAGCATGGGGCGACGGGCTGCACTTCGCCACCGGTATCCATCCCCATCACGCCGGGCTCTTCGCCGGCGATATGCCGCGCGCGGTCCGCACGGTGGAGGAGGCGATCACCGCGTCCAGCGCCTGTGCGATCGGCGAGATCGGTCTCGACTACCACTACGACTTCTCGCCGCGCGACGTCCAGCAGCAGGTATTTCGGGCCCAGATCCGCCTCGCCAGGGACCGCGATCTGCCGATCATCATTCACACTCGCGAAGCGACTGACGACACCTTCGCGATCCTCAAAGAGGAAGCCGAGGAAGCCGGGAAGGTCGGCCGTGCGATTCGCGGCGTGTTCCATTGCTTCACCGGAGATGTCGAGATGGCCAAGCGGGCGCTCGCGATGGATTTCTACCTGTCCTACGCCGGCATCCTGACCTTTCCGAAGGCCGAGAGCCTTCGCGATGCCGCGCGGATCACGCCGATCGATCGCCTGCTGAGCGAGACGGACGCGCCGTACCTGGCGCCGGTGCCGTTTCGTGGGAAGCGGAACGAGCCGGCGTATGTGACGCGAGTAGTGCAGACGCTGGCCGACCTGCAAGGTCAAACGCCCTCGGCCATGGCTGAGCACATCGCGGTGAACTTCACCCGGCTGTTCGGTCGATGACGCGGAGCGAGCCCGAGCCCGCTCACGTCTCGCTAATCGGCGTAACTGCAATGGCTTAGCGCGTTGACACTACCTGAGAAAAACCGGTATTGTGAGTCCGAGCCAATCAATTCGCACCCCTTGACCGATACCGCGCAGAAAGCAGCAGCCGCAGATCTTGCACAGATCTTCGAGCCGATCCGCGAGGAGCTCGAAGCTGTCGAGCAGGAGTTCGTACAGCACATCCAGTCGCGCGTCGCCCTGATCCCCGAAATGGGCCGCTACATCCAGAAGAGCGGCGGCAAGCGCGTCCGGCCGGCGGTGTTGCTGATGTCGGCACGGCTGAGCGGTTACACCGGCGATCGCGCCGTGCTGTATGCGGCGGTCGTCGAGTTCATCCACACCGCGACGCTGGTCCACGACGACATCATCGACGGCGCCGACATGCGCCGCGGACGGCTGGCCGCGCACTCGCGGTGGGGCAACGACATCACCGTCCTGCTCGGCGACTACCTCTACATCAAGTCGATGGCGCTGGCGCTGACGCACGATTCACTCGACCTGGTGCGGCTCCTTTGTGATGTGACGCTGCGGATGATCGAGGGCGAGCTCTATCAGCTCACCAAGGCCGGCGATGTCGACATCGCCGAAGAGGAGCATTTCGAAATCATCCGCCGGAAGACCGCATTTCTCTTCGGCGGTTGTGCGCAGATTGGCGGACTGCTCGGTAAAGTCGGGCCAGATCGCGAAGCGGCGCTGCGGGAGTACGGCTTCAACCTTGGCGTTGCATTCCAGCTGGTGGACGACCTGCTCGACTACACCGCCGACCAGGAAGCGCTGGGTAAACCCATCGGCGGTGACCTCCGGGAAGGCAAGGTCACGCTCCCGATCATCATCCTGCGCGAGCGCGCCGGAGAAGAGGCCTACTCGCTCGTCCGCACCATCGTCGCCGAGCGAGCCGTGACGCCGGAACAGTGGCGCGAGGTGCTCAGGCTCCTCGAGGAGTCGAGAGCGACAGAGCTCGCCTACGAACGCGCGGTCGAATATGCCGAGCGCGCCAAGGTATGCCTGTCGATCTTCCCGCCGAGCCGCGAACGCGACGCCCTGATGGCACTGCCGGACTACGTGCTTTCGCGGGACCGGTAGGCTGCACTCCGCTTTCGGGCTGGATAGTCGCGCGTCGCCCGCTTGACGTTCATGGACGTTCTCACACGCTTCCAGCAGCTCCGCGAACAGATTCGTCACCACGAGAACTGCTACTACGTTCTCGCCGCGCCTGAGATCTCCGACGAGGAGTTCGACCGGCTGCTTCACGAGCTCGAGAAACTCGAGTCGGAACATCCCGACCTCGTCACCGAGGACTCTCCAACCCGGCGCGTTGCTGGACGTCCGACCGCGTCGTTTCCAACCGTCGAGCACATCGCCCCGATGCTCAGTCTCGATAACGCCTACAACGAGGCAGAGCTGCGCGCCTTCGACGAGCGGGTGCGAAAGGGCGCAGGACTCGGTGACGCCGCGGTCGACTACGTTGCCGAACTCAAGATCGACGGGCTGAGCATCGCGCTGACCTATCAGGACGGACGCCTGGTCCGCGGCGCGACACGCGGTGACGGGACTCGTGGTGAGGACGTGACCGCGAACGTCAGGACGATTCGCCCGATTCCCCTTTCCCTTAAGGGCGGACCGGCGGGACGTCTGGAGGTTCGCGGCGAGGTGTTCCTGCCGCGCGCGTCCTTTGCGCGCATCAACAAGGAGCGGGAGGACGCCGGTGAACCGTTGTTTGCCAACCCGCGCAACGCCGCCGCCGGGACGATGCGCAACCTTGATCCTGCGCTCGTCGCCAAGCGCCAGCTCGGGGCCTTCACCTACCAGGTCGTAGGGGCGGTTCGTCAACCGCCCCGCGACATCCAGAAGCACAGCGACGCGCTGCGCGCCTTGACCGCGTGGGGGCTGCCAGTGGAGCGTCACCACCAGCGCTGTGCCGGGATCGACGAGGTGGTTGCGTTCTGCGAACAATGGGCCGAAGGACGGCTCGCGCTCGACTTCGACACCGACGGCGTCGTCATCAAGGTCGATGATCTGGCGCTGCGCGAGCGGCTCGGCACCACCGCAAAGTTTCCGCGCTGGGCGACCGCGTTCAAGTTTCCGGCGCAGCAGGCGCATACGACGCTCCGCAAGATCGAAGTGAACGTCGGACGAACGGGTGCGAATACGCCGTACGCCGTCCTCGAGCCGGTGTTCCTTGCCGGCTCGACGATCTCGATGGCGACGCTGCACAACGCGGAAGACATCGCCCGGAAGGACTTCCGCGAGGGGGACACGGTTGTCATCGAGAAGGCGGGCGACGTGATCCCGCGCGTCGTCGCACCGATCCTCACGCTGCGTCCGGCGGACGCCGTGCCCTGGGTGATGCCGACCCGTTGCCGCGCCTGCGACAGCCAACTGGTGCGCGATGAGGACGAAGTGGTCTGGCGCTGCGACAACACCTCGTGCCCGGCTCGCCTCCGCCGCAGCCTCGAACACTTTGCCTCGCGCAGCGCGATGAACATCGAAGGGCTCGGCGAGTCGCTCGTCGAGCAGCTCATCGAGCAGGGCCTGGTGCGCGACTTCGCGGACCTTTACCATCTCGACGCCTCGCAGCTCGAGAACCTGGTGGTGGCGCCGCGCGAGCCGAAATCGGAACGCGCCGTCGCGCGAAAGCTAGGGAAGGTCGGACGTAACGTGTTCGCGGAGATCGAGCGCAGCAAGTCCAACGACCTGTCGAGGCTCGTCTATGGGCTCGGGATCCGCCATGTCGGTGAGAAGGCCGCTGCTACTCTCTCGCGTCATCTCAGGACAATGGCTGCGATTCTCGATTCGCCTGTAGAAGCGCTGCAGACCATCCCGGACGTCGGCCCGGTTGTCGCCGCATCAGTTCGCTCCTTCGGGAACGAGCCCCGTAACCAGGCCGTGATCGACAAACTGGCGGCTGCGGGCGTGAACATGGCGAGCCAGCAGCCGGAGGTCAGCGAGGGCGTACCCGGTCCACTCGCCGGAAAGACCTTCGTTCTGACCGGGACGCTTCCGACGATGACCCGGGATGAGGCGACCGCCGCCATCGAGGAACGGGGCGGAAAGGTGTCTGGCTCAGTGAGCAAGAAGACGAGCTACCTCCTGGCGGGCGACGAGGCCGGGAGCAAGCTCGAAAAGGCCCGCTCCCTCGGGATCCCGATCCTGACCGAGGAGGATTTCCGCGGACTTATAATCTAACGGGAAGCATGCGCAGATTCACTATCCTCAGCGTGGCGCTGGCGTCGGTCGTGGGCCTGCTTGTGGGGCTCATCCTGGCGGGCCAGTTCACACCCACCCCGGTGGTGACGACCGCACCGCGCGTCTACCCGGCCGCGGACAGCCCCGCTCGTCCGGTGCTTCCCGCCGGGGGCTCCAATGCTAATTTCGCGGATGTCGTCGAACGCATCAACGCCGCGGTCGTCAATATCGACGCCACGTCGAACCGGGGCGGCGGCGCGGGGCAGGGCTTCCTGCGCCGCGGTGACGATGTGCCCCGCCAGTTCGACGGCCCCACTCGCGGTGCCGGCAGCGGCTTCGTCATCGATCGCGCCGGCTTCATCCTCACCAACAACCACGTCGTCGATAACGCTGAGCGGATCACGGTGACGCTCGCCGATGGCCGCAGCTTCCGGGGAGAGGTGGTCGGTGCCGATCCGGCAATCGACGTGGCACTGCTGAAGATCGCCAATGCGCGGGACCTCTCGGAAGCGCCGCTTGGCAATTCCGACAACTTGCGCGTCGGCGAGTGGGTGTGCGCGATCGGCAATCCGCTCGGATACATCCACTCCGTCACCGTTGGTGTCGTCAGTTTCATCGGTCGAAAGCTGTTCGATCCGTCGCTCGACGCCTTCATTCAGACGGACGCCGCGATCAACTTCGGGAACAGCGGTGGACCGCTCATCAACACCCGCGGCGAAGTCATCGGGATCAACTCCGCGGTCAGCTCACGGACCAACAATATTGGGTTCGCTGTCCCGATCAACCAGGCGGTCGCGATTCTGCCGCAGTTGAAGGCGCACGGGAAAGTTTCCCGCGGTTTCCTTGGCGTCGGGCTGACCGATGTGACGCCCGAGCTTCGACGAGGACTCAATCTCAACGTCGGCCGCGGCGCACTGGTGGAGGACTTCACGATTGATGCGCCGGCCGAGCGTTCGGGCCTCCGCGTGTACGACGTGATCATCGATGTCGACGGTCGAGACGTGGCGAGCAACGACGATCTGATTCGCGACATCTCGGCGCGCCAGCCCGGCACCGTAGTCAGGCTCCAGGTGCTCCGCGACGACAAACGGATGACCGTGCCGGTCCGCCTGGCAGAACGGCCCAACCCCGCCAGAGCCGGGACCGACGAACTGCCCGGCGGCGGCACTGCGCCATCGTCGGACGAGCCTGAGCCGCCACTCGGCCTGACCGTCCGCGATCTGGATCGCGCCGCGACAACCCGTTACAACATTCCGTCCAGCCTTCAGGGCGTCTGGATCTCCCGCGTCAATCCGACCGGCGCAGCGTTCTCACTGCCGCTGCGGCGCGGGTTCGTGATTACCGAGATCAACCGAAGGCCGGTGAGATCCGTTTCGGACTACGAGCGGGTGTTCTCGAGCGTCAAACCAGGGGACGTGCTCGCGATCTATTTCTACGACACCACCAACGCGCAACGCCGGCTTGTCACCGTTACGGTGGAACGCTGAGAACGCGCCGTCCCGTCACGACATAACTGAGAACCTGAATGGCCGCACGCGTTTTATTGATCGATGATGACGCCGGGATCCGCGAGTCGATGCGGATGCCGCTCGAATACGAAGGCTACGAATACAGCGCCGCGGCATCCGCCGAGGAGGGGCTGGCCGAGATCGCGCGCGAGTCTCCAGACATCGTCTTTCTCGACATCAAGATGCCGGGCATGGACGGCCTCGACGCGCTGACGCGAATCAAGGGCAACGACGAGTCCCTGCCGGTGGTCATGATCTCGGCCCACGGCAACGCGCAGGTCGGGATGGAAGCAACCAAGCGCGGGGCCGACGACTTCATCGAGAAGCCGTTCGGCGCCGAGCGCCTGCTGGTGACGATCAAGAACGTCCTCAGCCAGTCCAGGCTCCGCAACGAGAACACCACGCTGAAGCGCGCTGTCGAGGCGCGCTACCAGATGGTGGGCGAGGGCGCCGGCCTGCGCCGGATTGGTGACGCGATCAAGCGTGCGGCACCAACCAACGCAACCGTCCTGATCCTCGGCGAGAGCGGCGCCGGCAAAGAGCTGGTGGCCCGGGCGATCCACCGTAACAGTCTGCGCAGCCGCGATCGGTTTATCCAGGTGAACTGCGCCGCGATCCCGGAAGAACTGATCGAGTCGGAGCTGTTCGGGCACGAGAAGGGATCCTTCACGGGCGCAACGGAAAAGCAGATCGGCAAGTTCGAGCAGGCGGACCGCGGCACGATCTTCCTGGACGAAGTCGGCGACATGAGTCCAAAGACGCAGGCCAAGGTCCTGCGCGTCCTGCAGGAGGGTGAGGTCGAGCGTCTCGGTTCGTCCAGGACGATCAAGGTCGACGTGCGCGTGATCGCGGCCACGAATAAGGAGCTGGAAGCGGAGATCGAGAAGGGAACGTTCAGGGAGGACCTGTTCTTCCGCCTCAGTGTCATCCCGATCCACGTCCCACCGCTGCGCGAGCGCCGCGATGATATCGCACCGCTGGTGCGCCACTTCGCCGACATCTTCAGCCGCGAGCACAACCGTCGTCCGCAGCGCTTCACGGCCGCCGCGCTCGATCACATGCAGAAGGCTCGCTGGAAGGGCAACATTCGTGAGCTTCGCAATACCGTGGAGCGCCTGATCATCATGACGCCCGGGGAAACGATCGACGTCGACGATCTGCGCGACATCGTCCGCATCGAGTCCCGGCCGGCTGCGCCTGAGAACGGCGGCGCGGAAAAGGAGCGCCCCGGCACGCTGCGCGAGTTCAAGGAAGTCGCCGAGCGAGCCTTTCTCGTCGACAAGTTGCGCGAGCACAACTGGAACATCTCGAAAACCGCCGAGGTGATCGGTACGCCGCGGAGCAATCTGTACAAGAAGCTCGAGCAATACGGCATCAGCCAGGAAAACGACGCGTAAACGCGATAACCCGGTAAAATCGATGCGTCGATCAATCGACAGACTGATCGGTAGGCCGATAAACCGATAGAGAGATAGGTAGATCCGGGGTTGTTGCAGACGATCGTCGTTCGACGGCGCTCGCAAGGGTGACGTCGGAGGGAGGAAAGTCCGAACTCCGCAGGGCAGTGCGCCGGGTAACGCCCGGTCGGGGTAACCCGAAGGAAAGTGGCACAGAAAATATACCGCTTATGTGGTGGTGACATCGCGTGAGTAAGGGTGAAAAGGTGCGGTAAGAGCGCACCGCGCCGGTGGCAACATCGGTGGCAGGCAAAACCCCGCACGGAGCAAGGCCAAATAGGGGAGTCAGA
>Ga0183260_10003411_pt1 | contig 12826 bp, 11 predicted proteins | sample AntDrymUQ4972206_2_FD_129768 | JGI IMG/M metagenome (GOLD analysis project Ga0183260, IMG submission 129768) | Polar desert sand microbial communities from Dry Valleys, Antarctica - metaG UQ497 (22.06) (version 2) (version 2) | ecosystem: Environmental > Terrestrial > Soil > Desert | place...
CCCCAGGTCGGCGGACGGTTCTCACGCCCCGAACGAGAAGAAGCGACCCTCCGACGAGCAGAGTGGGCACGTACCACACGGCGTGCATGAGGATCGCAAACGCGAGCGCCTGCTCGGTTCCGACCTCGAAAAGCGCAAGGACCGACACACCGAGCCACTGGTACGTCCCGACGAAGCCCGGCGACGACGGAATGGCTACGCCGAGATTGATCACGGCGGTAACGAAGATTGCCTCAATAGCGGAGAGCTCGATGCCCACGGCTCGGGCGACGAACCACGCTGCGAGCCCCCACGTCGCCCAGGTAGCGAGGCTCATCCCCGCGAGCATGCCTGCGCGCAGGCGACCGAGTGGTTCGGCGAGCTCCTCGATTGCGTCCCGGACGATTCGTCGCAGGAGCCGACGGTGGCCGCTCCGTTCACGCGTCCGGTGCCGCGTGTACACCCGTGCCGAAATCAGGACGAGTTCGAGCACGAGCAGTAGTGCAAGCCCGCCGACAGCGATCCGAAAGAGCCACTCCGCGCTCGATACGAACGGCAGTGAAACCGCGAGAAAGACCACCAGAGCCAGCACGTCGAAGGCACGATCGACAAAAACCGACGCAAGAGCACGACCCGCGGAGATCCGTGCCGCTACTTGGAGCCAGCGAGCACGAAGAAAGTCCCCGACGCGACCCGGCAGCACGTTGTTCACGGCGACTCCGCTGACCACCATCTCTCCAAACCGCACGACGGGGACACCCGGCGTGCGGGCGATTGCACGCCAACGCAGGGCCTGTCCCGTATAGACAGCAGCTAGGGCTCCAACGGCGAGGGCGATGTACTTCAACTGCGCCTGAGTAAGCACGGACCAAACCTCGTCGAGGTTCGCATCCCGAGCTGCCAGCCATAGGAAGAACGCCGACAGCAGCAGGCCGACGAGCAAGCCGAACATGAAGGTGCGACTGCGAGGACCTGTGACCAGGCGACGGTGACCCAGCACACTCACTCTGGGCGATCTCCCCGGCACGACTCGGGCGTCGTAACGGTTGCGCGAATCGGGTTCCTCACCCGGACCACCGATGCCCCGGTCACTGTGTTCCGCGCTACGACGGCTCCGGCGATGCGAACGTGGCACGGAACCAGGACGAGGTCGCCGAGCGGTGCGGCTCGGCCGTTGTCAAGCAAGACCCGACCCTTCGCAAGACGGACAGGGGTCGACGGCAGTCCGTATGGCATGGGGCTTCCGAGTTCGTAGACCCGTCCGACACTCCGATTGAAGACCTCGCCGATCCAAACAAGCCGGTGCCGTGTCGCTGATCCAACGAATCGCACTCCTGGCGGTTCTGACCACACGACGGAAACCGAATCTCGCTCGCCTCCCGCAGCGTCGATCCACGCTGGTCGCGACCCCACTCCAACAGATCGCGTCCACTCGGACGCCCACTGAATGGACTGTTGGGCGCTCAGACTGACCATGACCATAACGAAGATCACGGGAGTGACCACCGCAGCGTCATGGACGCGAGTGCGAATTGCGAACATGAAGAGCAGGCCGAGCGCAAAAGTAAAGGCGAGAACACCCGCAGGCCAGGCGATAACCTCGCGTACTCCCGCCCAGGGCTCGAGCGCGAGAGCCTGGAAGCGCACGTTCGCGAGAAAGCTGTCGAGCGGGATGACCGCCGGGAGCAGCGACGCGAAGGCGACGCTGACGGCTACGACAGGCTGCCGTCCGGGTCGATCACGCAACCAGAGGGCGAGTCCGATGAAGAACAGAGGCGCGAGCATGAAGGTGCTTCGCTCATGGAGCCTGGTCACGTTCTCCGGATAAGCCCCTCCCCCGGGAAACGGGGTCGAGGCGAAAGCCGCAACGACAATGACCACCGCCGCACAGCACGGAACGATCAACGCGACGAAAAGACGCTCCCGAGAGTCCGCGTCCCGTCGAAGGCACCGCCAGACAATGAGCGTCGTAACTGCGAATGGAGTGACTGCGACGTAGAGATCGAGTTCAGCGATATGGATGAGCGCCCACCATGGGACGGCTGCCAAGTCGATGTTGTCGAGAACTACGACGTACGCACCCAGCGCTTCGAGAGGGTTCAGCTGGAGAAACGCCCCAACCAAGGCTCCGGCAACAGCAATCCCCGCAAGCGAGATCCACACCGGTCGGTAGGCCTTGAGTCCGCCTCGATCACCGGAGCCCGCTCGCTTCTCGAGCCAGCTATGAAGAACGATGGCGGCAACGAACGCAACGATGAGCGCTGTTGCCAGCATCTTCACCGCGGAGGCAAGCGTGATCGCACCGAGAGCAGCTGCCTGAGTCGCCAACAGAGGACGTTCGAGAGCAACAGTGATGGCGAGCAGGGCCAGGACGAACGTGGGATAGAGCGCGACTTCGGTCATCAAAGTGCCGGCATAGAGCATCGACGGCACTGCAATTGAGAGCCCGGCGACGAGTAGGGAGAGACCTTCGCTCACAAACCGTCTGGCCAGGAAGTACGACGGCACCGCCGTGACGCTGAGGATCAGCGCATTGAGGATCTTCGCACCAGCGTAAGCCGTCGATACGTCGTCGAAGATCGCCCAGATCGGTGCGAGAAGTGCCGGGTATCCGAGCCCATATGCGAACGAAACTTCGCCGCGGATCCGCGGAAGGCCAACCTGCCCGAGACTCTTTGCCAGCTCGGAATAGATGAGTTCGTCGGGAACGATCCAGGGCGACGGGCTTCGAAGTGCGACAAAAGCATGCAATGCGGTCGCCGCAAGGACCATCAGGCAGAGCACTCCGCGCGCCGGTATTGCTCTCGCCAGCGACGTCATCTGAATCTCGGCTGCAGAGCGAACACTCATCCCAGTGCGGTCCGCTCCGGATTCGTCGGAGGCGAGCTAGCTGCCCGTTGTTGTGCCGCTTCGAGTGTCGACTCTCTCACGACGTTCTCCGATAAACGCGTACACCCGCGCTATCGAAGACCAGGCGCCACGCCGGGTCATGTTCGAGTTTCACAAGCGGACTCTCAGCTGGTCGCTGGTCGACCCTGTGTTCGCGAAGCAGCCAGGAACCAAACTCATAGGCGCCATAGGAATATGAATCGCGCGTATCGATGACGGCCCAATCGGCACGTGCGCGTTCGGGGAAGAGGTAGATCTTCCGTCGCGCGGAGAGATGGGCGCCCAGTCGATTGGTCGCCGTGACCGATGCGCTCGACGGCACGAGCTCGATCGCGTCGCGCATGGCCTCGGTGCGTGCCGTCGAATCAGGTTGTGGAAAGAGAAACGCGTCCTCGCCTGGGAAAGGTGGTTTCCAAGCTAGGCACATGAGTGCTGCAGCGAGCGGAAGGGCAGCCGCAACGAGCCGCAAGCGACCGTGAAATCGGCCAACGCTCATGATCGATGCGGCCACGAGCACGGGTGTGATCGCAGAGACGTACTGGTACATCGGCTGCGTCGTCGCCGAGACGCCCGAAAGCGCGTTCACGCCAAGTTGCGGCAGAGCTGTCGCCAGAAGCAACGGTTGCCCGAGTGCGAGGAAGGCCGTGGGCACGAGGAGCAACAGCACATACAAGCCATCGGCTCCGGTCGCGACCTGAGCCAATACCGTTTCGGGGTCGGTAAACAGCGTCACCACCAGCCCCTGCGGCGAGCCCCCGACACTTTCGAACAACGAGTAGAAGCGACTCGGTCGGCCCTCGTTGAAAGCCGGTATCACGAGCAGGAGGCAGATTGCCGCCCACGCCGTTCCACCTGTCGCGATGCCAAGGCCTACCAGCCAGCGCCGATACTTGAACGCATACCACAGGCCGAGCGCCGCGACGGTGAGACCAATCAGCTCACCCCCGGTCATGGCCAGGGCCGCGCACAGGGCGAAGCGCCCGAGATGATGCTGGTCGAGAAACCAGATCGCGAACAGGAGGACTGGGATCGCGAGCGTCACGGGATGCACGTCGTTGATGGCGTTCCAAAGGATCCACGGAAACGCCAGATACCACCCTCCGAGAAGAGCCGCCGCAAACCCCGAGCCCGTGTGCTTCAGGGTAAGCCGCACGACCGGATAGAGGCCCGCGGCGAGTGCCGCAGCTTGCCCGAGGATCAGCGACTCGGGGCCGGAGTGAATCCACCAAAGCGGCACGAAGACCACCAGCGCGGGGTCGACGTGGGCCCCCAGGCGAACGATCTGCTCACCGGTATGTCCATCCGTCAATTCGAGCGGGCGTCCCTCGGCGGTGCTCCAGACCGCTTGCACCATGTTGCCGAGGTCGAAGCGGTGAGACAGGAACTGGTTGTGTCGCCAGACCGCAAGCCAGCCGACCGCCACGGTCCACGCCGCCGCGCTCGCGGCCACCAAGAAAGCGCCGGCTAGGCTCAACGACCGGGCCTTGACGTCCGCTGACGTCTCCGATGTCGACGTATGTGCGACCTCTCCGTGCGTCGCCGCGAAGTCCGTCACGATTCGCCTCGCGCTGGGAACGGCTTTGGCGTGGCCGCGGCGACAAGGAGAACGGTTGTCGTCAGTGCGAGAGCCACCACGATCGGCCAGAGGTCACCGCCGTTTTCCTGCGCTGGAAAGAGCCAAAAGATCCACATCAGTCCCCAAGCCAGGGAAAGCCTCGGCCGCGCGAGCGCGAGCGGGACGATGAGCAGGACGAAGTAGTGCAGCCACACGATCGGAGTGAGAGTGATTGCGGCGACCATGGCCAGCGAGAACGCCGTTCGATCATCGGCATCGCGGCGAGCGACCATGACGACTCCCGCGAGCAACGGCAGCCCGACTAGCCAGGGGAGCGTGTCCGCGATGCCTTCGGACAGGCCTGCCTCCATGCCCAGCGCAACGAGCGAGTACCCACGATCCTGGACGACATCGGCGAGTCGGCGGACAAGCTCCGGATAGTCGGAGAGACCCGCCCACCCGATCGCCCCCCAGGCAACGAAGGTCATCGCGATGGCAAGTGCCGCGGCACCGAGGGCCGCCGACCAGCGCCGAGTCGCCGCGAGCCAGACAACGAGCGGCCAGAGAAAGAGCTTGAGCGAGATGGCGACGGCAACCGCACCGCCGGCGACCCAGAACGTATCGCGCCAGCGCCAGGTAACTGCCGCAAGCAAGAGGAGCACGGGGGTCAGTGTCCCGATGCCCACAGCCCCGATCACCGGCGCGGAGGCAATGACGACGCCCAGCACACGCCAGTCGCGTACCCCGAGCATCCACACCGCAACGAAGAGGGACACGATGAGTAGCGCGCCCCAGACGGCAGCGGCGATGTCGAAGTCGAGTGCGCCGAAGGGCGCAAAAGCAAGCGCGGCGGCCGCGGGATACGGAAACCGGAATACCTCCTGGATCTCCTCGGGATCGAGATCGTCTCCGGCGGTTTCGAGCGTTGCCGCGGTCGAATACGGCGAGACACCGTTCGTGACATCGTTTCCGCCCTGCCAGAACTGGCGGAAGTCGAAAGCCCATCCGTCCGAATCGAACGCCGCGACGCCGAGTAGGAAACAGAAGATCAGGGCCGGCAATACTCCGAAGATGAGCCTGTCCACGGCACGCCGCGTCACGAGTGCGCTTTCGAGCGTGCGTAGTCGAATCCCTCCCCCTAGGGGCATTGCGCGCACGTTCCCAGAGTGCGGTTCAAGCCGGACGAATGTGCATCCCGATCGCTCTGTTCGACACTGGCCGATGGGCTAGAAGGACGGCCCGAGGACCTGGCCGCTCGTCAGAGAGTAGATCGGAGCGAATTCAGACCGCGACGGCGCCGCGCAGGAAGTCGACGATCTCGGTGGTTGTCGCGCCCGGGCCGAAGACGGCCGCCACACCTGCGCCTTTGAGCTCGTCCGCGTCGTCCGGTGGGATCGTGCCTCCGACGACGACGAGCACGTCATCTGCGCCGTTTTCTCTCAACCCGTCGACGATGCGGGGGACGAGCGTCATGTGTGCGCCGGAGAGGATCGAAACGCCCACGGCATCCGCGTCCTCCTGGATTGCAGTCTCGACGATCTGCTCCGGCGTCTGGTGGAGGCCCGTGTAAATGACCTCCATTCCTGCGTCGCGGAGCGCCCTCGCGATGATCTTGGCGCCGCGGTCGTGGCCGTCGAGGCCCGGCTTCGCGATCACCACCCGGATCTTCCGGTCGGGCACATCGGCAGAATACCGCGGTGCGTCTCAACGTCATCGGGTCCTCCCCAGCCTGGCCGAATCCCGGAAGCGCGCACTCCGGATACATGCTCGAAGCGAACGGAACCCGTCTGCTCCTTGACTGTGGGCCGGGTGTGCTGGGGCGACTGCGCGAGAAAGAGCTCTGGCCGCGCGTGGACGGGATCGCGATCACGCACTTCCACCTCGACCACTGGGGAGATCTCGTCCCGTGGGTCTGGGGCACCTTCTACCTCGCGACGAACGGCCCTCTCCCGAAGCCCGCGCTGTGGGTGCAGCCGGGGGGCGCCGAGTTTCTGACCGGGCTGGGCGAGCGCCTCGGGTTTCCGGACATGTTCGAGCGAACCTTCGAGCTGAGCGAGTACCAGCCGGACACGCCATTCGACATAGGACCGCTCGTGGTCACGCCGACGCGCGTGCCCCATTACACGCTCCAGACCTACGCCTTCCGGGTCGAAGGCGACGAGCACGCGCTCGCCTACTCAGGAGATTCTGCGCCGTCGGAAAAGCTGGTCGAGGCCGCGCGAGATGCCGATCTCTTCGTCTGCGAGGCGACGCTTCTACGAGGCGAGCTCGACGGCGAACCCCGAGGGCACCTCTCGCTGGACGAGGCCGTCGACGCCTTCGAGGCATCCAGGGCGAAGCGTCTCCTCGTCACCCATCGTCCGTGCGAGCTCCCTACCCCAGAGGAGTACGAGCTGGCATTCGACGGGCTCGAGCTGGACGTCTGACCTAGGTCCGCCCGCGGGGTCGAGATGACGACCTTGCGGGCCGATACCCTCCGAGCATGGTCTCGGTCGTCGTCCCGCTGTACAACGAAGAGCATTCCGTCGAGACCCTCTACGGAGAGATCACGGCGGCGCTAGAGCCCTCCGGAGAGCCGCACGAGGTGATCTTCGTCGACGACGGATCGACTGATGGCAGCCTGGGCGTCCTCACCGGCCTGCACGCCGAGACCACGAACGTCGTCGTTGTCCATCTGCGCCGGAACTTCGGCAAGGCGGTTGCCCTGCAGGCGGGATTCCTCGAGGCCAGGGGAGACATCGTCGTGACGATCGACGCCGACCTCCAGGACGATCCTGCGGAGATTCCGCAGTTGCTCGCGAAGCTCGGCGAGGGCTTCGATCTCGTTTCCGGCTGGAAGTCGAGGCGGAACGACCCTTGGACGCGCCGTCTTCCGTCGCGTGTCTTCAACTGGGCGACAGCAGTCGTCTCGGGTGTCCGACTGCACGACGTCAACTGCGGCCTGAAGGCCTATCGCGCGGAAGCTCTCCGGGGAATGCGCATCTACGGCGAGCTGCACCGTTTCATCCCCGTCCTTGCGGCGTACCGGGGCTTTCGTGTCGCCGAGATCCCGGTCCACCATCGGGCACGGCAACACGGCCGCTCGAGGTATGGGCTCAATCGCTATCTACGCGGCCTGTTCGACCTCGTCACCGTCACCTTTATGGGTCGCTACCGGCACCGCCCTCTGCATCTCTTCGGCGGAGTGGGTCTGCTGATGGGATTCGCCGGGTTCGTGATCCTCCTCTACTTAACCGCCGTGAAGATCGGAGGCGAAGCAATCGGACACCGCCCCTTGCTCACGCTCGGTGTCCTCCTCGTCGTCGTCGCGATCCAGTTCATCTCGTTGGGACTGGTCTCCGAGCTGATCACGTCACAGCACGAGGAACGGATGGGCGAGCGCGAGCGGGCCGATCTGGTCGTGGAAGAAGTCCTACGCTGAGCTCGAAAGACCGTGAGCTCACCGTTGCGCGCTCCCGCTCGTCGCGAGCATGAGCGATCGACTCACCGAAGAGCAGCGGGTGTCCCGACTGGCCTCCGCAGCTATGCAGCGGGGGCGAGACTCGCGCTGGCTGAGGCTCGTTGCTCGCTTCGCGGCGCTGGCGCTCCTAATCGTCCTGGCACTTCGCTTGCATCAACTGTGGCGGGAACGGCCGATAGATCTCTCGGGCGCGGATGTGCCTGTTCTGGCACTTGCGGCGACGGTCTCTTTCATCGCAATCGTGGCTTACGGGGCGGTATGGCCGTTGATCCTCAAGCGGATCGGATCGCGTGCGCCAAACGGCGCTGTCAGGTTGTTCCTTCAGAGCCAGCTCGGGAAATACCTGCCAGGAGGGATTTGGCATTACGCTGGGCGGGTCGGCCTTGCCCGTGCTCGCGGCGTTCCCGTTCGCTCAAGCGTGCTCTCGCTTGGGATCGAGGTTGCAGCTTCGGCGCTCGCCGCCGGGATCGTGGGCTACTTCGTACTCCCCGTCACCCTTGCAGCGACGCTTTCAATCTCAACGCTCCTAGCCCTGATCGTTCTGGCCTCCGATCCGACCAGAAGCCCTCTCGACCTGCTACTGCGAACCGTGGGTCGCGTCGTCCGGATCCCCGTCGGGGATCTGCGACCGACGATCCGGGCCTTGCCCGGAATCGTCGTCCTTTATCTGCCGGTCTGGGCGATCTACGGCGTGGCTTTTTGGCTGGCAGGACGCGCCCTCTTTCCTATTCCGGGGCACGAGGTCCTCTATTTCACGGCTACCTTCGCACTTGCTTGGCTCGCCGGCATGCTCGTGGTGTTTGCTCCGGGTGGAATCGGGATACGCGAAGCAGTGCTCGTGGGTCTACTCGCGCCACGCGTCGGCGAAGCGGAAGCGATCGTCATCGCTGCCACATCGCGCATCCTGCTCACGTCTGCGGATCTTGTCGGAGGAACCGCAGCGCTGGCGCTCTCCCGTCTCCAGAGGCGTCGCCTCGGGTTGTGACTGGGGCGTCGCCGATGGAAAGACATGACCCTGTCGACGTCACCGATTTCGTCGGACCGTCCGGGAACGCCACCGACAAGTATGGAGCGCGAAACCCGCTCACGCGGATGCTGCTCACTCGGTTCCTCCGCGAGATCGACGAGTTGATACGGGCTGCCGAACCAAGCTCGATTCTCGACGTCGGCTGCGGCGAAGGAGTAGTGACGAAGCGCCTCGCAGGCGTCGCGGGGGCACCAACCATCGGCGTCGACGTCGGAAACGACCGAATGCGAGAGCAGTGGCGGCATCGTCAAGGGGGACAGCTGTCGTTCCGCGGCGCTTCGGCGTATGACCTTCCCTTCCGAGATGGATCGGTGGACTGCGTCTGCGCCTTCGAGGTCCTCGAACACCTCGAACGACCTTGGGACGCGCTCACCGAGATGTCCCGGGTCGCCCGGAGGACTCTCGTGCTGAGCGTTCCGCGCGAGCCGGTATGGCGTCTCGTTCACCTGTTGGCAGGACGAGATTTCAAAAACCTTGGCAACACTCCGGGTCACCTCAATCACTGGTCCACGAAGAGTTTCGAGCGCCTCGTCTCGGAGGTCGGCCGAGTGACGAGCGTCCGAACGCCTTTCCCGTGGACCATCGTCGTCGTCGTCGTCGATCGGCTCCTCGCAGAGTCATCGGCGACCTAGCGTTCAGTAACCGGACGAAGTCCGGATAGCGGAGTACGCTGCAACCTCTGAGGCTCGTCCTTGTACCGCTTAGTCTGATCGGCGTCCTCGCGGTAATCGGTCTCGCGTCTCGGGGCGCGGCCGATGAGGACCCGGCCGCCCCCCACGTCGAGCTGGTCGAGATCGGCCGTTTCGAGCAGCCGCTTTACGTCACGTCCCCACCACACGACGAGCGCCTCTTCGTCGTCGAGCGGACAGGTCGCGTTTGGATTGTCGTCGGAGGTCGCCGGCTGCGTCGTCCGTTTCTCGATCTCTCACGCCGCGTCTCGACGAGCGGTTTCGAGGAGGGACTCCTCTCGATCGCGTTCGCTCCCGACTACGCCAGCTCCGGGCTGCTGTACGTCGATTACACCGACCTTCAGCATCGAACGGTGATCGAAGAGTTCCGACGGTCTCGTGACCCGGACGTGGCTGACCGCCGGACCGCGCGCCGAGTGCTCGTGATCCCGAATCCGAGCGAGGGACATCACGGCGGCCTCGTTCTCTTCGGGCCTGATCGATACCTCTTTATCGGGCAAGGAGACGGCGGCATTTACCGGGATCCGACGTTTCCTGCGCAGCGCCTAGACAATCTGCACGGGAAAATCCTCAGGATCGACCCGCGACGTCACGGCACGCAGGCTTATCGCGTTCCGAAGGACAACCCGTTCGTCGACCGGCCGGGCCGTGATGAGATCTGGGTCTACGGTCTCCGCAATCCTTGGCGCTTCGCGTTCGACCCCGCGACCGCGGACCTCGTCATCGGTGACGTCGGGGAGCTGATCGCGGAGGAGATCGACGTCGCTCCGCGTGCGGGACTCAATTTCGGGTGGAGCTGTCTCGAGGGACGAGCACCGTACGCCTCCGACGGCCCGGCATCCTGCGCTCGAGCAACGCCGCCCGCGCGGGAGCTCATTCGTGGCTCTATCCGTGCCGAGAAGCCGGACGGCGATCTGCCGACGGTGACGCGCGGTCGCCCGCGCGCGAACACTCGTCTCATGCCCGGCGAGCCCGTCTGCAGCATCACAGCCGGGGTATTCGTTCGGGATCCCTCCCTCCCGAGCCTGGTCAACCGCCACCTTTTCGGCGACTTCTGTGACGCCTCACTTCACAGCTTTCGCCTGGAGCGCGGGCACGTGGTCGACGAACGGGAACTCGGCCTGGACGTTCTTCTCTTGAGCTCTTTCGGGGTGGACGGCGCTGGTCGGGTCTACGTGACGTCGCTGGCCGGGCCTGTTTATCGACTAGAGGCCGCTCGATGACCAGCAGGCCCCCCGCAGCCCTGCCGAAGACGTGGTCTCCACTCGACTTCGGGCTTCACGCTTTTCTCGTCGTCAATCCATTCGCGCTCGGGCTCTGGATCTTCTCGTTGGCTCCCCTCGTAGGCGGAAATCTCTTCCTCGCGGTCGTCCTGGCCGGGGTCGTGATCCTGTTGGGGGCTGTTGTCTACGGTGCATTGGCGGCCAGGTGGCCCTGGACTGGCGGCGATTACGCCTGGCAGACACGCTTGCTCGGAGCCCGGTTCGGTGCGGTTGTCGCCCTTACGTCGTGGTGGCTGGTCGTCGCGCTGCTCGCACCCGTTTATGGGAACGTCATCGTCGTCCAGGCTCTCGATCCACTCCTCATGCACGCGGGCTGGGACGGCGTGGCCTCCTGGTTCCATAGCCGCGAGGGCACGTTCGCCGCCTCGCTCATGGCGGTAGGCGTCGCAGCTGCGTTCGTCGGTCTCGGCATGCGCCGCGCGGCGATCGCACAGCGGGTCCTGGTCGTCATGGGGAGCGCGGCGCTCGTGGTCGTCCTCGCCCTGCTAGTGACGGGCGACTTAGCGGCCGTAAGCAAGGAGTTCGACGCCAAGGCCGCCAATGTCTACGGCGCCAGTCCGCTCGCCTCCGCACAGATCGTCGAGATCGGAGGCTTCGACGCGAAGGTCACGGAGGTCGAGCCAGGAGGCACGTTCAGGCTCGTTCCACTGCTACTCCTCTTCGGTCTCTGGATCGGATGGGCTGGACCGCTCATCGGAGAAGTCCGGGCGCGGAAGCCGGCATCCGTCAGCCTCGCCCTCGTACGCGTCGCCGCAGTATCGACCGTGGCGAGCCTCTTCTTTCTCGTTGCGATCGGTCGAGGCAGCACCTGGGAGTTTTGGAACGAAGCGAACAACCTGTACTGGGGAACGCTCCACGGAACGACGGCGGCGACGCCGCTGTCGGCCTGGCCGAGCCCAGTCGTGCTTGCGGCCTGGCTCACCGACAGCACGCTCGTGCAGATCGCGATCATCGCCGGCATGGCTGCATGGGTCCTGGGCTGGACGGCGACGCTCTTTCTCAGCGCAACTCGAGTGCTTCTCGCCGCCGCGTCCGATCGGGTGCTTCCCAACGCAGTCTCCCGGACCACGGGGGACTCTGTCCCGCTCGTCGCGCTCGGACTGTTGGTGATACCCGCCTGCGCGCTCGCGGCTGTCGACGCGTACTGGGACGCGTTTGCGGAGTGGTCCGCCGTCGCGGTGATCGCGCTCGCTGTGACTACCGCGGGGTCAGGCGCCGCGGCGGTCGCGGGCTTCCGTCGTGAGCACCGTAGCCTCGCGGCGATCTCCGCGCTCTTTGTGCTGCTTGTCGTGTTAACGATCGGAGTCTGGGTGCTGGATCCTGTGTACGGGATGCGCACGTTCGGCGCTTTGGCCTTCCTGGCGGCCCTCTATGGCATCTCTGCCGGGGTCTACGCCGTGTCGCGCCGGCGAGAGCGAAAGGCGCTCGTCACGATGGCCGACGCCTCAGGCTAGAAGACCGGCGTCTCGCGCCACACGCCCCACACCGCGCGAAGCGCGTCGCACATCTCGCCGAGCGTGACGTAGTCGCGCGCGGCGTCGACGATCAGCGGCATCAGGTTGACGCCGTCCTTCGCCGCGGCTTCGCTCAGTGCTGCGAGCCGCGACTCGACCCTGCTCGAGTCCCGCCGGGCGCGCACACCGGCAAGCCGGTCGATCTGCTTCTGCTCGAGGCCCGGGTCGATCTTGAGGATCGGAATCGGGTTCTCGTCCTCGTGGACGTACCGGTTCACTCCCACAACGACCCGCTTCCCCGACTCGACCTCGGCCTGGTAGCGGAACGACGCCTCCGCGATCTCGCGCTGGAAGAAGTTGTCCTTGATCGCGGGGATGACGCCGCCGAGCTTGTCGATCCGGTCGAAGTACTCGTACGCCTGCGCCTCCAACATGTTTGTCAGCTCCTCGACGAAGTAGGAGCCGCCCAGCGGGTCGATCGTGTTGACCA
>Ga0183260_10003412_pt1 | contig 12819 bp, 11 predicted proteins | sample AntDrymUQ4972206_2_FD_129768 | JGI IMG/M metagenome (GOLD analysis project Ga0183260, IMG submission 129768) | Polar desert sand microbial communities from Dry Valleys, Antarctica - metaG UQ497 (22.06) (version 2) (version 2) | ecosystem: Environmental > Terrestrial > Soil > Desert | place...
CATCGACATCAGGACGGCCGCCAGCAGGGTCGCGGCACCGAGCAGGTACGGCAGGACGGGGACGGACGCACCCACGGCGAAGGCGACGAAGGACGAGACCGCGGCGAGGAACGGGGAGGCGAGGTCGCCCTCGGTGACGCCGAACTCCTCGCGGGCGTGCACGCGCACGGCGTTGTCGATGTCGCTGTGCACCTGCGCGGCGACCTGGGCCGCGAGCGCGGGCGTGAGGCCCTTGTCGACGTAGGTGGCGGTGAGCTCGGCCCGCTCGGCCTCGTCGTTGTCGGCGATCTCGTCGCGCTCGATGTCGATCTGCGCCTGCGCGAACTCGGACTGGCTGGCGACCGAGGTGTACTCCCCCGCCGCCATCGAGAACGCGCCGGCGGCGAGACCGGCGAGGCCGGCGAGCACGACCGCGTCCGGGTCGCCTCCCGACGTGCCGCCCACGACGCCCGCGATGAGGGCGAAGTTGGAGACCAGGCCGTCCATGGCGCCGAAGACCGCCGGCCGCAGCCACCCCCCGGTGGCGTCGGGGTGCTCGTGCTGCACGTCGTCGACGTCGGGGAGGTCCGCGCCTGCGGGACCGCTCACGGAGGGTCCCGGCGCGAGGCCGTCGTGTCGGCGTCGGCGTCGGTGTCGGGGTGGGCGTCGGAGTCGGTGCGGTCGGCGGGCTCGGCCTCGGCGTCCCCGGCGGAGTCACCGCCCCGCCCGCCGGCACGATAGCCGTCGTCCTCCCGGCCGGGGCGCAGCCGCCCCACCACCACGAGGTAGGCCGCCGCGAGCACGAAGACGATGATTGACGTCCACACGTTGAGCCGGAACGGGCCGAGGATCTCGGCGTCGTCGATGCGCAGCGCCTCGATCCAGACGCGCCCGACGGTGTAGGCCGCAACGTACAGCGCGAACGCGCGGCCGTGCCCGAGCCGGAACCTGCGGTCGGCCCAGATCACCAGGGCGACGACGCCGAGGTTCCACCCGAACTCGTAGAAGAACGTCGGGTGGAACGTCTCGAACTGCTCGAAGCCGACCGGCCGGCTCAGCGGGTCGATCTCGAGCGCCCACGGCAGGTCGGTGGGGCGCCCGAACAGCTCCTGGTTGAACCAGTTGCCCCACCGGCCGATCGCCTGCGCGAGCACGATCCCGGGGGCGACCGCGTCGGCGAACGGGGGCAGCCGGACCCCCACCCGGCGACACCCGATCCACGCGCCGACCGCGCCGAACGCGACCGCACCCCAGATGCCGAGGCCGCCGCGCCACACGTACAGGGCGGCGACCAGCGAGCCGTCCTCGCCGAAGTAGGCGTCCGGACTGCTGAGCACGTGGTAGATGCGGGCGCCCACGATGCCGAACGGGATCGCCCACACCGCCACGTCGTAGACCGTGCCGGGCCGGCCGCCCCGTGCCCGCCAGCGGCGCTCGCTGAGCCACAGGCAGGCGACGACGCCGAGCACGATGCACAGCGCGTACGCCCGCAGCGGCACCGGCCCGAGGTACCAGACACCCTGGTCGGGGCTGGGGACGGAGGCGGGGAGCAGGGCAGTCAGCACGGGCTCATCCTCGGTCGCGCGGACCCGACGCGGCGACCAGCCGCTCCAGGTCGGTGGACAGGTCGTCGACCGACGTGCCCTGCGGCCACAGCACGACCCCGTCGTCCCCGTCGTAGCCGATCAGCTCGGCGCCGTGGGTCACCTCGTAGCCGCCGCTGGGCAGGCGCCGGCCCCGGTCGACCGCGACCCCCATGTGCTGCGCGACGTCGACGATCGTGGCCAGCTCACCGGTGTAGCCGGTGAAGTCCGGGTCGAAGCGGTCGAGGTAGGCGCGCAGGGCCTCTGGGGTGTCGCGGGCGGGGTCGCTGGTCACGAAGACGACCTGCACCCGTGCCGCCACGTCGTCGGGCAGCCTGGCGACGGCCAGCGCGAGGTTGGCCATCACCAGCGGGCACACGTCGGGGCACAGGGTGTACCCGTAGAAGAAGACCCGGACCGGTCGGTCGAGGTCGGCGCTCAGCTCCACGGCCCGCCCGTCGTCGCCGGTGAGCCGGGCCCGCGGCAACGGGAACGCCGGCTCGACCTCGATCCCGGCGTACGGTCCGCCGGTGTCCGAGCGGTCGGAGATCTGCACCGGGGCACCCCCATCGCCGGCCACCTCCGCCGCACCGCATGCCGGGAGCAGTGCCGGCGCGAGGAGGGCGAGCGCCACGGCGACCGCGCGACGCCCTCGTGCGACGCTCACGCGCGGGCCTCCGAGCGGTCCCCCGACGCCAGCGGCCGGCGCGGCGCGGCGCGGCGTACGCCGGCGGCCAGCTCGGCGGCGAGGCCGGCGACCGCGCGTACGCCGGCGGGGTGGTCGTCCCCGGCGTCGAGCAGCCGGCGGACGAAGGCCGACCCGACGATGACGCCGTCGGCGTAGCCCGCCACCTCGGCGGCATGGTCCCCGTCGCGGACGCCGAGACCCACCCCGACGGGGAGTCCCGCGGGATCCGCGGCCACCCGGGTGCGCGCGACGAGGTCGGGAGCCGCGGTGCTGGTCGAGTCGCGGGCACCGGTGACCCCCATCACCGAGGTGGCGTAGACGAACCCGCGGCAGGCGGCGACGGTCGAGGCGATCCGCGCGTCGGTGGACGAGGGCGCCACGAGGAACACCCGGTCGAGGTCGTGTGCGTCGGAGGCGGCCCACCACCGTTCGGCCTCCTCGGGCACCAGGTCGGGGGTGATGAGACCGGCACCGCCCGCGGCGGCGAGGTCGCGGGCGAAGCGGTCGACGTCGTAGCGCTCGACGGGGTTCCAGTACGTCATCACCAGCGTCGGCACCCCGGTCGCCGCCACCGCCTCGACGACCCGCAGCGTGTCGGCGGTGCGCGCGCCGCCGGCGAGCGCGACCTCGGCGGCCCGCTGGATCGTGGGCCCGTCCATCACCGGGTCGCTGTAGGGCAGGCCGACCTCGACGACGTCGACACCGGCGTCCACCATCGCGGTGAGCGCCGCGACGGAACCCTCGACGGTGGGGTAGCCGGCGGGCAGGTAGCCGACGAGCGCGGCCCGCCCGTCCGCGCGCGCGCCGGCCAGGACGTCGCGGACCCTCACCGGTCGTGCTCCTCGGCCGCGGCCCGGGCGTCGTCGGCGTCCAGGTCGGGGCCGGCGTCGGCGACCCCGAAGTAGGCCGCCGCGGTGGGCATGTCCTTGTCTCCCCGTCCGGACAGGCACACCACGAGCACCGCGTCGGGGCCGAGCTCCCGGGCGACTCCCAGCGCGCCGGCCACGGCGTGCGCGGACTCGATCGCCGGGATGATGCCCTCGGTGCGCGACAGCAGGGCGAAGGCCTCCATCGCCTGGGCGTCGGTCACCGGCAGGTACGTCGCCCGGCCGGTCTCGGCGAGCCAGGCGTGCTCGGGGCCGACCCCGGGGTAGTCGAGCCCGGCGCTGATCGAGTGCGACTCGACGGTCTGCCCGTCGGCGTCCTGGAGCAGGTACGACCGCGCCCCGTGCAGCACACCGACGTCTCCGCCGGTGATGCTGGCCGCGTGCCGGCCGGTGTCGACGCCGTCCCCGCCGGCCTCGAAGCCGTACAGACGCACCGACTCGTCGGGCACGAAGGCGGTGAACATGCCGATGGCGTTGGACCCGCCGCCGACGCAGGCGCAGACCGCGTCCGGCAGCCGGCCGGTGCGGGCCAGGACCTGCTCGCGGGACTCGTCGCCGATGCCGCGGACGAACTCGCGCACCATCGCGGGGAACGGGTGTGCCCCGGCCGCGGTGCCGAGCAGGTAGTGCGTGTCGTCGACGTGGGCGACCCAGTCGCGCAGCGCCGCGTTGATCGCGTCCTTGAGCGTACGGCTGCCGGTGCCGACCGGCACCACCTCGGCGCCCAGCACCCGCATCCGGGCCACGTTGAGCGCCTGCCGCTCGATGTCCACCTCGCCCATGTACACCACGCAGTCCAGGTCGAGGTACGCGCACGCGGTGGCCGTCGCCACGCCGTGCTGACCCGCACCGGTCTCGGCGATGACGCGCGACTTGCCCATCCGCTTGGTCAGCAGGGCCTGGCCGAGCACGTTGCGGATCTTGTGCGCACCGGTGTGGGCGAGGTCCTCGCGCTTGAGCAGGATGCGTGCGCCGGCGACGTCGGACAGCCGGGTGGCGTCGTACAGCAGGCTCGGCACGCCAGCGTACTCCCGCAGCATCCGGTCCAGCTCGGACCGGAAGCCCGCGTCGCCCGTCGCCTCGTGCCAGGCCCGCTCGAGCTCGTCGAGCGGGGCGATCAGCGCCTCGGGCATGAACCGGCCGCCGAACCGGCCGAAGTGGCCGGTGGCGTCGGGCTGCACGGCGGCCTGGCCGGTGGTGGAGGTCATCGCGGGGCCCTTCGTCAGTGCCGGGTCGTCAGCAGTGCCGGGTCTTGAGGGCGGGGTGCGCGCCGGCCGCGACCAGGTCGGCGACGGTGGCCCGCGGGTCCTCCCCCGTCACGAGCGTCTCCCCCACGAGCACGACGTCGGCGCCGCAGCGGGCGTACTCGATGACGTCGCGCGGACCTCGGACGCCCGACTCGGCGATGCGGACCACGGCGTCGGGGATCCGAGGCGCGAGCCTCGAGAACGTCGTGAGGTCGACCTCGAGGGTGTGCAGGTTGCGCGCGTTGATCCCCACCAGCCTGGCCTCGGCCTCCAGCGCCCGCTCGAGCTCCTCCTCGTCGTGCACCTCGACCACCGGGGTGAGCCCGATCGAGACTGCCCGCTCCACCAGCGACACCAGCGCCGGCTGGTCGAGGGCCGCGACGATGAGCAGAGCCATGTCCGCGCCGGCCGCCCGGGTCTCCCACAGCTGGTACGAGGAGACGATGAAGTCCTTGCGCAGCACCGGGACGGACACCCGCGCGCGCACGACGCGGAGGTCCTCGAGGCTGCCGCCGAACCGGCGGCCCTCGGTGACCACGCTGACGGCCGCGGCGCCGCCGGACTCGTAGTCGCCCGCCAGCGCGGCCGGGTCGTCGATGGTGGCGAGCGCGCCCCGGCTCGGGCTGGCCCGCTTGACCTCGGCGATCACCGACACCCCGGAGGCCCGGAACGCCGGCATCGGGTCGAGCGCCGGGTCCTGGTGGGCCGCTCGCCGCTTGAGGTCGGCGAGCGGCGTCGCGACCTCCCGGTCGGCGAGCTCCAGCCGGGTACCGGCGACGATGTCGTCGAGCACGGACATGGCAGACCCCCGGGAGGACGGTGTCTCGGACCTGGACAGACTACGACCGGACGTCGTGCTCGGCGGGGCCGGGGCACGGGCGGTCGGGTGCGTCGCCGGTCGCACGGCACCCGCCGGACCTAGCGCGGCCGCGAACGTTCGCGCGATCCCACGACGCGCCACGGTCACCTGATGGTGCTGCCCGGGAGACAGTCGCACTGCCCGGGAGTCACAACCCTCGGGCAGAGCACACAACCCCCGGGCAGTGAAGTGCCGGACCCGATCGGTGCACCGGGCCGGGGGCGCGGTGCGGACACGGCGAACGTTGCCTGACGCGGTCCTAGCGCGGCCGCGAGCCCATCCCGGCGGCCGACAGCACCGTGCCGACGACCAGCGCGACCGGGATCAGCCCCACGCCGATCCAGAACAGCACCCAGTCGGGCCCCAGCACCATGCCGATCCCGCCCACGACGAAGCCGACGAGCGTGATCGCGACGACCGCCCAGGCAGCCGGTGACGATCCGTGCTGAGCGGCCATGACTGCGTACTCCTGTCGTCGACGGGTCACCGGGTCGGCGCTGTCCTGCGTCGGCGCTCATTGTGACGTCCAGTGGCCGCCCCTGTGCCCGCGGGGGTTGCCTGCGTGATCGCCTGCCCGTCGTACGCCGTCGGTCAGTCCGTCGGGTCGCGGCCCTGGTCCAGTGCGCGCCAGGCGTCCTGCTCGTCCAGCGTGGCCGGCCGTACGCCGCCTCCTGCCGGCGCCGACGGATCCTTCGGGCGGCGGGCGGCCACTGGTGCCGGCGGGTCGGCAGGCCCGTGCGGGGTGTGCGGGGTCGCACCGGGTGCCCGGTCGTATCGGCGACTCATCCCCGGCCAGCCGGCGCCCCGGATCACGACGAACGCACCGGCGACGGCGATCAGCAGCCCCGCGGTCGCGGCCAGCCACCGCCAGGCCGACTCCCCGGCGCCGGTCGTCGCCGCGTCGACGGCCGCGTTGTCGGCGCCGGCCGCGGTTGCCCGGGCGGCGCTCAGCAGTGCCGCGTCGACGGCGTCGCCGGCCAGAGCCGAGCCCGCGGCCACGGCCGCACCCACGCCGCTGAGCAGGGCGCCGACGGCGCGTCGCCACCGCCCGCTCGTCACCAGGACGGCACCGATCGCGGCGAGCGCTACGAACCCGAGGGCGCGCAACCAGGCCAGCGCCTCGGTGCCGGTGACCACGACGGGTGCCCGGGGCATGCCCTCGGTGGCGACGGACGCCTCGGCCCACGGCTGGCCGAGCGCCAGCAGGAGCAGTCCCGCCGCGGCCGCGGCCAGCCCGGCCGCGGCGCCGAGCTCCCGCCCGCCGGTCACGGGAGACCCTCGACCCCCGGGCGCTGCTGCTCGCCGAGAACGACCGCACGGAGCGGACGTGCGTCGAAGCAGGTGGTGTCGCCGGTGTGGCAGGCCGGGCCGTCGACACGGACGAGCACGAGCAGGCTGTCACCGTCGCAGTCGAGACGGACCTCGCGCACCCACTGCCTGTTGCCCGAGGTGTCGCCCTTGACCCACAGCTCCCCGCGGCTGCGGCTCCAGAACGTGACTCGGCCCGTGGACAGCGTACGGTGCACCGCCTCGTCGTTCATCCAGCCGACCATCAGCACCGCCCGGGTCGCGACGTCCTGGACGACGGCGACGACCAGCCCGTCGGCGTCGCGGCCGAGCAGGCCGGCCACATCTGGGTCGAGCCCGCTCACCGGTCGGCTCCGGCCACCCGGGACTGCGCCACCCACGAGGCGTGCAGGCGGGCGTACGCGCCGCCGTCCGTGACCAGGCGTACGTGCGGTCCGCGCTCGACCAGCTCGCCGTCGTCGAAGACCAGCACCTCGTCGGCGGCCTCGGCGGTGCTCAGCCGGTGCGCGACCGTCACCGACGTCCGGTCCCGGAGCAGGCCGTCCAGCGCCAGACTGAGCATCGTCTCCGTCTGCGGGTCCACGGCACTGGTCGCCTCGTCGAGCACGAGCAGGTCGGGGTCGGCGAGCGAGGCGCGGACGAGGGCCACGAGCTGCCGCTCCCCCGCGGACAGCGACTCGCCCCGCTGACCCACCTGGGTGCCGAGACCGTCGGGCAGCCCGGCGTACCACTCGCCCAGACCGAGCTCGTGCACGGCGGCGAGCAGCGTGGCCTCGTCGGCACCGGGCAGCCCGTAGCGCAGGTTGTCGGCGAGCGTGGCGTCGAACAGGAACCCCTCCTGCGGCACCATCACCACCCGGCCCCGCAGCGAGGCGAACGGCACCTGCCGCAGGTCGACCCCGCCGACGCGCACGGTCCCGTCGCCGGGGTCCATCAGGCGGGTGAGCAGCTTGGCGAAGGTCGTCTTGCCCGAGCCGGTCTCGCCGACGACGGCGACCCGTCGGCCGGGCGGGATCGACACGGCGACGTCGCGCAGCACCGGCGGCCCGTCGGGATAGGCGAAGTCGACGTGCTCGAAGGCGACGTCGAGCGGGCGGTCCGGCAGGGGCGTGCCGTCGGGTCCGGGGTCGGAGACGTCGGCGGGCGTGTCGAGCAGGGCGATCACCCGGCGCCAGGAGGCGACGGCGTTTTGGGCCTCGGTGAGCACCTGCGTGGCCATCTGCACCGGCCCGACCAGCAGGGAGACGAGGAAGGCGAAGGCGATGACCGTGCCGATGCTCATCTGCCCGGCGACGCCGAGCCACACGCCGACCACGACGACTCCGGCGCTGGCGAGGCCGCCGGCCAGGCCCGCCGACGCGAAGGTCACCGCCACCAGGCGCTGGGCCTCGACCTGGCGGCGGTAGTTGGCATGGATCGCCGCGTCGACGCGGTCCTGAGTGCGGGCTTCGATCGCGTTCGCCTTGACGACCGACGCGCCCACGACCGGCTCGGCGACGACGGCGAGCATGTCGCCGACGCTCTGCCGCACCCGGCCGTACGCCGCGGTCATGCGGCCGATGACCGCGCGCAGGGCGAGCACGAGCGGCAGGAAGCAGACCCAGACGACGAGGGTCAGCTGCCACGAGTAGACGAGCATCACGATGCTGGCGACCACCACCTGACCGAGCGAGACCACGAAGAACACGCCGCCGAACTGCAGGAACAGCGACACCTGGTCGATGTCGCTGGTGACCCGGGACACCAGCGCGCCGCGGCGCTCGCTGCTCTGGGTCAGCACCGGCAGGTCGTGCACGTGCCGGAACGCCTTGACCCGGAGGTCGGCGAGGCCGGTCTCGCTGGCGACGAACAGCCGCACCCGCATCGCGTACGCCGCCGCGGCGGTGACCAGCACCACCACGGTCGCCAGCGTCACCAGCCAGCCGGGGGTGGCGGTGTCGACGTCTCGACCGCCGACGAGGCCACGGTCGACGGTCTGCTGCACGACGACCGGGACGACGGACGAGCCGAGCGTCGACACGACCGCGAGGGTCAGGGTGCCGCCGATGCCGGCCCGCAACGCCGGGGACAGTGCGACCCCGCGTCGGATCGTCTGCCAGGCACCGACGTCGTCGCCGCTGGCGACCTCGGTGCTCTCGCCGGTGTCGGCGGTCGTCGCCCAGCTCACCGGCGCACCCCAGCCGGCTGGGCGTCGACGTCCCCGTCCGGTCGGCCGACGGGGTCGCCGCCCGCGGCGGTGCCCGGCGCGTCGTCGAGGTCCGGCTCGAGGTGCTCGGCGCGTTCCCGGGCCCGGTCGTAGGCGTCGACGATGTCGCGGTAGGCGGCGGAGCGCTGCACGAGGTCCTCGTGCCGGCCTCGGTCCACCACGCGTCCGCCGTCGAGGAAGAGCACCTCGTCGGCCAGCGCGATCGTCGCCTTGCGGTAGGCCACGACCAGGGTCGTCGGGCCGCCGTTCGCGGACTGCTCGCGCAGCCCTGCCAGGACGGCTCCCTCGACCTCGGCGTCGACCGCGCTGGTCGCGTCGTCGAGCACCAGCAGGCGCGGCCGACGGGCGAGGGCGCGCGCCAGGGCGAGCCGCTGGCGCTGGCCGCCGGACAGCGTCGTGCCGCGCTCACCGAGCGGCGCGTCCAGCCCGCGCGGGAGCCGGGCGACGAAGCGGTTGGCCTGCGCGGTGCGCAGCGCTGCCCACAGGTCCGCGTCGGCGAGGTCGGCGCCGAGGGCGACGTTGCCGCGTACCGTGTCGTCGAAGAGGAACGTCTGCTGCGGGACCAGCGCCACCGCGTCGGCCAGGGCCCCGTGGGTGAGGTCGCGGGCGTCGACGCCGGCGAGCCGTACGTTGCCCGCCTCGGGGTCGACCAGGCGGACGAGCAGCGACGTCAACGTCGACTTGCCCGAGCCGGTTCGGCCCACGAGCGCGACCGTGCGCCCTGCCGGCACGGTGAGGTCGAGCCCCCGGAGCACCGGCCTGTCCTCGGCGTAGCCGTACTCCAGGCCGTGCACGCCCAGGTCGATCGGACCGCTGCCCGGCACCGCCGCGGAGCCGTACGGCGTCGAGCCGGTCGCGTCGAGGACGGCGCGGACCCGGTCCCAGCCGACGACGGTGCGGGGCAGCTCGCCGAGCACCCAGCCGATCGCCCGGACCGGGAAGGCGATGACGGTGAACAGGAAGGCCACCTGCACGACGTCGCCGGGGTCGGCGGCGCCAGACAGCACGCGTCGCACGCCGACGAGGATCACCAGCAGCACACCGATCGTCGGCAGTGCCTCGAGCACCGGGTCGAAGACGCTGCGGACCCGACCGGCGGCGATGGCCGCGTCCCGGAGCCGGTGCGTCTCGGCCTCGAAACGGGTGGTCTCGTCGGACTCGCGGCCCAGGGTCTTGACGACGGTCGCCCCGTCGAACGACTCGTGCGCCACCGCGCTGACGTCGCCGCGCAGCTGCTGAGCTCGGGTGACGCGCGGCGACAGGATCCGCTGGTAGCCCACGTTGATCGCGAACAGCAGCGGGAAGATCACCAGCCCCACGACGGTGAGGACGACGTCGGCGGTGAGCATCGCGACCACCGCCACCACCAGCATCGCCAGGACGCCGACGGCCATCGGCAGCGGCATCATCACCGACCACGCCGCCTCGACGTCGGCATTGGCGTTGGACAGCAGCTGCCCGGTCGGGTGCGCCTGGTGCCAGCGCATCGGCAGGCGCAGGTACTGCCGGGTGACAGCCCGGCGGAACGTCGCCATCAGCCGGAAGTAGACGATACCGCCGACCAGGCGGCGGCCGATGATCCCGAGCGCCCTCCCGACCGCGACGGCAAGGAAGATCAGGCTGACCGCCACCAGCGCCCCGGCATCGACCGCTTCGGCCTCGAAGGCCGGGGTGATCACCTCGTCGGTCGCCCAGCCCAGAACCCAGGCGTCGGCCACGGTCAGCGCGCCGTAGACCAAGCTGGCGACGACGGCGACGACGAACAGCCGCCACTCCAACCGCGCACCCAGGGCGATGACACCGAACCCACGGCGGGTCGTGCCGTGGTGGGTGGACACAGCGGTGCTCCTCGAGACGGGTGGGGGACGGATCCAGCGTACGGCGCGGGTGGGACCGCACCGGACCTGGCGGACCGGTCCGACCTCGACGCGAACGCCGGACGGGCGATCATGCATTCCCGTCGTCCGGGCGGCCGGAACGCCTGATCGGTCGTCGGGGCCGGCGTACTGCGGAGGCCCTGGCCGCGTGGCCGGTCCGGATCGGCCCGTGCAGGGGCGGGTGGGGTCGTCCCTCGCGACAGGTCTGCACTTCGCGGGACCGCCGTCCCTGTGCGGCCCTTCGCATCGATGCTCGTCGACGGGGTGGGCAGGGTCGCCGAACCGCCCTCGCCCGCCACGACGGGGACAGCACAGAGTCGCCGTACGCCCAACGACGTCGCCGGCATCTGCTCCGTCGACCGTCGACCGTCGGCCGACCGGGTGGGACCTGGTCGGGCGGGTGGCGCGTTCCACCGGTGGCTCACCGACGACCCCTCGGATCCATGTCCCGCCACCACCGGCTCGCGCACAGACCTGACCTGCTGGCCGAGCATCTCCGAGCTGGCTGCGCTGGCCCGAGCTCGCAGAACACGTACCTCGCCGCCGGAGAGCCATCGGGCGCGACACCGCGCCTCGGTGCTGGAAGTACGCCTGTCTCGCCTGCACCCTGGCTGCCAGACCGACCGTGTGCCGCAGAAGCACTCGACCATGCCGATGAGCGGACGTTGCCGGCATGACCACCAACGGACCTGAAACGTCTGAGCGAGAGTCGCTGGCAACGCCCTTGTTGCCGCGTCATACCGGTTCCGATATGAGCGGGTGTTCAGCCTCAGACGACGAGCACGAGCTGCACAGCCAGCAAGACGTCGACGACTCCGCACCACTCCGCGAACGACCGTGACACGACCTTGTCCGCCCGAAGGTGGGCGAAGTCCCAGACGCCGTGGGCGAACCAGCCGGCCGCTACCAGGTAGCGAGCCAGCTCCGGGTCCACGGCCAAGGCCACCAGGGCGATGGCCGCGAAGGCGACCATCCCCACCGCTTGCACGACAAACGCCTCGGGCGGCGCCAACAAGCCCCGAGCAGCGCCCCACAGCAGGACCGCCGCCGACAGCGCGATGAGCACGGTCGACGGATCGATCGACTCCTGCGCTCTCAGGACGGTCGCGATCGCGATCGCCACCGGAAGCCCGACCCACGCCGCCCAACGGCGATGCACGGCGGCAGCGACCAGGTAGTTCAGCTGCAGCAGGAAGATGAACTCGGCGAGCCCCTTGAGAACGTCGTCAGACTCCATCCCTCCCCAGCCGAGCGCTGCGCCGCCGACGGCGACCCAGGTCGGCCAACGGTTCCTGACCCAGACCAAGGCTGCCGGCATCCCTGCTGTCGCACCGTCCTGCGCCGAGCTCGGGGTGGGCACGGGTCTGGCCGCGGCATCTCGGAGCTGATCCGTCTCGCTCATGGGCCCCAACCTGCTGTCTGGTCGACCCGGACCCAACGGGCGGGCGAGTTGATGTCCGGAAACTTGGGGAACATGGCCTACAGCCATCGCTGGGGCTAGGCTTCCGCGATGGCGCAACGCACGATGGTGGTGGTGGGGTTCGACCAGGCCGAGCTGCTCGACATCGCTTGCGTCACCACGACCCTGGCCATGGCGAATGCGCTGGGGGGCCGCATCCGCACCTACCGGATCGGCGTGGCCAGCCCGGGCGGTCGGCCGATCGTGTCTCCCTCGCGCTTGACGCTGCAGAGCCAGCACGCGATCGAACGACTCACCGGACCCGTCGACACCCTCGTCGTTTCCGGCGGCCCCGGCCATGACCGGGCAGCCGAAACCCCCGGCCTGGTGGCGCACGTCCGCCGACTCGCCGGCGTGAGCAGACGGGTCGCCTCGGTCTGCACCGGTGCGAGCGTGCTGGCCGCCGCCGGCATCCTCGACGGCCGGCGTGCCACCACCCACTGGAGATACGCCGACGACCTGGCCGGCCGCTACCCGGCGGTGACGGTGGACCCGGGGCCGATCTTTGTCCGCGACGGGAACGTGACCACGTCCGCCGGTGTCACCAGCGCTCTCGACCTGACCCTCGCGTTGGTCGAGGAAGACCATGGCGCCGAGCTGGCTCGCGCAGTGGCGCGTGAGCTCGTCACCTACCTCCAACGGCCCGGCAACCAGGCACAGATGAGCATGTTCACCTCGACGCCTGCCCCCTCCCACGAGGTCGTCCGCCAGATCGTCGACCTTGTC
>Ga0183260_10003414_pt1 | contig 12812 bp, 11 predicted proteins | sample AntDrymUQ4972206_2_FD_129768 | JGI IMG/M metagenome (GOLD analysis project Ga0183260, IMG submission 129768) | Polar desert sand microbial communities from Dry Valleys, Antarctica - metaG UQ497 (22.06) (version 2) (version 2) | ecosystem: Environmental > Terrestrial > Soil > Desert | place...
GAGCGGCGGTTGCTCGTCTTCTCGAGTGCCCATGGCCATGCGTGAGAGTGTAGTACGAATGATCTGTTCTGGCGATCGATCTAATTCGATCTAATGCGACGACTTTCACCACGGGCTGTTAGGTGGCCTGCCTGACTAGCCAGTTGCGGAAATCGTCCAGTGCGGCGAGCCAATTTCTCGGCCGTCCGGGGACAAATCGGGGACAATCGGTCGGACGAACGACTCCCGTTCGACATCGCAATGGCGTTAGTGGTGCTCGCGTTCATGCGGACCTCACCTCGCGCAGCGGCCGGCCCTGATTCTTCCAGCTCACCTCCAGTCCTTTCCGTAGCTCCTCGTCCGTGACGTTCAGGTAGTGCTGCGTCTGCTGGATGCTCGCGTGGCCGAGCATCAGTTGGATGATCCGGATGTCCACGCCGTTGGCGAGCAGGCGACACGCGCCCTCGTGCCGCAAGTCGTGCCACCGGAGGTCGATGCGCCGGAGCTGTTCCTGGTTCCACTGGACGCCTTCCTCGCCAGTCCGTGACTCGAGGCCATTCGCCAGGAGCTTCAGCGTTTCCCAGGCCGTCTGGATCGTCGGCTGGCAGGCGCCGCTCGGACTCCCAAAGACGTAGGCCTCGGGTCCGAGAGCCGAGCGGCGCTCGAGGATTGCCGCCAGACGGCCCTTCGGGTTGAAGGGAATCCGACGGTTCTCCTTGTCCTTGGCTGTCGCGCCTGGGATGCCGATCTGACACGTGTCCCAGTTGATGCGCTTGTTCTGGATGAGCAGCATCTCGCCGCGACGGCAGCAGAGCTCCAGCGCGCCGATGATCCGGTCGTGCAGCATCTCGCCCACGTACATGTGACGCGCGGTGTTCATCTCGCCGAGCGCCGTATCCAACAGGCGCTTCTCCTCCTCGCGCGAGACGCGGCGATCGCGGACGGTCTCCGCCTTCTTGTTCAGGCGGACGCCGAAGCGATGGAACGGTGACCTGGCAAAGAGCGGCGGTGTCTGCGCCAGGCCCCAGTTGATCGCGGCACGCAGCCGTTCGAGCACCCGGTGGACGGATGCCAGCTCCACGTCCTCGGCGTAGTCGGACTCCGTCTTGAAGCGGTTGATCTCATCGGGATCCTCGATTGCGCCAAGCGGCAGGTGTCCGAGGTGTTCCTTCAGCACGGCGATTTGGCTGCGCACGGAGCCGAGGCTACGCAGGCCCGCCGGCTTCACGCAGCGTTCCCAGTACGCGTCGAGGAAGGCCGCGACGTCGCCGATCTGGGAGCCGACCTGGACCGACTGGCTCGGTGCCCGCCGTAGATCGCGCCCTGCCTTGATCTCGCCGATGAACAGCCGTTCCCAGTCCCGCGCTTCCTCCATCGACTGGATGGGACGCTGCTTGCCCGGATCCATTCGGGGGATCGCGAAGTCATTCACCGGCATTCGATGCCGCTTGCCGCGCCACATGACGTCGAACCGCAGGTGCTCGAGGCATCGCCTGCCGTTCTTGCAGTTCCGTTCCGTGCATCGTCGTCTGATGGTCATGGTCCCTCCTGCATCATTGCTCCCTTCGTTGATCACGACACGCGTGTCGGTGCGCCGCGCCGAATCCAGTCCAGCACGTCCCGCGGATGAAAGCGCCGGCTACGCACGCCGAACCGCTGCGAGACGAGCAGTCCGCGTAGATAGGCCCGCCGTACGGTCTCTTCGTGACAGCCGACGAACTCGGCCACTTCGAACGCCGTCAGCAGCCGATTGGGCAGCCCGGCGTCGTCGTGGGCGGCTCCGTCTGCGAGCTGATTGTGAACCCGATCGAGCTCCGAATCCGAGTACAGGCTCTTCCGCATCACGTCCTCCGGGATCCGTGGCGCCGCGGCGTTGCGCACACAGGCGCCGATGTTGTAGGTGAACGAGGCGAGCCGGAGGCACGTGCGCAGCCGAAGCTCACCGGAGGCGAGCGGCTGCCGGCTCGGAGGACGGCGAAGCCCGGTGGTCGCGAGGACGGCCGGGCCCGCGGCCGAGACGGTGAGCACGACGCTGGGGTGTTCCCCAGCGAACCGGCACATCGGGCCGATTCGCTCACGTGGGCGTCAGCACGCCGGAGCGGGGCTCGAGCGTGCCAGATGCCCAATGACGCCGGCCGTGAAGTCTCCGGAGGAGGAATCACGGCCCAGTGCGTACACAGCTGAAGGGGCTGTCGGAGTCGTTGGCGCCTGGCTGCGGCTGGCGGGGCGCCGAACCGCAGCTCTGGCTTCGAGTGGTCTCAGGCCGCCTCTGGTGCCCTCGTGCGGCCTGGGATGGAATCGAACGTCCGATGCTGATGGGTGCTTCGCCGCGTGCCCGGAGGGCGACGGCCTTGAAGCGTGCTTCCACGGGGCCGGTGACCGGCGTGGAGGGTGGCGACGGATCGCCAGGGGAGATGGGTTGAACATACGCCTCTCCGACCGGGCAAGTCAAGAGTCAATCGAGGCTCCTGAACCCTAGATTCGCTGAAGCAGTCCTGTCAGGAAATAGCTGTAATCACCGGTTGAGGTCACGCGGCGAATGGTGTAGTTCCAGTCTCCGTGGAAGCGATGTCGCGTGAGCTGTACCGAGTTCATGGAGGAACTCCGCGACCACCGTGTGGCTCACGCGGTGGTCCAGCGCCCCGAGGGCGACGGGCCAGCGACCGGGTGCCGTGGAAGACAAATCGATCGCCACAGCGGCCGAAGCGCGGTTTGAGGAGATGTTCGCGAAGTTCCGGTGCCTCGATCCGGAGGATCCCGAGCGGAGGCACCGAGCCCTGGATGCGGTACTCGCCCGGTGTGCTGTCCCCGTAGTCAGTTGCCGAGCTCTGTCGCCATCCGGGTCGGCCGCAGTGCCGCGATGCAGCAGCACGGTCGCGTGATCGCACAATCCGCGACCGTGGCGCGCCGCACACCGCGCAGAAAGGTCGACATCCGATCAGAGAGCAGATTGGTTTGGGCGGGATGGCGTCGAGTTATGCAGGCGGTACGCCTTGCGCTTTGCGGGCCGGATGGCCCGCCTGTCCACGAGCTACGAACCCCGCTGTCCTGCCGGAAGCGTCCTCCACCGGATCGTGCAGGATCACCTGGAGACCTTCTTGGTCCAGACGGCCCGATTACGCGACGGCGACGGTCTGCTGCCATTTGTCGAGCGGGCGTTTCGGGACTTCCTCCAGTGTGGCTTCCTGGCGGGCGGGTTCGCGCGGTTCCACTGCGCCGACTGCAGACTGGACCGGCTCGTCCCCTTCTCGTGCAAGGGACGCGCACTCTGTCCGAGCTGCGGCGGTCAGCGGATGGCGGAGCGGGCCGCGCATCTGGTGGATCACGTATTTCCCGACGTGCCGGTGCGACAGTGGGTGCTGAGCCTACCGCACCGGCTGCGATACCGGCTGGCGTGGGACCACGATCTGTGTCGCCGGGTGGCCGCCGTGTTCCTCCGCGCCGTGTTTCGCCTGCTGAGGGAGCACGCGCGTGCCGCGGGCCTCGAGCAGCCGCGCGGGGGCGCGGTCGCGGTGATCCAGCGATTCCCACCCCACGGCGCACAGTCCGCGCCGTGGGGGCCCCGGGTTCGGCGGGGCCCTGAACCTCAACGTGCACATCCACGCCCTGGTGCTCGACGGCGTATTCGCGCGCGACGGCGCCGGCGAGATCGCGTTCCATCCGGCGCGGTGCCTGACGACGTTGGACGTGGCGGAGGTCCTGGCAGCTGTGGAGCCCCGGATCCGGCGGCGTCTCAATGGGGGCGGACTCCCCGACGATGACCAGGAAGGCCACGCCGAGGACGGCGGGGTGGATCCCTGGGCCGACGAGGCGCCCGCGCTCGCCGGCCTGGCCGCGGCGTCGGTGCAGGGGCTCGTCGCGCTCGGGCGTCACCCAGGTCCACGCCTTGATCGTCTCGGTCAGGCGCGCGAGCCGGTCGATCCGCGGCCGCTCGGCCCCTGCCATGCCCGGTGGAATGGGCTGGACCTGCATGCGGGCCTCGTCGTCCCGGCCGGACAGCGCGATCGGCTCGAGCGGGTCTGCCGCTACGCCTTGCGCCCGCCCGTCACACCCGAGCGGCTCGCCCTCACGGCCGACGGGCAGGTACGGCTCGCGCTGAGGCAGCCGTGGGCCGACGGCACGACGCACGTCGTGTTCGATCCGGTAGAGTTCCTGGGGCGGCTGGCCGTACTGGTTCCACGGCCGGCCACGCGTGAACCTGATCCTGTACTACGGGGTGCTCGGGGCGCGCGCGGCGTGGCGGCCGGAGGTCGTGCCGCGCCCACCATCGGGTCAGGTTCCCGCGGCTGGTGATCTTGGAGACGACGGCGGTCTCGCCGCCGCGGCGGGCACGGCGCAGCGCCGGGCGCGTGGCCAGCGTTGGGCGGATCTGATGCGGCGCACCTTCGAGTTCGATGTGTTAGCGTGCCCGCGCTGTGGCGGCCGCCTGCGCCTCGTCGCGTTCATCGAGGACGGCGCCGTCATCGGCCGGATCCTGCGGCATCTTCGGCTGCCGACGGATCTGCCCGTCGCCCGTCCCCCTCGTGTCCCGCCGCTGCTCGCGACGGCGGGCGAGGCACCGGCCGACCAGTACGAATCCGCCCCCTGAGTGACGGCGTCCCGCGGTCCGTGTGCCGGAGGTGTGTCCGGGCCGGCATCCGGGACGTCCGTGACCGGCTGTGACCGGCTTGACACGGCTCTGAATGGTGCCATAATCCGCGCGGACATCGGGCAGCACTAATCGGCGCCGTGTGCGGGGAGGGAGGGGGCTCGGGTCTGAGAACGGGGAGTCTTAGAACGGGGCTTATGTTGCCTCCTGACCTCGCTAATGCTTCCTATCGTCGACTGAACGACAGGAACCGAGTCTCGGGGTTGGACGACCTGTGTGTACGCGAGGCGCCTCGAGCGTGGTCGATTCGCCCAGCTGTGGTGCGAGGAGGGCGACCCGCCGATGACGCTGACGGTCAGCGAGCTCGATGGCCTACCACTTTTTGCCACCACCGCTTTCAACGCCTGGATGTCCAGAGCTGCTTGAGGCGTTGGATTTCACTCAGCTCCATGCCGCCGAACTTCGCCTTCCAGCGGTAGGGTTGTCGAAAGAGGACCGACGAGGATCCCTCAGAGGAGGTGAAGGGGCACCGTCAGGGCAAGGAAGGTTAAGTGAACCACGTCAATGCTGATCCGAAGGTGTCTGCACGTGGGTAACCGTAGACACCCACAGCACAGGGAAACGCTCGTGGAGCGCTTTGAAGAACCAGGTGTTTCGAACAACGCTGTCCGCTGATCATCGCATTACCCCAAGGATCAGACAATCGGATCGAGGAAGCCCGTTCAGTCGTTGCGCGCAATCATCGTCGGCAGCGATGCACCATCGATCATCCTGGCGCACCTACCACGTCGTGCGCACCGCGTCAAAACGAGGGCCCGATGGACGAAAGCGTCCCGCATGGAAGCGCCGATCGAGTGCCCTGATCTGCTTCGTCGCGCGGCGGCGCTGGCGCTGGGGGCGAGCGCCTTGGACGGTAGCACGGATGCCGTCGCGCGTGGTGCGAGGACACGCAGCAGCGTGCCACCGCCTACGGCGTTGGCCCCATGCCATCGCCCGTCGGTGATACGAGCGCGATGTAGTTGAAGTTGCCGACTACGCCCTCGGTGTCGCTGTCCATCACCAGCGTCCAGACCTGCGGCCCGGCACTCAGGGTGACCCCCGTCTTCGTCACCGTCGTCCAGGTCTGCCACCCTTCGGTATTCGGGACCGAGAGCGGCCCGGTGATGGCCACCCCGTTGACCTCAAGGTGGAACGTGCCGCCGGTGCCGGACGAGGCGACCCGGAACTCCAGGTCGTACGTGCCGGCCGCGGTGACATTTACGGTGTACTTTAGCCACTCGCCCGGCGCAATCCACCCAACGTTGTAGCCGCCGCCCGCGTCGTTGGTTCCTTCGATGTCCACGTCCGTGGTCCGATACTGCCCGCCCGAGTTGCCGCCGCTGGTGTCGTAGTAGGCGACCCCGGCGCCGCCATTGTCGAAGTTCTCCGCCTCCAGCACGCCGGGCAGCGGCACCCCTGTGGAGGGACCATCGGTAAATTCTCGAGCAGTCATCTTATAGATCGTCCCGCTGTAGTCGTCAGAAATCAGTACGTTCCCCTCGAGATCAGCGACCACGTCGACTGGGCGACCCCACACTTCTCCAGCGGCTTCATCCAGCCAGCCGGTGACAAAATCCATCTGGGCACCAGGTGTACCGGTGTCCGGCTGGAACGGGAAGTAGGCTACCTTGTAGCCGGTAGGCGCCTGACGATTCCAGGAGCCGTGGAATGCGATGAGAGCTCCCGCCCGAAAGGCTTCGGGCACGTTCGTATTCTGCAGCCAGGTCAACCCGAGCGGCGCGGAGTGTGCCTGGATCCCCTTGGTGATCCGATCCATTACTTGACAATCGACTTGCCCGCCGCGGTTCAGTTCGTAGTCCACATCAAACGGCATGTTGTCGAACCCGGTGAACGTGTCGGGGTTCGGATTACAGAATGGCCATCCATAGTTCCCCCCCTCGCGAACCCGCGTAAATGCTTCGGGGGGATGATCATCGACATACCACGGCACGACCATGCCGTACAACCCACTGCCGTCATCGAAGGGATAGGAAATCTCGTCTCGATTGTTGACGGCGACCCACAACTCGTTGGTGCCCGGAAAAATGCCGAGGCCTTCGGCGTTCCGCAACCCTTCGGCGAAAAGTTGTGGATTGGACCCGTCGGCTGAGTACCTGTAAATAGCGCCACGTTTCGGGTCGCTGACCGCATCCGACAAGCAGGCGTTGCAAGAAGACGCAATCGAGACGTACAGCTGATGGTTCTGATCCAACGCGATGTTCTTCAGCTCATGCCCATAAGCGCCGCCGAGCTCTGGCAAGCTGCTGTCCGGGAGGTCGCGCACTACAATCTCGCGATCATGCGCGGTCAGATCACCGTCAAAATACACAAACCGGTTGATTTGATGCGTCTCCGCAATATAGACATACGTGATGCCATCAATGCTGTGAAAGAGAATGTCGTGAGGTTTACGAAGCCCACTGACGAACTCGCCCACGATGGGGTCGCCATCCGAATGCGGTCGGATCAGCAGCACTCGTCCCGCGTCCGGCTGGGAAACTAGTAAATCGTTGTTCGGTGCAACGGCCATAAAACGTGCGCCTTGCACCCGAGCGTAAACTCTTATGGAATATCCGACAGGAACAGTGAGCTGTCGGTCGACATCGAACGGCGGGATGCGCATCGAGCTGGGGACTTCCACGGTCTGTGACTCGAAGCCCGTTCTCTCGCTCGATAGCGAAACTGGACTGACTCGAGCACTGTGTGCCATCGCGACTGGCGCCAGGGGAAACGTGCGCCGACTGCTGCTCACCGGGACTGCTCGCGACATTGCGAGCACGATGAAAGCCCCGACCATTATCGGAACCGATAAACGGCGTATCAGAAGCTGAGCCATAATCTTCACAAAAGGGCGGCCGGCCTTCGCAGCGGCTTTTCGGAGACGAGCTGATTGCAGCCGCTCTGTGTCGTGCTGTCAACTATTATTCTGTTCTCACAACCTGCCTCGGGTTTCGGACCAGCTGAAGTTTGAGAGAATGGCGGCCTGAAAGGACTCGGCACTCGACGCACGGCCAGCCGATCCGGCCTAGAGAGGTCTCGCCAGCCGTCGGCGCGTTGCAGGCTGCGAGTTCACAATCTGCTCGAGGAACGCGACGAACTCGTCGCTGGTATGCCGCTCGGCCGTCTTGCCCCCTCGGTGGACACCTGAAAACCGGCCATCGATCGACACTTCAAAACCGGCCACCACGGGCGTGGCGACCGAGGTGCCCAGCACGAGGCCGCTCTGCGTCTCGAGCGCGGCGTGATCGGGCACTTTGATTTCGGCAGGTCCAGCCCCGTCAGACGCCCCACCCGCACTCCTCAAGCTGTGAGATTCTCTGCGAAAAGACAGGTGACGGACATAGTTTGCGCAATTCCCACTGATACACGACAGCCTTGCGCGCCGCCGTGCCTTGGGGCTCGGGTCTGAGAACGGGGCTTATGTTGCCTCCTGACCTCGCTAATGCTTCCTATCGTCATATCCTCCAGGCTGAACCCGGCCTGTTTGGCGCGCGAACGATGGTCGAACGATCGGAGGTCGTCGCGCCCGAACCACCGGTGGCTGCGAAGGTCGGAAGGCTCGCGCCGCGGCCGATTCATGCGTCTCGCTCGCGGAGCGCACGCGCGACCGGCGCGAGCGCCTCGAGCTCCGGGTGCGACAACGGGCTGACGAACGGCGGGATCAGACCGGTTGGCGCGATCCCCGAGAGCTCCGTGGCATGGTGCAGCACGCGCGCCGGCCCCCAGGCATCACGCACGTCCTCGAGCGGCATGAAGTGTTCGCGCAACGCTTCGGCCGTGCTCCAGTCCGCCGCATTGCACGCGGCGAACAGCTCGCTGCAGCGTGCCGGCGCGATGCCCCTGGATCCGGTGGTGAACCCGCGCAGCGCGAAATCGCGCATGTGAACGCCCGCGGGCCGCTCGCCCATGCCGCTGACTACCCGAGCCCGATCGACCCGGCGAAGCAGTGCATCGAGGTACGGGTCCTGACGTGGATCGTCGCGAACCACCGCATACTTGATCGCGACTGCGACTCGATCGTCCATCAGCCGGCCGACGGCATCGAGACCGGCCTCCTTATCGGTGCCGAAGCCGTCCTCGGATTTCAGATAGAGGATCAGTGGAACGCCCGCCGCGTCGGCGATCTCCCTCAGTCCTGCCTCGACGCCGAGCGCGTCGCGCGGATCGCCGCAAGGCAGCATCATGGCGCAGCGGAACGAGTACCGGTGGAGCAGAGGCGCCTGATCCATGGCGCGGCCAAACGACGGCCCGACGCTTGGAATGGCCCACCGCGACAGCGGAAAGCCGGAAAGCCAGCCAAGAAGCTCGGAGTAGTCGGCGAGCGTAATGTGGTAGAAGAACGCGTTGCCGCCGTACAGATACCGCGTGGTTCCGCCCGCCTCGATGTGGCGTGCCACGCATTCGGCCGCGTGCAGGTCGAGCGTACGTCGCGCGTCTCGCTTTCGAGGGAGAGTGGGACCGCAAAGACACCCTCCAGATCCTCCGGCGTAACCTCCGTCAATCCAACCTCCAGCTGTCAAGGCTAGCGATGCTGTACCGATAGCATATCCGGTGCGTAGGCGGGGAGCTCGACGGCTCTGGCGCATATTCCTGTCGCTGGGTTGGGCTCGGCGTCATAGCCAATAACCTGATGAGCACGGCCGCGTCCGTGAACGCGCGGACCAGAGGGTAGCGAAGTACGCCCCAACCCGCTGAGGCTCAGCGTCCCACCGGCAAGGGCCAACCGGTGCAGGAGATTGTCTTCGAAACTGACGGTAACCTCTCGTTCAGGCTCGACGATCAGCCGGTCCTCGGGATGGGCGGAGGGGGCCCGCGGCCGGAACCCGGCACGAACTGGCGCGAACACTCCGTGCAGTTCGACCGGCGCGGTCATCTCGATACGATGCAGCCCCGCTGGCAGGCGGACATGTACGGATCGCGCAATCCCGTCGCGATGCTCCTCGGCACCGGGGGCTGGGCCATTTTCGTTGCCACGCCGTGGGGCCAGGTCGATCTCCCTAAGCCGGACCGCGGCGTGTTTCTTCCCTGGAGGCCCACCGATGCCGAACGCGTGCCGCAGACGCACGACAACCAGCAGCCGAACCTCGGTAAGGGTCTTCCGCCGGCAGACACGGTGGTGCCAGGACTGTACGATCTGTTCATCTTCGATGCGCACGACCCGGTGATCACGATGAAGGACTTTTCCGTGATCACCGGGCCGGCCGCGATGCCGCCGCTGTGGGCGCTCGGCTACATGCAGTCGCACCGCACGCTCGAAAACGATGCGCAGATGCTCGGGATCATCGACACCTTCCGCCAGAAGAACATTCCGTTGGATGCGATCATCTACCTTGGCACCGGCTTCACGCCGCGTGGATGGAACACTCCGCAGCCCTCGTTCGAGTTCAATCCGGAAGTGTTCACACGCGACCCGAAGGCGGTGATTGCCGAGATGCACGCGCGCAACGTGAGGTGGTTATCTGCACATGGTTCTCTGGGATCGGGACAAGCTCCCAACGCTTCATGGAACAATCCCGCCCCGGCCCGGCGAGACGCTCGACGCGTAGCACATCTACAACTACTGGCAGCAACGTGTCCCTTTGTGAAAGCCGGGGTCGACGCGTTCTGGCCGGACGAGGGCGACTGGTTCAATCTGTTCGAACGTCTCAAGCGGCACCAGTTGTACTACCAGGGGCATCTGTTCACGCACCGGAATGTGCGCTCGTGGAGCGTGCAGCGCAACGGCTATCCCGGCATCGCGCCGTGGGGCGGGTGGGTCTGGTCGGGCGACACCGAAAGCGCGTGGAAAACCCTCGAAGCGCAGATTGCCGTCGGCCTGAATTACTCGCTGAGCATCGGCCCGTACTGGGGCTGAGATATTGGCAGCTTCTACCCAAAATAACGAGCTGACGGGCGAGCTGTACGCGCGCTGGTTTCAGTTCGCGGCCTTCTGGGGATCCTTCCGGGCGCACGGGAGGACGTGGTGGACTCGTCTACCGTGGGGCTGGGGGCTGAGTGACATGGGCCCGCGCGAGCACGACAACAAGAACACGCCCATACCGCCGGACGACCGGCGCAACATCCTGCAGTCGGAGATGAACAATCCAGCGATCGAACCGCTCGCGAAAACAATGCGAAAACAATGCGCCGAGCTGCGCTACCAGCTGATGCCATACACCTACACGCTTGCATGGGAGGCCCGGCACTTCGGCCTGCCGTTGATGCGGGCCATGTGGCTGCACTATCCGGATGAGACGCGAGCGCGGGGCCTCGGTAACCAGTTCATGTGGGGACGCGACCTGCTGATCGCGCCGGTCTTCACCAAAGGTGCGATCTCCCGGGTGGTGTATCTCCCGAAGGCCGACTGGTACGACTGGTGGAGTAACACGAAGTCGACCGGCGGGCAACACGTGACGCGCGAGGTGGACCTCGCCACGATGCCGATCTATGTACGCGCCGGCGCGATCATTCCATTCGACCCCGTGCGCCAGTACACGAGTCAGCGTGCCGACGACCCGACGACGCGTCGGGTCTATGGTGGTGCAGACGGGGAGTACACACTGTATGAAGACGATGGCACCAGTCAGGACTACCTCAAACGGAGAGGCAGCTGGACGCGGCTCACATAGCCTTCTTCAGGCTCAGCTTTTTCCCGGCCGCCAGCAGAGCGATGAATTCGCGAATGCGCTTCTCCCGCGTCTCGGGTCGCCTGGCCGTATGAATCCAAACCACGAAGTGACGCCTGTAACTGGGCGCCAGCTCCTGAAAGAACGTCCATGCTTTCGGATTCGCCTTCAGCGCTTTGGGCGATGTAGGCCGGCAGGTCCGGAAGTGCCGGCCGTGGCGCGTACGTGTGGGCGGTTGGTGCCGCCGCCAGGCCAGCCGTCGTAAGCAGGCCGGCTGCCTTGAGTCCATCCAGCGTTTGCGATTGATCGCCGACCACTTGCTGGCGGGCTGTCGTGGCGTGAACTTCCGGGCGTACCGGTCGTCGTCGAGACGTTTGACGAGGCTGTCGATCCAACCGAAGCACAGCGCCTCGCGGACTGAGTCCTCATAAGGGATCGAATTTACCCCCGTGTGCTCCTTGTAAAACACGAGCCAGACGGCTGGACGCGAGTCATGGTGCTTTCCCAGCCAGGCGCGCCATTGCTGGCGGTCCCGAACCTCCAACATCATGACTTCCGTTTTCACGTCGGCCGGTTCTCCATTGCAGTATGTGAAACAAACCGAAACGTCGCCGACATCGACTCGCGGGCAGGCGCGAAGGATAACGCGACGTGCCACCGGTCTGGTGAAAACAGAACGCTTGAACCCAATTCGGTGAAGAATACCGGCGGACCGTGATGCATCTGCGCCTGCCGCTCGGTGGAGCGAACGATCTTTTACTCCCTCCACCGTTAAACTTTGTACTTGACACGCCGCGGATTCGGCGCGTGATGGGGGCCTACAAACCTGCGAAATTCACTCCCGCCACCCTACGGGCCTTCCGGGGACGGCGCGCCAGCTGTTGGGAGCGCGTTAACAGTAGCCGGGGAGGTCTCCAGATGCACCGTTCGGATGATCGCCTGCTCGGGGCAGGTCCGCAGACAACGACCGCCAGTCGATCGCGCTCGACGATCCACGCGTTCGCGACCAGTGGTCCGGGACGATCGCTGGTAGCCGCGCTTGCGCTAGCACTGGTCATGGCCGGCGGCGATCTCCTGGATCGACTCCACGTCGCGCCGCCGGTGCCGGAGCGTGCGGCAGCGCAGGCGCAGGAGGGGCAGTGGGACGGCCCGTATTCGATCCTGCCGCCGGAGCTGAGCATTCTGGGGGCCCATGTCACCGTCCTGCCGTCGGGAAAGATCCATTACTGGAATACCAATTACGTCGACGGCGCCTACGCACGCTCCCAGATCTGGGACCCGGTGCTCGACGTTCATACGCGAATCGATGCGCCTCAGAACCGGGCTGATGAGAACAATGTGTTCTGCACAGGCCACGCCTTTTTGCCCGATGGCCGGTTGCTGGTCACCGGCGGGCACCTGAACTGGTGGAATGCAGCCTTCGGCGACTGGGGCGCGTTCCGCGGGCTGCCGTACACGAACATCTTCGAGCCATTCGATGGAGCGTTGGGTACTTGGTCTAGCGCCGCCTTACCGGACATGAATGCCGGCCGCTGGTACCCCACGAACACTTCTCTGGCCACCGGCGACGTATTGGTCGTCAGCGGTACGACCGAGGCGGA
>Ga0183260_10003415_pt1 | contig 12810 bp, 12 predicted proteins | sample AntDrymUQ4972206_2_FD_129768 | JGI IMG/M metagenome (GOLD analysis project Ga0183260, IMG submission 129768) | Polar desert sand microbial communities from Dry Valleys, Antarctica - metaG UQ497 (22.06) (version 2) (version 2) | ecosystem: Environmental > Terrestrial > Soil > Desert | place...
TACGCCCTTCAAGCCACCGCGACCAAGGGTTTCATGCCGCGGCGGATCCTGGGAGAGGGGATGGGGATCTACGACCTGGCCGGCTGAGCATGGGGTTCAGCCGACCACGGTCAGGGCGTGGGGCCAAGGTCAGGCCCGCGCCGTCGCCCGCTCCGCGTCGTAGGTCTGCTCGACGCGAGCCGGGTCCGGACGGGCCAGCAGGACCACGGAGCCGCTCTTCACGAGTGGCTCGGTGAAGGTGGCGAGACCGGAAGGGGAAGCCGGGTTCGCCCCACTGAAGAGGCGGCCGCCGTCGGCGAGGAGACTCCCGGCGGCGGCCACCTCCCAGAGCTCGGCGTGGCTGGCCGTGTCCGTGGCCGCGTCGTCAGGCCCCGGCGGGTCGTAGGGGACGAACGCGTCCGGCTGTGACCACACCTCGACGCCCAGGTCGTGCACGCCGGCGGGAAGCGGCTCGTCGAAGCGACGCCCCAGCGGGTGCAGCGCCGTCGCCAGCACGACCGAGTGGTCGGCCCGGTCGGCCCAGCGCGCGACCGTGTCGGGCCCGCAGACGACCAGGTCGGCGTCATCGTCCTCGGTGACGACCAGCCCGACGCTCCAGGCGGCCCCGAGCAGCACCGGCCCCAGCCAGTGCACGGGAAGGTCGAGGCGGACCCGCTGGCCGCGCTCGAGGTCGTACTCCTCGGTGAGGAGCGAGGCGGTCTTGGCGACCCAGTTGGCGTACGTCGTGACCGACAGCTCGGTCCGCTCCCCGGTGGCGTGGTCGTAGAAGGTGACCAGCGGCCGGCCGGGATCGCGCTGCAGCTGTGCGGAAAGGATCGTCGCGAAGGTGGTCATGACTCTAGGGTTCCACCCATGTCCGCCCTTGATCACTTCTGGGCCGTGATCCCCGCCGGCGGGGCCGGCACCCGGCTCTGGCCGGTGTCGCGGGCCGCGGCCCCCAAATTCCTGCACGACCTGACCGGCGACGGCCGCTCGCTCCTCCAGCACACCGTCGACCGGCTGGTGCCCCTGGTCGAGGACCGGCTGCTGGTGGTCACCGGCGTCGCCCACCGGGAGGCCGTCCTCGCCGAGCTGCCGGCGGTCGACCCGGAGGCGGTCGTCGCCGAGCCGTCCCCGCGCGACTCGATGGCCGCGATCGGGCTGGCTGCGGCGATGCTCGAGCGCGTCGACCCGCTCGCCGTGATGGGTTCGTTCGCCGCCGACCACGTCGTCACCGATCCCGCCGCGTTCGAGGAGGCCGTCAGCCGCGCCGTCGAGGTGGCGCAGGAGGACTGGCTGGTCACCCTCGGCATCACCCCTACCTACGCCGCCACCGGCTTCGGCTACATCCGACTCGGTGAACCCCTGTCCGGTCATCCGGGCGTCCACCTGGTCGCTGACTTCGTCGAGAAGCCCTCCGCCGATGTTGCGCAGCGCTACGTCGACGGCCGGGCGCACCGCTGGAACGCCGGCATGTTCGTGGGCCGGCCCCGGGTGCTGCTCGACCTGCTGGCCGAGGGGGACCCCGACTTCGCCGACCGGCTGCGCGCGATCGCGGCGGAGCCGGAGCGGATGGACGAGCTGTGGGCGCGGCTGCCACTGATCGCCGTCGACCACGCCGTTGCCGAGCCGGCGGCCGCGACCGGTCGGGTCGCCGTCGTACCCGTCGACCCGGGCTGGGACGACATCGGCGACTTCGACGCGCTGGCCGGGCTGCTGGGAGCCGACGAGGGACGGGTGAGCGTGCTGGGTGACGCCGACCTGGTGCGTGCCATCGCCTCGACCGGTTTGGTCGTGCCGGGTTCCGGCCGGCTGGTCGCCGTGGTCGGTCTGGACGACGTCGTCGTCGTCGACACCCCCGATGCGCTGCTCGTCACCAGCCGGGAGCATGCCCAGCGGGTGAAGGAGATCGTGGCCGGCCTCCGCGAGACCGGCCCCCAGCACCTCACCTGACCGACCCGCCGGGGGAAGGGGTCCAGTCAACCTTGGGTGGGTCGCCTGGATCAGCCGGCGCCCGGCTCCGGGGAGTCGAGGTAGGGGTACTCGGTCATGAAGGAGTCGAGTGCCTCACCGCTGGTCTCGGAGCAGTACTGCCAGACCCCGGTCTGCTCGCCGCTCGGATCGTTGTCGCCGCCGACCGACCAGTGGCTGAAGGCGATGTGCCTGTCGTCGGGGAACGCGTCACCGTCCTCGGCGGTCCAGGGCGCCGCGATGAACTTCGAGCGTTGGTTGTCGCTGTCGGCGAACTTCGCGGCCAGACCCCGGATCTCGGTCACCGCCTCGTCGTCGGCGGCGACGGTGTCGTCGTACCAGAGGATCGTGTAGCCGTGCTCGAGATTGTGGACCAGCGCCTCGACCTCGGGCCGGTCCTCGGCGGTGTAGAACTTCCGCTCGAACGCGGCGGGTGCGACACCCGTCTCGGCCCAGTGGGGACCGAAAGCCGGCGGCGACTGCTCGTAGGTGACCTGCTCGCCCGTGGTGACGTGCTCGCCCTCGCCGGTCGCCACCTTGGAGGTGATGTCGTCGCACGACGAGGCGGGTGCGCCGATGGCCTCCAGGTCGAGGTCGTCGAACGCCGAGATCTCCGCCCGGTCCTTGAGGATCGAGTAGACCGGGAAGGCGATGATCAGCAGCGCCAGCACCACGCAGACGCCGATGATCATCAGGCCGCGGCGGCGCTCGGCGCTCTGCTGCTGGCCGCGGATGGCGTCGATCTTCGCCTGGCGTTCGTTCTTCTGGGAGTTGGCCTTGGCCACGATCGGTTCCTCGTCGTCGAGCGGGTGGGAGTGGAACGGGTGGTACGCCGGGGATTCTACGGATGGGTCGGTTGGAGCCCCAGCCGGCCGCCGCCCGGGCCAGTCGCGACCGTCCAGCCGTGGGCGAAGGCGAGCGCGCGCACCGCCTCGGCCGAGACCGTGGATCCGGTGAGCTGGAGTCCGGCCCCGTCGGGTTCCGGCTCGGTTCCGGCGAGGGCGGTGAGCGCCTCCGTCATCTCCGCAACGGACGCGGCGCCGCCAAACGGCGCCCGGTCCGCCGGGTCTCCGCGCAGCGCGCGGAGCACGGCCTCGCGGGCGCCCCAGCCGAACATGTCGTTGCCCTCCGGCCGCACCAGCGCGGCGGCGCCGGGGCCGGGGTCGTCCTCGGCCAGCACCAGGTCTGCCCGCCCGCGCACCACCGCGAAGGGGCGGGCGCCGAGCTTCCCCTGCGCCAGCTCCGCGGCAGCGGCCAGCTCGTCGGCGACGGCCGGCGCGGTGATGACCAGGTCGTTGCCGTAGTCGTCCTGCCTACCGGTGAAGTCCTCGAGGACGCGCAGCCCAGCGGCACCGACGGCGAGGTCGGTCTGCCCCTCGCGCCACGGCCGACCGGCCGTGTCGGTCACGATGACCGCGACGTTTCGGCCGGTGAGCTCGCGGAGCCTGGCCCGCAGCGCACGAGCGGAGGCGTCGGGGTCGAGCGGGAGCAGGACGACGTGACCGGCGGCGACGTTGGAGGCGTCGATGCCGCCGGCGGCGAGGGTGAACCCGTGATGAGTCCTGACGATCCGGGTGGGGCCGCGCCGGGCGACCACCCGGGCTGTCTCGCCCAGGAGCGACTCCTCCCGGGTGCCGGCCAGGACCTGGCCCTCGGACTTGCTGACGACCTTGCTGGTCACCAGCACCACGTCGCCGTCCGCGAGCGGGGTCGCGCTGCCCAGCAGGTCGACCAAGATCGCAGCCAGGTCGTCGTCGCGGCGTACCTCGCCGGCGCCGTCGGGGGCGATGACCGTCAGCTCCGTCATGTCACTCTCAAGGCGGTGACCAGCTCGATGGCCGCGGCGGCCATCGCGGCGGTGGCGTCCTCGTCGGTCATCAGCAGCGGCCGGGCGGCCGCGGCCAGGCCGGCGGCTCGGAGCCCGTCGAGCTGGTCCTGGTCGCTCTCGTCGACGAGCCAGCCGTCGAGGACGCCTTCGCCGGCCCGGGCGCCGTAGTGACGGCCGACGCCCCCGGCGCTGACCTCGACCCCGATCGTGGTGAGCAGTTGCTGGGCCATGCCGTGGACGTGGCGGCCGCTGATGATCGGGGAGATGCCGACGACCGGGGCGGCGGTGGCGACCATCGCCTCGCGGACCCGCGGCACGCCCAGGATGGTGCCGACGGAGACCACCGGGTTGGACGGTGGGACGATCACCAGGTCGGCGTCGACGATCGCGTCGATCACCCCGGGCCCGGGGGAGCAGTCCTCCTGGCCGACGACGATCACGGCTTCCGCGGGCGGCTCGGCCCGGAGCCGGACCCAGTACTCCTGGAAGTGGATGACTCGCCGGCCGCTGGGGGAGTCGACGTCGGTGATCGCGATGTGGGTCTCGACCCGGTCGTCGGTCATCGGCAGCAGGGTCACCCCCGGCTGCCACCGGCGACACAGCGCCTCGGTCACCTGGGAGAGCGGGTAGCCGGCGTCCATCATCTGGGTGCGGACCAGGTGGGTGGCGAGGTCGCGATCGCCAAGACCGAACCAGGCCCGGTCCACGCCGTACGCCGCCAGCTCCTCGCGTGCGTGCCAGGTCTCGTCCTGCCGGCCCCACCCGCGCTCGGTGTCGATTCCGCCGCCGAGGGTGTACATCAGGGTGTCGAGGTCGGGGCAGATCTTGAGCCCGTGCAGCCACCAGTCGTCGGCGGTGTTGGCGATCACCGTGACCGCGGCGTCGGTGGCGACGCCCGGTAGGGTCCCGGACGCGATGCCGTGCCGAAGTCCGCGCACGAACCTGGCGCCGCCGACGCCGCCGGAAAGCACCGTGATCTGCCGCAAGAGCTGGCCCATGGCATCAGCCTTCCGTACGAGAAAGATGGCCCAAGTGGGTGGTTGTCACGCATACCAGAGATCCGCTTGACTTTCGGTGTACGACAGGCGTGTAATTCCCATAGTGTTCTTCATCTCCGAGGCGGGTCTTCCCCGCTAGGAGCAGCGGAGCACCGGGGAGCAAGACAGGCAGCATTCGGGGGTCCGCCGCAGAGCGTCGGGCCCGGGTCGAAAGGGCGGAGCCGTGAGAGAACTACTTCTCCTCGACGGGGGTGCCGAGGAAGCAGGCTGGCAGGACCGGGCGCTGTGCGCGCAGACCGATCCCGAGGCGTTCTTCCCTGAGAAGGGCGGATCGACGCGGGAGGCCAAGAAGGTCTGCCTCACGTGTGAGGTGCGCACCGACTGCCTCGAGTCAGCGTTGATGAACGACGAGCGCTTCGGTATCTGGGGAGGGCTGTCCGAGCGTGAACGCCGCAAGCTGAAGAAGAGCGCGGCGGGCTAGCGCATTCGTCGCCTCCGCGGGGTGACGGTTAGGGTCAACGACCGTGTCTGCCACGGTCGTCGCCCTGCTCGTCAGCCATGACGGTGCGCGCTGGCTGCCCACCGTCATCGACGGGCTGCGCGCGCAGCGGCGGCCCGCCGACCGGGTCGTCGCGGTCGACACCACCAGCCGCGACGACAGCCCCGCGCTGCTGACGGAGGCCTTTGGTACGCCGATCACGGCGCCCGGCGGCACCGGCTACCCGGCTGCGGTGAAGCTCGGCCTCGCCGAGGCCGACCGCGCCGGTGGCGCCGAGTGGATCTGGCTGCTCCACGACGACTCGACCCCCGAGCCTGGCGCCCTCGAGGAACTCCTCGCCGCCGCCGCGGCCGACCCCGATGCCGACATCCTCGGTCCCAAGCTCCGCGAGTGGCCCTCCCTACGCCGGCTCCTCGAGCTCGGCATCACGATCTCCGGCACCGGCCGTCGCGAGACCGGTCTCGAGCGCGGTGAGTACGACCAGGGCCAGCACGACGAGGTGCAACCCGTGCTCGCCGTCAACACCGCGGGCATGCTGGTCCGCCGCTCGGTGCTCGAGTCGCTCGGCGGGTTCGACGGGCAGATGCCGATCTTCGGCAACGACATCGACTTCGGCTGGCGCGCCGCCGCGGCTGGCCACCGCACCGTGATCGTCCCGCAGGCCGTGGTGTTTCACGCCGAGGCCGCCCACCGCGGCGTACGGCGGACCCCGCTCACCGGCCGTCACATCCACTACCAGGAGCGCAGGGCAGCGCTCTACACGCTGCTGGTCAACTCCAGCACCCGCGCGCTCCCATGGCGGGTGCTCCGGCTGGGTCTCGGCACGCTGGTGAGAATGGTCGGGCTGGTGCTGATCAGGCAGGTCGGCCAGGCGCTCGACGAGCTGGCCGCGCTGGTGTCGCTCTACGGCAAGCCCGGCCTGGTGCTGCGGGCGCGACGTGACCGGCGCGCCCGGGCGGCCGCGACCGGCTCGCAGGCGGTCGACGTGAAGCCGATGCTGGCGCCGGCCTGGGTGCCCTATCGGCACGGCCTCGACTTCGTGAGCGACCTCGCGGCGGCCGCCACCAACCAGGCTGCGGACGTCGCCGAGCGCCGCCGGATCGCCTCCGGCACACCGGTGCGCGTCGCCGACGAGGACGACCCGTGGTTCGAGGAGCAGGGCTGGGTCGCGAGGTTCTTCACCAACCCGGTGGCGCTCGGTGGCGTGCTGTTCCTGCTGTTGGCCCTGGTCGGCGCCCGGGAGGCGTTCGGCACGGTCGCGGGCGGCGCGCTCTCCCCGGCGCCCGAGTCGGTCTCGCAGTGGTGGCGGCTGCACGTCGATTCGCAGCATCCGCTCGGCCAGGGGACCGACGTCCCCGCTCCGGCATACGTGCTCCCGCTGGCCCTGCTCGGCTCGATCGTCAGCCCGACGGTGGCCGTCAGCCTGTTGTTGGTGCTCGCCGTGCCGGTGTCGTTCTGGGGCTCGTGGCGCTTCCTGCGCGTCGTTGGCCGGCTGCTCGACGGACAAGGCCCGCCTGCCTGGCTGCTCTTCCTCGGCGCAACGACCTACGCGTTGATCCCGGCCGCCAGCGGCGCCTGGGGCCTCGGCCGGCTCGGGGTCGTGGTCGCTGCGACCGTGCTGCCGTGGCTGGCCCATGCGGCCCTCGGCTTCGCCGACCCCGAGCCCGACCGCCGCTGGCGCGCGGCCTGGCGTAGCGGCCTCTTGCTCGCGCTCGCGGCCGCCTTCGCCCCGCTCGCCTTCTGGTTCTCCCTCGTCCTCGCGGTCCTGGTCATCGGCGCCGGCTTCTGGATCAGCGCCCGCGCCATGCGCGACCGCTCGGTCTGGGGACCACCCGCGGCCACGCTGGGCGTTCCCGTGCTGCTGCTCGCACCTTGGTGGGTGCCCGCCCTGTGGACCGGCGCCGGTCCCGCGCTGGTGCTTGACATCGGTCGGCTGCCGATGGCCACCGTCGGCTTCGAGGACCTAATCACCGGTCACCTCGGCGACGCCGGCGCTCCGGCGTTCCTCGGACTGCTGCTGCTTGCGGTTGCCGTGCTGGCGCTGGTGCCGGCCGCGACCCGGATCCCGGTCCTGGTCTGCTGGATCGTGGCCCTGGCTGCCGCACTGGTGGCGCTCGCGCTCGCCTACCTCACCTTCGACCGCGACGTGGTCTCGACCAAGGCCGGGCTCGGTTTTCTGGTGCTGGTCATCCAGGCCGGCTTCGTGGTCGCGGCTGTGGTCGCCGCCCAGGGCGCGCTCGCGCGCGTCGCCGCCGGCTGGTGGCGACGCGGACTCCGAGTGCTGATCGCGGGCGCCGCGGTCGTGCCGCTGGTCGGACTCGGCTGGTTCGTCGTCTACGGCCCCGGACAGCTCGAGGACACCTCTGACAGCGGCATCCCGGCGTACATGCGGCAGAGCGCAGAGCTCGGCCCCTCCCACGGCCTCCTCGTGATCGAGGGCGATGTCGACAACGGACTCACCTGGTCGGTCGAGCGGGGTGACGGGCTGACCGTCGGCGAGGACGAAGTGGTCGGGCTGCTGCAGCCCGACGCCGACCTCGACCGGGACGTGCAGTCCCTGGTCTCGGCTCCCGAGCTGGAGGCCGCCGCGACACTGCCCGACCACGGGATCGAGTACGTCGTGCTGCCCGCCCCGGCCGACGGCAGCGTGGCGTCGGTGCTCGACGCGACGACCGGGCTGGAGCAGGCGAGCGCCGAGGACCGCGCAACCCGTGCCTGGCGGGTGGACGCCGCAGTCGAGGAGGACGCCGTGACCGGCGAGACCGCCTGGTGGCGGATCGTGCTGGTCGCCCTCCAGGGCCTCGGGATCGTGGTGGTCGCGGTGCTCTGCGCACCGACCCAGCGACGCGAGGAGCGAGCATGAAGAACACCCCACGAAATCGGGGGCTCTCACCGCTGCGTTCCTCCATCCCACGATTCCGCGGGGGCCCCGAATGAACGAGATCGGTCGCCGATCCGCCGTACGACGCTCGGTCAGCCCGACGGCCCTGCTCGCCGTCCTGCTGCCGCTGCTGACCGTGGGCGCCCTGGCCCTGGTCCGGCCTGACGTGCTGGTGTCGCCCGACCGGGCGCCCGAGCAGGTCTCGCCGTCCCGGGTCGACCTGGTGTGCCCCTCCGGCCCGGCCGGGTCCGAGGTCGCCCTGGCCGCCTCGGGACGTGCCACCGGTGACGTCTCCTCCTACTCTCCCGGCGACATCGACCCGTCCCCGATCTCGCTGGTCGCCGACGCCGTCGAGAACGTGGCCCGGCCCCACGCGACGTTCGTCCGCGGCAACGGCCGGATCGCCGCCGAGCTGATCGGCGCCCGGATCGACGAGCAGGAGATGACGGCGACGGAGTGCGTGCTGCCGCGGCCGGAGTACTGGATCACCGGCATCGGCGCCGACGCCGACCACGCCACGTCCCTGGAGCTGAGCAACCCCGACGAGGGCCCGGCCGTCGCCGACATCACCGTCTGGGGCCGCACCGGCCAGCTCGACGTACCGACGCTGCGCGGGGTGACCGTGCCCGGCGGCGGGTCGCAGGTGCTCGACCTCGCCGAGGTTTTGCCGCGGCGCAGCGAGCTGGCGATCCACGTCGTCGTCTCGCGCGGCCGGATGGCGGTCGCCGCCCTCGACGAGATCCCCGCACTCGGCAGGCGTCCCGCGGCAGCGGGCTGGCTGCCGCCGGTCGCCGCGCCGGCAACCGAACAACTCCTCCTCGGGCTGGTGGGTGGCGAGGGCACCGACACGCTCGTCCTCTCCAACCCCGGCACCGACGAGGCGCGGGTCGAGCTCCGGGTCGTCACCGAGGACGCCTCCTTCGTGCCGGAGGGCCAGGCGGAGATCCGGGTCTCGCCGGAGTCGGTCGAGACGGTCACGCTGACCGATACGCTGCGCGATCAGATCCGCACGGGCGCGCTGGCGCTGCAGGTCACCTCGACCGCGCCGGTCACGGCCGCGCTCCGGTCGATCATCGACGACGACCTCGTGTACGCGCCGACCGTCACCGGGACCGAGTCACCGGTCACCGCGCTGGTGCCCGCCGGAGACGCGCAGCTGGTCCTCGCCCGCGCCGGTAGCGCAGGCGTCGCCGCGGTGTCGGCGTACGGCGACGGCGAGCTGCTGGCCGAGAAGCGGGTCGAGCTCACCGACGGCAGCGGCGGGACCGTCGACCTGCCGAAGGGCACCGACCTGGTCCGGGTCGCCCCGCGGCGTACGGACGTCTCCGCCAGTGTGGTCGTGACCTCGCGTCAGGGTGCGACCGTCGTGCCGCTTCGCGAGCTGGTCCGCTACGCGCTGATCCCCGACGTCCGCCCCGGCCAGTCCTAGGGCGCGAGTCGGCTCGACTCTGCACCGAAACGGGGCCGAGTCGGCGAGAATTCCCGCCGTCTCGGCGGTTGTGACGTGCAGAGATGCGCCGACTCGCGGTCAGTCGTCGCGGGGACGATAGTGCGGGTCGACCAGCGCCGCGTCGATGCCCAGCAGCTCGGCGACCTGCTCCACCACGACCGTCAGCACCAGTGCCTCGAGGTCAGAGCGGGTGTCGGCGCGGTGCTCGATCGGCCGGCGGAACAGCACCAGCCGGGTCGGCGCACCCCTGGCTCCGCGCACCAGCGACGACAGCGGCACCGTGTCGGGGTGCCAGTCGTCCGGGATCTGGGGTGCGTCCTCGACGGCGTACTCCACCAGCCCGAGCCGGTCCGACCACCGCTCGTCGAGGTCGGCCACGATGTCGAGGACCAGCGAGTCGAACCGTTCACCCCGGGTCTTCATCGCGGGGACGCCGGGCTCCAGCGGAAGCACGCCGGGGCCGCGCATCCCGCGCCCGCGGCGGTCCCGACGGTTCCGGTGCCGTGTCTGCTCCTCCACGACCGCGAGCCTAAAGGGCAACCTCCCGGTCAGTGGGTACCGTCGAGCCCGTGAGTGGATCCCGTCGGTGTTCGCGTACGGCGTGCGACCGCGGGGCGGTCAACACGCTGACCTACGTGTACGCCGACCAGACCGCCGTCCTCGGCCCGCTCTCCACCTACGCGGAACCCCACGCCTACGACCTCTGCGACGTCCACAGCGGCCGGCTCTCGGCCCCCCGCGGCTGGGACGTGCTGCGGCTCGCGCCCGACACCGCGGCCCAGGGTCCGACCCACGACGACCTGCTCGCCCTCGCCGACGCCGTGCGCGAAGCCGGCCGCCCACAGCGCCCCGAGCCCCCCGTCTCGTCGCTCGCTGACGAGACCGGCCGCGAGACCCAGCGTCGCGGCCACCTGCGCGTCCTCACCACCGACTGACGGCGACTAGGCTCCCCGGCATGGCCGGGAGGAGTGACGTCGCGCGTGTCCACGGGCTGTTCAAGGCCTACGACATCCGGGGTCGGGTCCCCGAGGAGCTCGACGCCCTGGTTGCTCGTGACACCGGGGCGGCGTTCGTTGCGGTCACCGGCGCCAGTGCCGTGGTGGTCGGGCACGACATGCGCGCGAGCTCGCCGGACCTGGTGACGGCGTTCGCGGCCGGAGCCACCGCGGCTGGCGCGGACGTGACGGTCATCGGGCTGTGCGCCACCGACCAGCTCTACTTCGCCGCAGGCTGGCTCGACGTCCCCGGCGCGATGGTCACCGCCAGCCACAACCCGGCCGGCTACAACGGCATCAAGCTCTGCCGCGCCGGTGCGGTCCCGGTCGGACGCGACACCGGGCTCTCCGAGATCCGCGACCGCGTGGCGCGGGGGGAGCGAGCGGCCGGTCTCCGGACCGGCGACGTGCGCCGGCGGGACGTGCTCGCGGCGTACGCGGCCCACCTGGTCGATCTGGCGCCGGTGAGGGGCCGCTTGTTGAAGGTCGTCGTCGACGCCGGCAACGGCATGGCGGGGCTGACCGTGCCAGCGGTCGCCGGGCTCCTCGGGGACGAGAAGATCGCGCTGGTGCCGATGTACTTCGAGCTCGACGGCAGTTTTCCCCACCACGAGGCCAACCCGATCGACCCCGCCAACCTGGTCGACCTGCAGGCTCGGGTCGTGGCCGAGGGCGCCGACATCGGGCTCGCGTTCGACGGCGACGCGGATCGCTGTTTCCTCGTCGACGAGCGCGGCGCCGCCGTACCGCCCTCGACCCTCACCGCCCTCATCGCCGCTCGCGAACTGCGGCGCCACCCGGGTTCGGTGGTGATCCACAACCTGATCACCAGCCGTGCCGTCCCCGAGATCGTCACCGAGCTGGGCGGGACCCCGGTCCGTACCCGCGTCGGCCACAGCTTCATCAAGGCGAGGATGGCCGAGACCGGCGCGGTCTTCGGCGGCGAGCACAGCGGCCACTTCTACTTCCGCGACTTCTGGCGCGCTGACTCCGGGATGCTGGCGGCGCTGCACGCGCTGGCCGCGCTCGCCGAGTCCGACCGGCCGCTTTCGGAGCTGCTCGCCGACTATGAGCGCTACGCCGCCAGCGGCGAGCTCAACTCGGTCGTCAACGACGCGTCCGGGGTCGTCGACGCCCTGCGCACGACGTACGCCGGTCGCAGTGACCTGGACCTCGTCGAGCTCGACGGGCTGACCGTGAGCCACGCCGACTGGTGGTTCAACGTCCGGCCCTCCAACACCGAACCGCTCCTCCGGCTCAATGCCGAGGGGAAGGACCAGGCCACCATGGCCGAGGTCCGCGACACCGTCCTCAGCCAGATCAGGAGCCACCGATGAAGCTCGACCCCACCCTGCTCGCCATCATCGTCTGCCCGGACTGCCGTGGTGAGCTGGCCGCGACCGGCGAGGAGCTGGTGTGCCAGTCGTGCGGCCTGGCCTACCCGGTGCGCGACGACATTCCGGTGCTGCTGGTCGACGAGGCCCGGCGCCCCGAGTGAGCCCGGCGGCCTGGTTCGACGAGTCGCGGCTCGACGACGAGACGGTCTGGCAGCGCGCGGACGACCGGCTGCGGGCGCTCGCCGAGGCCGGCGCACGCGTACGCCGGGAGACCTCCGAGGCCGCCAAGGCGACCGCTGAGGCGGTGGCCCGGGCGACCGGGCAGCAGCGTCCCCGTGCGGTCATCGCCGCCGGACCCGACTCGCGACTGCTGCGGGCCGTCCTCGAGCCGTGGTGCCCGGTGCCGTTCGTCGCCTGGCCCAACCCCTCGCTCCCCGGCTGGGCCGGTGGCCTCGACCTGGTCGTCGTGCTCGCGCACGACGGCGGTGCCGGATCCGCGTCCGCTGTGGCCGAGGCGGTGCGTCGCGGCTGCCAGGTCGTGGTCGCGTGTCCGCCCACGTCGATGGTCGCCGAGCACGCCGCCGGTCGCTGGAGCACGATCCTGCCCACGCCGGGCCGCGACCAGCTCGCGACCGCGGTGGTGATGCTGGACTACCTCGAGCAGGTCCAGCTCGGTCCCCGGGTCGACGCCGAGCGAGTCGCGACCGCGCTCGAAGACGTCGCGATCGCCTGCTCGCCCCACCGGGACCTGGCCGTCAACCCGGCCAAGATGCTGGCCATCGCGATGGCCGACACCCTCCCCGTGGTCTGGGGTGGCAGCGTGCTGGCCGCCCGCGCGGCCCGCCGGATCGCCGAGTCGCTGCGCCGCGTCA
>Ga0183260_10003416_pt1 | contig 12807 bp, 11 predicted proteins | sample AntDrymUQ4972206_2_FD_129768 | JGI IMG/M metagenome (GOLD analysis project Ga0183260, IMG submission 129768) | Polar desert sand microbial communities from Dry Valleys, Antarctica - metaG UQ497 (22.06) (version 2) (version 2) | ecosystem: Environmental > Terrestrial > Soil > Desert | place...
GGCGGCCAGACCATGCCCGTCGGGTGGAACTGCACGAACTCCATGTCGATCAGCTCGGCGCCGACGTCGTAGGCCAGGGCGTGGCCGTCGCCGCTGTACTCCCATGAGTTCGAGGTGACCGAGTACGCCTTGCCGATCCCGCCCGTGGCCAGGACCACCGACTTTGCCGAAAAGGCCAGGGGCACGCCGGTAGTGCGCCAGTAGCCAAACGCCCCGGCGATCCCGGCCGCGCCCTTGATCAGGCGGGTGATCGTGCACTCCATGTACACGTCGACACCCGCCGCGACGGCGCGGTCCTGGAGGGTCCGGATCATCTCCAGGCCGGTCCGGTCGCCGACGTGGGCCAGGCGCGGATGCGAGTGGCCGCCGAACGGGCGCTGGAGGATGCGGCCGTCCCGGGTGCGGTCGAAGACGGCGCCCCAGAACTCCAGCTCGCGCACCCGGTCCGGCGCCTCCTGGGCGTGGAGCTGGGCCATCCGCGGGTTGTTCAGCAGCTTGCCGCCGACCATCGTGTCGCGGAAATGGGTCTCCCATGTGTCCTCTGGGTCCACGTGGGCGAGGGCCGCCGCGACCCCGCCCTCGGCCATCACCGTGTGGGCCTTCCCGAGCAGGGACTTGCACACGAGCGCGACGCTCGCCCCGGCGTCCTTGGCCTCGATCGCGGCGCGCAGGCCCGCGCCGCCGGCCCCGACGACGAGGACGTCGACGGGATGTGTCTCGATCTGGTCGAGCGCCTCGGGAGCCAGGGCCACCACGCCGCCTAGAGGTGGATCGCGGGGTCGGTCACCACCCCGAGAACGAGGAGGCGGACGTAGATGTCGGCCAGCGTCACCGTGATGAGGCTGGCCCACGCGTACCACATGTGGTTCCGATTCAGGTCGGTCAGCCTTTGCCAGAGGGTGTAGCGGACGCGACGGACCCGAGAGCACGAGAAGCAGTCGACCTTGCCGCCCACCAGGTGCCGGAGCGAGTGGCACGACAGCGAGTACCCGGTCAGCAGCACGACGTTGACGAGGAACAGCACGCCGCCGAGGCCGATGCGCGGGCCGGGCTCGGTGATGCCGGCCCCGGGCGCCGGGTTGAACGCCGGCAGGAGGTCGTACCACAGGAACGCCAGGGGAATGAACGCGAGGTACAGCAGGTAGCGATGGAGGTTCTGGAGGACGAACGGGAAGGCGTTCTCGAGCGAGAACTTCCGGTGGATCGTCGGCTCGCCCACGGCGCAACCGGGCGGATCCGCGAAGTAGAACCGGTAGTAGGCCTTGCGGTAGTAGAAGCAGGTGGCCCGGAAACCGATCGGGATCCACAGGATGAGCAGGCCCGGGCTGAGCCAGGTCGGCATGTCCCGCCACACGATCAGGGGCGAGAACAGCGGTGACAGGTAGCCCTCGTGCTCGTAGCCCGTGCCGAAGATCGGGGTCCACAGGATCCCGCTGAACGTCAGGTAGCTCGCGCAGATCGTGAAGACGATCCCCTGGACCACCGGGTAGATCGCCCAGGAATCCTTGCGGCGCGTCGCGCCGAAGCCCTGGGGTGCGGTGCCCCGCGGCTTGCGGAGCGCCCTGAGGACCGCCGACTGGACGGTCACGCGGGGGCGCTCGCCGGAGCGGCGGGCGTCGCGACCGCGGCGCCCAGGCGCTCGATGACCGCGTCCGCGAACTCGCGCGTGCCGGCGGTTCCGCCGAGGTCGGAGGTCGTCGTGCGCCCCTCGGCAATCACGTCACGCACGGCCTGCTCCACGCGCTGACCGACATCGGCATAGCCCAGGTGGCGGAGCATCAGCGCGCCAGAGAGGATCAGCGCGGTCGGGTTGGCCTTGTTCTGCCCCGCGTACTTCGGCGCGGACCCGTGGACCGGCTCGAACACTGCCCCGTCCTGGCCGATGTTGGCGCCAGGCGCCACCCCGAGCCCGCCCACCAGCCCCGCGGCGAGATCCGAGACGATGTCGCCGTACAGGTTCGGCAGCACGAGCACGTCGTACAGGTCGGGCTTCTGGACGAGTTGCATGCACATGTTGTCGACGATGCGGTCCTCGAACTCGACCCTGCCCACGTAGCCCTCGGCGACGGTGCGGCAGGACTCGAGGAACAGGCCGTCGGACAGCTTCATGATGTTGGCCTTGTGCACGGCGGTCACCTTCCGCCGGCCGTTGGCGACCGCGTAGTCGAACGCGAACCGGGCGATCCGCTCCGACGCGGCCCGGGTGATGATCTTGATGCTCTCCGCCGCGTCCTTGCCGACCATGTGCTCGATGCCCGCGTACAGATCCTCGGTGTTCTCGCGGACGATCACGAGGTCAACGTCCGCGTAGCGGCTTTGCACGCCCTTCATCGAGCGCGCCGGACGCAGGTTGGCGTACAGGTTCAGCGCCTGCCGTAGCCCCACGTTGACGCTGCGGAAGCCCGACCCGACCGGGGTGGTGATGGGGCCTTTGAGGGCGATCTTGTTCTTCCGGATCGACTCCAGAACGCGCTCCGGGAGAGGCGTCCCCTCGGTCGCGATCGTCGCCTCGCCGGCCTCCTGGACCTCCCACTCGAACACGATGCCGGTTGCGTCGAGGACGCGGCGGGTTGCCTCCGCGAGCTCCGGTCCGATGCCGTCGCCCGGGATCAGGGTCACTCGGTGGGCCATGTCCGCATTCTAGGCGCGGCCCCGTAGACTCCGCCGATGCGTATCGGCGTGACCGTCCCAATGGCCTTCGGCGAGGTTGCCGACGGCCAGATGACTACGTTCACGCAGACGGCGGACTTCGCATGCCGGGCGGAACGGCTCGGCCTGGATTCGATCTGGGTCTTCGATCACCTGCTGTGGCGCTTCGAGGGGGAGCCCGAGGAAGGGCCGCACGAAGCGTGGACCACGCTGGCGGCCCTGGCGCCGGTCGTGCCCAGGGTGGAGCTCGGGGCCCTGGTGATGTGCTCGTCCTTCCGGAACGCCGGCCTGCAGGCGAAGATGGCCGCAACGCTGGACGATCTCTCCGGCGGCCGGCTCATCCTGGGCATCGGCTGCGGCTGGCACCAGCCGGAGTACGACGCCTTCGGCCTGCCCTTCGACCACCTGGTGGGGCGGTTCGCGGAGGACCTGGGGGTCATCGCCCGACTGCTGCGCGGCGAGGCCGTCGACCACGAGGGGCGCTGGAGCCACTTCGCGCAGGCGCGGCTGCTGCCCCCGCCGGCCCGGCGGACACCGATCCTCGTCGCGTCCAAGGGGGAGCGGATGCTGCGTCTCACCGCTACTTGGGCGGACGCATGGAACACGGCCTGGTTCGGGCGCGTGGACGACCTGCTACGCGAGCGTATCCGGGGGCTGGACGAGGCATGTGACGAGGTCGGACGCGACCGGGCCGCCATCCGCCGCACGGTCGGGATCCGGCTGCACGAGCCCGGCCAGGGCAACGATGACGAGCGCGCCACGGACGCGGACGCTCCTGGGCTTGCGGACCTGCTCGACGAGCTCGAGGCACTGGGCTTCGCCGACACGATCGTCTGGGCAACCGCCAAGACACCGACCGCCCTCGAGCGGATCGCCGAAGCGCGCCGGATCCACATGGAGCGGCGGGCCTGAGACGTCGGACCCCCGACGCCGGGACGGGCGGCGCCGCCGCGCGCTCGCTGGGCTCCGGTCCCGTACCATCGGCTCCCCGTGAAGATCCAGGAAGCCGACGCAAAGAAGCTCCTGCTCGCCCAGGGCCTGCCGGTTCCGGCGTGGGAGGTCGCCCGCAGCCCAGCCGAGGCGCGCGCGGCGGCCTCGCGACTGCTCCACGGCGCCGGGCACGCGGAGCAGGTGGTGATCAAGGCCCAGGTCCTGGTGGGCGGCCGCGGCAAGGCAGGCGGCGTGAAGCTCGCGGCCTCGGACGACGAGGCGGAGCACGTCGCCGACGAGATCCTGGGCATGTCCATCAAGGGCATCACGGTGCGGAAGGTCCTCGTCGCCCCGGCGGCGGACATCGTCAAGGAGTTTTACCTCGCCGCCGTGCTCGATCGGGCCGCCCGGCGGATCCTGCTCATGGGCTCGGCAGAGGGCGGCGTGGAGATCGAGCAGGTCGCCGAGACGAACCCGGAGGCCATCGTCCGGATCCACGTCGATCCGCTCCTGGGCCTGCGCGACTGGCAGGCTCGGGAGCTCGCGTTCCGGCTTGGACTCGGCAGGCACCTCAAGGCCACCGTCGGGATCGCGAAGGGCCTCCTCAGGACAATGCTGGCCAACGACGCGGACCTCGTGGAGATCAACCCGCTGGCGATCGTCCGCGAGGGCGGTCCGGGGGCCACCGATGAGCGGCTCGTGTGCCTCGACGCGAAGATCACCCTCGACGACTCGGCGCTCTTCCGGCATCCCGACCACGAGGCGCTGCGCGACCCGGACGAGGAGGCGCCGGCCGACGCCGAGGCGCGCCGGCACGACATCAGCTTCATCCACCTCGATGGCACGATCGGGTGCATGGTCAACGGGGCCGGCCTCGCGATGGCCACGATGGACCTCGTGAAGCGCGCCGGCGGCGACCCCGCCAACTTCCTCGACATTGGTGGTGGCGCGAAGGCCGAGCGCGTCGCGGCCGCGATGCGGCTGATCCTCGCCGAGCCGAAGGTCGAGGCCATCCTCGTCAACATCTTCGGCGGCATCACCCGCGGCGACGAGGTGGCCCTGGGGCTGATCGAGGCGCGCAAGCAGCAGACTCGGGACGTGCCGATGGTGGTCCGGATCGTGGGCACGAATGCCGAGGAGGCGGCGCAGCTCCTGGAGGCGGCCCACTTCGAGACGGCCGCTTCCCTTGACGAGGCGGCGGCCAAAGCCGTCGCGTTGGCGAAGGCTGCCCACAGCGCGGGCGCGACGGGCGTCGCCGGATGAGCATCCTCGTTGGGCGCGAGACGCGGCTGCTGGTCCAGGGGATCACCGGGCGCGAGGGCGAGTTCCACGCCCGGGCCATGCACGCCTACGGCACGAACGTAGTGGCGGGGGTTACCCCGGGCAAGGGCGGCCAGACCGCCATCGACGGCGCGGTCCCGGTGTTCGACACGGTCGCGGAGGCGGCGCGCGAAACCGGCGCCAACGCCTCGTGCATCTTCGTGCCGGCGGCGGGCGCGCCCGACGCGATCCTGGAGGCGGCGGGTGCGGGAATCGCGACGATCTTCTGCATCACCGAGGGCATCCCGGCGCTGGACATTGTCCCCGTGGTCGCGGCGGTGCAACTGGCCGGCGCCCGGCTGGTCGGGCCCAACTGTCCCGGCGCCACGTCGCCCGGTCGGGCCAAGGCAGGGATCATCCCGGGGCCGATCCATCGCGAGGGGTCCGTCGGGGTGGTCTCGCGTTCGGGCACGCTCACTTACGAGGCCGTCCAGGCCATGACCGACGCGGGCATCGGCCAGTCCACCTGCGTGGGCATCGGCGGCGACCCGATCATCGGCAGCACCTTCCTCGACGTCCTGAAGCTCTTCACCGCGGATGCCGAGACGGACGCGATCATCCTGATCGGCGAGATCGGCGGCGCGGCGGAGGAGGAAGCGGCGGCATGGGCCGGCGAGCACCTCCGCGACGTCCCGAAGGCAGCGTTCATCGCCGGCCGCACGGCTCCCGAGGGCAAGCGCATGGGCCACGCCGGCGCGATCATCTCGGGCGGCTCGGGAACGGCCGCGTCCAAGGTGTCCGCGCTGGAGGCAGCGGGCTTCCGGGTCGCCGGCTCCCCCACAGAGCTGCCGCAGCTCCTGCGCGACGCGGGCTACCGCGGCTGAGCCGGTCGGGATGCGCACCTTCGACGAACGGGCGCCGAGCTGGGACACGCCGCGACGCGTCGCCAGGGCGGAGGAGGCAGCCCGGACGATCGCCGCGGCGCTCGCGATACCATCGGGTTGCCGCGCCATCGAGGTTGGAGCCGGCACCGGCCTGCTCGGCCTCGCGCTTCGCGAGCACTTCGACACCCTCGTCCTCGCCGACACCTCGGACGGGATGCTCGCCGAGGCCGCGCGCAAGGTCAACGACGGCGGCCTGACCGGCGTGTCGACCGCAAAGTTCGACCTGGCCTCCGATTCCCCGCCCGCCGGCGGCCCGTTCGATCTCGTCCTCTCGCTCCTCCTGCTCCACCACGTGAAGGAGACGCGCGCGGCGCTGGCAGGGATGCACCAGCTCCTTGACGTCGGGGGCCAGGTCGCGGCCATCGACCTCGACACTGAGGACGGGTCGTTCCACGACACCGGATCGGAGGGCGTGCATCACCACGGGTTCGACCGCGCACGACTCGCAGAGCTCGCCCGGGATGTGGGCTTCGAGGACGTGAACGTCGGCAACGGCACACCCATCGACGACGACGATCGGCGCTACCCGATGTTCCTGCTCACGGCCCGGCGGACGTAGCGGTGGGCCTCGTGATGGACCTCGTCGCGGGCGACAGCCGCGAGATCCTGCTGGCGGTCGCGGCCGAGGACCTCGCCGGCTTCGACGATCGCTCGCGCTTTCCGGCGCACCTCGCGTTCGGGGGCACCATCGACCCCACCTGGCTGGACCTGTTCAGCCAGGCCGTCCGCACCGTCACCGGGCGTGACAACCCGGTTGACTTCCTGGAGGCACGGGCCGAGCTCGAGGGTTCCGGCGGGAGCGGCGGCAGCGGCGGCGAGCGGACCGTCGAGCGCGTTGACGCCGGGTGGATCACCGCCGTGGCGATGGTGGACGACCGGGACCTCGACGCGGTCACGGGGCGGTGGATTGACCTCCTCGAGGAGGAGGTCGGCGACCTGCCGCAGGAGGAGAAGCCCGCGATCCGGACGTTCGCGCGGGAGATCGTCGACTTCGCGCGCGACGCCGACCGCGCGCCGGCCGTGATGCTCGCCTGGTCGCTGTAGTCGGCGCCGAGCTGCCGGCGAGTCACTAGGTCCCTCGAGGCACATCACCTAGGCGCGAGAGCTGGCTGGGGTGGTCGATGGTCGGCTGCCGTGTTCCCTGTTCGCGGCTCGTTCTCCTGTGGCCGGTGTTGCTCCGAGCGACCGGCACGCCCACCGAGATGCGGTCGTATGGCAGGGCGGTTCGTTCACCGACGGCAGCCACGTTCTCGCGTGACGCGGCGTCGAAGAGCGAGAAGACCGTCTCATCACGCGGTACGAGGAGCGATCCGATCAGCGTCACAGAACGACCCTCGAGGGAGAGTTGGATCGCCGCGGCGCGGGCGGCCTCCGATTCGAGCCGGGCGGATTCCCGCGATGAGCCGGCTCGATAGCGCTCAGCGAGGAACATCTGCCGGCGTGTATCGAGCTCTGTTTCGGCGGAATCCGGTGCCATGTGGCCATGATGCCAGCCGGTCGGTGGGACAGCATCCGGTGATTCCCTACAACGCGGGGCGCACTTCTAGCGCGCTGACCCGCCTTTCTCCGCCGCGGCCGAGGCGCCGCCTGCCAGGCGGCGCCCGAGCTCGGCCCGCGATCGGACGCCGAGCTTCGCGTACGCCCGGGCCAGATGGGCCTCGACGGTCTTGGGGCTGAGGACGAGCTGCACCGCAACCGCTCGATTGGTGAGGCCACCGGCGATTAGCTCGACGACACGAGCTTCGGCGGGTGTCAGCTCGTCGCCGGCCCCGCGCCGGCGGCCGAGACGATCGATCTCCTGACGCGCCTGAGCGGCCCAGGCAGCCGCCGGCAGCCGGTCGAACAGGACCGCGGCATGGTCGAGTCGCTCGCCGGCCGCGCGGCGGTGGCCGACCTGTCGTTGCAGGCGTCCGAGAACGAACAGGGATCGCGCCATGGCGAACCCCTGGATGGCCGAGGACGCAGCGGCGTCGATGGTCGTCGCGAGTCGCGCGGCGGCTCCAGCGGCGTCGTCGTGCGCCGCCTGGACGAGCGCTCGTGCGCGTGGCAGCGCGGCCGTGATCCATGGTCGCGGCACCACCTCGTGCCGCCGCTCGAGGATGCCGAGCACCTCACCGGCGCGATCGCGGGCGCCGATGCCCACGAGTGCCTCGACATGGTCTGGCTCGGTCCGGTTGCGCAGCGACTCGCGCACGCCGAGGCCGTCCAACAGGACCCGCATCCGATCGAACGCCTGGACGGCGGCGCGATGATCGCCGGCGGCGAGACGGGCAGTCCCGAGGGCGTCGAGGTACATCGCCTCCAACTCGGGATCGATCCCGCGGCATGCAGCCGACCCGCGTTCCGCGGCCTCGATCGCCCGGTCAAGCCGGCCGAGGTGCGCATCCACAAGGGCGCGGACGCGGTGCGAGGGATCGGGCATGACCTGGCCCATCTGCTCGGCTGCGTCGACGCTCCGCTCGGCCGCGGCGTCGGCGGCCTGCCAGCGCTCGGCATACAGCTCCAGCTCGGCGAGGTGGCCGTACAGGTCCGCATCAGACGACTCGTCGCCCGAATCACGAGCCCACTGGAGATGGCGCTCGAGCCGGGCGCGCGCGAGGCCGTGCTCACCCGTATAGGCCCACCACAGCCCGGGGATGGTGCTTGCCTCCCAGGACGGGACGTCCGGCTCGATCGCCAGCGCGGACTCGAAGGCCGCAAGGTCCGGAACGAAGCCTGCCTGCACGTCGTTGAGGAAGAGGCCGAACTTCGCGAACGCCAGGGCCGACGGGTCGATCGCCCGGTCGATGAGCTCCACGGCCGCCCGCCCGTGCGCTCGCCGCGCCTCCACGTCGTCCTCGAACAGGGCGATTCGCCCGTGGATCCGGCCGCGAAGGGTTGGGTCTTCGTCCGCATCCGCGAGCCCTTCCGCAAGGGTCGCGGTGGCACGAGGCCGATCGAGATAGCCATGGATCGTCCCAAGGAGAAGGAGTGACTCTGCCCGCTGGCGGCCGGGCGGTAGCCACGCCCGCGCCTGTTCCAGCACCTCGCCGGAGCCCCTGAGGTCGCCGGCCTCCAGGCGTGCCTCGGCTTCCAGGACCGCCCTTCGACCGCGCGCCTCAACGTCCCCCGCGGGGGTCAGCGCCTGCGCCCGCGCCAGCAACCCGGCTGCCGCGTCGGGCGCGCCGCGTCGATACGTCTGGCGACCGGCTGCCTCGAGCTGGGCCGCCAGGTCCGCGTCCGGGCCAGTCGCGGCCATGGCCAGATGGTTGGCTCGCTCCTCCTGGTCTGCCACGACGGCCGCGAGCCGCCGGTGCACCGCTCGCCGAGCTTCCGTGCCTGCGGTCGCCTGGACTACGGCTGCGAGGAGCGGGTGGCTGAACTGCGCGCGCCCGTCGGTCACCAGGATGATGCTCGCCGCCTCGGCCTCGGCCAGTCCCCGGGCCGCGGCCGCTTGATCGTCGGACGCCGCCGCGATGAGTGCGGTGGTCGGCCGCGCCAGCGCCGCCGCGATGAGGAGCGCCGCCCTGCTGGCCGGGCTGAGCCGGACGAGCCGGGCGTCCAGCAGGTCGTGGAGGCGCTCAGGAACCGGCAGCTCCTGCCCTGGGTCCGCCAGGTCGGGCCCGGAATCGAGGAGTGCACGCGCGATCTCGAGCGCCATCATCGGGTTGCCCCCGGACGCGCGTTCGATGCGGGCGACGACGGGCCGTGCGAACCGGTGACCCGTCCGCGAGGTCAGGAGACGATGCAGCGCGCCGAAGCTGATGGCGCGGAGGCGAAGGCGCTCCGACCGACCTTCCAGCGCCGCGGCTGTGGCGTCGAAGAACGGGGCATCCTCGCCAGTCCGGCGGGTCAGCAAGATCCCTAGCCGAACATCGCCCAGACGGCGCACGGCGAATCCCAGGGTGCGTGCCGTCGGCTGGTCCAGCCAATGCGCGTCGTCGATGGCCAGCAGCGTGGGTCGGGCGCCCGCAACACGGCGGAGGACGGCGGTCAGTGCGGCCCCCAGCGCACCCTGGTCGCCGATCCCCTCGGCGGGCACCCGGAGGAGGGCCGCGCCCAACGCGGCGCGCTGTGGTGGCGGCAGGCGATCGAGCTCGTCGCCCGGCACGCCCTCGATCAGGTCGCGGAGCGCGACGAACGAGAGGGCCTGCTCGACCGCCGCAGGTGCGCAGTGCAGGACGTCCATCGACCGAGCGCGCGCGACGTGGATCGCGGCCCTCCAGATCATCGACTTGCCGACGCCGGCCTCGCCTTCGATGAGAAGCGCGACGGCCCCCTCGCCGCCCGAGGCGGCGGCGACCACGAATCGATCGACCGCCTCGAGCTCGATCGAGCGGCCGACGATATCGGCATCATTCGCCGCCTCTGTGCCGGGTGGGGTCATGCGCCAACGGTACCGCCGACCGCGATCACCCTCGTGCGGCATGCGGCACGACGACACCTTCTTGTAGGGAAACACCCGATGCCACTCGAGCGTGGAGCGACGAACGTTGGCTCGTGGCGAAGAGCGCCAAAATCAGGTTCACAAGGAGCTGGAATGAAGCAGCGACTGAAGAGCGTCGCGGTAGGCCTCAGCGTGTTGGTTGTTCTCGCCGGATGCGGCGGAAGCGCTCCTGCTCCGGGGTCGTCCAGTCCGATCACGGGGTCGTCCAACCCAGACGCGACCGCGTCCTCCGCGTCCGCCGGGGCGACGTCAACGGCGCCCCAAAGCTCCGGGGGCGCACCCGCGACGGGGGCGGCGAACCTGCCGTCCAACCTTCCCCCGATCTTCTCCAGCCACGCCGATCCGGCGCTGGAGAGCCAGCTCCCGTCGGAGGTCTCCGGGACCCCGATGGCCCGCTACAGCATCTCGTTCGCCGAGCTGCTCGCTGATAGTACGGACCGGGCGTCGATCGACTCGTTCCTCCAGGGCATGGGCAAGACCGAGGCCGATGGAAGCTTTGCGGTGGCACTCGACCCGAGTAATACGCTTGGCGGCGGGATCTTTGCGTTCAAGGTCAACGGCGCGGATGGCGCGACCCTGCTCGCGGGCATCGTGGCCGTGGAGCGCTCGGACATGGGCGCGGATGTGACGACGCAGGAGGCGACGGTCGGTGGCAAGGACGTCACCGTCCTGAGCGTCGGTGGTGGTGTCAACGACACCGAATGGATCTACGGCCGCGGCGACATCGTGTTCGTCGTCCATGCACCCGACGAGGCGCACGCGGCAGCTTTCCTCCAGGCCATTCAGTAACATGCCGCGACGCGGGAACGGGTTCCCATCGCCCCTAAACCGGCGTCGCGCGACGTTCGCGCTGCTCATCACCGCCATGCTCGCGGCAGCGGCCGTCGGGGGAGCCGTCGGGCTTGGCTCGCGACCGGCGGCGGACGTGAACGATGCGAGCGCCTGGGAGCTGGTTCTCGATGGGATCGGCCCGGACGGCGAGGTGAGCTTCGAGACCGCGCTCGATGCCTTCTCGCTCGCCGTGGGCCCGCTGCCCGGCGTCGAGATGCCGGCGGGCCGCCTCGAGCCCATCCCGTCCGGCACCGGCGCGATCCGCTGGCTGAGCGGGTACCGCTCGCGGCTGACAGACGAGCAGCGTGCGGCCGTGGATCGATACCTGGCACCGGATCCCGGCGCCATCCGGGTCGAACCCCTGGCGACGTCTGCGGGGGACGCGGCGACCGTCATCCTCGGGTCCTACCGCCTGGCGCAGCTGGAGCCGGAAGAGGCGAGCGCGCCGACGCCAGTCGAGGAACAGTTCCTGGTCTACCTGCGAGACGCCCGCGCCGAGATCGCTCGCCTCCTTGGCCGTCGGCTGCCGCTGCCATTCACGCTCGCCGTCAACGACGAGCAATTGACCGACGACGACGCGTACACCCTCCCCCACTTCGGTTTCGGGGAGCTCGGGGCCCCGGCAGAGTGCGAGTTCCGGGTCAATCCGAGCATGTTCGATTCTGGCTTCGGTGAGGTCGAGTTCCGGGCGTCGATGGCGCACGAGATGTTCCACTGCTTCCAGGTGGCGAGGGTGTCCGGCGCGGCGCAGTGGACGAGCACTCACGAATCGCGCCCCTGGCTGATCGAGGGTTCCGCGGCGTGGGTCGGTGAGACGATCGCCGGGCCGAGCAAGGTCGGCCTCATCTGGTGGGACAAATACCTAAAGACGCCCGAGGCGCCATTGTTCAAGCGCGAGTACCTCGCGATTGGCTTCTACCTCCACATGGTCGAGCGGGGCGTGGACCCGTGGCTCCACCTGGACAAGATGATGTACGCCGGGAACGAGGCCGCCTATCACGAGGCGGCCGACGCCGGTGGCGAGGATTTCCTGGACACCTGGGCCTCCGGGCACGTCCGCGAGCGGGCCTCGGTGAAGCGTGGTTTGCAGAGGGCCCGTGGTCGACGACTGCACACGGGTTCGTGACGCCGATGAGCGTGCCGCGCGGCGAGGTCCGAACGATCGACGCGGCGACGTTCGCCGGAGAGAACTACAGGGTGAGCACGCCGGCGGAGATCCTCCACGTCCAGCCAGAAGGCCACGTCCGGATGGCGGACGGGAGCGGCTTCGATACGGTCATCACTGTTCCGCTCCTGCTCTGCGTCGCCGGCGCGGCATGCGCCTGCCCGGCGGGCACGACCGATACGGGTCCTGAATTCATCACCGTCAGCCAGCCCCTGGCCGTCGCCCTGACCGGGGCCGTGGGCGGCGCCATCCTGACGATGAAGGGCGAGCCCTTCGCCGAACGGTGTGAGCCGGATGCATCGGGGTCGCCGCTGACGAGTTCCCGGCCCGATGGCAGCAGCCGCGGCGCACCGGGCTGTGGCAACCGCTGTCCGAGCAGCAACGGCGACCCGCACCTTCGGACCGTCGACGGCGTCGCCTACGACTTCCAGGCGGCCGGCGAGTTCACGCTCTTCCGAACCCCCGACGGATCGGTGGAGGTCCAAGTCCGGCAGGAGCCGGCGACCGGGGTCGAGCTCGGCTCGGTTTCGAACAACAGCGCGCTCGCGTTGCGGCTCAGCGAGCGGCGGGTCGCGATCAACGCCACACCGGCCGGCGTCGAC
>Ga0183260_10003417_pt1 | contig 12803 bp, 9 predicted proteins | sample AntDrymUQ4972206_2_FD_129768 | JGI IMG/M metagenome (GOLD analysis project Ga0183260, IMG submission 129768) | Polar desert sand microbial communities from Dry Valleys, Antarctica - metaG UQ497 (22.06) (version 2) (version 2) | ecosystem: Environmental > Terrestrial > Soil > Desert | place...
CGTCGTCGTCATGCTCGCGCGTCTGCCCCGGACCCTCGACGGCCTCTATACGAGTGCGGACGCGGCATCGGCGCCGGTCATCGGCTTGACGACGAGCGAGGTCGCAGACCACGGGCTGGTCACCCTCGGGAACTACGCCTGGTATGAGCCGCTGTGGTTCATGCAGCTGACGCACGACCTGCCCTACTACCGCGAGATCTGGGAGCTGGCACCGGTCTTCGCGACCTTCATCGCCTACGCGATCATCGTGTGGCTGGCGCTGCGGACGGTCGGTCCGCGGGCCGCCGTGTTGACGGCCGCCCTGCTCGCATGTGTGACGCTCGAGCTGCGGGTGCTGCTGTTCACCCTCAACAGCCATGGTCTGCTCGCGCTGCACGCGGCCGTCCTGCTCGCAAGCCTCGTCGTCCTCGTGCGCTCGACGCGCTGGCAGCGACCGTTGCGCATGGTGGCGCTGGGCGTGCCGCTCACGCTGTTCACCGCCGTCGGGCTCGCCGGCGACAAGCTGCTCGCCGTCGCGGGGCTGGCCCCGTTCGTGCTGACGGCGTTGTGGGGCTGGTGGCGCACGGGAGCACGGTCGGAGCGGACGATCGCCGTCTTCGCACTCGCATCGTCGCTGGCCGCCGTCGTGATCGCCCTGCTCGCAGTCGATGCGGGGCGGGCCGACGGCGTCGTCGATTCACCGCTGGGGATCAGCTTCGTCAGCCCGGGAAAGATCGTTTCCAACGTCGAGATCCTGCTCGATGCGTTCTCGTTCGTGGGCGGCGGCCGGTTCCTCGGAGCGCCCGCAGAGGTCGGCTCTCTGAGGGCCGTCGTGGCGGGCCTGCTCACGCTCGCAGCGCTGGCGCTCGTGCTTCACCGGCTGTGGCGGCTGGCTCCGGCGCTCGCCGCGCGCCGGCCCGGCGCCGACGCATCGCTCGCGCGCGAGACCTATGTCGTCTTCTGGGCGATCGCCGTCGTCGCAGGGCTCGTCGCGTTCGTCATGAGCTCGGTACCCGTCGACGCGGGCACGGCGCGCTATCTGATCGTCGTATGGGTCGGGGTCGTGGCGCTGCTGCCCGTGCTGGTCGCGACGGGCGGCGCGCGTCAGCGCCTGGCGCTCGTCGCGGCCGTGAGCGTGTTTGCGGCGATCTCGCTCTACGACGTTGCCAACCCGCCCGGCGCCAGCAGCGTCGCCGCCGACGTCGAGCGCTTCGTGACAGCTCAGGGAGCGACGACCGGCTACGGCGTGTACGACGATGCCGCCCCCATCACCTGGGCCAGCCACGACCGCATCCGCGTCTACCCGGTGTGCACCTGCGCTCCGCCGTCCCAGGCGAAGTTCCCGTTCGCTTCCCACACGGTGCAAAGCTGGTACCGACCCCAACCGGGCCGGCGGACGTTCCTCCTGCAGAACCCCGCACGCAGCTTTCCGGTGTTGCCCGACCCCGCTGACGGCAAGCCGATCGCTCGCCGAACCTTCGGCACGGTCACGGTCCTCGTCTACGACCACGACATCGCCACGACGATCAAGCCTGGCTGACCGCGAGACGTAGGCTCGCTTCAGTGGATGACGCGCGCAACAAGCGCCTGACGCTGATCGCGTGCATCCTCGGCTCGGCGATCGTCTTCGTCGACCAGACCGTCGTCAACGTCGCGCTGCCCTCGCTGCGCGAGGACCTTCATGCCTCGCTGGCCGGCCAGCAGTGGGTCGTCGAGGCCTACCTGCTGATGCTCGCGTCGCTCGTCCTCGTCGGTGGAGCGCTGGGCGACATGTACGGGCGCCGGCGCATCTTCGCGATCGGCGTCGCGGGCTTCGGCGCCGCGTCGCTGGCGTGCGCGATCGCGCCGTCGATCGGCGTGCTCGTCGCGGCGCGTGCGCTGCAGGGCGCGTTCGGCGCGCTGCTCGTGCCGAGCTCGCTGGCGATCATCACCGCCGTCTTCGGGCCCCGCGAGCGTGCGGCGGCGATCGGCTCGTGGACGACGGGAACGAGCGCCGCGATCGCGGTCGGCCCGCCGTTGGGCGGGCTGCTCGTCGACGCGCTGTCGTGGCGCATGATCTTCGCGATGAACGTGCCGCTCGTGCTCGCCTGCCTGTGGCTGATCGCGCGCGCAGTCCCGGAGTGCCCCGGCGAGGGCACGCGCCGGATCGACAGCCTCGGTGCGTTGCTGTGCGCGCTCGGCCTTGCCGGGCCGGTCTACGCGCTGATCCAGCAGCCGACGCTCGGCTGGTCTGACCCGGAGGTGTGGATCACCGGGCTGGGTGGCATCGGCGCGCTGGCGGCGTTCGTCGCCTACGAGCGTGTGGCGCGCGACCCGATGCTCGCACTGTCGATCTTCCGCTCGCGCAACTTCACCGTCGGCAACCTCGTCACCTTCGCCGCCTACGCGGGCCTCGGCGCGGCGACGTTCTTCGTCGCATTGTTCCTGCAGCAGGTCGCCGGCTACAGCGCCTTGCAGGCGGGCTTCGCGCTGCTGCCGATCACGCTGCTGCTCGTCACGCTGTCGCGGCGCTTCGGGGCGCTGTCGGCGCGGGTCGGGCCGCGGCTGCTGATGACGGCCGGGCCGCTGACGGGCGGCGTGGGGCTGTTGCTATTCGCGCGACTCGACGGGCGCGGCGACTTCCTCGAGCAGGTGCTGCCGGCGGCGCTCGTCTTCGGCCTCGGTCTGGCGATGACGGTCGCGCCGCTGACGGCGACCGTGCTCGAGAGCGCCGATCGCCGCCACGCGGGCATCGCGTCGGGCGTCAACAATGCGATCGCGCGCGTTGCCGGGCTCGTGGCGATCGCCGCGGTCGGCGCCGTGCTGTCGGCGCAGTTCGGCGCGCAGATCGACGACCGGCTCGGCGGGCGCGACCTGCCCGCCGCCGATCGCGCCTACGTCGCGCAGGCCACGCGGCATCCGCTGACGCTGCCCGGGCGCGACGTCTCGGCCAGCACTCGGGTGCAGGCGCGCCACGCTGATGTGAGCGCCTTCCGGCTGGCGATGATCGTCGCCGGCCTGCTGATGATCGCCGGCGCCGTCATCGCGCTCGCGATCCAGAACCCGCGCCGGCCTGAAGCCGAGCCCACCACCGCTGACGAGGCGCGGCCCGCGCGGGTCTGACAGCCTTCCGTCGCATGAGCGAGGAACGCTTCACGATCGGCCCCGAGCGCTACGCGCAGGTCGCGCGGTTCGCGCTCTGGACGCTCGCGCTCATCGTCCTGACCGGCGCCGCCGTGCGCGTGACGGGCTCGGGACTGGGCTGTCCGACATGGCCGAAATGCACCGAGACATCGCTCTACACCGAGCTCAACACGCACGGCGTCATCGAGTTCGGCAATCGCGTGCTGACGTCGGTCGTCGGCTTCGCGGCGATCGCCGCCTTCGCCGGCGCGCTGCGCCGCCGGCCCTACCGCAAGGACCTCGTCGTGCTGGGCGCAACGCTGCCGCTCGGCGTCGTCGCGCAGATCATCCTCGGCGGCTTCACCGTTCGCTACGACCTCGCGCCCGGCTTCGTCATGAGCCACTACCTGCTGTCGATGCTGATCCTGATCGGCGCCGTCGCACTGGACTGGCGCGCGCGGCGCGAGCCCGACGAACCGCCCGTCACGAGCGACCGGCTCGTGGGCTGGGGAATGCGCGTGCTGCTGGCCCTCGGCGCCGTCACGATCTTCGCCGGCACGGCCGCGACCGCCGCGGGTCCACACGCGGGCGGCGCCGGCACCGGCGACGAGATCAAGCGGCTGGACTTCAAGGGCTCGGAGACGCTGAACTTCGTCATCTCGCAGCACTCCAGGCTCGCCGCCGCGCTGGGCGTGCTGGCCGTCGTGCTGTGGGTCCTCGCCCGCCGCCATGGCGCGAGCGCGCCGCAGCGCTCGACGCTGGCCGCCGTCTGCGTGCTGCTCGCCGTGCAGGGTGTGATCGGCGGCCTGCAGTACGAGCTCGAGCTGCCGGCGGAGATGGTCTGGGTGCACGTCGCGCTCGCCGCTGGGACCTGGGTGGCGATCCTGCGCGCGGTCGCGGCGGCCGGACGCCCGGAGGAGAAGGCGGCGCCGGCACCCGACGGCAGCGAGGCCGCCACCGCCTGACTGCCCAGGCCCAAGAGCCGCCGCTAGTGCAGGTTCTGCGCCACCGCGGCGACGACGACGGCTGCGGGGGCCAGGGCGCAGGCCGCGGCGATCGCCAGTCCCCAGAGGCCGCGGTTACGCCGTCGCCTCCAGCGTCGGTCGCGTCTGCCCGACGTGCTCGCGTAGATCTGGCGAGGCTGCACGGAACGATCTTGGACCACGTGCCGGATGTCACAGTGGTTGGGGCGCTGCAGTCAAGCCCGCTCGCGCCCTCAGCCCGCATCCCGGGTGGAAAGACCCGCCGGTGGCTCTAGCCTCGGTGGCGATGCGTCGAACACTGATGGTCGCGGTAGTCGTGCTGGCCACACTCGGCGCCGGGCTGACCGCGTTGACCACCTTCCGGCTCGATCGCGAGATCGACGCGGGCACGATCCGGATGGGGATCGACCTGGGCCGCGAAGGGTCGCTCGACCTGTACGTCCCGGTGGTCGACTGGGGCGTGCGCTTCCCCGTCGTGCGCGCGCCCGCACGCATCAGCGTCGACGTGCGCTCGGTCGACCGCAAGGACGTCCTGCGCCTCGCCGAGGCGGGCGACTTCGACGTGCGACAGGTGCGCGAGCAGGCGACCGGCGCGCTTGCGTCCTACCTGCGTCTCGCGCTGGGTTTCGCGGCGCTGATGGCGCTCGCGTTCGGCGCGCTCGTCGCCGTCGCGGTCCGCGGCGGTCCAGGCCCGCGCCTGCGCGTCACGCTCGGCGCCGTCGTTCTGACGACGCTCGCCGTGACGGCCGCGCTGGTCGTGCTGCTGCCTCCGCGCTCGAACGTCGACAGCCCGGAGTACTACGCCAACGGGCTCGAGGTGCCGGCCGCGCTGCGCACGCTGCAGTCGCTCGGGCAGTCCTCCGCGACGCTCGATCAGGAGATCGACGCCCAGCTCGTCGGCATCGCGCGGCTCGTCACGGCGCCCGCCGGCCGCGCACCGCTGGAGCGCCTGCCGAGCCTGACCGTCGCCTCGGACCTGCACAACAACCTGCTCGCGCTGCCGGCGCTGGAACGTGCCGCCCGCGGCGGGCCGCTGCTCTTCGCGGGCGACCTCACCGACCGCGGCTCGCGCCTGGAGAGCCGGCTCGTGCTGCGCGTCGCGCGCGCCGGCGACCCGCTCGTGTTCGTCTCGGGCAACCACGACTCCGACGCGCTGCAGCGCCAGCTTGCCCGTGCCGGCGCGATCGTCCTCACGCGCTCCGGGCGCCTGAACGCCGACGGCTCGCGCGGGCCGCTCGTCGCGCCGGTCGCCGGCCTGCGCATCGCGGGCTACGACGATCCGCTCATGCGCCTGGCGCGGGAGAATTATCGCGACCACGGCGCCGAGGTCAGCGCGCAGCAGCGGCGGGAGTTCGCCGACTGGGTCGACGCCCTGCGGGGCAGGGCCGACGTCGTGATGGTGCACTCGCGGTCGCTGGCGCAGGAAGCGCTCAAGCGCCTGGGCGCAGATCCGCCCTCCGCCCCGCTGCTGCTCGTCCACGGGCACGACCATCGCCAGGCACTGGATCGCTCGGAGAACGTCACCCGGCTCGATGGCGGATCGGTCGGCGCAGGAGGCACCGGCAACCTGTCCGAGGGCGGCGGGGACATCGGCCTGGCGCGCCTGATCTACCGCACCGAGCCGGGGTTCGAGCCGCTGGCCGCCGACCTCGTGCAGATCGATCCCGGCGACGGTTCGGCGCGCGCCCATCGCGAGCGCGTCGACCGCCCTCTCACGGAAGGCTCATAGCCTGCGACCGCAACATCGGGGCGCATCGGCGGTTTGTAGCCGGAACGATCGCTCCGGGAAGGGGTCAGTCCAGGTGTCCTTCAGACCATTCACCGTCATCGTCGCCCTGCTCGCCGCGAGCATCCTGCTGCCGGCCGCATCCGCGCACGCGCGCAGCTCGATCCGCGTCGGGATCGGCGACCAGAGCCCGGCGATGTTCGCCTCCTCGCATTTCCAGCAGCTCGGGATCCGCCGTACGCGCTACTTCGTGCCGGCGGACGTGATGCGCGACAGCGCCGAGCGCGCGCGGGCGACCGCCTTCGTCAACGCCGCGCGCAGTGCGGGCGTGTCGGTCCTGCTGCATGTCTCGACGACCGACCTGCGGCCCAATCGCGGCCGGGTCGTCTCCAAGAGCCGCTACAAGACCGATGCCCGGAAGCTCGTCGTCTACTTCCGCGGCCTCGGCGTGCGCGACTTCGGCGCCTGGAACGAGGTCAACCACAGGACCCAGGAGACCCACAACCGCGTCAGCCACGCGGTGTCGTACTTCAAGTCGATGTACAGCGCCGTCCGCGCGCGCTGCAGCTCCTGCTCGGTGGTGGGGCTCGACGTGCTCGACCAGGGCGGCTCGGAGCGCTACATGCGCTCCTTCTATCGCAAGCTCAGCCGCACGTGGCGCAGCCGCCTGAAGGTCGTCGGCATCCACAACTACGCCGACGTCAACCGCGTGCGCACAAGCGGCACGCGCTCGATCATCTCGACGGCGCGCAGCTACAACCGTCGGACGAAGTTCTGGTTCACCGAGACCGGCGCACTAGCCGCCTTCCACGGCGCGTTTCGCTACAGCGAGTCGCGCCAGGCCAGTCGCATCCGCAACATGTTCAGCCTCGCCAGCCGCTTCAAGAGCCAGGGCGTGCAGCGCGTCTACTCCTACAACTGGTTCGGGATCGAGAACGGCGGCTGCGCCAACAACTGCCGCTTCGACGCCGGGCTCGTCGATCCGGACGGCTCGCGGCGGCCGGTCTACAACGTGTTCGCTTCGAAGCTGCGCGGCTTCTCGCGCTGACGTCGCGGTCAGCGGTCAGGCCACCGCGGGCCACCCACGCCCCGCCGCCAACCCGCGTGGCAGCCTCCTCACAGCTCGATGTACGAGCCCATCGTCACGATCCGCTGCTCGGGCAGGCGGAACAGCTCCACGGGGCTCGTCGACATGCGCGACATCCCGAGGAACAGCTTGTTGCGCCACGGGCGCATGCCGGGGTCGTCGCCGTGCACGATCGTGATCTTGGAGATGAAGTAGATCGCGTTGGCGACGTCGATATCCACTTCGAGACCCTCCGTCGTCGCCTGCAGCAGCGCCGCCGGCACGTTCTTGTCGTCTTGAAAGCCGTATTGCAGCGTGATGTGCAGGATGCCGTCGTCCTCGTGGCCCAGCTCGTCGACGACGATGCGCTCGGAGCGGTGCACGTGCGGAACCGACTGGGTCTGGACCGCCACGATGACCACGCACTCGTGCAGCACGTGGTTGTGGTCGACGTTCTCACGCAGCGCGAGGGGCGTCGACGCTTGCGCCGCGGACAGGAAGACCGCGGTGCCCGGGACGCGGTACACCGGCGGATCCATGGCGCGAATCTCCTCGACGAAGTCGGCGAGCTGCCCCTCGGCCGTGGCGCGCTTTGCCGCCACGAGCACGCGTCCGCGCTGCCAGGTGATCAGCAATGTGAACAGGACGAGCGCGAGCACCAGCGGAAACCAGCCGCCCTCCACGACCTTTGGCACGTTCGCTCCGAAGAACGCGAGGTCGACGATCAAGAAGCCGACGGCGCCCGTCAGGACGAGCCAGAGCGGCTTTCGCCACAGCATTCGCACGACGACGAAGAAGAGGATCGTGTCGATCGCCAGCGTGCCGGTGACGGCGATGCCGTAGGCGGAGGCCAGGCCGGCCGACGATCCGAATCCGACCACGAGCGCGACGACCGCGACGAACAGCAGCGCGTTGACCGACGGGACGTAGATCTGCCCTTCGGCCTCAGACGTGTGCCGGATCCTCAGCCGCGGCAGGAAGCCCAGTTGCACGGCCTGCCGGGTGACCGAGAACGCGCCCGAGATCACGGCCTGCGACGCGATCACCGCCGCGAGCGTCGCGAGCAGGACGACCGGCACCCGTCCCCATTCGGGCATCAGCAGGAAGAAGGGGCTCTCGACCGCCTCGGGCGACTCGAGGATCAACGCTCCCTGCCCCATGTAGTTGAGCGTGAGCGCGGGGAAGACGAAGAGAAACCACGCGCGGCTGATCGCCGGGCGGCCGAAGTGGCCCATGTCGGCGTAGAGCGCCTCGGCGCCGGTGATGGCGAGCACCACACCGCCAAGGGCCAGGAACGCGATGGTCCCGTTGTCGAGGAAGAACTGAATGCCGTAGGTCGGTGACAGCGCCTTGAGGATCGCCGGGCTCTCGATCACCTTCGCCAGACCGGCGACCGCTAGCACCGTGAACCACAGCGCCATCACGGGACCGAACAAGCGGCCGACGGCCTTCGTCCCGAAGCGCTGGATCGCGAACAGCGCCGTCAGCACGACGAGCGTGATCGGGATCACCAGCGACTCGAGTCCTGGTGCCGCCACATCGAGTCCCTCGACCGCCGAGAGCACGGAGATCGCCGGCGTGATCATCCCGTCGCCGTAGAAGAGCGCCGCCCCGAAGAGTCCCAGCGCGACGAGCGTTGCCTTCGCCGCCCGGCCCGTGAGCGGTAGGTCCTGGATCAGCGCGATCAGGGCCATGATCCCGCCCTCGCCGTCGTTGCCGGCGCGCATGATGAAGGTCACGTACTTGACCGAGACGATCAGCGTGATCGCCCAGAAGACCAGCGAGATGATGCCGAACACGCCGGCATCGTCGGGCTTGACGGTGTGGTCGCTCGCCGCGAAGACGGTTTCGAGCGCGTAGAGCGGGCTGGTCCCGATGTCGCCGAAGACGATGCCGAGCGCTCCCAGCGTCAGAGCCGCCATGCCCGCCTTTGCGGCGGTGCCCGTCGACCCGTTGCCGGGCGTCGACTCCCTGGGTGTCTCGCCCGGCATGAAGCTCCGAGCCTAGCCGGGGTGCGCGCGACGAGGCTTCGCGGCCGTGCGCTAGAACCCAGGCGGGTGGCGCACGGCGTAGCCGCTCGTCGGCCGCATGCCCGCCTGCCAGCGCGAGCCGTCCTTCTTCGTCCCCGATGTGTCGAAGCGCACGCCGGCGACGACCATGAACATGTGACCGGGGTTGGCGTAGATCGTGATCCACTTGCCCTTCCCGGGCTTGGCCCAACGCATGAACGGCCCAGAGGCCATCGGGCCATTGAGGAAGCCGCCGGATGCCAGCGCGTAGGAGACCGAGCCCGAGCAGTCATAGCCCTTGTCCAGCCACTTGCCGTGGCCGCCACCCCACAGGTACGGCGTGCGCGCGATCTGGTTGCCGGAGCGCACGATGTTGCGCACCTCCTCCGGCGCGTCGAGCGGCGGCAGCGCGATGCCGTTCTTGAGCACCTCGGCCTCGCTGACCGCCGCGTCCCCGGTCGGGCCGCCGTCGTACTTCGGGATCTTGTCGGACCTGCCCGTCGATGATGCGGCTTCCGCCGGCGCGCTGTCGCCCGCGCTGACCCCTTCCTCGGTCGGCAACGCCGCGTCGCCGCCGCCCTCGCCGGCGACCGGCTCGACGACCTGCGGACGTCTGTGCGGGATTGGCTCCTGCGCAGCCGCGGCACCCGCTGCAGGCGCTGACGTGCGCTCGCTCGGCGCGGCGTTCGGTTCGGAGCCGCGCGGCACCGCGATCACCGCCACGACGGCGACGACGATCAATGCGCCAAGCGCGGCGATCAGACGGGGACGACCTCTCACGCACAGCAGTATGCCGACGCGAAGGCGGTCGTGGGCCGTCGCTGGCCGAACCTACGAACCCTCGCGGCGCGGGCTGAAGCGCCGCAGGCGCAGCGAGTTGCCTATGACGAACAGGCTCGAGCAGACCATCGCCGCACCGGCGATCATCGGGTGCAGCAGACCGGCTGCCGCCAGCGGCAGCGCCGCGACGTTGTAGGCGAAGGCCCAGAAGAGGTTGCCCTTGATCGTGCGCAGCGTGCGGCGCGAGAGCGCCAGCGCATCGGCCGCCGCGCGCAGGTCGCCGGTCACGAGCGTGAGGTCGGAGGCCTCGAGCGCGACGTCGGTGCCGCTGCCGATCGCCATGCCGAGGTCGGCCTGGGCCAGCGCGGGCGCGTCGTTGACGCCGTCACCGATCATCGCCACGACGTGCCCGGCGCGCTGGAGCCTGCAGATCGCCTCGGCCTTGGCGGAGGGCAGCACCTCGGCAATGACGTCGTCGACGCCGATCTTCTGCGCCACCGCCCGCGCGGCCGGCTCGTTGTCGCCGGTCAGAAGCACCGTGTGCAGTCCCAGCTCGCGCAGGTGCGCGACGGCCTCGCGCGCCCCCGGCTTGATCGTGTCGGCGACGACGAACAGCGCCTGGGCAGCGCCGTCCCAGCTCGCGGCGATCGCCGTGCGGCCCTCGGCCTCGGCCGCGACGCGCGCGTGCTCGAGTTCTCGTGGAAGCGTGAGTGAGGGGTCCGCGCCTTCGAGCAGCGCCGGGCGCCCGGCGATGATCGCGCGGCCGGCGACGGTTCCCTGAACTCCGAGCCCGGGGCGATTTGCGAAGTTCTCGACGCTCGCCGGCTCGGCAGAGCCCGCGAGCACGCGCGCGGCGGACGCAATCGCGCGGCCGATCGGGTGCTCGGAGCCGTTCTCAAGCGTCCCGACAAGCCACAGCGCCTGCGCCTCGTCGACGCCGTCGGCGACGCTGATGCTGTCCAGGCGCATCCGTCCCTCCGTCGCGGTGCCCGTCTTGTCGATGACGACCGTGTCGACGCGGCGCGTGGACTCGAGGATCTCCGGGCCCTTGATCAACAGCCCGAGCTGCGCACCGCGGCCGGTGCCGACGAGCAGCGCCGTCGGAGTCGCCAGCCCGAGCGCGCAGGGGCAGGCGATGATCAGGACCGCGATCGCCGCCGCGAACCCTACGTCGGTCTCACCCGCAGCCGTCCAATAGGCGAGCGTTGCGGCCGCGATCACGAGCACCACCGGGACGAACACCGATGCGACCCGGTCGGCGAGGCGCTGGACGGGTGCCTTGCCCGATTGCGCCTCGCTCACCAGCCGCCCGATCTGCGCCAGCGCGGTGTCGGCTCCGACGCGCGTCGCGCGCACGATCAGCAGGCCCCCGGCGTTGACGGTCGCGCCCGTCACCGCATCGCCCGGTGCAACGTCGACGGGGACGCTCTCGCCGGTCAGCAGCGAGCGGTCGATCGCCGATGTCCCCTTGTAGACGATGCCGTCGGCGGCGACCTTCTCGCCTGGGCGCGCGATGAAGCGGTGGTCGACCTTCAGCTCCCCGATCGGGATGCGGTGCTCGACCCCGTCGGCGTCGAGGATCGACACGTCCTTGGCGCCGAGCTCCATCAGCGCCCGCAGCGCCGCGCCCGCGCTGCGCTTGGCGCGCGCCTCGAACCAGCGCCCGGCCAGCAGGAACGTGATGACGACGCCGACGACCTCGAAGTAGACGTCCTCGCGGTCGCCGAGCAGCAGCGCGAAGACCGACCACGACCACGCCGCCGTGGCGCCGAGCGAGATCAGCGTGTCCATCGTCGTCGTGGCCTGGCGCAGGTTCAGCCACGCAGCGCGATGAAACGGCAGTCCGGCCCAGAGGAGGACCGGCGTTGCGAGCACCAGCGCGAGCCATTGCCACCCGTCGAAGCGCAGCGCGTCGACCATGCCCAGCGCGACGAGCGGCGCGGAGGCCGCGGCGGCCAGGATCAGGCGCCCACGAAGATCGCGCACGGAGTCGGCGGGGTCGAAGGCCATCCGCCCGGACGTGGCATCGAGCTCGGCCGGCGGCAGCGATGCGGCGTAGCCGGCCCGCTGGATCGCATCGACGAGCTTCTCGGGCGTGACCGCGTCGGGCGCGTAGGTCACCGACGCGCGCTCGGTCGTGTAGTTGACCGACGCCTGCACCCCGTCGATGCGGTTCAGGCGTCGTTCGATGCGCGCCGCGCACGACGCGCAGGTCATGCCGCTGATCGGCAGCTCGAGCCGCGCGCCGGCGTGACGGGCGACGGTCGTCACGCTCAGTGCAGGAGCCTGTAGCCAGCCTCGTCGACCGCGCGGCCGATCGCGCCGTCGTCAAAGCCCTCGCCGGCGACGGTCAGCCGTCCGCTGTCGAGGTCGACGTCGACGGCTCGGACACCGGACACCTGCAGGACCTCCTCCATCACGGACCTCCTGCAGTGGCCACAGGTCATGCCCTCGACGGTGTATGTGTGCTTGGGAAGAGACATCACCGGTCCACCGTAACATACCCCGGTAGGGTAATCTTCGGAAAATGGCCGTTCCCGAACCCAGCGCCGACGCTCCGGCCACCGGCCGCGGCTACAGCGCCAGCAAAGACCAGCTGCTCGTGCGCCTGCGCCGGATCGAGGGCCAGATCCGCGGGATCGAGCGGATGGTCGACGAGGACCGTTACTGCATCGACGTCCTGACGCAGATCTCCGCGGCGCAGGCCGCGCTCGAGAAGGTCGCGCTCGGCCTGCTCGACGGCCACGCGCGGTCGTGCGTGCTGCCACTCGAGGGCGAGCTCCAGGCCGAGCGCACCGATGAGCTGATGGCCGCCGTCGGCCGGCTCGTCAAGCGCGGCTAGACGCGCCGGCGACGCGCAGCGCCAGCGCCAGCTCGAAACGGGCGTCGGCATCGTCGAGCGCCATGCCGAACACCTCGCGCAGCTGCGCGAGGCGGTAGCGCACCGTCTGCGGATGGATCCCGAGCTCGCGCGCGGTCTCGTCGATGCGGCCCTGGCGATCGAGCCAGGCGGTCAGCGTCAACCTCAGGCGGGTGCGGGCGGCCGGGCGCAGCGCCTCCAGCGGCGCGAGCCGCGCGGCGGCGAACTCCGTCGCCAGGCGCGGGTCGGCGTGCAGCAGCAGCGCCGTCGAGTGCTCCTCGGCGAGGATCAGCCCTTC